>Ga0172376_10006231_pt1 | contig 13038 bp, 5 predicted proteins | sample Lak35m_FD_121114 | JGI IMG/M metagenome (GOLD analysis project Ga0172376, IMG submission 121114) | Freshwater microbial communities from Kabuno Bay, South-Kivu, Congo - kab_092012_35m | ecosystem: Environmental > Aquatic > Freshwater > Lake | place: Democratic Republic of the Congo: South-Kivu...
CGCGCAGGAGCAGATCGCCGCGAAGCTCGTGGATATCCTTAAGAGCGAGGGTCGCAACGCAGAGCCTGATGCCGTTGCGCTGCTCGCCCGACTCGCCGACGGCGGCATGCGCGATGCCGAATCAATGCTCGATCAGCTTCTTTCGTCTGGTGTTGATCCGCTGCGCGCAGCGGATGTAGAGGAGCTCCTCGGCCTTCCTGGCGCGGAGGATATCGCGCGCCTCGCCGGCGCCGCGCTTGATGCCGATGCAGCGGTCGGTCTTGAAATCCTCGCCGACTTTGAGTCGCGCGGCCGAGACCCACGCGTCGTTACCGAGCGCCTCACCGACCTGATCCGTCGCGCGCTGCATGCAGCACTTGCGTCCGGCGGCACGGTGCCCGCCGATGCTTCGAACCTTCCGGCGGGAGTGAACCTCGGCCGTGAGCCTGGCACGCCACTTCCACTCGCGGGTCGGAGTCGCGACGAATTGCTGCGACTCGCGCACGCGCTCCGTCGTCTCGAGTCAGGGCGTGGCGACGCAGATCTTCGACTCGGGCTTGAGCTGCTTCTCCTTGGGACACTCGCCCCAAGTGCTTCGGGCCAGAGCGTTTCTGTACCAAGCGCACCAGCAACGGCGGTCGCGCCCCCTCGTACCGCGCCATCAAGGCCTGCGGAATCGGCCACGGTTGCTGCTCGAACCGTTGAAGAGCCTCCACCTTCCATGAAGCCAACTCGAACGTCGCGCGCGGCAACGAGTGGCGCCGCGAGTCAAGAAGGAGATGCCTGGGCCCAGATGCTCGCTGCGGCAGACGTGCCGACAAAGCCACTCCTTGCGGACGCGAGCGGAACTTTCGAGAACGGGGTGCTGACGATCCTCTACCCAGCAACGAAGTCCTTTCTACGCGTGCGCGCCGAGGAGCGACGTGAGCGTATTGAACAGCTCGCATCACAGGTGTACGGCGGCGTGGTGCGCGTCGCGTTCGCGGAGAAAGATGCCGATGCAATGTTGCGCGACGTTTGGAAGGATGCATGAGCGGAGCGTCGTTCCCGCGCTCGCTTGAACGACTCATCGAAGCGCTCTCCCGCCTCCCCGGCGTTGGGCCTCGAACCGCCGAACGGCTCGCCTTCCACCTTCTGCGCACGCCGCTCGCCGACGCACAGGCCCTCGCCGCTGCGATCAGCGCGGCGCGCGAGCAGACGCGACCCTGCGAGGTCTGCGGCCATGTTGCTGATGAAGTGCGCTGTCGAATCTGCACGGATGATTCGCGCGACGCGACCACTCTCTGCGTCGTTGAGGAGCCGCTCGACCTGATCGCGATCGAGCGCACGGGTGCCTTCCGCGGTCGCTATCACGTGCTGAACGGCGCCCTCTCGCCGATGGCGGGGGTGGGCCCTGGTGAACTGCGCATGCGCGAGCTCTTCGAGCGCGTTTCGGCGGCCGAGGCTGCGGGGAGCCCAATCCGTGAAGTGATCATCGCCACGAACCCCTCGCCGGAGGGCGACGTCACCCTCCTCTACCTTCAGGAGCGGCTCGGCACCAGCGTCCCCAGAATCACCTCGATGGCGCGCGGCCTCCCGTTCGGCGCCGACCTCCAGTACGCAGACGCAGTAACAATCCTTCGCAGCCTCGAGGAACGCCGCGGCGTCGAATAGCACCTCCCTATAAGGTGGCGAGATGAGTGAACTAATCTTTGAGATCCTCCTCCGCCTCCTGAAGGTCGCCGCCGCCGCCCTTCTGGGGCTGGTCATCTATCTCGCGGCCACCGCAATCGAGCCTGCGGCTGCAGGGGCCACCCTTGCGGTCGCCTCGTTTGCCGCGGGGGCAGGGGTCATCCTGCTCCTCGAGTCCAGCCCTCTATAGGTCTCTGTTACAGCCCCAACGATCCCTGTTACAAGTCACTCGACTGACCTCCGTCCGCCCGCACGGCTCCCGCACGACTCCCGCACGGGAGGCGTTTGACAGGATGGGGGGTGTCTGCGATGCTCCGCCTCCGCGTAACTGCAGGGAGAGATCCTCTCCCAACGGCCCCGATTACGGGTCGGCCAGGTGCGCACACAGATACCACGGTCTCCGTGGCGATCGCGTCGATGAAAGTCGGCGGCACCTTAACAGCTGAAGAGTGGCAGGTAACACAAAGCAACCGTTTAATTCGCTGGGGGCAGACCCTCGGAAAATTAACGCGTTGCCGAAAGGCAGCGTGTTGTTTCGGAGAGTTTGATCCTGGCTCAGGACTAACGCTGGCGGTATGCCTTAGACATGCAAGTCGAACGAGTTTCCGGGCTTGCTCGGAAACTAGTGGCGAACGGCTGAGTAACGCGTAGGTGACCTACCCCGTAGTGTGGAATAACTGCCCGAAAGGGTAGCTAATACCGCATGTTGAGCCGACATCAATGTCGTCTCCAAAGCAGAAATGCGCTATGGGCGGGGCCTGCGTTCGATTAGCTAGTTGGTGGGGTAATGGCTCACCAAGGCGACGATCGATAGGTGGTCTGAGAGGACGATCACCCAGACTGGGACTGAGACACGGCCCAGACTCCTACGGGAGGCAGCAGTCGGGAATTTTGCGCAATGGGGGAAACCCTGACGCAGCAATACCGCGTGTGGGATGAAGGCCTTCGGGTCGTAAACCACTTTTTTCGGGGACGATAATGACGGTACCCGAAGAATAAGCCACGGCTAACTACGTGCCAGCAGCCGCGGTAATACGTAGGTGGCAAGCGTTGTCCGGATTTACTGGGCGTAAAGCGCGCGCAGGCGGTGAATGAAGTCGAAAGTGAAAGCCCCGAGCTCAACTCGGGAACTGCTTTCGAAACCAGTTCACTTGAAGGTGGAAGAGGGAAGTGGAATTCCGAGTGTAGCGGTGGAATGCGTAGATATTCGGAGGAACACCAGAGGCGAAGGCGACTTCCTGGTCCAATCTTGACGCTGAGGCGCGAAAGCTAGGGGAGCAAACAGGATTAGATATCCTGGTAGTCCTAGCTGTAAACGATGGATACTAGGTGTTGGAGGTTTTAACCCCTTCGGCGCCGCAGCTAACGCATTAAGTATCCCGCCTGGGGAGTACGGCCGCAAGGCTAAAACTCAAAGGAATTGACGGGGCCCCGCACAAGCAGCGGAGCGTGGGGTTCAATTCGATGATACGCGAAGAACCTTACCAAGGCTTGACATGCACATGACCGCGGCGGAAACGTCGCTTTCCCGAAAGGGACGCGTGCACAGGTGTTGCATGGCTGTCGTCAGCTCGTGTCGTGAGATGTTGGGTTAAGTCCCGCAACGAGCGCAACCCCTGTCGTGTGTTGTATCACTCACACGATACTGCCGAGAGAAACTCGGAGGAAGGCGGGGATGACGTCAAGTCAGCATGGCCCTTATGTCTTGGGCTACACCCACGCTACAATGGCCGGTACAACGGGCTTGCTAAGCCGCGAGGCGGAGCGAATCCCTTAAAGCCGGTCTCAGTTCGAATTGCAGGCTGCAACTCGCCTGCATGAAGCCGGAGTTGCTAGTAACCGCTGGTCAGCACACAGCGGTGAATATGTTCCCGGGGCTTGTACACACCGCCCGTCAAGTCACGAAAGTCGGCAATACCCGAAGCCAGTGCGCCAACCGTAAGGAGGCAACTGTCGAAGGTAGGGTCGGTGATTGGGACTAAGTCGTAACAAGGTAGCCCTACCGGAAGGTGGGGCTGGATCACCTCCTTTCTAGGGAGTTTCTGTCTGGACCAGCGGTGGTCTGGACAAAAGGAATCCCAGGTTAAACACGTCGTCGTTCATGCTCTCCCGCTGAGTGGAGCGTGCACCTTCGCAAGAGGGTGAGGCGAACGTGACTCGGCAAGCAAACCGAACCCGCAGTGGTTTACGGTTGTTCGTGTTCCTGCCACTCTTTAGCTGTCCGGTGCCCGTACTCGCGTGCGCGGGTCGCGGTTCCACGGGGGCGTTTAGCTCAGTTGGTTAGAGCACTGCCCTGATAAGGCAGAGGTCTCTGGTTCGAGTCCAGAAACGCCCACCACCATCACTGGGGGACGTAGCTCAGTTGGTAGAGCACCTCCTTTGCAAGGAGGGGGTCAGGAGTTCGAGTCTCCTCGTCTCCACCAGTCCCTTCGTACAGCACATCTCTGATCACTGGCCTTTTAGAAGGTCAGCGACCAGCGATCAGCTGGGCGACCTCGGTCGCAGTGCCGCAAGGCACACCCTTAACAGCCGAATACATGACTGAACATCGAATGTAAATAGTTTCGTCGGATGAAACAAGTGAAATAGTCAAGGTGTATCCCGAGATGGTCCGCGAGCAGCGATGAGTCGTTGTTGGTGGGTCAAGTTATTAAGAGCACTAGGTGGATGCCTTGGCGCCAAGAGCCGATGAAGGACGTGGCAGGCTGCGAAAAGCTTCGGGGAGTCGCGAGCAGACAGTGATCCGAAGATGTCCGAATGGGGAAACCCGGCTGGGGTAATGCCCAGTCATCGGTGGCTGAATACATAGGCCACCGGAAGGTAAGCCAGCGAACTGAAACATCTAAGTAGCTGGAAGAGAAGATATCAATTCCCTGAGTAGTGGCGAGCGAAAAGGGAACAGTCCAAACCGCGACAGCGTGATAGGCGGGAGCCGTTGCTGCCTCGGGGTTGTAGGAGTCGACTTTCGAATCCTCCCGGATTCGAGCGAAGTCAAAAATCTGATCGTTAGGTGAACCTGCTTGGAAAGGCAGGCCATAGAGGGTGAGAGCCCCGTAATCGAAAGCGATCAGACTTCGTGGTTGATCACCTGAGTAACGCGTGGAAGGTCTCTCATGCGTGAACCTAGGGGGACCACCCTCTAAGACTAAATACTCTTGGCGACCGATAGTGAACAAGTACCGTGAGGGAAAGGCGAAAAGAACCCCGTAAGGGGAGTGAAATAGAACCTGAAACCGAGTGCTTACAAACAGTCAGAGCACTATGTTGGAAACAACAGTGTGATGGCGTGCCTTTTGAAGAATGAGCCGACGAGTTATTGCTGTGTGGCAAGGTTAAGTCCGAGAAGGACGGAGCCGTAGCGAAAGCGAGTCTCAATAGGGCGTTGAGTCGCATGGCATAGACCCGAAACCGGGTGACCTATCCATGGCCAGGTTGAAGCGGGGGTAATACCCCGTGGAGGACCGAACTGGTGAATGTTGAAAAATTCTCGGATGAGCTGTGGATAGCGGAGAAATTCCAATCGAACCCGGAGATAGCTGGTTCTCCCCGAAATAGCTTTAGGGCTAGCCTCGGGCGTTCAATCATGGGGGTAGAGCACTGGATGGACTAGGGGGCTTCCCGCTTACCAAATCCAACCAAACTTCGAATCCCATGATTCAAGAGCCCGGGAGTCAGACTACGAGGGCTAAGCTTCGTGGTCCCAAGGAAAACAGTCCAGATCGCCAACTAAGGTCCCTAAATCAACGCTAAGTGGTGAACGATGTGGGATTGCATAAACAACCAGGATGTTGGCTCAGAAGCAGCCATCATTGAAAGAGTGCGTAACAGCTCACTGGTCAAGTGATCCCGCGCGGAAAATTTAACGGGGCTCAAGCGTTGTACCGAAGTTGCGAAATCGTCGCCCAGCTTGCTGGCCGGCGATTGGTAGGGGAGCGTTCCGCTTGCAGTGAAGGCAGACCGGAAGGACTGCTGGAGCGAGCGGAAGTGCGAATGTCGGCATGAGTAGCGAAATGTGAGTGGGAATCTCACACACCGTATGGCCAAGGTTTCCTGAGCAAGGCTCGTCCTCTCAGGGTTAGTCGGTCCTAAGCCGAGGGCGAACGCCGTAGGCGATGGACATCTGGTTGATATTCCAGAACCACCAAAGACCGTTTGCACCGCAAGGTGTCGCCGGGCGAAGGCGGAGGGTGGCTCTCTGACGCAAGTCAGGGGGTACCCCGAGTTGACGTCAGGTGGGAGCAAGGGCATGACGGGGTCTGGTAGTTCGAGCGTGCTATGGAATGCACGTCCAAGCTCGTAAGGGGTGGGACTAGGTAAATCCGGTCCTGCATTCAACTCTGAAAAGCGATGGGAAGGGGTGTATGCCCTAACTCGAGCAAGCCAAGCCTCCAAGAAAAGTGTCTAGCGAGGTCCTAGGTGACCGTACCGCAAACCGACACAGGTGGCCGGGTAGAGAATACCAAGGTGATCGGGAGAACCCTCGTTAAGGAACTCGGCAAAATAACCCCGTAACTTCGGGAGAAGGGGTGCTCACAGGTGCAGCTTGCTGTGCCCGTGAGCCGCAGTGAAATGGCCCAGGCGACTGTTTAACAAAAACACAGGTCTCCGCTAAAGCGCAAGCTGATGTATGGGGGCTGACGCCTGCCCAGTGCTGGAAGGTTAAGAGGAGGGGTGCAAGCTCTGAATCGAAGCCCCAGTGAACGGCGGCTGTAACTATAACAGTCCTAAGGTAGCGAAATTCCTTGTCGGGTAAGTTCCGACCCGCACGAATGGCGTAACGATCTGGGCACTGTCTCAACGAGGGATCCGGCGAAATTGAAATACCAGTGAAGATGCTGGTTACCCGCGCTGGGGCAAAAAGACCCCGTGGAGCTTTACTACACCTTGATATTGGATTGAGGCTCGACCTGTGTAGGATAGGTGGGAGGCTTTGAAGCTGGGGCGTCAGCCTCGGTGGAGCCGTCGTTGAAATACCACCCTTGTTGTGTTTCGTTTCTAACCTCGTGCCGTAATCCGGCCGGGGAACAGTGTCAGGCGGGTAGTTTGACTGGGGCGGTCGCCTCCTAAAGAGTAACGGAGGCGCCCAAAGGTCCTCTCAGGCTGGATGGAAATCAGCCATAGAGTGCAAAGGCATAAGAGGGCTTGACTGTGAGACCTACAAGTCGAGCAGGTGCGAAAGCAGGGCTTAGTGATCTGATAACTCCGAGTGGAAGGGTTATCACTCAACGGATAAAAGCTACCCCGGGGATAACAGGCTGATGGTGCCCAAGAGTTCATATCGACGGCACCGTTTGGCACCTCGATGTCGGCTCGTCGCATCCTGGGGCGGAAGTACGTCCCAAGGGTTTGGCTGTTCGCCAATTAAAGCGGTACGTGAGCTGGGTTCAGAACGTCGTGAGACAGTTCGGTCTCTATCCAGCGTGGGCGAAGGGAACTTGAAAGGAGCTGCTCCTAGTACGAGAGGACCGGAGTGGACGAGCCTATGGTGTGCCTGTTGTCCTTCCAAGGGCATTGCAGGGTAGCTAAGCTCGGCAGGGATAAGCGCTGAAAGCATATAAGCGCGAAGCTCGCCTTGAGATAAGGTTCCCCACCGGGTTAACCGGGTAAGACCGCAGGTAGACTACCTGCTTGATAGGGCGCATGTGGAAGGCCAGCGATGGCTGTAGCAAAGCGCTACTAATGGTCGAGGACTTGACCTCCACGACGCCTCATCGGCGCTCGTCGACGGTCTTGAGTTACACCACGATGAAACTACACATTTGAGGTTCAGCCATGAATTCGGACTTCGCCAAGCGGAGCCCGGTGACTGTAGCGGAGAGGCCATACCCGTTCCCATCCCGAACACGGAAGTCAAGCTCTCCAGCGCCGAAAATACTGAGGGGGCAGCTCCTCGGCAAGATAGGTCGTCGCCGGGCTCTTTGGCATCTTGGCGAGTTTTTCTCCGCCACGTTTCTGCAGATCCACCGCGTATCTGTCACATGCGCGCGCGCGTCGGCTATCCTGACCGCGTGAACGAGGCGCAGCTCAATCCGTGCCCCTGGCTTCTCGACGATACGGGGAGCATCCAGCCCGACCGACCTCGCCGCCTGAGTCGCTGCGGAGCAGACGCCGCCCGGCCAGAGCTCTCACACCAGACTCGTGAAAGCCGCTGCCTCGTTGGCGCCGCATGTGAGATACGCGCGGCCAGAGAGGCGACACTCGGATCACTCGCAGCCACTCTCGCACCACAGCAGCCGATCGGTGATCCATCACTGCTGAGCGACGGCGTAATCGTTCAGCCAGCACCGCGTCGACCCTGGGCACGTCTCATTGCGGTCGCCGTCCTCGCTGCGCTGCTCATCGTTGGTGGCGGCCCAATCATCGGTGCGATCAGCCCTGTTGTGCAGTCGCTAATCGGGAGCACGGAGAGCGAGACACCTTTGCCTTCCAGCGAACCTACGGCCAGCGCAGCCCCAACCGAGAGCCCACTCACAACGGCAACGCCGACAGCCACACCTTCGGCGGCTCCAACTCCATCACCCGCGCCGACGGCCAGCCCATCGCCAACCTCTGGTTCTGGGGCGACGTACGTCGTCCAAGCGGGGGATGGGCTCTATTCGATCGCATGTTCGCTCTCTATCGGGTGCGGCGATTGGAAGGTGCTCGCCGATCTCAACAACATTCCGGGCCCCGACTATGTGATCAAGCCGGGTCAGGTGCTTCAGCTCCCTTGAGGCCGGGGGCGGGAGCCTATGGTAGGCTCGGCGGACGCGATCGCGTGGTTGCCCCACCTGCTCTGCATACGTGATGTGACCTCGTGAGCGCGAATAAATCTTGAAGGAGCACCAACACAGGTGACTGAAAACCAGGAGAACACGTCCCTAAACGAGGCCCCAGCCGAAGGCGGCGAGTCGGTCGTTCGAAAGGCAAAGGCACCAGCCAGGCGTAAGAGCGTCAAGGTGCAGGCCCCCGATGAAGGCGGCGAGGCACAGAGTGCCACGCACGCAAGCAACACCCAAGAGGCGGAGAGGCGAGACGCGTCGGCGCCCGCCGCAGCGTCGGCACCAGCCGCGCGCGTCTGGACTGGCCCGGAGCCAACCACCATGGAGGAGCTGCTCGCGTTCGCGGGCGCGCCGATCAAGAACCTGAAGTCGGGCGACGTGCTCGACGGGACCGTGGTGCGCGTTGATCCCGATGAAGTGCTCGTCGACATCGGCGGAAAGAGCGAAGGGGTGGTCTCAAGTCGCGAACTCCATGGTCGAAACGGCGAAGAGGGTCTAGCCCTGAACGTCGGTGACACCGTGCTCGTCTATGTCATGCAGCCGGAATCAGAAGATGGGCATGTGGTCCTCTCGATCCGACGTGCCGGCCTCGAGCGCAAGTGGCGCACCATGCAGGAGCAGCTCGACGCGGGCACCATTATTGAAGCGACCGTGATCGATCACAACAAGGGCGGACTTATCGTCGATTGTGGCATTCGCGGGTTTGTCCCGATCAGTCAGATCGTGGACTTCCCACGTCGACCCGCCGGTGACGCACCGCGCGATGCGATCCAAGAGATCGCAGAGAAGCTGCAGCCGTATGTGGGCCGCAAGCTGCGGATGAAGATCCTCGAGGTGAACCGAAAGGGGAACCGCCTGATCCTCTCGGAGAAGGTTGCCCACTACGAGGAGCGACGTGAGAAGCGCGACGAGCTCTTCAGCACCCTCTCCGTTGGACAGAAGGTGAGCGGGAGCGTTCGCTCCATCGCACCGTTCGGGCTCTTCATCGACCTTGGCGGCATTGACGGCCTCATTCACAAGAGTGAGATCAGCTGGTCAAAGGTTGCGAACCCTGAGGCTGACTACAAGGTGGGCGATCCGATCGATGCCGAAGTGATCGACATCAATACGGAGCGTGGACGAATCAGCCTCTCGATTCGAAAGTTGCAGCCAGATCCATGGCACGCAGCAATCGCAGATATCAAGATCGGTGATTTCGTGGAGGGGACGATCACGAAGCTCGTCAACTTCGGCGCATTCGTACGCGTTCGAGACGGCCTTGAGGGACTCATTCACATCAGCGAGCTCTCGCACAACCGAGTGCTCCACCCGGGCGACGTGGTGAAGGACGAGCAGACGCTCAAGTTGAAGGTGATCAGCCTCGACTCCGAGCGGCACCGACTCGGCCTCAGCCTCAAGCAGGCGGAGGAGACACCGGTGCGTGAAACTCCCGCCGAACAGCCGAAGAAGGAGACGCGACGAGCGCGGCCTGAGCGAGGCTTCTCGATGGAGGGTGCGATCCAGGAGCCAGAGGGGGGTCTCGACCTCACCCTTGCAGCGGCCTTTGCCGGCATTCGCGACAAGATGGCAGAGAGCGGATCTGACGCTGGAGAGGCGCCCGTCGCCGAAGTTCCAGTTGCGGACGTCCCAGCAGTAGATGCCCCGGCTGAGACACCTGCCGCAGCGCTCGCCGAGGGAACTCCAACCGAAGAGAAGTCGAGCGACGAGGCGTAACCCATCTCGTGGTGCGGCGCAGCGCGCCGCACCACGCTCAGTCTCCTCGTGATCGGGCGGTGCTAGACTGCACATCCGTGCTGCAGCGCTGCGGATGGCGTACCGGCACGGAGATCGGAGGAGCGCATGGCCACGGCTGATCGCTTCGATCGCTTTACCGACCGCGCGAGGAAGGTGCTGACGCTCGCCCAAGATGAGGCGCAGCGCTTCAATCACAACTACATCGGCACTGAGCACCTGCTTCTTGGCCTTGTTCGCGAAGGTGAGGGTGTGGCAGCCAAAGTGCTTGAGAACCTCAATGTCGAGCTGGCAAAGGTTCGCCAAGCCGTTGAGTTCATCATCGGCCGTGGTGAGCGACCAGTGCTCGGCGAGATCGGGCTCACCCCTCGCGCCAAGAAGGTGATCGAGCTCGCCATAGACGAAGCGCGCCGACTCGGACACAACTACATCGGCACCGAGCATCTGCTGCTCGGACTGGTTCGCGAAGAGGGCGGGATCGCCTCCGGAGTGCTTGAGTCGCTTGGGGTAAGCCTCGATAAGGTCCGCCATGAAGTTGTGCGCGTCCTCAGCCAGTCATCGGCACCCGCTTCGCCGCAAGCGGAGCGTCGCGCGGGCACCTCAAAGACGCCAACTCTCGACGCGCTCGGCATCGATCTCACCGAGGCAGCGCGCGCAGGGCGGCTTGATCCGGTGATTGGTCGCGAACGGGAAATCGAACGAGTCATACAGATCCTCGCCCGCCGTACCAAGAACAATCCGGCACTTATCGGCGAGCCTGGCGTAGGGAAGACCGCAATCGCCGAAGGACTCGCGCAGCGCATTGTCAAGGGCGATGTCCCTGCACCACTCCTGGAAAAGCGTGTTGTGACGCTGGACATGGGTTCGCTCGTTGCGGGAACGAAGTATCGCGGTGAGTTTGAAGAACGATTGAAGAAGGTCCTTGAAGAGTTGCGCGCATCGCGCGACGCCATTCTCTTTGTTGATGAGCTGCATACGCTCGTCGGCGCCGGCGCGGCAGAGGGGGCGATTGACGCCGCCAACATCCTGAAGCCACCACTCGCGCGCGGCGAGATCCAGTGCATTGGTGCCACGACGTTGGATGAGTACAGGAAGCACGTAGAGAAGGACCCAGCGCTCGAACGACGATTTGCGCAGGTCATCGTTGCAGAGCCATCACACGAGGAGACGATTGAGATCCTCAAGGGCCTACGTCCGCGCTACGAGGCGCACCACAAGGTACGGATCACCGATGAGGCGCTGCGCGCCGCGGTCGATCTCTCCATCCGCTACATCAACGATCGCCAACTTCCAGATAAGGCAATTGACGTCATCGACGAAGCCTCGAGCCGCGTGATGTTGCGCCATGCGTCGCCACCACCCGAGCTTCGCGCCGCGCGCCGGGAGGCGGACGACCTTGAGCGCGATCATCAGGCAGCGGTCGCGGCAGGCACGTTCGACCGTGCCAGTACTCTGCGCAGCCAACTCGATGGGCTGAAGGGTCGCATTGAAGCGCTTGATCGCGCGTGGCGCGCCAGCTTGACTGGCGTGATCGCTCCGAGCGCGGCAATCTCTGGAGCCACGTCTGCCGAACCATCGTCAGCCGACGCCACTCCAAGCGTGATCGCGCTCCCAGCTTCGAGCGCTGCGCCTTCTACGACGCAGGCGCCAATCATCGATGCTGCGTCACGCGCCGTGGCCCCCGTGGTGACTGGTACTGCGGAAACGACAGGTGCGCATGTGGCACCAGGGCCTGCGAACCGCCCAGACGACCGACCAGCGGTGACCGACGAGGAGGTTGCGGCGGTGGTTGCGATGTGGACTGGGATTCCCGTGATGCGACTCGCAGAGGCAGAGACGGAACGACTCCTCCAGATGGAGGTCGCGCTCGGCGGTCGGGTGATCGGCCAAGAGCAGGCGATCGGAACGCTCAGCCGTGCCGTGCGCCGCGCCCGCGCCGGATTGAAGGATCCGAAGCGCCCGATCGGGAGCTTCCTCTTCCTTGGGCCAACAGGCGTCGGCAAGACGGAGCTCGCCAAGGCGCTCGCTGAGTTCATGTTCGGCACCGAGGACGCGCTGATCAAGATTGACATGAGCGAGTTCATGGAGCGTCACAACACGAGCCGACTCGTAGGCGCCCCACCGGGCTACGTCGGCTTTGATGATGGCGGTCAGCTCACAGAGGCGATCCGACGCCGACCGTACGCCGTGGTGCTCCTTGATGAGATCGAGAAGGCGCACAGCGAGGTCTTCAATATCCTCTTGCAGATCTTGGAAGATGGGCAGCTCACGGATGCGAAGGGGCGCCGCGTTGATTTCCGCAACGTGATCTTGATCATGACCTCCAACCTAGGTGCGCGACAGATCCAGACGCCGTCGTCGCTTGGATTCCGTGCGCGCGGAGAGGGTGAGAGCGCTCGTGCAGACGAGGAGTACAGCCTGATCAGCGCAAAGGTCGACGAAGAGTTGAAGAAGGCCTTCCGTCCAGAGTTCTTAAATCGCGTCGATGCGAGCATCGTTTTCCGACCGCTCAGCCAGGAAGAGATGCGTCGCATTGTCGACCTCCTCGTCAAGCGGATCGTCGGCCAGCTGCGCGAACATGGTCATGAGCTCACCATCACGGACGCCGCAAAGGATCATCTCATCAAAGTTGGCTACGACGTGACCTACGGCGCGCGGCCGCTCCGCCGCACCATCCAGTCGCTTGTTGAAGATCCGCTCGCCGAGCGTCTCCTCCTCGGCACCGATCCGTTGAATGCCGCGTATGTGGTGGATCTTGTTGATGGCGAGGTCGCGGTGATGATTCGAGAAGAGGGCGGTGCCGCCTCTGCCGCTCTGCCGGCTGAGCCAGTCGGCGCTGCAGACTGATTCGGGGCGGAGCCCCGATGGCGAAGAGCAAGAGCGTCTGGCTCTGTCA
>Ga0172376_10006232_pt1 | contig 13032 bp, 12 predicted proteins | sample Lak35m_FD_121114 | JGI IMG/M metagenome (GOLD analysis project Ga0172376, IMG submission 121114) | Freshwater microbial communities from Kabuno Bay, South-Kivu, Congo - kab_092012_35m | ecosystem: Environmental > Aquatic > Freshwater > Lake | place: Democratic Republic of the Congo: South-Kivu...
CGAGCACACGGGCGATTTCCACCCGCTCGGCGGCATTCGGGCCGATGTGACGCGACTCGAAACTCATGATGACCTCTCGTGGCGACCGTGGTGGTGGCAGGGCGCAACGCGACTTGCCACCCCCGCTGTCTTATTCACCTGAGAGCTTCCGCGGCGAACCGCGTTTCCCCGTCGGTGGAGGAGAGGTCAGTCTCCTCGCTTTCCAGCGTTGCTAGTCGACTCGGTTCGGGTACCTGAGAGGTTCCGGGGCGGTTGCTCCTTCGGTGTGATGACGCACCGGACGTGCGCTTCACTCTCCCGAGACGGCTATGGCACCCAAAAGTGTAGTTCGCGGTCCCCATGTGTCCGCGACGCAACGAGTCACCTAGTGTTGCGACCATGGCCACACCAAACATGTCCTCCCGCGCGTTGTGCGACGCAGTCAGCCCGTTCTTTTCTGACCTCGGTAGCAAATACATGCTCGACCCAGCCACGGCAGAGATCGGCAAGGCAGCGGGCTACTCCGACGGATTCTCGTTCTACTTCGCCGGACGCGGTGGTGTGCTCGGCGACGTCGATGCCGACGTGGTGTATTCGGCGTTTTGCTTCTTCGACCAGAACCTCACGCGCAAGATGTGGGAACGCGGAGTGCAGGTCGAAGGCGCGCGCAAGGCCGGCACGCGATACTCCGGCGCCGCTGATGCGTGGGGCAAGGCGCACCTCGGCGGGTTCAAGAACGCGACACGTTTCAACGAGCTCGCTGAGAAAGTTGTTCGTTCGGTCGACCCGGCCGGCGTCACGCTCTTTGCCGGGTTGCGCGCCGAGAAGTTGTCGGAAAACCCGCACGCCCGTGCCTACCGACTCGTCACGTGGCTACGAGAGTTGCGCGGTTGCCTGCACATCAACGCGGTGGTCGCCGCAGGACTGACCCCGATGGAAGCGGTGCTCACCGCAGAGAACGGTGAGTTCTTCGCCAAATTGCACGGTTATGCCGCGCCTTACCCCGATGTGTCGCATCTCAAGGGTCGTCGTGACGCCGCAGAAGAGACCACCGCCCAACTGATGGCCGACGTATACGAAAAGTCGCTCTCCCCGGCTGAGTGCGCAGAGTTTGCCGCGTTGACGGCCGAGTTGAAGTCGTCAGTCGCCTAAGCCGTGCCTCGCCGACCAAGTGGCGCCGCAGTCGCGGCCATGGTGGTGTTGGTCTTAGCGATGACGGCGTGCTCGGTGCCAGCACCGCAGACCCTCGACTGCGCGGATGGACGCTCGGTGTACACATGCAAAGCGAAGTTCAGCGACGGAAAGTCGCGCAGCATCGTGTTCGTCGAATCGGCTCTGCCCGAGCAGATGGTGCTCGACATTGCGACGACCAACGATGACTTCGGCAATCCGTTCTGCGTCACCCTGTACGACAATGCCACCGCCACCTTCGTGGACGGGGAGTGCTGACCAAGTCATCTGCCAGAGCGCGTCGGGCGCTGACGGGATACCTCGACTTCAGGCGCCGACGCAGCGGTTGGTGATCGAACCGATTCCGTCAATGGTCGAAACGAGAGTGTTGCCGGGGGCCAAGAAGCGCGGCGGCTTGCGCGCCCCGCCGACCCCGCTCGGAGTGCCGGTGTAAATCACGTCGCCGGGCAGCAACTCGACGATGGCCGAAAGATACGCGACCAGCGCCGGCACCGGGAAGATGAGATCGTCGGTGTTCGTGCGCTGCACCTCTCCGCCGTCGAGCGAGCAGTGCATGGTGAGCGAGTCGCGGTTGGCAATGCTGCGGGCATCGACGAGCCAAGGGCCGAACGGTGAGTATCCGCGGCGACTCTTGCCGAGGCTGAACTGCGGCGGTTGCGTGGCGCGTTGCAGCAGGCGGTCGCTGACGTCTTGACCGACGCACAAGCCCGCCACCGCATCCCACGCATGCGCGAGCGAAATGTTCCGACCTCCGATGCCGATGACCACGACCAACTCAACCTCCCAGTCGGCAGTGGGTACGTCGACGACGATCTCGCCGTGCGGTGTGTTCACGCTTGAGGGAAACTTGGTGAAGGTGAGAGGAGTCTCAGGGATTGGTGCCCCGGTTTCGTTGGCGTGCTCGCGATAGTTCAGACCGATGCCGAAGATTTGCGCGGGACGCGGTGAGGGCGCGGCGAGCTCGGCAGGGGAGAATTTGACGGCTCCGGCATCACCGATTCGTGCGGCGAAATCACGCAGCGCGCTCCACTTGCCGAAGCAGGCCATCGGGTCGCTTGAGAACTCGCCGTTGCTTGCGCGCTCCACATCCACCGCGGTGCCACTGCCGTCTTGCGCGTTGGCGACTACGAGGCTTGCGCGACCGCGCAGGTTGGCGAACTGCAGTCGGTTCGCTTCATTCACGGAAGCGACCCTATCCGTGCTCGATGCTGTCATGGCGAGGTTGCGGTTGCTGTTGTGCGTCAGGGACGTCGCGAGCGAGGCCACGGCCCCACGTCGTTGATCGCAGCAACCGTGGCCGCCATCGACTCGGGCGCCACCGGATGGCTGATCAGGTAGCCCTGTGCCTTGGCGCAGCGCATGTCGCGCAGTGTCTGCAGTTGGTGCACGCTCTCAACTCCCTCAGCCACGATGTCGAGGTCCATCAATTCACACATCGCGATGATGGTGCGCACCAGCGAGCGGGCATCGGCGTCGTCGGCGACGCCGTGCACGAAAGAACGGTCGATCTTCAACCGATGAATCGGGAATCGCTGCAGGAGCGAGAGCGACGAATACCCCGTGCCGAAGTCGTCGATTGCCATACGCACGCCGAGATGGCCGAGTTTCGTCAGCGCGGCAAGCGCTTGGTCGGGCTGGGCAATCATCACGCTCTCAGTGACTTCGAGCCACAACTGTTTGGCGGGGATGTGCGCGCGGGTGAGTGCCTCGCTGACCACGTTCACGAAGTTCGGGTCGCTCAACTGTCGTGGTGACACGTTGACCGCCATCGTCGCGTCGCGCGGGCAGACTCCGGCGGCAATCCATTCGCTCAGGTGAGTGAGCGCCTCCAAGAGCGCCCAGGCACCGATTGGAACGATGATGCCGGTCTCTTCGGCGATGGGGATGAACTCGGCGGGGGAGACGGAGCTGCCGTCCTCGCGGTCCCAACGCATGAGCGCCTCGAAGCCGACCACTTCGCCCAGTGGCACATCGATGATCGGCTGATGAACGAGCCGCAACTCGCGCCGCTCAAGCGCGCGGTAGAGCGCCGTCTCAACCGCGAGTCGTTGCGTGACGCTGGCCAACATCGACTCGTCGAAGATCGCCACGCAGTTACGCCCCGACTCCTTGGCTCGGTACATCGCGGTGTCAGCGTGACGAAGCAAGTCGTCGGCACTGTTGGTGACCGACGGGCGGTACACCGACACCCCGATGCTCGCGGATACGAACACATCGCCTTGGCGCAACGACAACGGTTCGTGGAACGACTCGAGCACGCGGTCGGCGAGCACCATCGCCTCGGGCGGTCCTTTGGTGAGCGGATCGAGCACCACGAATTCGTCACCGGCAATGCGCCCGACCACGCAATGCTCGGGCAGCACGACACGCAGACGCTCGGCCACGCTGACCAACACGTCGTCGCCTGCCGAGTGGCCGAGGCTGTCGTTGATGTTCTTGAACCGGTCGACGTCGATGAATAGCACCGTCGGTTGGCGGCCATCGCGCCATGCCGTACGCAACGCGGTGTCGACGTGTTCGAGCATCAGATTGCGATTCGGCAGGCCGGTCAACGCATCGGTTTGCGCGCTGCGCACGAGACGAGCCTGCAGTGCCGAGTTGGCACGCACCGCGGTGACCACACGCAGCAAGACCAGCGCGCACAGCAGGATTACCGACGCAGCGCGCACTACCCGATCTGACGTGTCTTTCGAGTCGGTGAGTGCGATCACCGCGATGGGCACCACGAGTCCGGCGACTACGCCAATCAACCGGCCAGCCACGGGTCGGGCAGCGCGATGAGCGCCCTGGGTGGTGAGTCGGTTCGCCTCGGGATGCAGCAACGTCGCGGCGGCGGCGAACAACGAGAGCACGTACGGCGAATTGCGGATGCTTGGCGCGATGCTCGCCGAGCCAGCATCGTGCAGCGCCCACAGCAGGTCGCCACTCAACGATGCGACGATTGCGCAGGCAGCCAGCCACACGACGGCGCCGTTGTCGGAGTCGGAGATGATGAGAGTGGCGAGCAAGAAAAGCACCACCGCGGCGAACGAAAACGTGACGCCCCGCAGGACGACGACCGTGGGTTCGTCGCTGACTGCATCGAACAATGTGCGCACCACCACGATCCACAGCACCGTCCATGTGCCGACAGCAAAAATGGAGGCATCGGCGAGAACGCCGACAGGGTCGCGACCGATGCGGCGCTTCGCGACGATCACCAGGCCGACCGCCAGGGTGATTTGCACCACGAGGAACAGCGACTCGGCAACGACATGGGCGGTCATGCCTCGTGACTCGGCGCTCAGCACTTGTCCGCACACCACGCTCACGACGATGACGAGCAATCCTGCGATGATGCGGCGGTCGAGGCGGTTCCAGTGGGCGGACGCCAGCGTTGCGGCAGCCACGACCACGGCGGCAAGTGCGTACATCGCGTCGCCGAACGCAGTCGACTCGACGGCGGTGTGCACCAGGGCCAGAACGACCCCAACGGCGACGAGGCCCCAGGCCGTGCGTTCGAGCACACGTTGCATCAGGTGCACCTCACCGCAACCAAAGTACCGAAACAAGGCGGCGCCACTTGAGCATCGGCGCAGTTGCACATCATCCGCCCGCAACCACGCCGTGGTCGGTACTGTGGTCGCTGGGCGGAGGTCCACGACCTCGGGTGCGCGCGCACCCTCACAGGAGCCCGATGTTCATTACCCGTCACACACGACTCGGCGACGTGAAGCTGCGCGATCGTCTGTGGGAGTTCTACAAGCGTGCGTACTCGGGTAATCCCATCTTGCCGACAACGGAATTGGTGAATCGCGCCGAGTTCGACGACACATTGCTGAACTCCACCAATCGGGTGTGGGTGGTGTGGGACGGCGATCGCCCCGTTGTGATGACTCTGATTGCCACCGACATCGGATCGACTCGCTGGCTGAACTCCGAGTACTTCCGCCGTCATCATGCCGATCGCATGGCGCGCGGGCAGGTGCACTACGTGATGTGGGTGGTGGTCGACCCCGATGTTGAGTTACGCGGCGCCAACGTGGCGCTCGCGAAAGAAGCGCTCACTGCGGAAGCGCGCGATGGAGCACTACTGGTGTTCGATGTTCCCGATACGCACCAGCCTGACGACTCCGGCGGTGCCGCGGAATTGATGTTGCGCATGGCCAAGATCGTCGGCGAAGTGGAGCTCGTGCCGCTCGCCGCGGTGCGCTATTACGCGCTTGATTTCGCGCGGAATGCGTCAAAACGCGGAAACGACGACACCGATAACATTGTGGAGGTCATGAGCACGCCCGCGACATGAGTGTCGCCACGCCTGCCACCACGGTCGTAATACCCGCCGCTCATCTCATGGCGGCCCTCGTCGGCGAGCGCGATGAGCTGCTCCGCCAGATCGAACGAGCGTTTCCCCAGTCCGCCATCACGGTGCGCGGCAACGAGATAAGCGCGAGCGGGCCTGACGGCGGCACCGTAGGGCTACTGTTCGAAGAGCTGAGCCAGTTACTGCAGCGCGGTGAGCATGTGGATGCCGTGGTGCTGGGGCGAGTGATCGACATGGTTCGCAATGACGTGAGCCCGACCAGCGTGCTGACCGCCGACATCGTTCGCCTGGGCCAGGCGAAGCCAGTGCGAGCAAAGACGGCGGGGCAGCGCCGGTATGTGGACGCCATCGCCCAGCATGTGATTACGTTCGCGCTGGGCCCGGCCGGCACGGGAAAGAGCTGGCTTGCCGTCGCAATGGCCGTGCAGGCGCTGCACGCCAAGTCGGTGAACCGCATCATTCTGACCCGTCCCGCGGTCGAGGCGGGCGAACGCCTGGGTTTCCTGCCCGGCGACTTGATGGCCAAGATCGACCCATACCTGCGACCGCTCTACGACGCGCTGCACGACATGGTCGGCGCGGAGAATGCCGCCAAGCACCTCGAGCGCGGCGTTGTGGAAGTTGCCCCGCTAGCGTTCATGCGCGGTCGCACACTGAACAACAGCTTCATCATTCTCGACGAGGCGCAGAACACGACGCCCGAGCAGATGAAGATGTTCTTGACGCGCATCGGATTCGGCTCCAAGGTTGTGATCACGGGCGACACCACGCAGGTCGACGTTCCCGATGGTCGCAGCGGCCTCGCGGGTCTCGAACGTGTGCTCACCGGCATCGACGGCCTTACTTTCGTGCATCTCGATTACGGCGACGTGGTTCGCCACAAGATCGTCGCCGACATCGTCGCCGCTTACGAGAAGTCGGGCGAGCAGGCAGCCGCGCGGATGCGCAGCGGCAAGCGCCGTGACTGACCGCCCGAGATCCTCTGCGCCGCGCCGAGTCGGAGGCGACGGCTCGGTTGAGGTATTCGTGTCAGACGAACAACAGGATGTTCCGCTCGACTCTGTTCGCTGGCAGAAACTTGCAACCGGAGTTCTGAGTGCAGAAGGCGTGCGTGGACAGGCGGAGCTGGCGTTGTTGTTCGTGTCGCGTCAAGCAATCAGTGAGATGAATCGTGTGCACATGGAAGTAGATGGCCCGACCGATGTGCTCGCATTTCCCATCGACATGGTCGACAACTCACGTGCTGCCGGCCCGACTGCGCGAAGTTCGACGCCAGGTGTGTCGCGCGTCGAGGTGAGCGAACTGCCGCTCTTGGTGGGCGACGTCGTCGTTTGTCCCGCGGTTGCGGCCGACCAGGCCCATTCGCATGCCGGCGCCTTCGAAGACGAGATCGCGTTGCTCGTGACACACGGGGTCTTGCACGTGCTCGGCTACGACCACGACACCGAAGAACACGCAACGCGTATGCGCCATCGCGAGAGAGAACTGCTGGAGCTACTTCACTGGCACGGCTCAGCACCGTCGGTCTTCACGCAGGGTTACTGATGTTCGCGGCCCGCCTCACCAACAGCGACATCTGGATGCTCGTCGCCATCTTGGTCCTGCTCGTCGTGCTCACGTTGCTCGCTCTCGCCGAGATGTCGCTGTCGCGCATCACCAAGCAGAAGGCTCAGGCCCTGTTGGACGACGGCCATCGGCGCGCAGGGCTGTTGGTTCGACTCGCGAGCGATCCGACCAAGTGGGTGAATCCGCTCTTGCTCACGGTGAACATCTTGCAGACTCTCCAGGCCACGCTCACGGGCGTTGTCGCAAACCGAGTCTTCGGCGCGCCCGGCGTGGTGATTGGCGTGGTGCTCAACGTGCTGTTGTTCTTCGTCATGGCCGAGGCAGTGCCCAAGACGTACGCCGTGTTGTATTCGGTGCGAGGTGCCACGATGACCGCCCCACTCGTGTCGGCGCTCACAGCCTTCTGGCCGCTGCGCATCGCCTCCAATGGGCTCATCAAGATCACCAATCTCCTCGTGCCCGGGCGCAACTTGAAGGAAGGTCCGTTCATCAGCGAGTCGGAGTTTCTCAATATCGTCGAGGCGGCCGCGAAGGATTCCGTGATCGAGGTTGAAGAACAGGCGCTCATCGAATCGGTCATCGAGTTCGGTGACACCGTCGTTCGCCAGATCATGCGTCCGCGTGGCGACGTCACCACAGTCGACGAGAATGAGACCGTGACGCGCGCGCTCGGAGTCGCACTCGACCAGCAATTCAGCCGCATACCCGTCTTGCGAACTGATGTAGACGAGATAGACGACGTTGCCGGCATCGTGAACACCAAAGACCTGATGCGATTCGAGCGCGAGGGGCGTGGCAGCGACTCGGTACGCAGTGTGATGCGCGAGGCGCACGTGGTGCCCGAGGGCAAATTGGTCGCAGAATTGATGCGCGAGATGCAACGCACCCACAGCCACATGACGATCGTGGCCGACGAATTCGGCGCATTCAGTGGGATCGTCACACTGGAAGATTGCTTGGAGGAACTTGTCGGTGAGATTGGCGACGAGCATGACGACGCCGACCTTCGGTTCCGCGGTCTTCCGGATGGCGCGTTCCTCATCGACGGCGTCGTGGCGCTCAACGACGTGAACTCGCGCTTGGGTCTTGAGTTGAGCGATGACGACTATGACACGATTGGCGGGCACGTGTTCGGCGCCATCGGGCGCATGCCGCGCGTCGGTGATGGCATTAACGGCAATGGCTACCGCCTCTGCGTCGAGGAACTCGATGGCCGACGCGTGTCGGTGGTGCGCTATGTGCCCACCAGCGAGATGGTGACCACCGGCAAGTAGGGTTCGCTCTCATGGAACTCTCACTGGAAGGAAAGGTCGCCCTGGTCACCGGTGCCTCGCGCGGCATCGGCAAGGCAATCGCATCGCACTTCGCCGCGGCAGGCGCCAAGGTCATGCTCACGTCGCGCAAAGAAGACGCCTTACGCGCCGCGGCCGCGGAGATGACCGGCGACGTCGAAGTGTTTGCCGCCAACGCAGGTGACGTGGAGGCAGGGAAGCGATGCGTGTCGGCCACCATCGAGCGCTTCGGTGCGCTCGACATCTTGGTCAATAACGCCGCAACCAATCCGTACATGGGGCCAACTCTCGAGGTCGACGAGTCGCGCTACGACAAGACATTCCAGGTGAATCTGCGCGGGCCGTTGTTCTGGTGCAAGGCTGCGTGGGAGGCGCATCTGAAGTCACATCCCGGCGTGATCATAAACATCGCTTCGGTCGGCGGGTTGCGCGCTGAAGGTTTCCTCGGTGTATACAACCTCACCAAGGCCGCACTGATACACATGACGCGACAACTCGCCGGCGAACTTGGCCCGACGCGCGTGGTCGGCATTGCGCCAGGACTCGTGAAGACCGATTTCGCGTCGGTGCTGGTCGAGAATTTCGGCGAACGACTCGCGGGGCAGTTGCCGACACGACGCCTCGGTGAGCCAGACGACATCGCGAACTTGGCGTTGTTTCTCGCGTCGGACAAAGCAAGCTGGATCACCGGCGAAACCTACGTGATCGACGGTGGTGCCGGCGTACGATCCGGTGGCATGTAGCTGCGGCCTGTCCGCAGCGAACCACTCGGCTCTAGTTGTTCGAGGCGTAACGCTTCGAAAGAACGAGCAACTGAGGAGCACCGAGCGCAAGTACGATGCTGAGCGTCGCACCCGAAAGAAGGTAAGTGGCACGCAAGCCGAAGTGGAATGCGATTTGCCCACCGATGATCGCACCAAAAGCCGAGGTGCCGGTGCCGATGAAACGATAAACGCTGTTCACGCGCCCGAACAATTCGCTCGGGATGAGACGCTGGCGAGCGCTGACGGTAAGCACGTTCCACACCGTGCCCGACACCGACATCAGGACTCCCGCGATGACGACAGCCCACACTTGCGGCACTACGCCAGGCAAGAATTCGAGTGCGGCGAACATCACGTAGGCACCGACGATTGCCGGGGCGGCTCCGAATTTGCGAGCAATCCGCGAGCCCACAAGACCACCGACGATCGATCCGACGGCCGAGGCCGACAAGAGCAACCCAAAACCGCGCGGACCAAGACCGAGCTCGTCGCGTACGAACTTGGCGAAAATCGATTGGGCGAACATATGGCACATGTTCGCCGCACCGAGCATCAGTGCGAGTAGCCGCAGGAACGGATGCGCCCGCAGCCAGCGAAGTCCTTCGCGAATCTCGGTCGTCAGGCGGCGCTGCGGCGATGCATCGTGATGCCCGAGGTTTGGAATCGCGCGTTGTGGCAGGCGAATCGAGGTAATGAGCGCTGCGGCAACGAGCAGGGCCGTCGCCTGTAGGCCGAATGGAGCAGCGGCAGCGACCACGAACAACCACGCACCCACGGGCAGTCCGACGAACGAATTTGCCGCAACTTCCGCCGCATAGAGACGCCCGTTCGCGCGTTCGAGCAAAGATTCATCGACAATCGAGGGCAGGAACGCTTGGGCCGCCATATCGAAGAACACTTCGCCGACCGCGAGAAGAAGCACGATGACGATCAGCAGCCAGATCGTGATCAGGTCGAGCACAATGCTGAGAGCAAGAATGCCGAACAACGCCGCGCGCACGCCGTTGGACGTACTCAGAATGTTCCGTCGTTCGTGGCGGTCGATGAAAACTCCTGCCGGCAACGAGAGCACCAACCACGGGAACATCGCAGCGGCGCTGACAGCAGCAATGAGACGAGGGTCGTCGGTTAGCGACAGCGCCAAGAGCGGGGCGGCGGCAGCCACCATTCCATCGCCGAGGTTCGAACACACCGAGGCGGCGAAGTGACGCCGGAAGTTTCCGGGCAGAGCCGCGGCCGGGACATGAGTATCGGCGTGCTCGTCGTGCGGGCGCTGGTCGGGTGTCATGCGGGGAGTTCCGTGGCGATCACTTTGCCGAGCGAGTTGCGGGGGATTCGATCGCACAGCACCAAGCGTCGCGGGGCGCAGTAGGACGCCAGGGTTTCCTTCACATGACCGCGCAGCATGTCGAGTGTGGGCGGTGTTGCCACCTGACGGGCGACGACAAAGGCGCACACCACCGAGCCGAATTCGTCGTCGGGCAAACCGCGAACCGCTGCATCAGCGACGAGCGGATGCGAGAGGAGTCGTTGCTCTACGGCATAGGGCCACACCTTGTTGCCGCCAGTCACGATGAGATCACCACGGCGACCTTCGACGCGCAGTCGCAACTCGTCGTGCGCGTCCGAACGCGATTGTTCCAGAACTCCGAGGTCGCCGGTGGCGAGCCACGAATCCATTAGGGGGAGCGGCGCGTGGCGGTACGTGCGCGCCATACTCGGTGTGCGCAGTAGTACTTCGCCGTCGACCACACGAACCTCTACCTCATCCAAGGGCAAGCCGTCGTATACGACACCGCCCCCAGTTTCGGTGAGCCCGTAGGTGGCAACCGCATTCGTGGGCAGTTGCCCCGTGCGCTGACCTCCGACCAGCACGAGTTTCCAATCGCGCCAATCGTGGCGGAACATGTGCGTCGGCACGAGCGAGGTGTGGGTGGCGCCCGAGGCGCGTGCTGCCGCTACCGATGCGTCGTCAACGTGAGCGTCGACGGTGAGCCGTGCGCCGGTGTGTGCAGCGCGTACGACCACCCCAAGGCCGCCGATGTGCGCCACGGGAAGGCACAGCCACCAATGATCGTCGGGCGACAGCGAGAGGCGTCTGCTCGCCATTCGCGCATGGTGGGCGAGTGAGGCATGCGTGTGCACGACGCCTTTGGGCGAGCCGGTTGAGCCGCTCGTCGCGATTACCAGGGCATCGTCGGGCTCGAGCGGCACGAGCGATGCGTCTGGTTCCGGAAGAACCTCGACGCTGTCTGTTGTGCGCAACCGAGTGGCACCCAACTGAAATGCCACGCGTCGGCGTACTGCGGGCGTCATGCGCTGATCGAGCGGTAGCACGGCGTGACCCGCATCCCACTGACGGGTGATTTCGTTCACGAGCCGAGCCCCGAGCGGAAGATCGAGCGCCACGAGTTGCTGCACGTCGGCAACGCTATGTCGCGTGCGACGGCTATCGTGCCTCAGCAGTGACGAGCGCGGCGACTCGAGTAGGTGTGTGGGTATCTGGGGCGCGTCCGCGCACGTTGCCGGCGGCGTTGGTGCCAGTGATGATCGGCGCCGCAGTTGCGAGCAGGGAGAATCCACCCACACGGGAATTCGCGGTAAACAGCCTGCTCGCGCTGATCGTCAGCCTCGCGCTGCAAGTTGCGGTGAATTACGCCAACGACTATTCCGACGGCGTGCGCGGCACCGACGCTCAACGCCGCGGCCCGCAGCGACTGGTGGCGTCGGGCGCAGCCAGCGCGCGAGCGGTGAAACGCGCGGCCTTCATGGCTTTCGCAGTTTCGGGCGGTGTCGGGCTCGCGCTTGCGAGTCGCACCACGTGGCTGCTGGTTGCGCTCGGTGCAGTGTGCATGGTGGCCGGGTGGACTTACACCGGCGGCCCACGTCCGTACGGCTACGCAGGGTTCGGCGAGTTGTTCGTGTTCGTGTTCTTCGGTCTGGTCGCCACCGTCGGCACCGCGTATGTCGGCATGGAACGCGTCACGCGGCTCAGCGTGATGTCGGGAGCATTGGCCGGATTCCTTGCCGTGGCATTGTTGGTGGTCAACAACATTCGTGACATCGACACCGACCGAGCATCAGGGAAGCGCACGCTCGCAGTTCGGCTCGGTGAGTCGCGCGCACGAGGTTTGTACGTCGGATGCTTCGTGGGGGCGGGGCTCGCGATAGTGGCCGCGGCGTTTGACGAACCACTGACTCTCATCGGACTTGTCGGACTCTTGGTCGCAGCCCCCGCGGTGAGCACGGTTCGGCGTACGACGGAATCGACCGAACTCATCGCCGCACTCGGGATGACGGCGCGGGTGCAACTCGTGGTGGGTGCGTTGTTCGCACTCGGCTTGGTGATTCGCTAGCGCGACGAGACAACGAGGCTGCCCCGAAGTATCGGCTACAAATGCGCTCCGTCGATGTCGGCAATGAACACCGCGATGCATTTCGCCGTCGCGTCGGGGCTTTGCAACGGTGCGCTGTGGCCGGTGTCGGGAATGACTGCAAGCGTTCCTTGTGGTGCGGTCGCAGCGATGCGGCGGGCGAGTGCCACGTATTTCTCGTCGCGTGCGCCGGCGACGGCGAGCACGGGAACCGCGAATTCGGCGAGTTGTGCCCATCTCGGTTCTTGGCGACCTTGACCGCAGCGCCGCAGACTGTCGGCGAGCCCGCTCGCGGAGTTGGTGATACGCCGTTCCACTTGTGAGTTGGCGTCGCCCAAATCTCGAAAGAGCGGCTGTGCCAACCACTCGCGCACGAATAGCTCCACGCCGACGGTCTGGATGCGGGCGGCCAGCGCATCGTCGCTCTTGGCGCGCGCTTCGCGCTGAGCCGAGTCCTCGATTCCTGCCGTGCCGCTCACGAGGATGGCACCTCTCACGAGCAGTTCTGATGCTTGTGCTGACTGCGACAGTGCCTCGATCACCACACGCGCCCCAAGCGAGTA
>Ga0172376_10006233_pt1 | contig 13032 bp, 10 predicted proteins | sample Lak35m_FD_121114 | JGI IMG/M metagenome (GOLD analysis project Ga0172376, IMG submission 121114) | Freshwater microbial communities from Kabuno Bay, South-Kivu, Congo - kab_092012_35m | ecosystem: Environmental > Aquatic > Freshwater > Lake | place: Democratic Republic of the Congo: South-Kivu...
CGTGACCCGTTTCATGCTGGTTCCCGGTGGTCAGGAAGTCAAGGACACCCAGAACGGTCTGATCTGGCGACGCTGGTCCGAGGGTCAGGCCAACAGACCCAATCCGGCGACGGCGGAAGCCATGCTGCTGAATCATGAGGCCGCCACGGCGCATGCGGCCCGGGAGGCCTCCCGCACCGGCTTGCCCTGGCGTCTGCCCACGATAGAGGAACTGGCCGGTTTGATGGATCGCAGTCAGGGACAACCGGCGATCAACAGCAAATTTTTTCCCGATACCCCGCCCAAATGGTTCTGGACATCAACCCCGGGCCGGGGAGGCACCCAGAATGCCTGGAGTGTAGGGTTCAGTCATGGCAGTACCAACTACGTCAGCAAGATCAATACCCTGGCCTTACGTCTGGTGAGGGGGTAAACGATGCCGTATTCGCCGTCATGATGATCACAAACTGCGGGTACGACTGGCTCCAGCACCAGTGGTATCAGGCCGAAACCCCCAGTCCGCTATTATTGCCGCTGGAAAAACTGTTCTTTCAGGCGGTGAAGGTCAGGCGCAGAGCCTACGCCCGGGGATTACGAAAAACGGTTCGCTTGCCGGTTCCCGTCATCGTGATCGGCAATATCACGGTGGGCGGGGTCGGTAAAACCCCCCTGGTCATCTGGCTGGCACACGCACTCAGTGCCCGTGGCCTCAAACCGGGCATCATCAGTCGGGGACACGGGGGCCGTGCAACCGCCCTGCCGTTACGGGTTTACCCGGATTCCGATCCGCTCGAGGCCGGTGACGAACCGGTGTTGATCGCACAAAAAACCGGCTGTCCCGTGGTGGTGGCCAAAAAACGGGTCCTGGCCGGACAGCACCTGCTGGCGGTCACTGATTGCGATGTGGTGATTGCCGATGACGGCCTGCAACACTACGCACTGGAACGCGACGTGGAAATCGCCGTGATCGACGGCTTCAGGCCCGTGGGCAATGGGCATTTACTGCCAGCGGGCCCCTTACGTGAACCGCCGCAACGGCTCAGCGAGGTCGATCGCATCCTCTACGCCGGCACCGGGCCTGAGGGCGAAATCATCATGACCTTGCAGGGTGAGGTGGCCGTCAATCTGGCTGACCCGCGCAACCGTCGCCCACTGCGTGATTTTCAGGGCCAACCCTGTTATGCCATGGCGGGCATCGGTCATCCGGCCCGTTTTTTCGATTACCTTGAAACCCTGGGATTACAGCCCGAAACCCGGGCTTACCCGGATCATTGCATTTATGGTCCCCACGATCTGAACCGACCTGAGGACTGGCCGGTATTCATGACGGAAAAGGATGCCGTAAAATGCACCCGGTTTGCGGATTCCCGCTGCTGGTCTGTACCGGTCGAGGCCGTGTTGCCGCCGGGTACTGCTGATTCTCTTCATCAACTCATCTCCGGTAAAAAACATAATGGACGGAAAACTGCTTGAAATTCTGGTCTGCCCCGTATGCAAGGGGGAACTGATCTATCGACGGGAACACAACGAACTGATTTGCCGGGCCGATCGTCTGGCTTACCCCATTCGTGACGACATTCCCGTCATGCTGGAGGCGGAGGCGCGTCGTATCGATCTCGATGAATACGATGCCCTCAAACCCCCGACCGCTTCATCCTTTCAGGGGATCTGATCATGGCTTCATTCAAAATTGTGATACCGGCCCGTTACGGTGCCATGCGTTTACCCGGAAAACCCCTGCGGATGCTGGCCGGCAAGCCCCTGATCGTTCATGTCTGCGAACGGGCTCTTGAAACCGGTCAACCGGTTTGGGTCGCCACGGATGATGCCCGTATCGGCGAGGCCGTAGCCGGTTTGCCGGTCGATGTGGTCATGACCGGCACGCACCATGGTTGCGGAACCGAGCGCGTTGCCGAAGTGGCCAGAATCCTCGACTGGAACCGGAGCGATGTCGTGGTCAACCTGCAAGGGGACGAACCCCTGATGGATCCGGCCCTCATCACCGAGGTTGCTCATGCCCTGTTCAGTGACAGGGATGCCCACGTCGCCACGTTGGCAACCCCGCTGACCCGGCGGGATGACCTGTTCAATCCTGCCCTGGTCAAGGCCATCGTCGACAGTCGGGGTCACGCCCTGTATTTCAGCCGTGCCCCCATTCCCTGGGTGCGGGACGGGTTCGACCAGCCCGACAGCCCCATGCCCGCCGGTTATCCGTTTCTGCGACACATCGGTCTTTACGCCTACATGAGCGGATTTCTCAAAACCTATGCCGGGTGGTCGGTATGTCCCCTGGAGGCGGCTGAATCGCTGGAACAGTTGCGCATACTCTGGCAGGGTGAACTGATTGCCGTACGTACCGTGGAGACCGCCCCGCCACCGGGTGTCGATACCGAAGCCGATTTGATCCGGGTAGCGGGTCTGATGCAGGCTCAACCGGTCTGACATGGGTTACAATGCCACTCCGTTTCAATTTTCCCCCCACCCTTCGCCTGAAGCCATGTATCCAAAATTCATCACCCCCCTGATTCTGCTGGTTTTCATGGTTCCCGCGCTTGCTGCCACACCTGAACCGGTCATGATTCCAGCCCCACCCGAGGTGGGGGCCAAAGCTTACATCCTCGAGGATGCCCACAGCGGACGGGTGCTGGCAGAAAGCAATGCCGATCAGCGTCTGGAACCTGCCAGTCTCACCAAGATCATGACGGCGTTCGTCGTGTTCACCGAACTGGCCAAGGGCAACCTCAAGCTGACCGACCGGGTCACCGTCAGCGAAAAGGCCTGGCGTACCGAAGGCTCCCGCATGTTCGCCCAGATCGGAGCCAAAATCGATGTCGAGCATTTGCTGAAGGGCATGATCGTGCAGTCCGGAAATGATGCCAGTGTGGCACTGGCTGAACACATCGCCGGAGATGAATCGGTCTTTGTACAAATGATGAACCGCAATGCCGAACAACTGGGCATGAAGGAAACCCATTACCGTAACAGCATGGGCTTGCCGGATGCCGATCACTACACCACGGCACGCGACATGGCCATCCTGACCCGAACCATGATCGAACGCTTTCCGGAGTACTACAAATGGCATTCCATCAAGGAGTTCGAGTTCAATGGCATCAAGCAGACCAACCGTAACCGCCTGCTGTGGCGTGATCCCACGGTGGACGGTGTCAAGACCGGCCATACCGAGGGGGCCGGTTACTGTCTGGTTTCCTCGGCGGTAAGGGACGACATGCGGTTGCTGGCGGTGGTGCTGGGTACCCGTAGCGATAACGAACGGGCCAATGCCAACCAGTCCTTGCTGAATTATGGCTTTCGCTTCTTCGAGACGCGCCCCCTCTACAAGGTGGGCGATAAACTGACCCAGGTCAGGGTCTGGAAGGGGGCCGAGACCGTACTTTCGCTCACACCGGCCCGCAATTTCTTCGTCACGTTCCCGAGGGGCCAGTATCAACACCTCAAGGCGGGCATGGAGACGGAAAAAACCGTCACTGCCCCCGTCAGGCAGGGAGACAAACTGGGTTATATCCGGGTGAGCTACAACAACGAGAACGTGGCACAGGAAGACCTGGTTGCCGCCAACGATGTCGAGACCGGTGGCTTTTTCCGGCAACTGATCGATCAGATCCAGATGAGTTTCAAATAACCTTTCGGGATATGGCCCTCAATTCAATCCTTCATTATTTACCATGATTTATCTCAACGGTCATTTCATGCCGGTAGAAGAGGCGAAAGTCTCGGTACTCGATCGCGGTTTCCTGTTCGGTGATGGCGTTTATGAAGTCATTCCCGTTTACGGCGGCCAGCCCTTTCGCCTTCCGGAACACCTGAGACGGCTGGATGACAGTCTCCGGGGTATCCGCATGACATCGCCGCTGGACGATGACGAGTGGCTCCGTATTTTCACGCGACTCATCACCGGCACACACGATCAGTATCTTTATCTGCAAGTCACCCGGGGAGCCGCGCCCAAACGGGATCATGCCATTCCGCCCGGTATCGCACCCACGGTATTCGTCATGTGTTCACCCATTGTGCCGGTTGCCCCTGAAGGAGTGAAAGCCGTTACCGTACCGGACATTCGCTGGCAATGGTGTCATATCAAGGCCGTCACCCTGCTGTCCAACGTACTGCTGCGACAGGAAGCCCTGGATCGGGGCGCGATCGAAGGCATACTGGTGCGTGAGGGACGGGTGATCGAAGGCGCGGCCAGCAATGTCTTTGCCGTGTTGAAGGGGGTGCTGGTGACACCACCGAAGAGCCATGAACTACTGCCCGGCATCACCCGCGACCTGGTGCTGGAACTGGCACGGGCCAATGGCATCCCCTGTGAGGAAAGAACCATGAGCCTGGATGAAGTGAAGCAAGCCGATGAAATCTGGCTGACCAGTTCCACCCGGGAAATCCTGCCGGTGATTCTGCTCGATGAAACCCCGGTCGGCACCGGTCAGCCCGGCCCGCTGTGGACGCGCCTGCACCAGCTTTACCAGACCTACAAGGAAACACTGCGCAACCCATGAGTCAGAACGAAACCCCCTCCCTGTTGCAGTTTCCCTGTGATTTTCCCATCAAGGCCCTGGGGCTGACTCACGCAAACCTGGAGGTGGAAGTGCTGACCATCATCAATCGTCACGCTCCGGGCCAGCTTACCGAGGCCGGTCTCAGCAGCCGGGCCAGCAAGGGTGGCAAATACACCTCGGTTACGGTAACCCTCAAGGCGCAAAGTCAGGCCCAGCTCGATGCCATCTACCGTGAGCTCAGCCATTCTTCTTTCATCATGATGGTACTCTGATTCTCAACCTCTTCCGGATCAACCCCATGAGTCCATCCAGTCTCACTCCAGCCGATGAACACCTGAAGCAACATCTCCTGGAGGTTCGCGAGTTGCTGCAGAAACAGAAACTGGAAGAAACCATCCTGCAACACCAGGCCATGCCGCATCATGATCTGGTCGAAAACCTGATGCACCGTTCGCATCAGGTCGCCCTCCGACACAAGCTGGAAAACCTCCACGCTGCCGATATTGCCTACATCCTCGAAGCCTTGCCGGTCGAACACCGTTTGGTGGTGTGGCGGCTGGTGGCCGCCGACCTGGATGGACAAATCCTGCTGGAGGTGTCTGATTCCGTCCGGGAAACGCTGATCTCGGACATGGATACCCTGGAGTTACTCCATGCCGCCGAAGACCTGGAAACGGATGAGATTGCCGATCTGGCCCCTGATCTGCCCGAGGAAGTATTGCAGGAATTACTGGAACGGCTGAACGATCAGGGGCGGGAACGGCTTCGCTCGGTTTTGTCGCACGATGAGCATACCGTAGCGGCCCTGATGGATTTTGGCATGGTGACCATCCGGGAAGACATAACGCTGGAAGTGGTTTTGCGTTACCTGCGTCGTCAGGGAGACCTGCCGGTTCACACCGACAAGCTTTTCGTAGTCGACAAGCACGGCATACTCAAGGGGGTATTACCGCTCAAGCGACTGCTGACACAAAACCCGGACAGGCGGGTATCCGACATCATGGCGCGTGATCTGGTGTCCTTTCATCTCGATGACGAAGCCAATGAAGCAGCCCGGGCATTCGACCGGTACGAACTCATCTCGGCCCCGGTCGTCGATGAAGCCTTCCGCCTGCAGGGCAGGCTCTGCATCAATGCCATTGTCGATCATATTCGTGGCCAGTCCGATGAAGAGCGATTGAATCAGGCCGGCCTGCTCGAAGAGGAAGACATCTTTTCCGGCATCTGGAAAAGCCTGAAAAACCGCTGGTTGTGGCTGGCCATCAATCTGGTGACGGCTTTCGCCAGCACCCGGGTCATCGGGGTCTTTGAAGAAACCATCGTCAGGGTGGTGGCACTGGCCTCGCTCATGCCGATCGTGGCTGGCATCGGCGGTAATACCGGCAATCAAACCAGCATGTTGATCGTGCGCTCGCTGGCCCTCGGCCTGATCACACCGGGTAACACCCGCCGACTGGTCGCCAAGGAGTTATTGATCGGCTTGCTGAATGGCAGTGTCTGGGGGTGTGTGCTGGGTCTGCTGGCCTATGGGCTGTACGCTGATATCGGCCTGGGCCTGGTAATGGCCAGTGCCACCTTGCTGAATCTGGTGGTAGCGGCCATCACCGGCCTGGCCATTCCCCTGATCAGGCATCGGCTGGGGATGGATCCGGCGGTGGGAACCAGTGTGCTGCTCACTGCCGTAACCGATGGCATGGGGTTTTTCATCTTCCTGGGCCTGGCCAGCGTATTCCTGCCCTGATACCACGCGAGAGCCTGATGCCAAAGTTGCCGCAACCCGTCTATCTCGGCTTCAGGGATTACGAAGCAACATTGACCGCCATGCGCGAGTTCACCGAAATCCGCGACGAAACCACGCCAGACCAACTCTGGTTACTGCAACACCCGCCGGTTTACACCCTGGGTCTCAACGGTAATGCGGCCCATCTGCTGCACCCGTCCGCTACGCCGCTGATCCGGACTGACCGGGGAGGGCAGATCACCTGGCATGGCCCGGGTCAACTCGTGGTTTATCCCCTGCTGGATTTGCGGCGCAACGGGTTGGGTATCCGTGATCTGATCGACGGGCTTCAGCAAGCCGTGACAGGCCTGTTGAAACAATACGGCATTCGGGCCGTAACCCGACCCGGGGCCCCCGGTGTCTATGTGGAAGAGCGCAAGATTGCCTTTCTGGGCTTGCGGGTTCGAAGGGGCTGTTGCTACCACGGCCTCAGTCTCAACGTGAACAACGACCTGGCTCCCTTTGCCGCCACCAACCCTTGCGGATATCCGGGGCTGGAGGTCATCAGCCTGGCCAGCCTCGGCATCGAAACCCGGCCCGAGCAGGTCGCCGCCGCCCTGGTTTTGCAATGGCACGAAATTTTTGCACGGTAATTTTTCACAGAAGGGAATCAAGATTTCACAACTGATGCGTACGTCTTACGCCAAAATGTTTTCACCGTTAACCCCATCCCGATACGACACGCATGACACATTCCCTCAACACCAAACCGGCATGGCCGGTTTTTGACCCCGGCAAGGCACTGTCCGTCCTGCAATCCCGTGCCGACTGGGTGGGGTTGCGTTACCTCAGTGAAAGCAGCCATCACCGCAGTGTACGCAACGGCAAACCTGACAGAAACGCCGTCAGCCATGATCAGGGCGTGATGGTAGAGGTTCGAATCGATGACTACATGGCTTGTGCCGCGACCAGCGATTTGTCGGAAGCAGGCTTGCTGGCAGCCTTGAACCGGGCGGTTGAACTGGCGCGTATCGGTGGCCGGTATCCGGTGTTTGCCATGTCAGCCCCTCTACGTCCGGTCGTTACCGGTCACTATGCCAGTCCCGTGACTCAACCCTTCGACCAGATGACCCTGGCCGGTTTTACCGATCATCTGTTGCAGGCCTGTCAGCGGCTCAAGGTGAGTGCGGCCATCATCAACGCCGTCGCCGAGGCTACGCTCACTGAAACCCGGCAGCACCTCGTGTCGAGCAGTGGAACCGACATCCAGCAAAGCTTCAGTCTGGTCTCTCATCATTGCGGAGCTACGGCCCGCAACGCCGGTGACATACAGCATCGCTCGCTGAACGGCCCGGTGGCCCGCTGTAGCCAGGGTGGGCTGGAACGCATCGACTGGGACAACCTGTATGCCGACTGTGAACGGGTCGGTGAAGAAGTCCTGGCCCTGCTGGCTGCAGAAAACTGCCCGGATACCACGCTCGACCTGATCCTGGCTCCCGATCAGATGTTGCTGCAAATCCATGAGTCCATTGGCCACCCGCTGGAACTGGATCGTATTCTGGGCGATGAACGTAACTATGCCGGCTGGAGTTTCGTACAACCCCGCGATTTCGGAACCCTTCAGTACGGTTCGCCACGAATGAACGTCACCTTCGACCCCACCCTCAGTCATCAGTTTGCCGCTTACGGCTTCGATGACTGCGGCCATCCGGCCACCCGCGAATACCTGATCCGTGACGGATTACTGGTGCGCGGACTGGGCAGTCTGGAGAGCCAGCAGCGTCTGGGCGTGCCGGGTGTGGCCAATTTTCGCGCCTCCGGCTGGAATCGTGCCCCCATCGATCGCATGGCCAATATCAACCTCGAACCCGGCACCGACACCCTGCAAAGCCTGATCGCCCGAACCGAACGCGGCCTTTACATGGCTTCCAACCGGTCGTGGTCGATCGATGACTACCGTAACAAGTTTCAGTTTGGTTGCGAATATGGCCGCCTGATTGAAGACGGTCGACTCACCCGGGTGGTGAAAAATCCCAATTACCGGGGCATTACCGTACCGTTCTGGCACAGTCTCGAGGCGGTGGGTCATGCCGGTGAGCGGCAAGTCTTCGGCACACCGTACCGCGGCAAGGGCGAGCCAAACCAGATGATTCGGGTCGGTCATGCCGCACCACCCTGCCTGTTCAGCCAGGTCGCCGTTTTTGGCGGTCACACCTGAATCGCGGCGCGGGGTCATTGCTTGCAGGCAAACCTACGGGAAACGATGCCCCGGCTTGCGCGGGTAGCCGGACACCGGCTGGCGTTGCAGTGTGAGACGAAGCTCCCATTGCTGTGCTTCACTGACCGGTTCCAGAAGACGCACCGCCGCTCCTGTGGATACGGCACTCGCCAGTCCGCCCCGATAAAGAATGCGATGACTCGACAGGGCGGGTATGCGGCCACCCGGATTGATGATCCCCGACAGGTTCAGCGGATCGGCGGCTGACAGTACAACAATGTCATCAGGGTCAGCGGGTTGCTGGTTGACGCGGCGCAGCAGTTCCAGAGCCTCCGGCAGGGCGAACTGTTCGCCGTAACCACCAGTAACGAAGCGACCGCCCCGAATTTCACCGCGAGCCTCCATTCGCCGGTAAATCGGCAAAAGCAGCGACCAGGTCGGCAAGGTGGTCTCCCGTTCCAGCAGAGCCTTGAAGACAACACCGTAGCGTTTCAACAACAGCCCGGCTACCCAGCGCAGGGTGTCTTCGTCTGCCTGAACCGGTGGCGTTGATGTCAGGTTGCGGATCAGGGTCCAGCGACCGGCTTCGGCCAGACTGTTGGCCAGGCCGGGGTGGCGTTGCTTGCGGCGTTCAGGTATCAACAGGCCACGCAGCCCCTTGAAACTGTCAGAAGACACATAACCCTGACTCACCAGTTCGCCCAGCACCGGTTCCAGCCCGGTCTTGAGCATGCCTGAACGTTGCAGCAGTTCGTCAAAAAAAAGAGCCCCCCGCTCCGTCAGAATGTCCGCCACGAAGCGAGCCCCCCGCGAGAGTGCTTCGGGCTTCGATGCGGTCGTCAGCGATTGCCATAACGCCAACCGGTGGCGGCTGATGAGTGTCAGGGGCGAGGACTTGACCGGTGCGACACCGGCGGTCGCCGGACTCAGCCGCAACCATACGGTCTTGCCGGTCAGGCACAGGTTATCCAGCCAGTCAGGCTCGTAACCCGTGAGCCGGGCGGGCAACAGGGCCGGTTCCCAGGCAGCGGCGGCGGTTTTGTAACCTTCGAGCTGGGCCAGAACCAGCGGCAGGGCTGCATTGCCCTGTCGACGCGAGGCGGTATCGAGTTGCTGCCAACGGAACAGGTAACGGGTGAATACCTGCCCCGTCACCGGTTCTATGGCCTGACGCAAGCGGTTGAGGGTCAAGCGGTGAATCCGTGCCAAAAGCCCCCGCTCACACCATTCGATTACACCGGCTCCCGGCGTGAAGTACCCGCGTAACAAAAAACCTTCCTGTTCAAGTTGCAACAGGGCGGCTTCAATCTGCGATTCGCCACAACGCAAACCGTCAACCAACCGGGTGAGGGTGACCGGGCCGGTTCCGCCCAGATGAGCCCTGAGCAGGTCGGTCAGGGCCGCAGCGGCTGTCCAGACTTCGGCCCTGATGCTGGCGGGCAAAGCCTGCCAGGCGGTTGTCGGCTTCTCGCCGTAATCATCGGTTCCTGCATAAATGGCCCTGAAACGGGGCAGGTTTTCAGCGGCGATCCAGAGTTGATACCCCGGCATTATTTCGAGGACAAGGCTGCGTTGCTGCCGGGTCAGTGCCTGAAACAGGGACAACCTGTGGGATTCTGCATCATTGGCCACCATGAAAGCCTGGGCACACAGGGCAGCATGCAGTTCATCTACTGTCTGGATATCCGGCTTCAGTGCCTGACATACCGTGTCGATGGCGGCCGGGTCGAGTTGACCGGGATCACCGGCCATACCGGGATCGTTCAGCCAGCGGCGACTGACCACAGCCCGGGTACGGCGTTCTTCCAGCGGCGCGTCATCCAGAAAATGCCAGGCCCGGGCATTGACGATTTCAGCCGAAAGCGGTGAGGGCTCGGCCAGATCACGGCAGACCACCTGGATGCGGCCCTGATCGATCCCGTCTATCACCTCGGACAGACTGTCAATGTCCATGGCTTCGTTCAGGCAATCCGTTATTGTTTGCTCCACCAAAGGATGATCAGGGATCGTCCTGTCGCCGGCGATGTTCTCCAGGCAGGCCAGTTGATCGGGAAAAACCGCAGTGACCAGATCTTCTGCCTGCATGCGGATGAGATAAGGCGGTGTCTTGCGGCCATTCTGAAAACGGCGGATGGCGAGGGCACAGACGGCATTCCACCGCCAGCGCACCGTAAAAACGGGGGCGGCCAGCAAGGCCTGCACCAACACGTCGCGCACCGTTTGGGTGGATAGAAACCGGGCGGGTGCTTCCAGCGGAAAACTTTGTGAAGTGCCCAGCGAGAGCAGTATGGCTTCCTCGTTGGCGGCGGCTTGCAGTTCGAAATTGAAACTGCGGCAAAAGCGTTTGCGCAGGGCCAACCCCCAGGCCCGATTGACCCGGTTACCCAGGGGGGCATGAATGATGAACTGCATGCCGCCGGATTCATCGAAAAAACGCTCGAATACAATCGTTTGCCGGGTGGGCAATACGCCCAGTACCTGATGCGCGGCGGCCAGATAATGTATTGCCTGGGCAGCCGCCCAGCCGCCCAGTCCCAGGGTTTGCGCCAGATACGCCACGGCGTTTTCCCGTCCATTGCCCGGGTCAGATTGCAGCCGTTTCTCAATATCTTGACGCAGGCGGGAGACGGCCATCGACACGGCATCACTGCGACCGGGCCGCTCGCCGAACCAGAAAGGCATGCTGGGGGGCAAATGGTGAGCATCCTCGACCCGCAGGGTGGCTGATTCCAGCCGGAGGATACGCCAACTGGCATTGCCCAACTGGAAAATGTCGCCCACCATGCTGTCGATCGCGAAATGTTCATCGACCATGCCGAGCAACTCACCCGAGGGTTCCAGAATCACCTTGTATTCGGCATTGTCGAGAATGGCACCTCCACAGGTAAGGGCCGTCAGCCGTGCGCCCTTGCGGGCCATGACCCGCCCGTGTATCACGTCCCGGTGCAGGTAAGCTCCCCGCGCACCCCGCCGGGTACTAAAACCCCGGGCCAGCATGTCGATCACGGCATCAAACTTTTCCCGTGACAGGTCACGGTAAGGCCAGGCTTTGCGAATCAACCCGTAAAGGGCCGATTCCTGCCAGGTTTCGTGTGCCGTCATGGCCACGATCTGCTGGGCCAGCACATCCAGCGGTTGTTGAGGCATGATCACCCGATCCATCTCCCCCCGGCGAATGGCATCGAGTAACGCAATACATTCGATCAGGTCATCCCGACTGGTCGGGAACAGCCGACCTTTGGGTGTCCCGCCCTGATGATGACCGGAGCGACCGGCCCGCTGCAGAAAAGTGGCAATCGAACCGGTGCTGCCCAACTGGCACACCAGATCCACCGTGCCGATGTCGATGCCCAGCTCCAGCGAGGCCGTTGCCACCAGAGCCTGCAGGCGACCGGTCTTGAGTTTTTCCTCTGCCGAGAGACGCTGTTCCCGCGACAGACTGCCGTGATGCGAGGTGACCTGCGCCTCTCCCAGACGTTCACTCAAGGCCCGGGCTACCCGCTCGGCCATGCGCCGGGTATTGACAAAAACCAGTGTAGTACGGTGGGCCTGGATCAGTGTCACCATGCGTTCATACAATTCCTTTGCCGCTTCCTGCGACAACACGGTTTCCAGTGGTATTTGCGGTACCTCAATAGCCAGATCAAGCGACCGCTGGCGGGTCAGATCGATGAACGGGCAGGGTCTGCCGCCGTTCAGGAAACGGGCGACTTCATCGAGCGGATTCTGGGTAGCCGACAGACCTATCCTTTGCAGGCTGCGCTGGGTCAGGTGTTCCAGCCGTTCCAGCGACAAGGCCAGATGCGCCCCGCGCTTGTTGCCGGTCAGGGCATGAATTTCATCGACAATGACCGACCGCACGGTCTGTAGCATTCGCCGCCCGCTCTCGCTGGTCAACAGCACGTAGAAGGATTCCGGTGTGGTGACCAGAATATGGGCCGGTTTTCGGCTCAGCGACGTTCTGAGTGCGGTGGAGGTGTCGCCAGTACGTACGGCGGAAGTCACGGCAAACCCGGCAGAACCGCATTCAAACAGCAGACGGTGTATTCCGTCCAGTGGCTGTTCAAGGTTTTTGTGGACATCGTTGCTGAGTGCCTTGAGCGGCGAAATGTAGAGTACCCGGGTTTGATCGGGTAAACCGAACACTTCACCTTCGCGCACCAGATCATCAATCGCACCCAGGAAAGCCGCCAGGGTTTTTCCACTGCCCGTTGGTGAGGCGATCAAAATCGATTGTCCCGCCTTGATCGCCTGCCAGGCCAGGCACTGACATTCGCTCGGTTGGCTGAAGGCAGTCGCGAACCACTTTGCTACTGCAGGGTGAAAGACTTTAAGGGCAATGTGCATGAGAGCGGTGAGAATATGACCCGGGCAGGGGGGTTACACTGAGCGTCGATGTTGGGAACGGCCAATTCGGGCTGCTGGCGAAGTCCGCAGGCTTCCGCAGGAAGCCCCAACAACACGTGGGAACCGGTACGATCGGGCAATAAAAAACCCAACCGAAATCGGTTGGGTTTTTGTGTCTGGTGGAGGTGGCGGGAATTGAACCCGCGTCCGCAAATCCTCCGCCTTTGGCCCTACATGCTTATCCGGCTCTA
>Ga0172376_10006237_pt1 | contig 13023 bp, 10 predicted proteins | sample Lak35m_FD_121114 | JGI IMG/M metagenome (GOLD analysis project Ga0172376, IMG submission 121114) | Freshwater microbial communities from Kabuno Bay, South-Kivu, Congo - kab_092012_35m | ecosystem: Environmental > Aquatic > Freshwater > Lake | place: Democratic Republic of the Congo: South-Kivu...
CCGCACCTAGTGAGATGCATCGAAAGAAGTGTCTCGAATTGAAAGATCAGGTGTGCTCGGCATTGACGACTTCATTCGGCAAACCGATGAGCCTCGAGGTGCGGGTGCAGCAATCGCGCACGGCACCTCGGGCTGCCGTCGCCCCTGCGACATCTGACGATGATGCCGTCGATACCACTAGTGACGATGCACCGGTGGAGTCGGTGGTGGACCAGATTGCCAAGTCGTTTCCGGGTGCCCGCATCGTCGACTCGTCAAAGAAGTAAGTCGCCACCGTGGCGTCGGCATATTCAAAAACGTTGCAGTCAATGATTGATGCGCTCTCTCGCTTGCCGGGCGTGGGGCCAAAATCGGCACAACGAATCGCGTTTCATCTGTTGAAAACCGATCGAGAAGAAGTGTCGCGACTTACACGAGCCATTGACGACGCTCGAAACTCCGTTCGCTTCTGTGAACGCTGCTTCAACTTCTCGGAGTCTGAGTACTGTCACATCTGTTCCGATGAACGTAGGGATGGTTCAGCATTGTGCGTGGTGGAAGAGTCGCGCGATGTAGTTGCAATCGAAAAGACCGGGCAATTTCGTGGTCGATATCACGTGTTGCTTGGAGCGATAAATCCACTCGAAGGGGTGGGGCCGGAGCACTTGAAGGTTCGCGAGCTGCTGTTGCGACTCGAGCCCGAGTCAATTGCCGAGGTGATTCTGTGTCTTAACCCCAACACCGAAGGCGATGTAACCACGATGTATCTCGCGCGGTTGTTGAAACCACTCGGGGTGAAGGTAACTCAATTGGCGATGGGCCTTCCAGTTGGTGGCGACCTTGAATATGCCGACGAGGTAACACTCGGTCGCGCACTGTCGGGCCGCCGCGAAGTGAGTGATTAAGTCAGCGCCTGCGAAATTCTGATGAGAGACGATTAACGAGTGAGGCGCCGTCAAGCCGACAACTCTCTCGCAGGTAGCTCTGTGTACCTACGTAATCTGGGTAGCTGTTCTCGATACCTAATCGGATAAGTCGCGGCCGAGAGTCACTCGATGCGGTTACTTCTGCAACTAGGCCCCCGAGACCACCACTCGTTACGTGTTCCTCAAGTGTGACAACGAGCTCAACACCGTCGAGTGCTCGTGTGACCATTTCACTCCTCGTCGGCGCGAGAAGACCAGCGGAGATGACGCGCACAGATACTCCACGTTTGGCGAGTTCAGTGGATGCGATCATTGCTTCGTCGACGATGCTCCCAGTAGTCACTATCGCTATGTCATTACCGTGCACAAGCGTTGTCCAGCTATCAAATCCCCAATTTGTGTGGGCGTTATCGAACTTTGCAGTCTCCCGATCAACACGCAGATACCGCGGGGTCTTCATCAACCCGAGATGTTTCATCGCAGAAGCAAGATCGTTGTCGGTAGCAGGACAGTAAACCGTAAGGCCAGGTAGCGCACGCATACATGAAATGTCCTCCGTGGCAAAGTGAGAGAAGCCCAGAGTGCCATAGCTGAGGCCTGCTCCAATTGCAATAATCATCACGTCCAACTGGTGATAGACGATGTCATTTCGAATCTGTTCGAGGCATCGAAGACTCGCAAAGTTCGCTATTGAGTAGCAGATTACGCGATGACCCGTCTGAACCAATCCTGCTGCGACTCCGATCATGTTCTGCTCGGCCACCCCTACATTTAGGAATTGGTCGGGATATCCCTTGGCAATATCATCTAGAACGCCATAGCCAAGGTCTCCTGTTAGGAGCATCACGGAACTATCGGCATGCATGAGTTCTGCAAGCGACTTCGCGAGAGTCTGCCTCATGAAAGATTGATTTCCTCCTCGGCCGCTCGAAGTTCATCCATTGAAGCAGACTTATAATGCCAATGAACGCTGTTCTCCATAAAGGAAACACCACTGCCTTTCGTGGTGTTGGCGACTAACAACAATGGTTTATCAGCGAGTGAGCGTCGTGTAGTAAGTGTTGAGCGAAGCTGCTCAATGTCATGTCCATTTACTTCGGCGACTTCCCAGCCGAAAGCCAGCCATTTGTCGGGGAGTGGATCCAGATTCAGAATTTCGCCTGTGGCACCGAGGCTCTGAATTCTGTTGTAGTCAACAATGAGAGTCAGATTTGACAACCGGTGATGGCCCGCAAAGAGGGCCGCTTCCCATACTGAGCCTTCGTCGCATTCACCGTCGGAGACAAGGCAGAAGACGTTTGTTGGCAGACCGCGTCTTCGAGCGCCGAATGCCATGCCCACTGCGACAGATGGGCCATGCCCCAGACTGCCAGTAGAGAATTCAACTCCAGGAACATGACGATGGGACAAATGCCCAGACAAGTGTGAGCCGTTCTGGCAGTAGCGATCTAGTTCGCTAGTCCCGAAAAAGCCTGAACGAGCGAGAGCGGAGTAGATTGCGCAGCCACCATGTCCCTTGCTAAGAATGAAACGATCTCGAGTCTCATCATCAACTCTGGATGGCGAAATGCTGAGGACTCCAGAATAGAGCACAGCGACGATATCTGCGATGCTCAAGGCGCTGCCAACATGCGACGCACGGGCCCGACTTGTCATTCGTACTACATCAATACGTATCTGTCGCGCAAGCGCCACCGCAGGATCTTCTGAACGACTCACTCTCCGACTACTGACTTTGCGATTCGGAACTACTAGATGATCCGTGTTGTCGAATCTGACGACTCACTATGAAAGTAGGTCGAGATTTGACTTCGGAGTGCACGACCGAGAGATACTGTGCGATAACTGCCAACATAAATGACAATGCCCCAAAGCCGAGAAGCAAGAACCCGAGTAGCGATGCAAAGCCGCGTGGTGCACCGAGCACAAACTTCAACACAACGTTAATCCCAAAGAGGATGAACGCAATTGATGAACTTGCAATTGCCACCCAGGTAATCATGCGAAGAGGAATATCGGTAAACGAAACTACGCCCACTCGAGCAAGCCGTGACACGGCTCGAAAACTTGCCTTTGATCGTCCCGCAAAGCGATCCGGTCGAACTGAGGGTACCCCGACACTCTTGAATCCCACCCATGCGAACATGCCTCGTAGAAACTGTGAACTCTCCGGCAGGCTTCTCACGGCTTCGTAGACCTTTCGGTCAACAAGTCGGAAATCACTGACTCCGCGAGGAATCATTCCTGCGGTCAATCGGTCGATAATGAAGTAGAAAATCCTTGAGAGTAGACGGCGCAGGGCGCCGCTGTCTGGGCGACCGGTCACAACCATGTAAATGTTTTCGTATCCTGCTTCCCATTTTCTAAGGAAGTCACCGATCATCTCCGGTGGATCCTGCAAATCGGCCGCCATAAGTACGCACGCGTCGGATTCAACGACTGACAGTCCTGCAGTCAAGCCACCATCTGTTCCAAAGTTTCTTGATAGTTGAAGGAGCTGAAATCGTGAATCTCCAGCTGTCGCGTCTACCAATCTGCTCCACGTTGCGTCTTGAGAACCGTTGTCAACAATGACAAACTTGAATTTGTATTGATCTTCGAGACGTGCCAAGTTCTGTAAACGCTGTACCAGCTCAGCAATACAGTCTTGTTCGTTGAAAGCGCAGCTGATAATCGCAACACTTCGCTTCATAGCACCGAATCCTATGTGATGTCTTCTGGGTGATGTATCCCCCGACGAGATACCATTGGCTGGTGAATACGGTTCGTACTGGCAAGGCAAGGCTTCCGAAGTTGTTGTCGGCATACGGAACTTGTTGTCTTATTCTTATCGCAGTATTGCGCCCTATAACTGACTCACACTGGTTGGGCGACGACTGGCCGAACTCACAACAGCCACATTGGGATGCATGGAGGTACGGCGACACGTCATTTAGACGAATCATCATTAGTACATGGAATTCAATTCAGGGCTGGATGTTCGACCAAGGCCGCCTCTATGTGTTTTCTCGACTAGAAGCGAACCTACTTTTCTATTACTTGCCTGACCTACACCTGTACAAACTGACTCAGCTCCTCGGAACTCTACTTACGTTACTCATTGCAGCCTGGTTCGTCTATCTGCTAGGTCAATCCCATCGGATAACGATGATCTTCATTCTGATGATGGCCATCACTGTTCAGTTTCGACGAGATTTTGATCCCCATCTCGCTTTTTCGCTGCTAGTTCCCAGCATGATGCTGAAGTTGTTACTTTCCTCAATCGCTTTCTATTTTGCTGCTCGTTCCAATCAACGGTTAATCCGTGTGGCACTGAGTATCTTGGCATCTCTTACCTATTTCGCGTCCATGAGCACTTATGAGCACGCTTTTGCGCTTGTAGCAGTTCCGGCAATTGCGATAATTGTTGGAAATAGTCATGGACTTAAAGCGAAGAGACCAAGGTTCATCCTGTTGTCACTGTTGCTTACATGGCTTGCATATCTATGGATTGTGTTCTTTTTTTTACGCGCTCGTGCCGAAGGGGTGATTCCTCGATACGAGCTGCAAGTTGAGTACAAATCCCTTCTCATCTTTGTTTCTCAGTTGTTTGCTCCGGTTCCTCTCATGGTCTTCGACCTCAAGTCTGACTTGATAGGTAATGAGAAGTTCGCAGTTGCAGTATTGTCCTCGGTTGCTTGCCTAATTCTGTTTGGTCAAGCGCGTCGTTTACGAGCATGGGAAGAAGCCGGGTCATGGCCCTCGTCACTCAAAACAATCTCAACACTGGGATTATGGTCGTTGGGTCTTGTATTGCTAATTGTTCCAGGAGTCTTGCTAGCGATTCGACCGCTGTCATTTGAAGCGAGTCGGTTTACTGGCATTCAGCCGCGGTTCACTTATTTGCATATCTTCATCTCACAACTAGGCGCGGCGTTGATAATTGCTTTAGCGGTTGGACTGTTTCTTGAACGCTCCAGACTGTTGGCGCGTGATCGCTTAATCCAAATTGGAATGTTCTGTTACGCAGTGATTCTAATGTTAACAGTCTCCCATAACTATGCAGTTGCAAAGGAAACCAGAAATCGTCAACTTAACTATGAGTCATGGAACGCTCTCCATAAGGACGGATACTTGTTCAAGAAAATGGAAAGCGGTGATGGCGCGATTTCTCAAACAGTCAATTTCGCATATGAAACCAACCCAGGGAATTTTTATTCCCGATCTGGTATCCGACTAACAGGAATCTATTACTTTGTTCCGGGGTATCTCTATTCCGAGTCAGAAATTCAATGTTGGGAAGAGCAAAAATGCCTACTTCCAGACCTAAGAAGCAGAATCACCACCCAACTGTCCAATTCAATAGTGACCGACTCAGAGAACAAGTTCGAGAAGCTGAGGAGCGGATACGGTCCTGCAGAAGCAGGAGACTGGGTTCAACAGTCTCTCAGGCCAGATCGAGTCATGTCATCCAAACTCTGGATCTTTGACCTGTATCCAGTCTCTGGTAGTACTTTCGTGGCATTTACAGTACCCTTGCATTCGGATCAACTCGAAGTTGATCTGGCTGAACTTCGGTTTGTTCAATTGGCACGACTCAGTTCCGATGGTCCTCAAGAGAGTCTTAAGCCGTCTCTGGCTGGAGTTTGCCTTACCGAAGTCCCAAAGTCACAGAGAATAGCAGGCACTGCTGATTTTCCACTAATCATGACTTTCTGGAAATTTCCATCTGGGAGTGGCGTTCGCTCATACTCTGAGTTGGGTTTTGGAACGTGTTGATGGTCGTGAATTCAGGGGACCGACGGGGGCACTGGCTTTCTTCCGGAGTGTCACTTCTGGTAACCATCTGTACAACTTTGGTTCTGACTGTCTGGCTTTATCGCACTGGTCTGCGAACATTCTGGTTTCAGGAGATCCCACTCGGCGGTGACGGTCTCGGCACTGCGCACTACATCAAGTTATTTAACAACAGCCCTGGATTGCATTTGCTTGAGCCAGTCAGTTCACTTAGTAGCGGGTGGCCCTACTCACGAGAGTCGCAGTATTTTCCGACGGGTCTCTGGATTGAAATGAGTGTGATTCGGATGTATTCGGGATTCACCAAAATTACGGATCCCTCGACACTATTGAAGACATTTGCAATCCTTCGAGTGATTCCAATTGCAGTAAGTACATGGTTCTTCGGTCGGGCTCTCCGACTTGGACACGCCGCAACCTTTACTGTCGCAGTGTGTTTTTCAACTTCAACCTTCAACGTTATTCGAGCATTCGGACACTTTGGTCTCGGGATGACGTGGACCGTCCCTGCCATATGTGCGGTGCTTATCGTCATCTCAAGGAATTTCATGTCTACCTGTGAAATCCAGAAGCCAAATTCTTGGAGACAGATTTCACTTCTAACGATAGTGATGTTTTTATGTGGACTTTCAGGTTTTTACTACTCGGTCTTTGGTCTTATTCTTGGCGCAGCACTAATTGCAATCCCCATCTCTCGACGCATGATAAGCCGATGGATTAGGACTGATCATCAGTTGGATGTAGTGCAGTCTCAGCTAATGCGACACCTGGCAGGATTGATATTCACAAACCTGGGGCTTTTGGCGGGATTCTTGATTCAAGTAGTTCCGAATGTTTTGTCTCAACGCACGAGCCCACCACTAATCTCTACAGCTGCTCGCAGTTGGACTGAGTCCATTGTTTACTCGGGCTCTCTAGAGACTTTGTTTTACGACTTTCACGCATTCCTTCTTCAGATGTCTGCACAGCCTGGAGTTTTGAATTTCTTACAAACTCGGTCAACGTGGGAGGCGCGCCAAGTTGGGGCTGTTGCCGGCGCCGCTGCATATTACTTTCTGTTGGTGTTATTGCTCCGAGCATTCGGACTTTACCCAGGGAGAGGGAGGACGAACTCGACAAATGGAAACAATCTCGATGTCGCATCTCGTCTCTGGGTGTTACTAGCAGTTACTCTCCCTCTGTATTTCGTTGGACCATTCAATTTTGGTCTCTCAAGAACCGTTATCCCATTCATTCGTGCGTGGGGACGACTCGCTCCATTCGTTTCTCTTTTTCTTATTGCTCTAATAGTGCTCTCTATCCAACGACTCAGGCGTCCAGTTTTGCGGTTCACTCTTTGTTGCCTAATACTCGCGATGCAATTGCTAGAAGTCAACTTCTATCGCAGGACTTTTCCGGACGGTCGCTCGTTAGCAGCGGCAGCAGCTGAAAATCGACTCTCCAAAGAGATAACGATGACAGATCTAGCAACAGGCCTGAAACCAAATTGCTCAATCGTACAACTCCCGATTTACCCCTATCCAGAGTTTGACTCACCAAGAGATTCAAACGGAGATTACGGGCTCTTTGAGTTACCACTCGTGGATACACAGGGCTTTCGCTGGTCCTACGGCGCGATAAAGAACACTGACGCTGCTCGCCACTATGCACCGTTTGTTTCACAACAACCACCTTTTGCTCGAATAAGTCTTGGTCAGCAGATTCAATACTGGGCCGCTTTGCATCCCTGTGCCGCTGTGATTGATCGCACGTATCTCTATCCCGAAGAACAAAGAGAACTCGATTCGTTTCTCGCGACACGACTCCGAGCCTGCATTAGACCACTCAAAGGCGAGAACTTTAACGACTCTCCGCGTTTTATTGCGATCGACTTCATAAATACATCTTGCAAACCAAGAATTGGTGCACTGACTCAGCAATTGATAAGCATGGCGGAAGAAAATAACATTCTCTGGCAACTGACGACCGTAGACGTCAAGAGATTTGAGAGATATTGGGCAATGATCTCTGCCGAATCTACCCACCAGTTGATGTACTCAGTACGAGACGGCCGGCCATGGCTTGATGTTCGGATTTCATCTGTTATCTTAGAGGGCGGCAAACCCTTTGCTTGGCGGCCTGTTGAACTCTGCATCAGCGATTTTGAAACGAACTGTTATCGGGCCACTACAAACGGCGCAGGATTGTTTGAGATTCCTCAGACACTGGCCGCAAGTGATGAACTTCACTCGATCATGTCTGTCTCGATAAGTACGGACAGTGGGAGTCCGCTTGAGTGGGGCGTGATACTGCTTCCGGCAGTTCCGAGCTCAGGTAACTAAGGCATGTCTCAGATACTCGAAATGAGTAGTGCAGAAGACTTGTCTGCCACTCGAACTAATGCCGCATATTTCGAGAGGATCGTGCAAGTCTGCTCTCTCTTTCTCGCAATATCGATAGTCGCAATTGCGTGGGCGCTCTCCACTCCCCCTGGCTTTAGCCCTGCTGAACGAGAGTCAATGCTTGCGATCTATTGTGGTTCGGGCGGCGCAACTCCTGAGTGTCCGCCCAATCTCGATGAACCTGATGAGCTGCAGGTGAGCGGTGGCTGGGGCGACAGCCCATGCTTCATTGGTGAAAACAAGAGTGCCGAATGTCTGCTCGCCGGACCCAATTGGACCCAATACAAGACGACGGTCTTTTACAGTCAACTCCCCGAGGATACGAATCTTTTTCACGGTGTGCTTCGTACGTTTGTGGACGAGGATCCTTTTCGCAGTCTCGTTCAGATGCGAATGACGATGGCTCTACTCGGAAGCGCTCTATTAACCGCCTCTCTCGTAGCGCTTCAGAGCCGAGCAGCCCGCTACCTACGTATGTGGCTAGCCATCGGTGTACCTGTCGTGCTTATTGAAGTGACGACAGTGGCCGAACTGGGATGGCAACTTCAAGCCATCCCAGTTTTGGTCGCGATGATGTTTGTTGCAATGAGTACGTCATCAAAATCAAATCGCTCGTATGCAGTGTTTTTTGCGTCAATAATAGGCTTCGTTCTGAGTTTGAATCGCCTTACAGAGTCCGTTGTATTGATCATTCTGATTACGGTATCAGTTGCTCTATTGAATGTGCGAGGTACCTTCTCTATACGTCGGGCTCCCAACAACCTTGAGTTGATTTGGCAATCTGCAAGTTATGAAAAAGCTTCACTTGAAAGAAAGAATGGAAGCAGTGGAATTTCAACCGAGGCCAATACAGATAGCTTTTGGATGCGATTCTGTCGGTCCCCAATCATCTCTTGGTTAAGTGTTGCAGTACTTGTGCTGGTGAATTTTCAGCAGCACGTGTGGAGACAAGTCCTGCTTTACCTGCCATCGCAGCTAGACGAGTTTCGAGTGATTCGCACCATTGCTCAGTTGCCAAACTTTGCCATTGGGTTCCTAGGTGCGGGCCGTTGGCGCCTTGGGTACTCAGATCTCACCTTTCCTTTCTTGGCAACGATGACTTCGATTGCAGTGATTGGGGTAATCATGTACGTTGGCGCCTCAGAAGCGAGACCAAGTTTGAGGGTTCGTTTCGCCATTTTGGTTGTCTTGCTGGCCAGCGCCGTGGTGATCGTGCACGAAAGCAAAGGAATTGAGATTGGTGGCGACCCGTCTCTTGTGTCGCAGTTCTTGCCGTACTTCGTGGTGTTAATGCTGATGGTTCCGCTATTCACTGAGACCAGATTTCACGGCAAGATCGTGCATGTTGTCAACGGGCTCATCGTGTTTGCCGTCGGTGCGTCACTGTGGGGCACTTTGCGCAGGTACGTAACTGGGTTCCCCGAAACCCCATATTCCGAGGGGCCATGTTTGTTCTGCGACTTGTCACCACAATTGTGGTGGTGGAACCGGTGGTACGAGCCAGTTCTTGGCCCACGACTCACGTGGCTCATCGCCATTGTGGCGACGATATGGGCATTGTATTTGGCGTCGAAGTTAGGTTCGAAATCCCAAGTTGCAGACTCTCGCTCGGCGCGGATTCGAGCCGTCGCTGGGTTGGTAGTTCTAACTCTTTTGGGCCTTCGTCTTACGCTGCCGTGGTTAGTTGAGCTCTCTCCGGCCCGATGGGCTCAATAAAGCCCTAGTGAACGGCGCGGACGATGAGCGCGTCGCCTTGACCACCACCACCGCAGAGGGCTGCTGCACCGAGGCCACCACCGCGACGCTTCAATTCATAAAGCAGTGTCAGCGCCAGACGATTACCACTCATACCGATGGGGTGACCCAATGCAATCGCACCACCATTCACGTTGACAATCTCGTCGCTAAGCCCAAGTTCGCGTACTGAAGCAATACCTACCGCAGCGAACGCTTCGTTGATTTCTACGAGCGAGACGTCACCAAGTGACATCTTCGCTCGCGCAAGCGCCTGCGAAATAGCCCGACTTGGCTGATACAACAACGATGCGCTGTCGGGCCCGGCCACCATGCCGTACGAGACGAATTCTCCGAGCGGAGTGATTCCACGTTTCTCCGCGGCTCGCTTTGACATTACGACCAACGCAGAGCCGCCATCACTAAGTTGGCTTGCGTTACCGGCAGTCACGGTGCCGCCCTTCTCGAATGCCGGACGAAGTGCACCGAGCGATTCCATTGTGGTTGCGGGGCGAACGCCTTCGTCATCCTTCACCATGATTGGGTCACCCTTACGTTGAGGCACTCCCACTGGCACGATTTCGGCAGTCAATCGACCTGCGGTGATAGCCGCCGATGCTCTCGCATGACTTTGAAAGGCCATGCGGTCTTGATCTTCTCTGGTGATGCTGCCGGCCACGTAGCGTTCTGTGCCGAGACCCATCAAGCAGGCGTCGAACGCACACCACAGACCATCCTTGACTATTGCGTCCGCCAGTTCAGTGTTGCCGTATCGGAATCCACTTCGGGCACCTGTTGCGATGTACGGAGCATTGGTCATGGACTCCATGCCTGCGGCAACAACGATGTCCGCCTCGCCGCTCGACACCATCTGGTCGGCGAGGTAAATGGCGTTCAAGCCCGAAAGACACACCTTGTTGACGTTTACGCTCGGCACACTCAAAGGGATACCGGCTTTCGCTGCTGCTTGTCGTGCAGGTACCTGGCCCTGTCCCGCCATCAATACTTGGCCGACGATCACATGGTCCACCTCGTCAGGTCGCACGCCAGCACGTCGCAGTGCTTCGGCGATGGCGAACCCACCCAGATCGGTGGCGCTGAAGTCGGCGAGTGCACCACTCATCTTGCCGATCGGTGTGCGCGCCCCTGAAACTATGTACGAGCCAGTCATGGCTACCTCCGTATCGCCACAGTAGTTTCTATGTGTGGATCGCATCCTTGAGGCCATCAATAACGGTGCGGTTGGTGAACAACTTGCTGCCATTCCACTTCCTGGCACGTATCGGGCAGCAGTGCTGCAAAAGGCAGATGCTGGGATGTTCACAGGGATGGCCTCGCGCGATAAGGACCCGCGCAAGAGTCTGAAACTTCACGAGGTACCGGTCCCCGAGTTGGCTCCTGACGAAGCCATCGTCGCGGTAATGGCAAGCAGCATCAACTTCAATACGGTTTGGAGCGCCATCTTTGAGCCCGTTAGTACGTTTGCGTCACTCAGCCGTCTTGCGCGCGAAAGCACGTGGGCCAAGCGGCATGACTTGCCGTATCACATCGTTGGTAGCGACGGTTCTGGAGTGATACTGCGTGTCGGAAGTGCGGTACGCAACTGGAAGCCCGGCGATCGTGTAACGATCCATTGCAACCACGTCGACGATCAAGACCCCTCAGCACACGACGACTCCATGCTTGGTGCCAACCAGCGCATCTGGGGGTATGAGACAAACTTCGGCGGGCTTGCCGACCTAACGGTGGTGAAAGCCAATCAATTGATGCCCAAGCCAGCCCATCTTTCCTGGGAAGAGGCGTCGGTCAACGCACTTTGCAATAGCACGAGTTATCGCATGTTGGTGTCGCAGAATGGTGCGCGCATGAAGCAAGGCGATGTAGTTCTCATTTGGGGAGCAACAGGTGGCATTGGTGCGTATGCAGTGCAATACGTCCTAAATGGCGGAGGAATTCCCGTAGGTGTAGTGAGTTCACCAGAAAAAGCACGCATACTGCACGAGATGGGATGTGAGGCAGTGATTGACCGGTCCAAAGCCGGCTATCAGTTTTGGAATGACGACGAAACCCACAATGAAGGTGAATGGCGCCGGTTTGGTGGCGATATCCGAGCGCTCGTTGGAGAAGACCCCGACATTGTGTTTGAACATCCCGGACGCTCCACATTCGGTGCGTCGATGTATGTGGCGAAAAAGGGTGGCACCGTGGTGACGTGTGCGGCCACCAGTGGCTTCATGATGGAGTTTGATAACCGTTACTTCTGGATGCGCCTCAAGCGTCTCGTCGGCTCTCACTTCGCGAACTATCGCGAGGCCTATGAAGCCAACCGGCTCATTGCCAAAGGCATGATTGACCCAGTCTTGTCGCGCACCTTCACTCTCGACCAAGTGGGTGAGGCGGCACATCAGGTGCATGGCAACATGCACGAAGGAAAGATCGGTGTGCTGTGCTTGGCAGAAAAGGAAGGTGAGGGCGTGACCGACCACGGATTGCGTGCCAAAGTAGGAGAAGCCCGCCTGAGGAGATTCCGCCGATGATGCTCACCGAGATCGATCACGTGGCCATTGCCGTTCGTGATCTTGAAGCTGCTATCAACTACTACAGGCAGGCATTCGGAGCAACAGTCGATCATCGCGAAGTGGTGGAGCGCGATGGCGTAGAAGAAGCGCTTCTAAAGGTTGCCGAAAGTTACATTCAGTTACTGACACCGACGAGAACTGATTCGCCAGTTGCCAAAGCCATTGAGAAGCGTGGTGAAGGATTGCATCACATCGGCTATCGAGTCGCCGACTGTAAGTCGGCACTCGCTGCAATGGTTGCCGCAGGCGCAACACCGATTGACCTCGTGCCGCGACCCGGCTCGCGTGGAACCACCGTTGCATTTATTCACCCGAAAGGTTCGTTTGGAACACTTATAGAACTCGTTCAGGAGTAGCACTTGACCGTAATCCCGGCGCCGGGCCGAGCCACGATGAAGGCGTTTGTGTGGCTCTTTAGTTCACTTTGTTTGGTTGCGCTGCTATCGCCGCCAGGTGCGACCCATGACGAGGCGTACCACATGAGGAGTATCTGGTGTGCACAAGGCGAACGACCCACGTACTGTACTGAACTGTTTATCGACGAAGATACGACGGCCTATTACGCACGCACGAATATCGAGACACAGAACTGCCAGAAGCCGATTCGGGAGCCACTGTTGTGCCCAACCGATCGGTCGGGGGAATCCG
>Ga0172376_10006240_pt1 | contig 13020 bp, 11 predicted proteins | sample Lak35m_FD_121114 | JGI IMG/M metagenome (GOLD analysis project Ga0172376, IMG submission 121114) | Freshwater microbial communities from Kabuno Bay, South-Kivu, Congo - kab_092012_35m | ecosystem: Environmental > Aquatic > Freshwater > Lake | place: Democratic Republic of the Congo: South-Kivu...
CGGCGTGAAGGTCTGGGTCAACAAGGGCGAGATCATGCCGGAGGGCTACGGCGGCTCCGACCTGACCGATGTCGACGGCCCGAGCACGCAGGACCGCGGCCGTGGCGGCCGCGGCGGGCGTGACGGTGGCGGCGGCGGTCGTGGCGGCTACGGCGGCGGTGGTGGTGGCGGCGGTGGCGGTGGTCGCGGCTTCGGCGGCGATCGCGGCGACCGTGGCGGCCGCTGGGACCGTGGCGAGCGCGAAGACGGCTGGCGCTGAGCCCCGTCCGCGCGAGGGGCTCGGGTGCGTACGCGCCCTCCTTCGCGGCGACTCCGCACGCGGCGCGTTGGACACTCCAACGCGCCGCGTGCTAGTTTCTACACTATGGTGCCGAGCCCTCGGCGCCTGACAACCCACCATCCAGCCTCGGACGGGGAAGCAGGTCGAACTCCTGCACGGTCCCGCCACTGTAGGTCGCCTGGAAGGTCGGACACGCGGCGAGCTGCGCGCTCGCGGACCACTGCGGCATGCCGCGGGAAGGTCGTCCGGCCCGAGCGACGAGTCAGGATATCCGCCGCGGCTGCAGGCCTTCCGTCCACCCGGACGGACTTCGACGGACGATCGAACGGCGACCATGCGATCCCAAGCCTTTCCGCGCGACCAGCATAGTCTGGAAGCACCTCCCAAGCGTCCCGCGACGCGCACCTCCAGCGCGGGATTGGCCTCGCGCCCACGCGCCTTGCTCGCCGTGCTGGCGACCTTGGTGCTGCCTGCAAGCGCGCAGCTCCCCTCGGCGCCGCAACCGAGCCAGCTTGGTGCGCACGCGCTCGCGGCACCCGGATTCGAGCGCACGGTGCTGGCCACCATGCCGCCCTACGCCGCGTGGACGGCGCTCCCCGACGGCACGCGCCTCGTGCACGATGGCACGCGCCTCCTGCGCACCAACGGCACCTGGCTGGCCGAGGTCGCCAACTTCGGCGCCTTCGTCTTCCCCTCGTTCGTGGTGTCCGACGGACGCACGGCCTGGGTCGGGGAAAGCAGCGGCGGCTCGGTCAGCGCCGTGGACCTCGAGCGCGGCACCCAGTCGCTCCTCGCCTCCATCCCCTACAACTACGACGCGTTGCTGCTCGACGGCCGGCACCTGCTCGTCAGCGCGGCGCCTTGCGGCTTCAACTGCGGCACGCAACTGATCCAGATCGACACGCGGACTGGTGCGCAGCTCGTGCGCGCCAACCTGCCGGGCCCCTCGGGACCGCTGTGCCTCGACCGCGACGGGAACCTGTGGTACGGCCGCAATTCGCCAAGCTATCCAGCACCTCCGGCTTCGGCCAGCCTGCTGCGCTTCGACGCGACCCTGCTCGACTCGAGCGTCCCCTTCGGCTTCGCGCAAGCGGTGGTCGTCCACGGACAACTCGACTCGGTCTCCGACCTCGCCGTCGACCTCGAAGGTGGCGTCGTGCTCTTGTCCCAGTCGCGGCTGGGTGAAGAGAGCGAGATCGTGTGCCTAGACCTCGAGGGCGGCTGGTTGGGACGCGTGGCGCGCGGCACGCCGTGGTTCTCCGGCTTGGCGCTGGTCGATCTCGAGGGTCCTGGCGCGCTCCGTCCTTTCTCGCGCGCCGGCATGCGCCTCGTGGTGGTCGAGAGCGAGTTCGTGCATGGCGGCCCCGATCGACTCGTCGCCTACGCCCCCAAGCGCGCGACCACCACGGTGGTCGGCGCGGGCGGAACGGGCACCGTGACCTGGCAGCTCGAGGACGGCCCTCCGCGCGGCGGTTGGATCCTGATGACCGCCCCGCGGCAAGCCTGGAGCGGCGCGGAGTCGAACTGGGTCCAAGGCGGTGCGCCGTTCCTTTCCGCGGTCGCCCCTCAAGGCTGGACGCGCTTCGCCAAGGGCGCGCTCGATGCGCAAGGCCATGGCGAGTGGAGCTGGAACTCGAACGGCTCCAACCATGTGTTGCAGGCGATCCTCTTGAGCGCCGATGGCCGGACGCTGGGCACCAGCTCCGCCAGCTTCGACTAGGGACCGGGCTTGCGCGAGCACGACCTCCATCCAATCCTCCCCCACGCGACAAGCACATGCGCCTCCACACCCTGCTCGGTTCCTGCCTCCCCCACGCCCTGGCGGCCTGCGTCTGCGCGGCCCCGCTCGCGGCCCAAGCGCGCTTCGCCACGACGGTGCTGGGCCAATCGAGTGGCACCGGCGGCGGCGGCATCAACAACCCGGCCAATGCGCTAGGCGCGCCGCAGGGCGGCGGACTCCTGCAAGGCTCGCTGCATGTGCACACGCTGGGGATCGGCGGTTCGCTGACCCTCGAACTAGGTGTGGCCGCCGTCGATGGTCCGGGCTGCGATCTCGTCGTGTACGAGAACGGCTTCCAGCTCGCTGGCACCGGGCTCGTGTTCACCGAAGGCATCCACCTCGAGGTCGCCAGCAACGGCACCGACTACGCGCGCTTGCCCGGACGCTACCAAGGTCCGATCGGCGGCTTCCCCGGAGCGTCCGGCGCGCCGTGGGGCGTGCTCTCCGGCGTCGCTGGCGGCACGCCTGTGCTGGCCAACGCGAGCACCAACGCCATCGATCCCTTCAACCCCGCGGTCGCCGGCGGCGATTGCTTCGACCTCGCGGAGCTCGCCGCGCATCCGCTCGTGCTCGCGGGGCTGCTCGACCTCCAAGCGGTGCGCCAGGTGCGCCTCGTCGACGTGGTCGAAGGTGTCTCGCTGGATTCGCAGGGCGCGCCCATCTGGGACAACTCCGGCTCCTTCGGCAGCGCCGATGTCGACGCCGTGGCGGTGGTGCAGACCGCCGCGACCGTCGCGGCCGGGCAGCCGCGCGCGGACCTGTCGATCGACGCCGCCGGGCACCTCGTGCTGGAGATCTCCGATCCCGACGGCTTCGGCGACCTCGTGCAGCCGCAGTGCAAGGCCAGCTGGAATCTCGCGCCCATCAGCCTGACGCGCCTGCGCGGACTGCTGCCGCAGGTGGCGCCCATCCAAGGCGGCGTGCGCATGCGCTCGGCGACTCCCATCGCGGGATCCGGGCGCCGAGCGATGCTGTCGGTGTCGGTGGTCGACACCACCGGCCTCTTCAGCGTCGACCAGATCGCGCTGCAAGGGTGAACGCGCCCCGAGCGCCGCGCCGAGCCGCGTCAAGCAGACTTGACAACACCACGGCCGCCGCGGCGCGCGCGCTCGCGCGCCGACCAGCTCAAGGCAGCTGGACCAGCCGCAAGCGCGGCCCCGGCCGCTCGACCTGCCACAGCGCGAACAGCGGGAACTCCATCTCGGTCGGCAGGCGCATCTCGCGCGGCTCGGCGCCCGCGCGCGCAGGATCCACGCGCGACAATTCACGCGCGTCGCGCCACAGGTGCGCGTAGAGATGGCCTTCGTCGCGCCCGCCGGACAGGTCGGCGGCGCGGCGCACCTCGAGCACGCGCCGCGCGCCGATCGCGCGCAGGAGCTGTTCTGGAGTCGCGCCGCGCGGCTCGAGCCCGCGCTTGACGGAGATCGCGCCCGTGCGCTCGTCGCCGTCCAGCAGCTCCTCGATGCGCACCGCGCGCACGCCGCCCGATTCAGCGCCCGACTCGAGGCGCGCGAGGCGCGCCGCCTCGCGCAGGCGCAAGTCCTCGCCACGCGCGCGACGCAGCTCGCCGAGCAGCAACAACGACTCGCGGTCGAGCGGCAGCTCGGGACCGTAGCGATCGACCAGCAACAGACCCTCGCCCTCCTGCGCGAGGCGAGCGCCCTCGACGCGCGTGTCCCGTCCGCCCAGCAGCCAGGCGAAGCGCGCCGCCTGCGCCAGCGGCACGAAGAGCAGCAATACCAGCACGACGCGCGCCGGCCGGCTACGCCACAAGGCCTCGGCGCAAGCCGCCGCCGGCAGGCAGCCGACCGCCAAGCCGGGCAGCAGGTACCGCACGTGGTCGCTCTGGTTGACGAGGAAGAAGCACAGCCAGCCGAGCACGAACAAAGCCACGCCACGCAACGCCCGCAGGCGCCAGGCGAACCACAGCCCGGGCACGAGCAACACGACGAGCAGCGGGTCGTAGCCCAGCGCGGCGTGCCCGAGGCGCGCGGCCGATTCCCAGCGCACTCCGAACACGACCGGCATGCCGCCGACGCTCACGGCGTCGAGTTGGGCGAGCTGCGCCCCACCGACGACCGCGTCCTGCGGCGTGGGCCCGTGCACCAGCAAGTACGGGTGGCCGACGAGGATCCCGACCAGCGCGAAGCACGCGACCGCCGCGCAGCCTTCGACGACGCGCGCCACGAGCGCGCCACGCCAAGGCCGCGGCGAGCACAACCACGCGCCGAGGGGCGCCAAGAGCACGCCGAGTCCAGCTTGGTGCGAGGCGAAGGCTGCTCCGGCGGCGGCGCCGCACCAGCACAGCGCCCTCCAACCTCCACCGCGCGCGTGCGCGATGGCCGCCCACGAGGCGAGCAACGCGAAGAAGGCCACGAAGGCCCATGGACGCTCGTGCGTGGCGTAGTGGACGGCCAGCAGGCTCGTGCCCGCCAGCCACCCGGCGATCCACGCCCCCACGCCGAGCCCCGCCGCGCGCGCGGCGCGGAAGGCCACCCAGCCGCTGGCCGCGGAGACCACCGCCACGAGCACGCGCGCCGGCAAGGCGACGAGAGCGGGATGCTTGGCCGCGGCCTCGGCGTAGCCGGAAGCGTCGGACCAGGCGCCGGAGACGAGCCCCAGCAGGTACTGCGCCAAGTAGATCGGCAGCAGCAGGTAGGGAATCAGGTTCGGGTAGGTGGAGTACTTGCCCACCGGCGGCACGAGGTCGCGGTCCCGCGCCATGCCCAGGGCCTGCCGCACGACATGCGCGTCGGGCACGTAGCTCCCGCCGTCGCCGTGGTCGATCGCCCACAAGCGCAAGGCCAGCGGCACGAAGCCCAGCACGACCAGCATGGCGACGCGACGGCGCCGCGCGCGCGCGCGTTCGGCGCCATCGAAGCCCGCGTCCGCGACCGATGCCTCTCCCATGCGGAGCGCCTCAGGCCTCGGGGTCGGTCTCGAAGCGCTTGAGGAAGTCGTCCGTGCGCTCCACTTCGTCGAGCTTGGTGACCAGCAGGTCCATCGCCTCGATGAAGTTCATGCGCTGCAGCACGCGCCGCAACACGTGCACACTCTTCAAGCGCTTGGCCGAGATGAGCTTCTCCTCCTTACGCGTGCCCGACTTCTCGACGTCGATGGCCGGGAAGATGCGCCGGTCGGCGAGCTTCCTCGACAGCACGACCTCCATGTTGCCGGTGCCCTTGAACTCCTCGAAGATCAACTGGTCCATCTTCGAGCCGGTCTCGACCAGCGCGGTGCCGAGGATCGTCAGCGAACCGGCGTTCTCGGTGTTGCGCGCCGAGCCGAAGATCTGGCGCGGACGCTCCATCGCGCGGCTGTCGAGGCCGCCCGACATGGTCTTGCCGCCGCCGCCCTGCAAGTTGTTGTAGGCGCGCGCTAGGCGCGTGATCGAATCGAGCAGCAGCACGACGTCCTGGCCCAACTCGACTAGACGCATGCAGCGCGCCCACACCGCCTCGGCCAATTGCACGTGCGTCTTGGGCGACTCGTCGGAGGTCGAGGCGAACACATGCGCCTTGGTGGCGCTGCGCTTCCAATCGGTGGCCTCCTCGGGCCGCTCGTCGACGAGCAGCACGAACAAGTGCACGTCCGGATAGCCTTCCGCGATGCCCTTGGCGAAGTGGCGCAGCAGCGTCGTCTTGCCCGTGCGCGGCGGCGCCACGATCAAGCCGCGCTGGCCGCGACCCACCGGGCAGAGCAGGTCCATGATGCGCATCGTCGTCTCGCCCGAGGCGTCCCCCACCGCGTAGTGGAAGTCGGGATCGACGGTGACGAGGTTCCTGAACTGCGGCACCTTCTGCGCATCGCGCGGACTCTTGCCGTCGATCGAGTGCACGTCGTTGAGCGCGTACTTGTGCTTCTGGCCGCGGCCAAGGCGCCCCTCGACCTGCATGCCGTTCACGAGCTTGTGCTGCTGCACGAGGCGCTGCGGCACAAAGATGTCGGTCTTCGCCGGCAGGTAGTTCGTCTCTTCGTGGCGCAGCGTGCCGAAGCCGCCCATCTCGAGCATGAAGACGCCACCGCCCGTCTGCGGCATGGTCGCCGCAGGGGATTGGCGCTCATGGCCCCACGGCGCGGGCTCCAAGGTGGACTGGGTCTCGTCGTCGTCGCCCCAACCAGCCGCATCCTCTCCTTCGGCGGTGGAGACCGGCGCAGGCGCAACGGCCGGTTCCCATGGCTTGCGCGACCCACCATCGCCACGGTCACCATCGCGTCGCAAGGGCGCGTGGCGCGCTTCGTCTTGATTGGGACGACGCTCTTCCGGTCGGCCGCCGCCGCCGCCGCCGCCGCGTCCACCGCGACGACCACGACGACGCTCGAACCCGCGAATTTCGTCCGGTGCGCCAATGGCGTCGATGCCGTCGTCGAAGTCCTCGCCCGGCAGGGCCTCGACCGGCGCGTGCTCGTGAGAGCGCGAAGCAGGTCGAGCAGCCTCGCGGCCCGAACTATCGCGGCCAGAGCTATCGCGAACCGGACCGTCGCGCCGCTCATCGGCTGCACCTACGCCGGCCCTGGGCGCGTCCTCGAGGCGCGCCGCGGACCCGTCTTGGCCTTGGTCTGGATTGCGGACCTCGTCCGAGGGGGCACCTTCGCCACGACCGCGACCGCGACGGCGGCGACGCCGCGAGTAGTTCGGGTCGTAGCCGAACTCGCCCTCGGAACCGGATGGAGATTGGGAGTTGATGTCGTCGGGAGCCAAGGGGCGCACAGCCTCGTTGCTCGGTGTTGGTGGGAGTGATGTCGTGGATCGGCCGTTCGTCGACACGGCGCCCCGGATGCTCGCGCGCATGCAGGCCGCGCGAGCCTGTGGCGCGTTGCGTCACGAGCGTCGCCGCCGGAGCGTGAGCCCCAGCCAGTCGTCGCGCCGCTCGAGGTCGAGCGACGCTGGGCGGAACGCATGCCGCGGAGTGGCGCGCGCCGCTTGCGCAGACCGTGTGCCTGCGTTGCGGCTGGCATGGATGGCCCGCCTCGTCGTGCGCTTCGCGACCCGAGAACTCGGATCGCGCAGCTGGCCGGCGGATGCCGCGCGAGCGGCGTTCCAAACGCGGCGCGTGGGCCCGTTGCGCCCTAGGACTCTGCCGGATCGCCCTTGCCGTTGCGACAAGAAAACACGACCACGGACAGGCGTTCCTGTCCTGCCGCGATCCAGCTGGGAGGCGCGGCGCAGGCGTCGCGGACTCTTAAGCTCGGCCACGGCCGGATCCCAGTCTCCATCCTTCCCTCCGCGATCCGCTCTCGAGACCCAGCTCGTCCTCGACTTGGAGGAACCAAGCAGAGAGGCGAACAAGCCCTGCAAGTTCGAAGCCTGCAGCCGGTCTCGTCGCTTGGCGCCCGAGCGGCCCTCGCGGGCTGGGACGAACGCTAGTGGTGCAACGCGACCTGCGCTCCCCGCCGCAGGCGGAGGACGGCCCTGCGGATCCCGCTGGACCCTGCTGGGCCCTGCTAGACCCTGCTGGGCCGTGCTGGACCCTGCTGGGCCCTGCTGGATCCAGCCGGATCGTGCCGAGTGCAGGGAAAGATGGTCGGGGGAACGAGACGCGGATTGAACTCTTCGTGCAGGGGGCAGCGCAACTGGACCCGCTGGCCCTGCGGAGGTTGCTGGCGGCATGACGATCGCCCCTCCCTGCCCGGTAGGAAGCCGTCTTCGCGGTCGCCGAGTCACCACGCTCGACGCGACTCGGCCGCCCCCGCCCCAACCGCACGCAGTCCACGAACCCGCTGAGCCCCGGCTGCGCGCCGCCCACACGGGTCTCGACGACGGCGAGGTCGCAGTGCGTGCGCTCGACGGGACGAGCACCACGCAATGCACGACCAACGAGCCCTGCTCGTGGTCGCTGTGCCGAAACGCGAGCGCGTCGGGCCACAGCTTCGTGACTCGACGCGCTCGACTGAACTCCAACCGTAGCGGCTCCGACTTCTCAGGGACGACGCCGCGCGGTGAAGGACAAGCCGGATGGGAACCTACACCACGCCTAGACACCGTGTCCAGTACACGACCACGCGCCTCACCACGCCGCCCAGTGGTGCAAGTAACTCCCGAGCAGCGAGAAAGATCCTTTCTCGCGTGGACGGGATCGCCGACTCGCCCATCCCGCGCACAGACGACGGAGTCATCGACACGATGAAGCTGCGGCTCGACATCCGGCGGCTTCAAGACGAGCGACGTGACAGCGTCATCGAGCGCGACATCGAGGATCTGCTCCGGTCGGGACGCTGCTTCCGCGCGCACATCCCCTGGAACACGAGGCACCGCGAGCAGCACCGACTCATTCGACTCGAAGACGGGCTTCGCATCTCCGTCTACGAGAAGTGCGTCACCGTCGAAGGTTCGCTTCCGCGCGTGCTCGGCCTCACGAACGTGACGCAAGCACAAGCCTCCGACTACGACGCCGTCGAGTTGCTGAACGAGGCTCGCTACTCCCTCCTGCCGAGGACGAGCGATCGCTGCGAGATGGAGCGCTACGATCAGCGCTGGCACGTCGTTCGGCTGGACCTGTCGGTGAACTTCGCCGCTCAGAAAGGGCTGCTCATCGAAGCGTTGCGACACGTGCGACATCCCTTGATCCGAAAGGCCCCGGATATCTACGGCAACACCGGGGTTGCGATCTTCGGCTCCGACCGAGACTTCATCGTCTACGACGCGCATGAACGGCCTCGTCGAAGCAAGCTCCGAGTACAAGTGGGATACAAGCTGCTCGAACTGTCCCCGCCTGGGACCATGCGGTTCGAGTTTCGGTTCAAGTGCGCCAAGTCCGTTCGCACGTTTCTCAGCGCGATTCGTGCGAGGGCAGAGCAGTTGGGCATCGGTCCGACGATCGCGCTCCCGTTCGCCACCTTCCGCGCGGGTCGCGGGACAGCCGTCTCCTACGCGCCTGTCCGAAACTGGCTTCTGCATGAAGCGCTTGCGAGCGAAGTCCTAGCCCTGACGGGTCAGCGCTCGCTGCTCGTACCGGAATCCGAAGGCTCGTTCATCCAGCGCTGCGCAGTTGCTCAGCTCGCGGAGCACCCTGATCTGATCGCGGAGATGGAGAGCACGCACTCGCGTCCGACAGTTCGGAAGTACCGCCGCTTGCTGGCCGCGCACTTCTTGCGCGAGCAGAAGACGAACCTGCTCCAGCTCGCTTGGCCCACCCGCCAGTCCGCCGCCACACGATCCCGGATCGCAACATGACTCTCCCCGGATTCCCCACGGCCGAGGCCGCTGAGACGTTCAACTCCGTCGTCGATACGGTTGCTCAACGCTCGGGCAGGTCCCGATACGAAGTCATCACCTTGCTCAGCTACGCGGTCGAGGCCGCCGTGGACGAAGTGTCGCGGGGCAACATTCTCCGCGTTCCGGGGCTCGGGATTGTCGCCGCCTGTAAGGACGAGCGCCGGAGCGTCGTCCGCAAGCACGGCGGTCCGATCATGCGCCCTGCGTTCTCGCCCGCGCGCTCGTTCCGTAGTCAAGTGGCGCTCTGCGCCCCGATCAGTGCGAAGGGCAAGAACGCGATCGACCGCCATCGGAGTAACCACAGTTCGCGCGTGGCGTCCGGCGAGTGTCGCTCGCGTGCATCGACGACCGCAGAGGCGATTCGGCAGTCGATCCGCAAGCAGCTCGGCGGCATCGACCCGATGGAGGGAGGTAGCAGATGAAGCTCTCCAAGACTGGAGGGTGCTGGGCCGTGGAGCTAGACACGGTGTCTAGCGAGACACGGGGCGGGCACACCCAGAGGTCATCTCCGCGACGACACGGGCTCGGAGGCGAACACGCTGCCGAGCTTGTCGAAGAGCGAGAAGTTCGCGCGGACGGTGAACTCGCCTACGGCGTCATCCACGCAGTTCCCGGCTTCGTACTCGTCCACGACCACGACGATCTCCCCGGCGCGGCGCATCGCATTGAGCGCGTCCTCGTCGAGAGCTGTGGCTTCGAGCGGCACCACGGTGCCCGGCCACGACTGCACGAGGTTCGAGTGCGTGCGACCCTGTGGAATCTGTCGGAACTCGGCGACCTGCGTGCGTGCGCCACCGTCCTCGACGAACGCGCGCGCCCGGATCTCGACCTTCGCGTAGCGGTCCCGTCCACGGTTCTTCTCGACGGCAACCCGAATCGTGAGCGGGTTGGCCGGGTCGTAGGCGTCGCGGTCCGAAGCCACGCTCTCGACGACTCCGCCGACGTGGATCAGCCCGACCTTGCGGAGCCCATAGAGGATCGGGATGCCCATCACCGCAAGGATCGCAAGGAGGGCGATCGAGCCAGCGATCAGGTGCTTGAGCTTGACAGAGCGAGTGGGCTGAACGGTGTTCGTCATGGGCTGGTTCCTGCCGAGGAGGGGACCTCCGGCGTGGGACCTATCGACGGACGAAGCGCAGACCTTTACCCCACACTGGGGTACTCCATCCTGGGGTGCAGACTCCGCCCGGTTCCGAAGCCGGGCGATGGGTTCAAAGCACGCACTCCACACCGACCGCTATGCGGCCTTCCTCGATCGCCTCCGCGAGGCGCGACGCCACCGCGAGCTGACGCAGGAGGCCGTCGCCGACGCGCTCGGGAAGCCTCAGACCTACGTCTCGAAGTGCGAGCTAGGCGAGCGCCGCGTGGACTTCGTCGAGCTGGAGGACTTCGCGGCCGTGTACGGGCTTCCGCTGGACTACTTCATGACGCGGGCGGCAGGTACTCGACGATCGAGCCGTGCAGCGCCTCGGGAACCTGCGCAGGCTGCGCGACCGAAGCGTTGAACGACGGCCTTCGACCGACGCCCTCAGCGCGGCGGGACTGTCCGGCGAAACCGTTGTCTACTGCACCCTCCCGCGCCCAATAGCCAGGGGGGAGGTAGGCACTCCCATGGGTGTGTCCGGGACGCCACGCGAGCCGCGCCGATGCGTACGGGTGCGCAGGGTCAGTGGTCGAACGTGATCCACTCGGAGACAGGGCTCCCCGCGCGTCGCCAGCTCTCGGGCCACGCCTCCCACAAGACTTCGTAGCGCCGCGAGTTCATCTTGCCGCGCAGGACGATTCTGGGCTCGCCAGCGACGAGTCCGACGCGGTAGAGGGCGACGCCGTCCTTGAGGTTCCCGACGACCGTGTGGACGAACGCGACCTCTTGGAAGTTGGCGGCGAAGCTGCCGTCGTCCTTCTGCTTGGCGAGTTGGATCGTGAACGTGAACGGATCGGTTGCGGCACCGGCGACCGGACGGGTCTCTCCGATGCGAAGGATGGCTCGCTCGACGCGGTCGGCCTGCTCGTCCGCAGCGGGAACCGCGAGGGACTCGACCTTCGGTGTCTGGGTAGGCGCGACGCCGCTTCGGTCGCTGGGTGCTCCAGGAATGCCTCGCGGCTTCACGAGCCCTGCGAGCAGGCTACGGTTCGTCTGAACCTGGGCAACCCGAACGCGATCGACGGGCGATGAGATCGCGTTGGCGTTGTGGGCGTCGAAGCGCCACGTCTGCCCCGCGTCGAGATGCGTGGTCGTCGCCATTGCGTCGCCGATCTTCGCCCCCGACGGATCGAGCAGTTCCAGCGTGATCGTGCAGAACGAGAGCGCCTCGTCGGACGTGTTGGTTGCAGCGCCCCGGAACCCACCCACTCCGCCGCGACCGTAGTGCGAGAGCACGCCGGTTAGCTCGACGCGGACATCGTTGACGACGACCGGCGACGGGAGGTCGAGCTTCGGGGCGACCGCCGAGCAGGAAGTTGCAACGGCCGCGAGAACGAAGGTCCAAGCGCGAAGGAGGTGCATCCCTTCGACATCGGCGAGCCCGGTCCAGTCCTTGAGCGTTCCCTGCCGCTGTCCAGAGGTCGGCCCCCGCTCGACGGCCAACCGCGAGCGGGCATCCGACCCCGCAGACACCGTGTCTGCCAGCGGCCGGGTCTTGCCCCCGCCCCCGACCCGCAGGGGCCGCCAACTTCCGCTTGGCGATCCTTGGTCGTTTTGGACATCATGGCGACCGAGGCTCGCCTCACCTCCGCCGGCTGTACCGCCATGCCCCTCAGCGTCATGACCATCCCCGAAGTCGCTCGCCTGCTCCGCGTGTCGGAGAAGAAGACCTACCGCTTAGCGAAGAGCGGCGAGCTGCCGTCCTTCCGGCTCGGCTCGGCGTGGCGGTTCCGTCGCTCCGATGTCGAGAGCTGGGTTGCCGCCCAGGTCCGTGACCGCGCGAAGAAGAAGGCCCGCGCGTGAGCTGCCTCGACGCCCACACCCCCGGAACGCCCAGCAACGCGGTTCCTGTCCCCCGCACTCGGAACTGACGCGCATGGACAACGGCCAGCTCACTTGGATCGCCAACTTCATCTGGAACATCGCGGACGACGTGCTCCGCGATGTCTACGTCAGGGGCAAGTATCGAGATGTGATCTTGCCGTTCACGGTCCTGCGACGGCTGGACGCCGTGCTGGAGCCGACGAAGAAGGCTGTCCTCGACATGAAGGCCAACCTGGACAAGGCGAAGATCGCCAACCAGGACCAAGCTCTACGGCAGGCCGCCGGGCAGGCGTTCTACAACACGTCGAAGTTCACGCTGCGCGACCTGCGCTCGCGCTCCAGTCGCGAGCAGCTCAAGGCCGACTTCGAGGCGTACCTCGACGGGTTCTCGCCCAACGTCCAGGACATCCTCGACAACTTCGAGTTCCGCAACCAGATCCCGCGCCTGTCGAAGGCGGACGCGCTCGGATCGCTGATCGAGAAGTTCCTCGACCCCACCGTCAACCTCAGCCCGCAGCCCGTTCGCAACCCGGACAACTCGATCAAGCAGCCGGGTCTCGACAACCACGCCGTGGGCTCGATCTTCGAGGAGCTTGTCCGTCGCTTCAACGAGGACAACAACGAGGAAGCAGGCGAGCACTGGACGCCGCGCGACGCCGTGAAGCTCATGGCGCGGCTGATCTTCCTGCCAATCGCGGACCGCATCAAGTCGGGCACCTACCTCCTGTACGACGGCGCGTGCGGCACCGGCGGGATGCTGACGGTTGCCGAAGAGA
>Ga0172376_10006241_pt1 | contig 13017 bp, 15 predicted proteins | sample Lak35m_FD_121114 | JGI IMG/M metagenome (GOLD analysis project Ga0172376, IMG submission 121114) | Freshwater microbial communities from Kabuno Bay, South-Kivu, Congo - kab_092012_35m | ecosystem: Environmental > Aquatic > Freshwater > Lake | place: Democratic Republic of the Congo: South-Kivu...
CGAGACACGTCGTCTCATCGGCGGTCGCGTGTGGTGCCGCGGCCCTCAGTGCCTCGACGAGTGCTCCGTGCCCGCCGAGCGTCGCGGCACACGTTCTCCAGGCCATCGATTCACCAGAGAGTGCATGCGCCATCTCCTCGAGCGCAGTTGCTGCGGGTGATCCGGAGGCGAGCCGCCGCCCAGCGGAGCGGCACTGTGCCGACATCTGGGTGAGCGGGGCCCCGCATCGCCCCGGGGGCGGACGGTCGCCTCGCGCCCTCCGTGGGTGCAACTGCGCGCTGTCGCCGCGAGGCGGTCGAACCGGTGTCGAGACGTGCATCCGGGCGCGCGCGAGCCGTCGATCACAGTGTCGGAAGAGGCGCGGGGCCAGTGCACCGGTGATCGCACCGGCGAGCACGAGGCAACAGAGTTGTTCCGCGGACATCACGGAGTGAACACCACGTGGTTCCGTGGTTCGTTGCTCGTGCCCGTGACCAGAATCTCTGCGACCCTCCTGCGCCCCGAGGCATCGCGCACGAGGTGCACCACCGCGTCGATCGAGTCGCGCACGAGCCGCGTCGCCGCGTCGAGGCCCCACTGAGGGGCTTCTCTCGCCACGAGCGAGGCGAGTCGGTCGATGGCCGCGTGTGCCGAGGTGGCGTGGACGGTGCTCCAACACCCGCGATGTCCCGACGAGAGCGCGAGCAGCATGTCGAGGGCCTCGCGACCTCGCACTTCCCCGACGATGAGACGATCCGGACGCAGCCGCAGTGATGTGCGCACCAGGTCGCCGAGTGTCACCTCGCCGTGCCCCTCCACCGAGGTCGGTCGGGTCTGGAGTCGCACCACATGGGGGTGATCGAATCGGATCTCGGCGGTGTCCTCGGCGCACACGATCCGCTCGGATACGTCGAATCGCGACGCCGCCGACGACAACAACGTCGTCTTGCCCGACGATGTCGCACCGGCGACGACGACATTGGAGTGGTCCACCACCAGCCGACGGAGTGCCTCGGTGCACCGCTCGTCGCCGAACGAGGCGAGCGGGGGAATGCGGCCGGTGAACTTGCGGATCGAGATCGTCGGTCCCCCGAGCGAGACCGGTGGCAGCACCACACAGGCCCGGGAGCCATCCTCGAAGCGGGCATCGAGCACGGGGGCCAGGACATCGACGCGTCGGCCCGCCGATCGTGAGATCACTTCGATGCAGTGTGCGAGCTCGGCCTCTGTCATGCCTGCGACACGGATCATCTGTCCGCGACCTGCGACCCACACGTCGGCACCGGCGACGACCATGACCTCCTCGATGTCGGGATCATCGAGCCATCGTTGGAGTGTGCCGAGCCTCGGCGGGGTCCGCCGGTCGGGCTGTGGTGGAGCCGGTGGGAGTCGTTCGCTGCGTGGTGTCGGGGTTCTCACACCGTGGGATCGGCCATCCCGGCGAAGAGTCGGGGAGCCCGCTCGATGAGCAGGCCCGCATCGACAGCGCGTCCGATGGCCGATGAGTGCGGCACTCGGATCGGGTCGCGCACTCCGAGCACGTGCGCGACATCGGAGATGCCGAGGGCACGGTCGGGTTCGTCGACCACCGCCACACGGCCCCCGTTGTGGCGATGGACGGAGCGGCGCAACGACAGATAACACGGTCTGGTGACGAGCACCGATGCCTCGGAGGCATCGTGGACCTCGTCGGGGACGAAGCCCGTGCCGGCGTCGATCACGATGCCGCGGTGCGCGGTCACCAGGGACACGAGTTCCCCCCAGCGGGGACGACCGGCGATGAAGAGCGCGCCGCGGTGCACGATCGAGAGGTGCTCGGTGACGCGAGCCGCGCGGGCGAGCAGGTCGCCGACACCGTCGTTGCATGTCTCGGACAACCAATCCAGCACGCCGGGTCCCTCCGGCTCGGAGATCCCGAGGACTGCGGGCAGGTCACCGCACAGATCGACGAGGCACATCGGCTCGCCCTCGGCGGCCCGCACTGCCGCGTGTGCCGCGGCGGTGACAGTCGTGCAGTTGCCGCCCTTCGCGGAATGGAAGATCGTGCCCATCGGCGTCCCTCTCTGACCCGGCACCCGTCCGCCGGGGTCGGAGCGGGTGTGTGCGCGGCACCGTCACCCGGGAACCGTGCGTGACGTGCGATGTCGGCGCGCGGCCGACGGTCAGGGCTGCACTTTGTTGACGAGCGGCTCGTCGGCCACCCAGTGCGCGAGGTTCTCCAGGAAGATCGCCATTGAACGTCCCGCCGTGGACGTGGACGTTCCCGAGTTGTGCGGGGTGATGATCACGTTGTCCATTGACCACAACGGACTCGGCTCTGGCAGTGGCTCGACCGCGAACACGTCGAGGCCCGCACCGGCGAGATGACCGGACGCCAGGGCCGCCACGAGTGCGTCCTCGTCGACGAGCTCGCCCCGGCCGACGTTCATGAACCGTGCGCCCGCGGGCATGAGCGCGAAGCGTCGTGCATCGAAGAGACCCCGCGTGTCGTCGGTGAGCGGGAGCGCACAGGCGATCCACCGCGCGCGGGAGAGAACGGCGTCGAGATCATCCATCGGGAATGTCGGGCAGGGTTCGTCACCGGTGGGAGTGCGGCGCACCCCCTCGACACTCATGCCGAGTGCGGCGCCGAGTCGTGCGATCTCGAGCCCGATCGGGCCCATGCCCACGACCGCCAGCGACGAGCCGTCGAGTTCATCGAAGGTGTGGCGAGTCCACTCGCGTGCGTCCTGGGCGCGCATCCACCCGCGAAGGTCGCGCGAGAGCGCGAGCATGTACATCACCACGGTCTGGGCGATCGGCGAGGCGGTGGCACCCGATGCCGTCGAGAGCCTCACTCCTCGGTTCATCAGGTCGATGAAGAACGGACTGTCGACACCGGCCGAGAACGTCTGCAGCCACCTGAGATTCGGCGCCTTGAGGATCGACAGCACGATTCCCCGTGAGCGGTCGGGCCACGTGTCGGCGGAGAAGAAGGCGAGAGTCACCCGCGAGAGTGCCGCATCGTCGAGGGGTTCGGTGCCCTCGTAGAGGATCACCTCCAGACCGGGTGCGATGCGGGTGATCTCTGCTCCGAGCTGAGTCCACACCGTGTCGGAGACGAGGAGTGCATCGGTCACATGCACACGCTAGGTGTGTCCGACCGGTGCACCACTACCGTGATGGTGTGCGCGCATTCGCCCTCGTCGTGGTCCTCGGGCTCGCTCCCGCGCACCTCGGGTCGGGCGACAGTGTGCGTCCGCGCGACACCGAGTCAACGATCGCATCGGTCATGCCGGCCGTTCCGGAGGGAATCCGGGTCGACGTCGTGGGCTCGGACACGTTCCTCAGGGTCCGCGCCGAGGGGCATCGCATCGAGGTGCCCGGCTACGAGGACGAGCCCTACCTTCGCCTCGATCCCGACGGCACGACGTGGGTGAACGAGAACTCAAGGACCGCCGCGCTCAACGGCGACCGCTACGGCAGTGCCGACCTGTCGGGGTTCGAACCCGCAACGGGGGAGAAGTGGGTGCGACTCGGGCGCACCGGGACTCTCATGTGGCACGACCATCGGTCGCACTGGATGAGCCCGAAGCCGCCGGCCCCGATCGATGCCTCGGGCAAGGTTCAGGACTTCATGGTGCCGATCGTGGTCGACGGTGCGCGCCACGAGATCTCCGGCACGATCTATCTGCGAGCCAGGGCCTCGCTGTGGTGGTGGGCGATCGGCGTGCTCGCAACGGTGGTCCTGGTGGTGGTGGCACTGGCGCGTCGCCGGGTGTTCTCTGCCGTCGCACCGCTGACGGGAGCGGTCGCCTCGGTGATCGGTGTCGTGCAGTGGCGCGGGCTGCCTGATGGTGCGCGGATCACGCCACTGCTCGCGGTGTTCGGAAGTGCAGCCGCGGTGATCGGCGCCGTCGGTCTCGTCGTGTCGGCACGGCGAAGGGATGCACTCGGTTCACTCGTTGCGGTGTCGCTGAACGCGGGGTCGGGTGCGATGCTCGTGGCCGTCGGTTGGATGACAGCCGATCACGTGCGGTCTGCGTATGTACCCGGTCTGCCGGCGGAGTGGATCGCGCGCGTGCTCGTGCCGGTCGTGCTCGCAGTCGGCAGTGTGGCGGTGCAGGACGGGATCACCCGCGTGGTGCGCGGTGATGTCGGTGACATCACTGGTGCCGCCGGGGGCGGACGCGTCAGACGCTGAGCAGGTCGCGCGCGCCGGTGTCGCTCGAGGGATGGCGCAACTTGCTCATCGCGCGGGCCTCGATCTGACGGATGCGCTCGCGGGTGAGGTTGAAGTGCTCGCCGACTTCCTCGAGGGTGCGTCCCTCGGTACCGTCGAGACCGAACCGCAGGCGAAGAATCTCGCGCTCGCGCTCGTCGAGCGGTGCGAGCAGACGCTGGATCTCCTCGGGCAGGAGCGAAGTGGCGGCGACCTCGAAGGGTGACTCGGCCGAGCGGTCCTCGACCACGTCGCCCAGTTCGGCGTCGCCGTCCTCGCGCAACGGCTCGGAGAGCGAGAGCGGCTCGGCGGCGAAGCGCAGCGCCTCGGTGACCTTGTCCTCGGGCATCTCGACCTCGGCGGCGAGCTCGGCAAGAGTCGCCGGTCGGCCGAACTTGAGCTCGAGGCGTGAGCGCGCCTTCTGCAGGCGGGCGAGGGTGTCGCCCGCGTGCACTGGCAGGCGGATGGTGCGGCCCGTGTTGGCGATGCCGCGCGTGATGGCCTGGCGGATCCACCATGTCGCATAAGTGGAGAACTTGAAGCCCTTGCGCCAGTCGAACTTCTCGACCGCGTGCATCAGACCGAGGTTGCCCTCCTGGATGAGGTCGAGGAGCGGCAGGCCCGACGCCTGGTACTTCTTGGCGATCGACACCACGAGACGCAGGTTCGACTGGACGAACGCGCGCTCGGCGACTTCGCCGTCGCGTGCGGCCTTCTTGAGCTCGCGGCGCTCGCTGGGGTTCAGGCTCTTGGACTCGGCGAGTTTGGTGGTGGCTTCCTTGCCGGCCTCGATGGCCTTGGCGAGGCGGACCTCGTCCTCCTTGGTGAGGAGCGTGTACTGACCGATGTCGGTGAGATAGAGCCTGACCAGGTCCTCTTCGTCTCTGTCGATCCGGTCCTTCGCCACGTCGTACCTCTGCCTCTCTCGTCGCCTCTCCGCGGTGTCCCGCGACGCCCCCCGGGCGCTGATAGTCGGCAGGATACAGACGTCACCCACCGCCACAACCTGCGAGAAGGGGCGATTTTCAGGCGGAATCTGGCAGAGTTTCCGGTATGACGGGTAATTCGGAAGAGATCGAACTGGTCGTGGTGACCATGTCGTTCGATGCGTCGGACATGGCGAGCCTGGTCGCGATCCTGTCGAAGTACGTCGTGCTCGCCCGCATGGAGCAGGGATGCCGCAATGTCGACATGGTGATGTCGGAGACGCGACCGAACCGGATCCTGATCATCGAGAAGTGGGATTCCCCGGACGCCCAGCGCGCGCACTTTGACTCCGAGGTGATGGTGGACATGGCGCGCAGTTGCAGGGGAGTGATCGCCGCACCACCCGACATCGACATGTGGCAGTCGATGAGCGCGCACGACCTGCGCTGACGCGCGGCACCCCGGGCGATCGACGAAACGGTTGTATCCGGCAACCCACGGATGCGCACGGGTACCTCTGGGGTGGGGGTATCGTGAGGTCATGTCAAACCCCGTGCTGAATAAGCGGGCCCTCGGGCTCGGAAACCTGGATCGTCCCCGCGGCGATGGACAGTGGGACCAGGACGGCCAGTGGGCGCCACCGGTGCCCGGCGAGACCGGTCTCGACGATGGTCCTGTCTCGACCTGGGAACGGGGCGTGATGACGGTCTCGGGGACCGCGAGCGCGACCCTGATGCTGCTCGTCCTGGTGATCGCCTCGGCCACCACCACATGGTTCGCAATGGGCGACCCGACGGTCTCGTTCCCGGGCGGATGGGTGATCGGCGGCCTCGTCGTGGCCCTGGTCGCTGCACTCGTCGGCACGTTTAGGCCGCGCGCCGCGCGGATCGCCGGACCGATCTATGCACTCGCCGAGGGCGTGGTGCTGGGTGCGATCAGCAAGGTCTTCGAGGCCGAGTACGACGGGATCGTGCTCCAGGCGGTCGGTGCCACCATGGCGGTGTTCGTCGTGATGCTCCTTCTCTACAGGAGCCGCGTGATCCGCGTGACCGACAGGTTCCGCCGCATCGTGGTGGGTGCCACGCTCGGCCTGGTGGTGTTCTACCTGTTGTCGTTCGTGCTCGGGATGTTCGGGGCGATGCCCTCGTTCATCAACTCGGCGAGCCCGATGGGGATCCTGTTCAGCGTGTTCGTGGCGGGGCTTGCCGCGTTCAACCTGGCGCTCGACTTCGACATGATCGAGCGCGCCGCGGAGGCTCGCCAGCCGGCCCACATGGAGTGGTACTGCGCCCTCGGCGTGACGATCACGCTGGTCTGGCTGTACCTCGAGTTGCTGCGCCTGCTCGCCAAGCTCCGCGAGAACTGATCGGCACCGTCGGATCGCGGCGACCCGCGCTCAGGCGCGGGCCGTTGCCGCGCGGGCAGACAACGCGTCGAGTTCACCCCAGGTGGTCTCGTCGGTCGACCAGATGGTCTCGAAGATCGCGTCGATCGAGTCGGCGAAGCCGTGGCGGTTGCGGAAGTTGTACAGGAACGCCTGCTTGTTGATCGCGATGCCGAGTCGCGAGAGCCGCGCCACGATGTGGGCATCCCACGCGGCCGTCTGGCGGAACTCGAGCGCAGAGTCGGCCGGGGCATCGGCGAAGCCGCCACGGATGCGGTCGCGCGCCCTCAGCAACGCGCGTGCGAGCGTGAGGGTGGTTGCCTGCTCGCTCTGATTGGTCGGGCGCTTGGTGTCCTCGAGTGCGCCCGAGTGGGCGGTGACCACGATGCGATCGGGCGCGGCGTCCACGAACACCCGCGACAGCGGCGACGATTCGTCGACGACGACCTCGATGGCGATGTCGTCGAGGTCGAGCATGGTCGCGACCCGCGCGGCGATCCGGGCGGTGTAGGGGGCGTCGAAGGAGACGAAGTGGAACGTCTCTGGAGTGACGGTGATCGTCATGTGGTGCCGGGCCGGCTCAGCGCTTGGCCGCGGCCTGCTTCTCGGCGATCATCGCCTTGCGCTCGTTGAGGGCCTGCATGCTCACCTCGGCCACGTACTCGACCTCGTCGTCGGTGAACCCGGCCAGTTCGCGGAAGCGGCGGGCGAGACCGATCGAGGACTCGTCGGAGTCGCTGCGGGTGCCGCCGTAGGAGAACATCTTGTCGACGATGTTCTGGAACTCGAGCGCCTTCTTGCGCCGCTCCGGGTCGTTCTCGGTGACCTTGCGCAGCCAGTCGCTGCCCATCTTCACGTGGGTCACCTCGTCGGCGAGCATCCAGTCCTCGCAGAACTCGAGGTAGGGGTCCCCGGCGACCTCGCCGAACTCCTTCATCGTGGTGAAGACGTCGATGGCGAGGCCCTCGAGTGCGCGGTTCACGCCGGCGAGACGCAGGACCGGATCGTTCGAGCAGGCCGCCTGGAACAGCACCGTGTTCTCGGCGAACTGGCCGATCTCGCTCCCCATCCAGTCGCCCAGCTTCACGCTGATCTCCACGTGGCGCGCCTCGTCCCAGGCCTGGCGGGCCATGTCGAGTTTGAGTGCGAACGGGGCCTCCTCACCGGTGGTGAAGTCCCAGCACGTGCGACCGGCGCCCTCGAGCGCCTGGATCTCGCCCACGAAGATTCCGTGCATCAGGCCGCGAGCGGCCTCGCTCGCGTCGGGGCGCTCGGGCGTGATGCGGTTGGAGGAGCGACGCGACTGCTCGCTGTTGGCGGAGAACGCGCTGCGTCCGTCCTTCATCCGCTCGGCCTGGGTGACCTGGTGGAAGCGCTCGTCGCGCGCCAGTTCCTCTACGGGCATGAACTTCTTCATTGTGCTGCTGCTCCTTCGGGTGCGGTCGCGTGGAATCCGATGCTGCCGTGACCGGCCACGCCGCCGGCTTCGGTCATGAGTGTCTCGAGTCGTGCCTGGTGCTCCGCAACGCGCCGGACGTCGTCGGGCGTCTCGATCAGGGACTGGATGATCATCTCCCCGTCGCGCCAGTCGTCGAACTCATCCTGGAGGATGAAACGGAGGCTGCGGATCGTGGGTGCATCCGTGATCTCGCTGGTGTTGTTCAGATGGAACGTGTATGCGGCGATGAAGCGGGGGATCAACACGCGGTAGACACCGGTGAGTTTCTCGAGCGTGGTCTCGGGCGCCTCGGGTTCGGTCATCGCGGCGAAGAAACGCACGAGTGCGTCGTTGGCCGGCAGGGTGAGACGGTCGGGGTTCATCTCGCGCAGCTCAGGCAGGCGCTTGTGCCACAGCTCGGCGTGCCAGGCGTGCTTGTAGCAGTGGGTGCCGAGGCGCATCTTGACGTCGAGCTCGGGCACGGTGGCGATCCAGCCACCGAGTGCCTCGAACAACTTCATCTCGGCCCACTTGTAGTTGCCGACCCGGCGGGCGGTCTCCTCGACGCTGAACGAGCCCGGGAGCTCGCGTCGGTCCCACGGGGCGAACGGGGCACGGGGCTTGCGGTGATCTGCCATCGAAACCCCTTTCCCCCGGGTGTGCTCGCACGCTTCGAGCGTGTGCGGAGTCTAACGATGCGACTCCGTGCGCGCGAGGTGCGGTGTGCGGTGTTCGGTGGAATGTGCCGGACTGGGTGCCGGACTGGGTGCCGGACTGGGTGCCGGACTGCGCGCTGGCTCAGGCCGGGTTGCGGCGGGCGAGCGGGTTGGCCGCGAGGACTTCGGCCGTGAGGGGCTGGCCGGTCACCTCGTCGGAGAAGTAGGTGCCCGCATCGAGGCGGGCGAGGGCGGTCTCGGCATCTGCGAGATCACGCTCGATCCTGTCGAGATCGAGTGCGCCGGAATCGGACCGTTGAGGTTCGGAATCGGGGCCGGTCGCCATGGCTCACAACCCTAGACCCGGCAGTAGGTTGCTCACATGGTTCCCCCCCTCCCGTTTCCCGCACTCGACGGCTCGGCCGACACGACGCAGAAGTTCCCCGCCGCGCCCGAGATGGGCATCGATCCGCAGAAGCGCTACACCGCCACAATGACGACATCGATGGGCGAGATCGTGATCGCACTCGATGCGCTGCGCGCACCGGTGACCGTGAACAACTTCGTGTATCTCGCCGGGTACAAGTACTACGACGGCATCATCTTCCACCGCATCATCGAGGGTTTCGTCTGCCAGGGTGGCGATCCCACCGGAACCGGTCGAGGCGGTCCCGGCTACCGCTTCATCGACGAGTTGCCCAAGCCCGGTCAGTACCAGATCGGATCCCTCGCGATGGCGAACGCGGGTCCCAACACCAACGGTTCGCAGTTCTTCCTGATCAGCGGCCAGAACGGCGTGTCGTTGCCGCCGAACTACGCCTTGTTCGGACAAGTCGTGAAGGGTCTCGACGTGGTCGATGCGATGCAGAAGGTGCCGACGAACCGCGAGGACCGTCCGCTGCAGGACGTCGTCATCGAGAGTGTCACGATCACCGTCGCCGACTAGGACGATCAGTGCCGTGTCGGCACGGCGCATCGCGATCGCGGCACAGGGACTCGCCGGTCCGCGGCCGACCGGCCGCATCGACGTCCGCCACCTGAGATCGGTCTTCGAGTCGGTCGGGGTGATCCAGATCGATTCGGTGAACGTGCTCGCCCGCAGCCAGGAACTGCCGCTCTTCGCACGGCTCGGGCCGCACCCGCGCGACCTAATCCCGAGGGCGACGGCCGCCGGCGAGTTGTTCGAGTACTGGTGCCACGAGGCCTCGCACATCCCGGTGCACCACCATCATCTGAGTCGCCTGCGCATGGACCAGGCACTGCGCGGTGAGCGCGTGTGGACCGGGCTCGCGCGCACGGTGCGCGAGAACCCCGCGATGGTGCGCGACATCCTCGCGCGCGTGCGCGAGTCGCCGACGGGGATCGTGGCGGGCGACGTGCGCACGCGCAGCGGCCCGAAGGGCCAATGGTGGGACTGGGACAAGGGCAAGGCGATCCTCGAGTGGTTGTTCTGGACCGGCCAGATCACGGCACGCCGGCGCGAGCGCGACTTCGCGCGCATCTATCTCGCACCCGAGCTCGCCATTGCCGCGGACGTGCTCGCCCGACCCGCGCCGTCGGCCGACGACACGCGAAGGGAACTGTTGGCCCTCGCAGGTCGGTCACTCGGGGTCGCGACCTCGAAGGATCTGCACGACTACCACCGGCAACTGCCCTCGCGGACCGGGTCGGCTCTCGCCTCACTCGTCGCCGACGGCACTCTCGAGGAGGTGCGCGTCGAGGGATGGCGCGAGCCTGCGTACCTGCACCGGGACGCACGCACGCCGCGCACCGTCTCTGGGCACGCACTGTTGTCGCCGTTCGATTCGATGGTCTGGTTCCGGCCGCGCACGGAGCGTTTGTTTGACTTCCGGTACCGGATCGAGATCTACACCCCGGCCGCCAAGCGCACATATGGCTACTACGTGCTGCCATTCCTGCTCGATGATGCACTCGTGGCCCGGGTGGACCTGAAGGCCGATCGTGCGACCGGGCGTCTGGTGGCGCCGGGTGTGTTCGCCGAACCCGGAGTGGACACACGTAGGGTGGTCGACGCACTCGCGGGCGAGTTGCACTCGATGGCGGGGTGGCTCGGGCTCGACGGTGTCGCGGTCGGCGACCGCGGTGATCTCAGTGGTCCGCTGGCGCGAAGGATTCGTCGGACGTCATCGCCCACCTGAACGCGGCGGAGAGCCCGCTGCCGATCGGGCGCATCACGAATCGCTCGGTGAGGGGCAGCCACGGCAGGCGCAGGTCCCTGCGCGCCCACGCAGGGAGCGTGGCGATCGCAGCGGCCGCGATCAACGAGTACGGCACGCGCGCCGGACCGGGGAGCGGTGGCTGGAGGAGCAGGTAGCGCGCCGCATCGCGCGACTCGGCGGTGCCGCGCAGTTCATGGCGGAACGATCGCAACTGGTCGCGCAACCCGCGCACCGACTCCGGTGGGGCCGTCACACCGAGCCTTCGCGCCACGACCGCCATCTGGGCGACGTAGTCGTCGTACCCCGTATCGTCGAGCGGGCTCTCGCCGTAGGCACGGTGGGCCTCGAGGAAGCTGTCGATCTCTGCGACATGCACCCACCGCAGCAGGTGCGGATCGGATGCCGAGTAGGGACGACCGTCGGAGGCGACCCCGTGCACGCGCGAGTGGACGGCGCGAACCGTCGCGACGGCGCGCTCCGCGGTGTCGGCCGTGCCGAAAGTGGTGCGCGCGAGGAAATCAGCGGTGCGCTGCAGCCGACCCCAGGGATCGTTCTTGTAGTCGGAGTGCCGGGCGACTCCCGCCATGGCGAGGGGGTGCAGGGACTGGAGCAACAGTGCCCGCATCCCGCCGATGAACATCGACGCGTCGGAGTGCACCCGCACGACGGCACTGTCGGGTCCGAACCACCGCGGACCCTCGGCGAGGATGATCTCGTTGCGCTTCGCCTCGGCGTCATCGCCCACGATGCGCTCGCGCAGGGCACCGGCGATCGCACGGCGCACCGCCTCGATCCGGTTCCCGACGGGCACGACGGGGTTCGCCACGGTGTCGCTCACCACTACAGGTTGCCACCGGCGGGGACCCGTCCCACTGTGACCGATGCGCGCGGGAACTAGATTCGCCCCGTGGCTGCAGACGACGCCGGCATCGACACCCAGCAGCGCATGCCCCCGTGGGTTCCACGGGCGATCCTGCTCTTCTGGGCAGGGTTCATCGGCACGATCGTGGCGCGGCACCTCTTCAACCGTCTCTCGGACATGTTGATCCTGCTGCTCGTGTCGTTGTTCATCGCCCTCGCGATCGAGCCCGGTGTGAACCGCCTCCAGATGACGCGGTTGCGCCGCCGCGGTGCGACGGCCGCGATCCTGCTCGCGGTGATCCTTTCATTCGGCGGGTTCCTCGCGGCCGTGGGCACGCTGGTGGCCCAACAGGCCGCCGACCTGTTGCGCAACGGTGAGACCTACGTGAACGACACCGTGAAGTTCCTGAACGACAGTTTCGGGACCAACATCGACCCCGAGTCGGTGAACGAGCGCTTGCGCGACCCCAATGGTGCGGTGCAGAAGTTCATCGACAACCAGCAGGGCAACGCGTTCCGTCTGTCGGTGCAGGGTCTGGGTGCACTGCTGCAGATCTTCTCGGTGCTGCTCTTCTCGTACTACCTGGTGGCCGATGGGCCCCGGTTGAGGCGCGCGATCTGCGGACGGTTGAAGCCGGACCGTCAGCAGCGGGTGCTCGAGGCGTGGGAACTGGCGATCAGCAAGACCGGTGGATTCCTCTATTCGCGTGCACTGCTCGCGGTGCTGTCGGGTGCGTTCCATTGGCTCGCGTTCCAGATCATCGGCACACCCGCACCGATCGCCCTCGGTCTGTGGGTCGGACTCGTGTCCCAGTTCATCCCCGTGATCGGCACGTACCTCGCCGGGGTGCTGCCGATGCTGCTCGCGTTCCTCGAGTCCCCGATTGATGCTCTCGTGGTGATCGTGGTGGTGCTCGTGTACCAGCAGGTGGAGAACTACCTGTTCGCTCCCAAGATCACCGAACGCACCCTCGATCTGCATCCGGCGCTCGCCTTCGGAGGTGCGATCGCCGGAGCCGCCGTGCTGGGACCGGTGGGTGCGGTGCTCGCACTCCCCGCCGTGGCGATGATCCAGGCGCTCGCCTCGTCGTGGGGCACGCGGTACGCCGTGATCGAGGTGCCGCTGACCGAGCAGGAGAAGAAGAAGCCGCGCACGCGCCGGAAGAAGAACGGGTGAGCGGGGCACGTCCCGACCAGTTCGCACCGGTGGCGATCGTGTCGCGCAGCGGGGTCGACGAGAGTGTCCACTTCGGTGCGGCGGTGTGCATCGGCAGCGGGGGCGATGTCGTGTACGCCGTCGGCGATCCCACGGTGTGGATCTATCCGCGCTCGGCCACCAAGCCCCTCCAGGCACTCGCGATGGTGCGCGCCGGTCTCGACCTGCCGCCAGA
>Ga0172376_10006242_pt1 | contig 13017 bp, 18 predicted proteins | sample Lak35m_FD_121114 | JGI IMG/M metagenome (GOLD analysis project Ga0172376, IMG submission 121114) | Freshwater microbial communities from Kabuno Bay, South-Kivu, Congo - kab_092012_35m | ecosystem: Environmental > Aquatic > Freshwater > Lake | place: Democratic Republic of the Congo: South-Kivu...
CTAGCCCGCTGATACCCACCCATGATTGAAGCCCTGTTGATTGCCATGATCTGTGCATTGGCCTGGCTCATCCTCAGGGAGTTTTGATCCATGATCTATTTCGTGCTCGTGTTGTTCTTTGTGTGCATGGCCTGGATCATCATACGCGAGGACTTCTAGATGCGGCTACTTGTGTGGACCCTGGTCTGGTACTGGGGCTATCACCTCGCCTGGACTGTGCTGTGATCTGCTTGGTGCTCCACCTGCTCCGCGGAACCCCCGGTTTTACCACCCCGCGGGAACTCCTCCCGGCCGGCTGAGTAGAGGTCGTTCCGGCACCCCTGTTTGTGTTATACTATAAATAAACAGCAGGCCTGCTATGCACATTTTGCAAGGCTTCGAAAGGAGAACCGATGACAATAGACTGGAATAAAAAGATGATGGAGCAACACACCGCCCTGAAGCAACACGAGGCAGTGGACCGGGCCATAGTCCGGGCTAGAAAAGAAGTGGAGATCAACGGTGGCGGCACCAACGGCTACCGCATCAAAGAAGGCGAGCATGCGGGCACCGTGCTGGCGCACACCACTCGCCGGCCGCCCGCGATCTAGCCGCCCTTTACCACAACCGATAGTCCGCACTGAGGGGGCACCAGACCCCTCGATCACCCCACCAGCCCTGTGGTTATTGCCGGGCTCCAGGAGCCCTTCTACCACAATCCTTAGTGCCGCCGCGCGGGTGTTGTGAGGTGTTGACAGCCCACTGGTGGCCGGTGTAGTATCAGGGCCATGGAATGGGATGAGTTCATCACCCTTGCAATCGTTATTGTATTCACTGTGATGTTCGTTGGCATGATGGCCTTGTGGGCCCAGGGTCACCACACTCCCACAATTGGGGGGTTGTGCCCAGGGCGGAGGCACTGGGCCTGGATCGGCCGAGTGAGAAGGCTCTGGGTGGTGGTCGGCCATCCGGAAAAGGTTTTCATCGGAGGCCTGGTCGCATAGCATTTTTTTTGGAAATGATTTTTGGCATTTTGTAACACCCCATGGTGTAAAAATCACCAGGTGGATGATAAAATACCCCCTGATTGAAAAAAACGCAGCTTGCAGTTTTACCCAGCACGACCCAGGTCCGCAACACACGCCAAAGCGACCCCACCCTTGTGTTCCTCAAAACTAAAAAATTTGCACGGCTCTGTAAATACAGCATGATCACCCCTGTCAAAAAAAAAGGATTCTACTGCGCGGGCGACACTGGTTTCTTCAATCAATGGACTCGCATCTTTGTGCTCAGCGCCCTGAGACATGCGCCCTGGGCACATCTGCATGTGCATGTGTATGATGGCACCACACAGGATGAAAAATGGTGCCAGCAGCACGGGGTCACCTTCACTCAGCAGCCCACGCCGCGGCAATACTGCGGCAGCCTCGCGGACAAGCGAGGGTATTGGGTGTGCCATAGGTTCCAGCTGCTGCCCTCGCTCTACAGCGATGACACCGCTGTATGGGCAGTGGATTGTGACAGCGTGTTCAACAGGAGCATGAGCTCCGAGGAATTTGATCAACGCACACAGCGCTCCTGGGTCAATGCCTGGGGAGATCCCCTGTCTCGAGACCAGTGGAGCATCGGTTATGCGGCGGGATTTGCCGCGAACGACGCTGCCCGCCACGAGCTGTCACGGCGACTGTCACAACATGGCAGATTCGAGTGGGCCGTGGATCAGATCGTGCTGGATCAGCTGCTGGCAGAAGGACTGATGCAACCCATATATCGCAGCCACAGCAACCACGTGTGCAGCAGCGAGGCCTTCATATGGTCGGGCAAGGGCGCACTCAAGCACGCTGCCCCCTCCATCGGCACAAAGAAAAATTTCGCACTGCTGGTCCAGGAGTACCGGCAGCTGCTTGCCAAGGGCGCCTAGCCCCCAGTGTACCTCAGATTTGAAAAATTTGCTGCTGTGTCGTTATTCCCCGCTGGCCCATTTTCTACCACAATATAAGCACTCCGCCCGGTAAACCCCATCTGGCTGTTTCTTTAGGGTGTAGTACACCCGCGGATGCGTGGGTTCTTCCTGATGGTCATCCCAGCCTTCGCAATAGACCTGTGTGTCCTCGTTGTCCATGCATTTAATTAGCAGCCCAGTTGACACATTCAAAAATCAGTGCTATAATCATCATAAGTAAACAAGAACAAAGTAAAGTATAGTAAAAGACAGTAGAGACAAACACAGCAGCAACATTCAGTTGCCAGCAATTTTTCCCCACAGAAACTTACAGTACACTTAACAACAACAACAAAAGAAAGACAATGACAACAATGACACAAGGCACAGTAAAATGGTTCAACGCCCAGAAGGGTTTTGGATTCATAGCCACGGAAGACCGAGACGTGTTCGTGCACATCACGGCAGTGCAGGCAGCGGGCCTGGAGCAGCTCAACGAGGGCGACGCAGTGATGTTCGACCTGGAGGACACCGCCAAGGGTCCTGCGGCCATCAACCTATCCGTGCAGTAACCAGCACACTCACAGGGCCACACCAGTGGCCCTGCACAAAACACATCTCAAGCACAACAAAGATCAAGGCAGCACACACAAGTAAATAGTGCGTGTAGTATGTCCAATTCAATCTATATCCACAGGCTAGAAACTTGGGTGCCCGCGGGAGACCGATTCGCATCTCGCTGGAAGACGGGCAAAAACAAGGGCAATAACTTTGGCTGCGAAGACATGTGCGACCGGATACAGCAGTGGTGGAACGGAAGGCCGCAAAGGCTCATGCTGGATTGCGGATCGTTCGTGGGATGGGTGGCCCGATACTGGAGCCCAAAATTCCAACACATACACTGCTGGGAACCAAACGACATCTCCAGGGAAAGCTGGATGAAAAATTGTGGGGACCTGCACAATGTGACCCTGCACACCCACGCCCTGGGGCGTGCATCATCCCAGGGTTTTTTAAATTTCCACACGCCAAACCACTATGGCAACTGCACGGTCTCCCCGTCGGGGCAGGCCATAAAAATACGATCCATTGACAGCTACAACTTTGACCATGTGGACCTGCTCAAAATTGACGTGGAGGGTTACGAGCTGGCCGTGTTGGAGGGTGCCAGAAATACCCTGGAGCGTTGCCGACCACATGTGCAGATAGAGATCAACAACATGCAAACGGTGCACGGGCACAGCGAGCATGACGTGCATGAGTGGCTGCAAAACACAGGAATGAAATTGATGTTCAAGGACGCACACTGGGATTACCTATATGCATTTTGAACACTTCTATCAAGACATAGACGGATACATGACCAAATCAAACACAGATCTTTTCAACAAGATGTGTATTGAATTGCCCGAGTCCGCTGTTTGGGTGGAGTTGGGCAGCTGGCTAGGGAAAAGCCTGGCCTATTGTGTGGTGCAGTCCAAACAGCAAGGGAAAAAATTTCACTTCCATGCCATAGACACATGGAGGGGTTCCGAGGAACATGTTAATCAAAAAGACATAGACATGATACGGTCGGACGGTGTTTTTGATAAATTTTTGAACAACATCAAGCCCATATCAAACTATGTGAAAATACAGAGGGGAACAAGCTGGGAACAAGCCTCACAGTTTTCTGACCTGTCGGTAGATTTTTGTTATGTTGATGCCAGCCATCGCTACGAGGATGTCAAAAATGACATACAATCTTGGTGGCCCAAGATCAGACCCGGTGGGTTTTTTGGTGGGGACGACTATAGGCAATCTTGGCCGGGCGTGAAACGGGCGGTGAAGGAATTTGTGTCTCAAAAAAAATTACCTATGCAGAAAATAGGTCGCTGCTGGCTGGTGCAAAAATGTTGAAAGAACTTTTTTTGTTCAACAACGAGTTAGATTTGCTAGAGTGCAAACTGAAATACCATCACCGCGTTGACTGTTTTGTATTGGCAGAGAGCGAACTGGATTTCAATCACAACAAAAAACCGTTGCACTACAGATTGAATGAAAAGCGATTTTTCAAATGGAAACACAAAATTCAGCACCATGTGTTAGACATAGCCTCACAACGTCCCGGATGGGAGTCAGAACAACACAGCAGGACGGAACTGGGCAAACTTGCCAATGTATCAAATCAAGATAAAATTGTATTGTCCGACCTAGACGAATTTATCAATGCCAGGGGATTTGATATAATAAACAAGGAAAATCAAGGACTTCTGTCACAAAAACTGTTTGTTGGTTTCATGAACTTCCTACACAAGGACCCCTGGACAGGGCCAACATTTTACACCGGTGACTGTTTGGTTGATGCAAACAGACAGCGACGTGATGTAAAAAATTTGCAAAATTTTTACAATTGCGGAGTGCATTTGAGCTGGATGGGAGGTGAAGAAAACTTCATGCAAAAACTAAACGCCATGTGCGAAGGAGCCAGCTGGTTCAAATCCAAGCCCAAATCTCTAGCGCTGGAACACTGGCGTAATGGAAAAATTTTTCCATGGAGGAAAGAATACAAAAATAAAATTGAGATTTTAAATGAAGATATCATTGCCAAACATATCGACATTGAACTAATTAGTTTGATAAAGGAAGTAAACCTATGGAAATTACAAAATTAGATGCTGACAACTATTGTCGGTCTTTGTCAAAAGACATAAAAATTTTCCCCGGCCCCAACATCAAGGCCAATCTGGAGTATGCACTAGAAGCCTCCAACATTAATGGAGAATATTTAGAATTTGGTGTGCGGGAAAAAAAGTCCTTTGATATAATAAGAAACTTTTTATCACAAGATAAAATTCTTCATGGATTTGACTGCTGGCAAGGACTGCCAGAAGAATGGAAGTTAGGCAAAACTTATTCAAAGGGTATTCTAAAAGTCAACACAGTGCCCATAGATTCACACAATGAGATATTTTGGTCTGGATTATTTAAAGATACCATTCCAAATTTTTTACTGCAGTCATCTAGACCAATATCTTTTTGCCATATTGATTGTGATTTATATTCAAGTTGCAATGACATTTTATATGGACTTAATGAGAGAATAATTCAAAATACTATCTTAGTTTTTGATGAATTCCATGTTTTTGAAAAATGCGATCCAGCCAAATGGCAAAACGTTTGGAATCATGAAATGCTCTCTTTGATTGAATGGTGCCAGCAGAAAAATAGAAAAGTTGAAATGATATCCAGGACCGAATGGATGCAAGCCACTTTCAAGGTTGTCCATTAATAATTTTTACCAAAGGTTGACACACGCCCGTGTTGTGCTACAATACACACACAAACAAAGGAGAAACAACATGAGCAATTTGTTCACAGTCAAGAACGGCATCATTGCCGCGGTGGTGATCCTGGCGATCATCATTGGCTACAACCTGCTGAAGCCCGCGCCCAAGGCGCCAGCACCAGCGGCCAAGCCAGCAGTGACGGCACCGGCACAGCCTGCCGCTCCGGCCAAGAAGTAATCACCACACACTCAAGCACCAACGGGGTGGCAATGTCCATCCCGTGTGTACCCATGCCATGCATGATATAGGAACTATGTTGATCGGGTCATGACGGCATAGTGACTGCCGTCATGATTTATTGTGGGTATTTGTTTAATGACCGAAAACTCCTTGGGTATCTCCACGGGGGTCTTGCCGCCCACGGTCAGTGTGGCAGCGGGAGATCAGATCGCTGATCCGCAATTGCGGAGAGACCTATCGCTGGTGGGGCGATGAAAAATAATCAGTCTAAATTTCTCTTTGCCGCGGTTGTCAAATTGCTTTATTAATTTTTTCTAGTATCAATTTTAAATTTCTACGCATCCTTTTTATAGGATAATTAATTTATATTATGAACAAGCACTACTGCTCTCAAAAATTTTGGTGGCTCAGCGTCAATCTACAGAGAATGGAAACCATGAGTTGTTGTGCTGTTCATCCTGAAAAATTAGATCATGCTTGGTTGGCGAACAACCCAGGAAGATTATTCAATACAGAAAAAATGCAGGACGAGAGACGCCAGATGTTGGCGGGCGAGCGTGTTCAAAGCTGTGAGGCAACATGTTGGCGCGCGGAGGATGCCGGCATGGCCAGCAGAAGGACAATCACGAACAGTGACAGTATCACCCACACAGAGATAGACGCAATCCCGGAAACAATACACATTATACTGGGAAACCAATGCAACATGGCATGCTCTTATTGCTGCAAGCAATACAGCAGCGCATGGTACAATGATATAGAACAAAAAGGCAGCTACGAGGTGAGCTCGCAGGGGCATAGATTTGAAATCACCACAAAAGATAAATTGCTTTCCCGTATCGGCCAAAAAAAATTAATGGCTACAGACGCAACTAATTTTATTCTTGGAGAATTACAAAATATTTCAAAATCAAGAAATATAAAAAAACTTGAAATCACAGGGGGGGAACCGTTACTGTACATTGGTTTAGAAAATTTAGTGGAAAAATTCATAAATGTAAATGAAATCAATATTTGGTCTGGGTTGGGATTAAACAAAAATAGATTAGAAAATGAATTAAAAAAACTTAAAAAATATCATAAAAATATCAAATTTACTATCAGTGCCGAAAACATCAAAAGTAATTATGAATTCAATAGGGCTGGGAACACATGGCAAAGATTTAAGGAAAATTTAAATTGCTTGGAAAGAAATAAAATAAATGTCTCATTTAACAGCACTCTAAGTAACATCACCATTTTTGGTCTGCATGAGTTTGAAACTTTTGCCGCGAGATATCACATAAATTACCAACTTTGCAATGATCCAGACTTTTTAGCAATTGGGGTATTAGACGATAAAACCAAAAGTAACATCATGCCAACTCTACACAAGCTAAGGGACGCCAGTAAAAAATTAATTTACAAATCACTTGATAAAAGACCAACAGAGTTACAACACAAAAACTTTTCAAATTACATCATTGAATTTGCCAAACGCAGGAATAAGAGTTTAAAAATATTTCCAAAATCATTATTGAATTGGATCGGATACGATGCCTAAAGATAATTTTTTCCCAATTAAAACAAAAACGTCCTGTCAACTGAAATGGACCTGGAGCACTATTTTTTTAAACGACGGAACAACAGCCTCGTGCCACCGCGTGGGCAGACACAAGGTGTCGTTAGACAATTTTGAGAATTTTCATAACACCCCGGAAAAAATTGCACAGAGACAAACCATGCTTGATGGTGAATGGCCACAACCACTCCCTTACATGAATACAGATCAAGGATGCAGATACTGCGAAAAGATAGAAAAAGCAGGAGGACAGAGTGACCGGCAGATGCATTTACAAATACCAAACCTGTCGCCAAAGGAACTGTTAGTTGATCCAACCGCCACCGTTGTCACACCAAAAATACTGGAAGTGTTTCTAGCCAACACCTGCAATCTGTCCTGCACATACTGCAGCCCTAAAAATAGTTCAAGAATCCAAAATGAAAATAATAAAAATGCAAATTTTAATAAGAATGGATTGATTTTTGAAAAATTTTACACCAACAAGGAGCTACACAATCAATATATTGAAAAATTTTTCTCCTGGCTAGAAAAAAATTCCAACGAACTTTGTAGACTAAATTTATTAGGAGGAGAACCGTTGCATCAAAAAGAATTTTTTAGGTGTGTGGATTTTTTTGAAAAAAATCCAAACAAGAACCTAGAATTTAATATTGTTACAAATTTAATGATAGACAACAATAAATTGAATTTATTTCTTAAACAGATAAAAAATATGCTGAAAGAAAAAAAAATTAAAAGATTTGATGTGACTATAAGTCTTGATTGCCTAGGACCCGAGCAAGAGTACGCCAGGTGGGGCATAAATTTGAAAACTGTAATGAAAAATATTGAAAGTTTATTGGAAAATAAATGGCTTTATCTAAATATAAACAGCACATTATCTCCGCTCACAATTAAAACATTTTCAAATCTTATAGAACAAATTAATATTTGGAAAAAAAATTATAAAATTAATCATCATTTTCAAACAGTCTTCGACCCGGACCAACATAACCCAGAAATATTTGGAGGAGAATTTTGGCAGGAAGACTTGTCTAGAGCACTATCTTTGATGCCAGATTCAACATGGCAAGAAAAAAATGCAAAAAAATATTTAAGTGGCATCATGTTGCAATTGCAAAAAACTAAAATTAAAATTAACTTGATACTAAAATTGATTACGCAACTAGACGAGCTTGACAGAAGAAGAAACACCAATTGGAAAACTGTTTTTCCTTGGCTTACAAAGTTTATATAAGGTTAATTTTTTTGTTTGTTTTTGGCCGATACAAGTTACTTTGGTAAAAAATCTTAATGTGTGTTGACAAAAAAAAATTAATAAAATACAATTAACATTATGCCACTAGTTCCTATAGTAATTGAACAAACCAGCAAAGGTGAGCGTAGCTACGATATATTCAGTCGTTTGCTGAAGGATAGGATCATTGTATTAGAAGGACCCATCGAGGAGCGCACGGCATCTATAATCTGCGCCCAATTACTGTTCGCAGAATCACAGGCACCCGAGAGAGACATAACAATCTATATTAACTCGCCCGGAGGCTTGGTCACAGCGGGCATGGCCATCTACGACACCATGCAGTACATCCGGTGCGACGTGCAGACCATCGTGATGGGTCAGGCCTGCTCTATGGGATCTTTATTGGCAGCCGCGGGCACCCGAGGCAAGAGGTTGATACTGCCACATGCCAGACACATGATACACCAACCCCTGGGCGGAGCATCAGGACAGGCCACGGACGTGCAGATACAGGCCAACGAGTTATTACGTTGGAAAGCAGAACTTACAGAAGTGTATAGAAAGCACACCGGGCAACCTTTAGAGAAATTGCAGGCGGACATGGAGAGAGACAACTTCATGACTGCTGAACAAGCAGTGGCGTACGGACTGGCCGACAAAGTTGTTACCAGCAGAGAAGCAGACAATAAGTAATTTCAAAAAACAATTAAAATTTTGATAATAAATAAATGTCATTAAAAAAGCATTTTTGTTCAAGCCCATGGCTGCACATGAGAATTGATTCTGACGGAACGTTTCAATATTGCCGATGGATTGATCGAACCAATAATTTTTTTAAAGATACAGATCATAATATTCAACAAACAACTATTCCAGAATATTTTCAAAAAAAACTTTCTAATTTAAGATTAACCATGTTAAAAGGGGAAGAAATACCAAGCTGCACCACCTGCAAACAAATGGAAAAGCAAGGAAAAATTAGTGGACGACAAAAACAATTATTAAAAACTGGAATACAATTAAACGAATTTGAAAAAACTTTTCAATCCAGCACTTTTTTAAATGAATTTAAAAACTCAGCCGAACACGAAGGCAATACCACACTATTGCCTCAAGACTGGCAGATCGACCTAGGTAATTTTTGTAACAGTGCCTGTATTTTTTGTTCTCCAGAATCCAGTTCAAAACTAGCAGCCGAGTTTAAAAAAATAGGATTTTTATCTCAGCTACCTAAAAAAAACTGGGCCGACGATCCTGCATTATTAGAAAATTTAATACAACTATTATCTGATTCTAAAAGGTTAACATATCTACATTTTTTAGGAGGTGAAACAATTTTAACACCAGCATTTAAAAAAATACTAAAAAGATTAATCGAGACCAATATTAATAAGAAGTTATCAATAGGATTTACAACAAATCTTACGGTGTGGGACCAAGAAGTGATTGATTTATTAGCACAGTATCGAGAAGTAAATTTAGGAATGAGTATAGAATGTTTACATCCTGTAAATGATTATTTAAGGTGGCCTAGCAAAATTACAGATGTAAAAATAATATTAGAAAAATGGATAGAAGTGGCAAAAAAACATCGTTGGTTAGTACAATTAAGATCCACACCCACAGTATTCAGTATAGCACATTTAAAAACATTATATGAGTATGCTTTTGAAAAAAATATAGGCATCGAAAGCTGTAACTTTTTATACAAACCGAAATTTATGAAAATATCGCTGTTGCCCAAAGATATAAGAGATAATATTGCAAAAGAACTATCAAACTGGACTCAAACTCATGCCGATTATGGTAATAAAGAAAAAATAATAAACACTAGAGACCCAAACAAAGTCAGAGAGTATATTTTACAAGATGCTCAAAGTTATATAAACTATCTTAACAGTGTACCAGAAGAGATGCATCTTTGGAAAGATTTAGTAAATTATATTAAAAAATTAGAATCTTCTAGAAACAACAATGTTTTAGACTACGCTCCAGAATATGAAAAATTTTTACGAGCTGCTGGATATTGAAAATCAAATTGATATATCTTTAACAATAGCACCTGTTGTTGATATACAATTTCCTAAAATAAAGATTAACATCAATGAAAAATGTTTACGTGATGGCAATATTGAAGAGCTAATAACTTTAGAACACAAAATAGAATTACTTGAAAACTTAAATATAAAAATACAATTATATGATAAAGATTATAACACATCTCAGAAAACAGCAATAACAATACAATCTTTAAAAATAGATCTTTTTGAAATAATACCACAATGGACGCAGTTAGCTACCTATGAAAATGATCAAAATGTTATTCATGCAACCAACTATTTAGGATTTAATGGCACCTGGAATCTAAAAATAAACGAACCATTTTACAGATGGAAACATAAAATTACAGGACAGGGCTGGTTATTGGAACCATGATTTATTTTGATTAAATATATTATATGTTTTATATTTGGCACACATTGACAATAGCAGCATTCATAGCTATGGCATTCTTTTTAGGATACAGACTAGGACAAAAAAAGACCAATAATAAAAAAATTGACATTAGATAAAAGTTTCTTTAGTATTGATATTGCATAAACAATAATAGAAAGATCAATCATGAAAACTTTATTGACCGCTATCATTGGTGTGTTCTTGTTGGCAACGTTTGCCGTGGCCCAGACCACTGCCCCGGCCACCCCCGTGACCTGTGCAGCTCTGATCAAGCAGTTTGATGACAAGACAAAAACTATCAAAGCCTCTGACGAAGCCAAAAAATTGAGGGCTCAAGCAGAAGCCAACGACAAAGCCAAGAAGGAAGCAGACTGTAACAAAAACATACAGGCAGCCATCAAGACTTTAGGAAAGTAGTTTGAAGCACCATTGGGGGCCTAGGCCCCCAATAGCCCAGTGATCTTTATTTTTTCTTTTTGAACCAATTAAGTGGATTGATTTTTTCGCCGAAGTTCTCAATTTTCTCGTTGACATACCAACCTGCAGCAAAACCTATAATGAACGCTATTGTGAGCATCGTGTTCTCCCTGTTGTTGTGCAAATATTTATTGTTTTACCAGCCCAATATCAGCTGCCTAATTTCTGGATCCAAGCTCTCCGGGCTCCACTGAGGAAACATGGTGATTCGCACATGGCATTTCTTGATGCCTTCTATGTTCTGCACTGCGTTCTGGATGTCCACGGGTATGATGTCCGCGGCCGGGCAGAATGCGGATGTCAGGGTGTGCAGCACATGGCATTCAGACTGATCCGTCACTTTGATGTCATATATCAGGCCAAGATCGTAAATATTGATGGGCAGTTCAGGATCAAACACAGTCCTCAATCGTTCCACAATTTTTTGTATGTACAACAATCGAGTAGCTTCATGATCCACAACATCGGCCAGTGTTTGGCTGACATCTTTGGTAATATCATTCATGCTAGAGTATAACATGACTTTGACAGAGTCACAACCTGTGTTACAATTAAAGAGAGAGAAAGAAATGTTCAACAAAAGAAAAAAATTCAAGCACAAAAAAAAGTTCAACGGCAACGGCAATCACTACCAAGGCAAGGACACCTTTGACAGCAAGATGCATCACAGAAGCAACGGCAGCTCGGGCTATGGCCTGAAGCGAGGAGTGGAGCAGGATCCCGCGGAGCTTCACGGCAGCCAACTGCAAGGCATGCTGGACAAGTGGAACAGCAAAAATTAAAATTTAGGTAATATAATTTTTTCCAGCGCCTGGCCCACGCGATCCATGGGGCTGGTTTTGTCTGTGTTGGTGGACGGTGTGGAGGCGCATCCAAGAACAAATAAGAAACAGAATGCAATCAATATTTTTTTCATACGCTATTTAATTGCAATTATAACACAAAAATCAATTGACGCAACCACAAAAATACCATACAATAAATATCGCCAAATAACAAAAAGGTCAGATGACACCACTATTGAGTTCAGCATTTGTGATATTCCGAGAAGGCTTTGAGGTATGGTTGATCATGGTTCTAGCTCTAGCTTCTACCAACGGTAATTTAAAGCAACAACAGAGCATCTGGATCAGCGCTATGGCCGCTTTTGCAGCCACAATTCTATTGGGCAGTGCAACTGCTGCATGGCTGGGAGATCATGCAAATTTAGAGCGCTTTGAAGCTTTAATCGCCATTATAACGGGTGTTATATTGGCCTGGGTGGCCTGGTTCTGCCATGGCGCCGCACAGCACGTAAAAGACCTACCACGCCACAGCGCATGGGCACTGGGCATCACGGCATTTTTTATCATCTTTAGAGAAGGCGTTGAAGTTGTACTGTTTCTCACAGGCATATACGCAGACTACCCAAACGTGGGTTTGATTGGTTTGGGTATTTTGGTGGGTTTGGTGATTTTGGTAATAGCTGTTAAGGTCGCAAACTACCAGATCAAGAAACTGCCAGTAAAACAAATTTTTTTGTACAGCCGCTGGCTTTTCACAATATTGGCGGTGTATTTCTTATATTCTGGTATAAGTGAACTAATGGAACACGGCATCAAGTTTTAACTAGTTGGCAAATCACAAATTCCTGTTATAATAACAAACATGCCCCTATAGGTAAATGGCATACCAAACCCATGGTAAGGGTTAGTTCCCTGGTCAGTACAGGGTGGGGGCACCATGTATGGGGGCGTAGCTCACTTGGTAGAGCGCTTGGCTGGCAGTCAAGAGGTAGTCAGTTCGATCCTGATCGCCTCCACCAAACATATGACTTGGCCTATAAACAATGAACCCAAAAAGTTTGCCA
>Ga0172376_10006243_pt1 | contig 13016 bp, 7 predicted proteins | sample Lak35m_FD_121114 | JGI IMG/M metagenome (GOLD analysis project Ga0172376, IMG submission 121114) | Freshwater microbial communities from Kabuno Bay, South-Kivu, Congo - kab_092012_35m | ecosystem: Environmental > Aquatic > Freshwater > Lake | place: Democratic Republic of the Congo: South-Kivu...
AACAGGCCGTCGCCTGGTCTGTGCGACCAGTGACCGCTTATGTCGATGACGACTGGTCGCTGGTGACGCTCGGCGATGATCCGGACGGCGCCGGCCCGGCCACCGCGATGGGCTTCGATGCCTTCGCCACGATTCAGGAAGCGGTCGATGCGGCCAGGGTCGGCGCGACGATTCACATCCATGCCGGCACGTATGCGGAAGCGGTCACGATCGACAAGGATCTGACACTCAACGGCACTTCGGGCATCGCCGCGGACGTCATCATCGACCCGCCCGGAGCAGCGACCGACGGCATCACGCTTTCCGGCGGAGCCGACATCACGATTGAGGATCTGAGCGTCACCGGAGCACTCAGCGGCATCGTGGCCGCCGCGATCGGTGATCTGTCGCTGACGAATGTCGTCGTCAACTCCAGTGCTCAGGACGGCCTGAGAGTGGCCGGCGCCGGCAGTGTCACCGTGCAGAACAGCAGCTTCACGAACAACACCGATGACGGACTCGATCTGTCGCAGGTCACGACACTCATCAGCCTCACGAACACCACGGCTACTGGTAACACGGACCTCGGCCTGCAGGCGAGCCTCGCCGACACCCTGACGCTCGACGGCGGTTCGTTCTCCGGCCTGTCGGCGGTGGACATCACCACGATCGCGATCATCAACAATGCCGTAACGTCATCCGGCAACGTGCTGCTGGAAGCGGACGAAGCACTGACGCTCAGCGCGAACCTCGACGCCGGAGCCGGCACGATCGACCTCAAAGCCAACCTGAGCGGTGGCAGCTTCGATCTGACGATGGACTCCGGAGTCCAGTTGAAGACGACCAATGACACTCCGATCGCAGTCTCGCTGCAGGTCAACACGCTGATCGGCGGCACCGGCCATGTGCTGCTGGGCGATGTGCAGGCCGGCACAACGGGAACGCCCGCTGGCGGGAAAGTGCTGATCGCCGCGGCGATGGGAGCGATCCTCGATAACAACGGAGCGGCCGCCAACATCACCGCCGGCAATGCCGATCTATCCGGCGTGGGTGGCGTCGGAACGAATGCTGACGCTCTGGAAACGGCCGTCACGCACCTGCAGGGCGCGGGCGGCACGGGCGGATTCTTCCTGGACAACACCGGCGCGCTGATCGTGAACGGAGTCACAACCACGTCCGGCGATATCCGCATCTTCGCGCACAGTCCGCTGACTGTGGCGGGCGATGTCATCGGCGGGGGACTCGTCTTCCTGAAGGCCGTTGAATCGGCGGGCAGCGGCGATGATCTGACCGTCAATGCGGGCGTGACCGTGCGTTCGACCGGTGGCAATGTTGTCGCCGAAGCTGGTGACAATCTGACGCTGCAGGCCACTTCGCTGGTCGAAGCGCCGAACGGGACAGTTTCTCTGAAAGGCGACTGCGACAACGCCGATGCCTCTGGATCGACCATCACCATCGCCGGCGTCATCAACTCGCTGAACGGCGCCACGGTCAATGGTGACACCGATGACGATCACATCCTCGTTTCGGCAATGGGCACCGGCGGACTGCTGCTGGATGGCCAGTCAGGCAGTGACAGCTACGAGATCACCTATCCCGATCTGCCTGCGACGTTCGGTTCCACGATCACGGTGAACGATTCTGCCGGAGCCAGTGATCGCGTCACGGTCTACGGGACGAATCAGTCCGACGAACTGTTCCTGACCACCGAAGACCCGCCCACCACCGCGACCACGGAAGAAGTCAGCCGCGGTGCGGTTGGCACTGAGCGGATCGTGCTGCACGACGGCATCGAAGCGCTGACCATCTCGCTGCTCGATGAGATCGACACGCTTCACGCGCAGCCGTCGATGCTCTTTCCAGTCTTTCTGGATGGCGGCGATCCGTGCTTCGGCGATCCCGGAGTACCTCCCGGCGACGTGCTCGACTTCGACTCGCTGGGCAACCCTTTCACGCTCAGCGGCAAGACCATCCTCACCGCCAACGGGTCTCCCGATCCGTTCTTCGGAGTCACCTTCACAAACTTTGAGAGCCTGCCGCTGACGCCGATCGGCACCAGCCCGGTCATGCAGTTCGATTTCAATCACAGGAACACCGCCGCCTCGGTGACCGAATCGCCAACCCAGTCCGGCTTCACTGGAGTGCTCCGCGACACGCTGATCACCGACGGACTCGGCTACGGCTGGCAGAACGAAGTGCAGAGTTTTGAGCGGAACGAAGACTTCTACACGGAAACGTATGCGGATCTGATCCGCGACGGGCATCAGCTCAGCGCGTCCGAAACCTTCACTGTGGAACTCGACAACGGCTGGTATCTGGTTTCGGCCATGCTGGGCAGTCCCTACACTTCGGTGTCCGGCGTGTCGATCACGGATGCGGACACCGGTCTGATCATGGCGTCCGGCATCACTTCCGGCCCGGGTGAATCCACGCACGTCAGCTTCGCGGTGCTCGTCGCGGATGGAACGCTCGATCTGACCTTCGGGCCGGCCTCCGTCTATCCAGAGATCTTCGCCGTGAACGGACTCAGCATCCGTCCCGGAGTCATCCTGTCGATGGGACTGGAATGCCCGCCGGGAGGACTCGAAGCCGACGGCGTGACCATTGACACCTTCACGCTGGCCGAAGCGCCGCCGAACTCGTTGATCACCGTGACCACGTCGCTCGGCACGCTCATGAACGTCGATGCCGATGACGAACTGGCCGGCATTCAGGTGCTGACCAACGGAGCCGGGCAGGCCGACATCCTGATCCGCCGACCGACCGGAGCCGGCACGGCGATGATCATGTTTGAAGAAGTGACTGGAGCGAAAACGGGCTGTTCGTCGATCGAATATGTCCTGCCGAACGGCCGCAACTTCGACTTCAATCACATCAACGTGAATGCGGTCAATGGTCCGTCGCCCACGCAGGCTCCCGTGGCCGATCCGCTGTTCCCCGGCGGCTTCCTGGGAGTCGCTCAGAATCAGCTCTACTCATCCAGTTCCGGATTCGGCTGGCTGACCAGCCCGCGCGGCTTCGATCTCGGCACGCTCAGCGACCCACTCGGCAACCTCAAGCGCGACGGCGCCATCGACAACGTCAGCCGCACGTTCCGGGTCGATCTGCCGAACGGCACGTATGAGTACCAGGCCACGATCGGCTGGGATCAGGATGTGGACGGCATGCAGATTGACGCCAACGGTTCGGTCACCTCCGGCCTGTCGGTCGATGCGCTGGGACGTCGGCAGATCACAGGGACATTCTCGGTCAATGGAGGACACGCGCTGTTCACGTTCTCGGACCTGAGCGGTGTGGCTCCCAACTGGGCGATCAACGGCCTGCAGATTCGGTCGCTGTCCGCGGTGACGCCCATCGTCTTCTCACCGAACATCGGCAGCGTTCCTTCCGACGGCATGACCGTGACGCCGGTCACGGCCACCACATCGCTGGCTAATGGCGAGCAGGTCACGGTCTCCACTTCGATCGGAACCATCACCACGACCGACGTGAACCCGGTCATCGACGGAGTGCAGATTCTGGTCGCGGGCGGAACGATTTCGTTCTCCGTTCTTTCCCCGACGCAGCCCGGCACTCCGACATTGACGGCCGTGTCGCTGGATGGTGCTCATTTCGGAACCGTTACCAGTCCCGCGTACCTCACGTTCGCCACGCCGACGGGACGACGGTACGACTTCAATCACGTCCGCCGGAACGCCTCGACCGGACCGTCGCCCACAGCGGCCGGATTCATCGGCGTCCTGCGGACCGATACAAATGCCGCCGCGACCGGCTACGGCTGGACCGTCGCGCCGAACTCCTATGACGTCGGCGTTCCGAACGGTGACGACCAGGGCGGTTCGAACACATACTCGAAGCTGACGACCGATCTCTATCGCGATTACCACTCCGGTCACGTGATTCTGGGCAATCGCACCTTCCAGATCCTCGCTTCGCCGGGAACGCTGTACGACCTGTCGGTCTACCTGGGAGCACAGGACACGGACACCAGCGTGACGGTCACGGTCGAAGGGGTCGCGGGATCGCAGACGCTGAATCTGGCCGCGAAGAACTTCAGCACGCTGGAGTTCCAGGACGCTTCGGACACGAATCTCAACGGCTTCATCGACGTGACGTTCTCGGCCGCGAACATCATCTCGCCGTTCTGGGCCGTGAACGGAATCGACATTGTCGAAGACGGTTCCGGACTGCCGCTGCCCGCACCACTGACACCCGCCGAACAGACGACGGGAACGAATCTGGCTCCGCTCACGGTTGAAGAGCTGACGCCCGTCGTCACGCTGGCGATCAATGCCTGGTCGAATCAGGGACTGACGGCCGACGAACTGGCCCGGCTGAGCGGCGCCACGATTGTCATCCAGGATCTGAGCGGCTTTGGAGCACTGGCGTTGGTGGACACGCAGGGCCGGATCCTGGTCGATGACGATGGAGCCGGCTTCGGCTGGAGCCTGACCACCGGCCAGCCGGAGGCGGATCGCTATGACCTGCTGACGACCGTGGCTCACGAACTGGGTCACCTGCTCGGCCACGCCGATCTGGACGACGTCTCTGCCGCTGATGACCTGATGGCCGCCGTCCTGAACCGGGGCGAACGCCACGAGATCCTCAACGGCATCGACGGATTCTTCGCTGGTGTGAACTGATTGATCTTGCGGCGTTTCCAATGGGGCGTCTCAGTCGTCAAATGCCATTGTTTAACCCGCAGCCGAAGGCGCAGGCGTCGAGCCATCGTGACGCCTCAGAAGCGCCTGCGCCTTCGGCTGCGGGTTAAACGTCACGCGGTCGTGATTGAGTTGTTTGACCGCAAGCCGCAGGCGTGCGAGTGGCCCGCTCGACGCCTGTGTCCCGGATTTCATCCACTCCGCACCATTCTTCGCGATGAATTCACAGACGGATTCACTCGGCATTCATTCTCCGGCCTTTTTACTTCCGGCCGTCATCCTGGAGTTGACTTGCCTGAAGTCCAGACGTAAGACCCTGCCCGGACGGGACTGGTCGCCCGAGGAGGATTGTGTCTGCGATGGCTTGCCTGCCGCGCAAATTGATGGCGTTGCTGCTGCTGTTCCTGCATGGAGCCGCGGCGCTGCTGGGAGACGGACTGCATTCCGTGCTGCACTGCGAGCACGGCGCGGACGCGCATGGAGCGTCCCACGTCTGCCACCACAGCCACGATTCTCGCAGCCACGATGCCATCGGCCCCCGGACGGAGCCTGCGCCAAGCCATGCTCATGCAGGCTGTCGGCATCATCAGAGCCTGGCTTCCTCCGCTGGAATTGCGACGGCACCGACTTCTGAGACTCCGGATGCGGACGACGCGCGCAGCGCAGACCGGTTCTCTTCCCTGGTGCCCGAACACGACTGCGCGGTCTGCCGCTGGCTGGCCACGCTGCGACTGGCGGATGTCGCGCCATCGATCAGCGCATCTGTCGATTCTCGCCTGCTGATTTCGGCGACTCCGATCCGGGCGACTGCCGTTGTCGCCACGATCGTCCACGCGGCGCGCGGCCCGCCCTCCGCTTGATCGGAAGAGGCGTGAAGCGGCAGTCGTTCCGGTGTCTTAATCCGGAATCAATCGCTTCTGCTCATGGCCCCGCGGCCTGGAATCGTCATTCCGCTCGTCAGCCGCTGAACTCGCCGATGGCTGAACTCGCGAGGGTTCAGATTTCACCAACGGATAGAAGTCCGGCAGTCCATCGACTGGCTGATTGAGCAGACTTCTGAATGACAACGCGATCCGGAGCGGTTTCGCCTGACGCCTCTTCCCGAGTGATGCCCGTTGCCCGACCGGACAGGTCCGGGCTTCCATCAGCTCATAACGGGAGGAACGGTCATGTCCTGGCTCCAGCAGTACCGCGCAGCTCTGTTCGCGCGCCTGATGACGATTCTCAATTACGACTTCTGTCCGTGGGCCAATCGCTGGGTCTACTGGCTGAAGCATCCTCTGGTGTTCTTCGTCAGCGCGGCCGTCGGCGCGTTGTCGTGCGGACTGTTCATGAACCCGCAGGCCTTCGTCGCCGTCGCGGCCATCGTGCTGACCGCCGCGCTGGGAGTGCTGTGGCCATCCATCGCGCTGCGCGGACTGGAGGGACGCATCGAATTCCTGACGACCCGCGTGCGCGAGGGTCAACCCGCTCGAATCCGGCTGCGGATTCGCAACCGGTTTCCCTGGCCGGTTTGGGGGCTGTCGCTGACCGGCGGTTTGAGACAGGCCAGCCCCGCCGTGGCGCTGGCACGAGTCGCCGGGTGGTCGGACAGCGAATTCGACTGGGACTTCATCCCCGATCAGCGCGGTGTCTATCCACAGTCCGTTCCGGTTCTGGAAACCGGCTTCCCGTTCGGCCTCTGGCAGGCCCGCCGGACCGTCACGGTCTCTGGCGAACTGATCGTCTGGCCGCGCGTCTTCCCGCTCGACACACTGCCGGACCTGACCGACGACCAGCCGTCCGAAGACCGTCTGACCGACCGGCGAGCCGGTGACGCGGGCGATCTGCTGGGCACTCGACAGTTCCGCGAAGGCGACTCATTGCGACGGATTCACTGGTCGCAGTCCGCGCGGCATCAGCGCCTGATCGTGACCGAACGACAGGCTGGAGTGCAGTCCCGCGCCCGCGTTTCCGTGGATCTCGACACGCGGCATCATCGCGGTCAGGGACCGGACAGTTCGCTGGAATGGACGCTCCGCATCGCGGCCAGTCTGTGCGAATCGCTGCATGCGAATCACGTCGAAGTCGAATGCGTGCTGGGTCACGAGCGGCTGGTTCTGAGTTCAGAAACCAGCGTCCGGCGAATGCTCGACCGCATGGCCAGCGTTCCCGCCGAGGGTCTGCCGGCGGAATGCGCAGCCGGTCAATGTCACTGCGCGCCGCATCGCAATGAGATTGTCTGCACGACGGACCTGGGACACGGCGAACGATCGGCGCGTCACCGAGTCAGGCGGCAGGTCGTGCTGATGGCCGACGGCTTCGACGCGACGATTCCCTCCGGAAACGCCGTGACCGAACTGCCGCGCTGCGCAACTCGACCGTGGCTGCTCCTGCACTCGCCGGCCGATGCCGTTGCGAACTTCCGCCAGCAGTGGAGGAGAGCCTGCCGTGTCGCCTGAAAACATCCCGCCAGGCCTGCCGGAGAGCGGGCGCAGCTTACCTCAGAAAAGCGGCTTGTCCGGATGCGGTCTGACATTCAGCCTGGCCCTGCTGTCCACTGTGCTGCTGGCCGTGGCCGAAGACGACGGCCAGCGAAACTTCGTCGCGGCCGGCCTTCCACTGCTCATTCAGGTGACGCTGGTCCTGATGGGATTGTGGTGGTCGCAGCGGCGAGTGCGCAGCGGGCGAACCATGCCGGATTTCATCCTGCCGGGATTGATCGGACTCGGAGTTCTGCCTCTGGTTCAGGAAGCGTGGGCGTGGTTCAACGCGGACCGCACCCGGCCGTTTGAGATGATGATGCTGGCCTCACTGAGAAACCTGGTGCTGGGCATGGCCGCCATTTCCCCGTGGCGGCGCTATCAGCGGCTGGGAGCAGGGCTGAGCGTCTTTCTGGCGATCTTCGCTACCTCGCTGGGTCACGACCGGTTGCTCGTCATTCTGCTCTGCGTGTATGCGGTCCTCGGGATCTGGTGGCTGATGGGCAGCTACTGGGAGACGGTCCGGGAACACATGGCGGCTCAGGTCCAGCACGATCTGCCGCGCCGCTGGCTGATCGCTCTGCCCGTGCTGGTGCTGGCCTGCGTGCTGCTGCTGGGTTTGAACACGCGCGCGGCCACGACGGCGCTCCGCGGTTTCATGCCGACATCGGGAGGCACAGACTGGTACGACGAAACTGCGCGCGGTGGCGTCAACGACGGCGATGCGCTGGTGTCGGCCACCGACAGCGCGATGAGCTTCGGTCCGGTGGAGAGCGATCTGTTTCTCGACTCACGCGAATCGAGCCTGTACGACGCCTTCAACGACACGCTCGGCGAAACCGTGCCTCCGAACAACGAACGCTCGGTCCCGCTTCCGGCTTCGCTGCTCAAGGAAACGTCGGACCAGATTGCGAAAGCGAAGAAGGCCGGGCGCGAATTCTCCACCGTGCGTCAACCGGTCCGGAAGAGGCAGGAGCAGCAGGATGTGGAATCTCCAGCGGTGCTGTATGTCGCCGGCCGGGTTCCGCTGCATCTGCGTCTGACCGAATACGACCTGTTCGACGGCCACTCCTGGTATCCCGTACCGGAACCCGAACACGCCCGGCCGCTGGCAATGATGACCATTCATGACCGGCCCTGGCTGCGGCTGACTCACGACGAACGACAGGAAGACATCTTCATTGAGGAGGTCGATGCGCACGTCGTGAAGATCGCGACGTTGAGCGATCATCGTATCCCTCTGCCGCTGTATGCGACGACTCTGCACATCGACCGGGTGGATCGCGCGGACCTCTTCGCCTGGGATCAGGATCACGTGCTCCGCATTCAGCGGAAGTCCGTGCCAGCGATGACAGTCATTCATCAGACCAGCCTGGTGGCCGATCCGGAGAAGCTGCGGGAGTTGCCGCCGGGACGGTTTCTGCACAGCGGTCCGCGCCCCGCCTTTCGCGCCGTGCCGACGGATGAGACCGGTCGCCTGATCGAACATCTGGCGGAAGAATGGACCGCCGGGCACGCGCGCGGCTGGGAACAGATTGAGGCGATCGTCCGGAAGCTGCGCTCGGATTACTCGCACGACCGTTCGGCCATCGTCGATCTGAAAACGGAGTCTTCGCTGCTGGAATTTCTCACCGCGACAAAGCGCGGCCCGGATTATCTCTTTGCATCGTCGACGGCCTTGATGCTGCGGTCGCTCCGGTATCCGACGCGGCTGGTCAGTGGCTTCTACGCGCGGCCTGACCGGTATGACCCGCGCCGACGCAACACGGCGGTGCTTCCCGAAGACGTCCATTTCTGGTGCGAGGTTTACATGGGGTCGGGCACATGGATCGCGATTGAGCCGACACCCGGTTACGAACTGCTGGCTCCGCCTCCAGGCTGGCTGGAGCGCGCTCGACTCGCGTGCGTGGCTGCCGCCGGATGGTGTCTCGATCGGATCATTCCGTTGACCGCGCTGCTGACTCTGCTGACGGCCCTCTGGTGGCAGCGGACGCGCCTGCTCGATGCCTTCCGCACGTGGCTGTGGAATCATCCGCAACGATCGTCGCGTCAACTGGTGCTGGCCACGCATCGTCTGCTGCTGAGCCGCATGCAGGCCGCTGGGTTCGCCCGCGAACCCGGTGAGAGCGCCGCGCGACTTTACGAATGCGTCTGGCAGCAACTGCTGCAGTCGGAAGCGGCATCCGGACTGGAGCTGAACCGGATGGCTCTGAGTCGCTGGCTGCGACTGCTCGACTGGGCACGTTACGCGCCGCCCGACATGGAACCTTCCCGAGCCGATTTTCTGACCGGCCCCGTTGCAGGACTGGAACAGCAACTGGTGGAACGTACCGCTCGCGAGATCGGTCGTGCCTGGACGCTCACACGTCTGCGCCAGGCGAGCGCGGATCAAATGCCTCAGGCGAGCGGGGGGTGTCAGCCCCCTGATCTCTGGAGAGTTACGGCGGCTCGACCTGTTGCGAGTGTGTCCTTGCATGAATCAGGGGGCTGACGCCCCCCGCTCGCCTGGACCCGTCTCACACCGAATCGCACCTGCAAACATTCCCATCGAATGAACGGACTTCGCATGACTGTGACTCTGGATTCGACACCAGCCGCGCGGCGCACTGAAGAGCCGCCCGATTGCCTCGATCAGATTGCTGAACTGCGCCGGCGATTGAACTCCGTACTGCGCGGCAAGCCGGAGGTCGTCGAGCGGGTCATCATCTGCCTGCTCGCGCAGGGACATATTCTCATCGAAGACCGCCCCGGTCTGGGTAAGACCACGCTGGCCCGCGCGCTGGCTGATTCCGTGGGCGGTCGCTTCTCGCGCGTGCAATGCACTCCCGACCTGCTGCCCGGCGATATCACCGGATTCAACCTGTTCAATCAGCGCACGCAGGAGTTTGAATTCCGACGCGGACCGGTCTTCGCCGATGTGCTGCTGGCCGATGAGATCAATCGCGCCACGCCGCGCACGCAGAGTGCTCTGCTGGAAGCGATGGCCGAACGGCAGGTCACCGTGGACGGCGAGCGCTACCGCCTGGCTTCGACATTCTTCGTCATCGCCACTCAGAATCCACAGGATCAGCACGGCACCTATCCGCTCCCGGAAGCGCAGCTGGATCGCTTTGCGATGAAGCTCAGCATCGGCTACCCGGCCCCGCAGGATGAAATGGCGATGCTGGCCGCGGCCGTGGGAACTTCGGAGTCCAGCCTTTCCGCGATTGAGCCGCTGTTCGCACCGGGACAACTCGAACAGCTTCAGCGAGAAGTCGCCGCGACGGCGGTAATCCCGGCCCTGCACGATTATCTGGTCCGACTGGCTGCCGCGACCCGTTCGCACCGCGACATCCACCTGGGACTCAGCCCGCGCGGTCTGCTGGTCTGGCAGCGCTGCGCGCAGGCTGCCGCGTTTCTGGAGCATCGCCGCTTCGTGACGCCCGCCGATGTGCTCCACGTCGCCCTGCCGATTCTCAGCGTGCGGCTGGGCCTGGACGCCGAACATCCGGAACCAGTCCTGCAGCAGATCGTGGATTCCGTGCCCGTGCCGGAGGGCCTGACATGATCGCCCTGCCCATACGTTGGTGCCTGCTGGTGTCGAGTTGCGTGCTGCTGTGGTTCGCGGGCTGCGGTCCGCAGAGGGATGCCACGAATGATGCGGCGTCCTCTGCCGACCACGATGATCACGACCATCACATTCCCGAACACCGCCCGAAGGATTACTCCGATGCGGTGCGGCAGTTGACTCGTCGAATCGAACAGGTTCGCAGCGAAGCGCGGCATCCGGCCCACGCGCTGGAAGAACTGAAGAAGCTGCGGGATGTCATCACGTGGCTGCCGGAACTGGCGGCCGACTCGGATCTGAAGAAGCCGGAATGGGATCGGATTCACGGACTGGTGAAACGACTGGACCGCCTGATTCCCGCCGACGTGCCCGCGTTCCTGGAGCAGTCCGCGCCTGGTTCGGCTTCACGTACGGCCATGACCGAACTGATCGGTGAACTGGAAACGATCCCGCCACCGCTTCGCGCGGCTCATGTGCCATCGAAGCCTTCTCAGTCGCGGAGCGACTGAGCTACGTAGTTCAGTCGCTCCGCGACTGAAACAAACAGTCCAGACAGGCTGACGAACAGATCGATTCGTCACCTCGCTCCCGCATCAACATCCATCGTTGTCAGGCCATGCCGAAGGAACTTCGCTCATGTTCGAGATGCTCTTCTGGGGCGGCGTGCTGCGGTTCACGCAGGCCTTTCTTCAGGCCGCTCCGACCATCCTGATCGGACTGCTGGTCGCGGGAGTGCTGCGGTATCTGCTGGGCTACGAGATGACGCGCCGCCTGTTCGGCAGCAACACGAAGCGCGGACTGTTGCAGGCCTGGGCGATCGGCATGCTGCTGCCGGTGTGTTCGCTGGGCGTGATTCCGGTCATTCGCGAGATGCGCCGCGCGGGACTCAGCGGCGGCACGATTCTCGCCTTCGCGCTGGCCGCGCCGCTGTTCAATCCGCTGTCGCTGCTCTACGGACTGACGCTGTCGGAACCGCTGACCATTCTGATCTTCGCGCTGTGTTCGCTGGTCATCGTGACCGGCGTCGGACTGATCTGGGACCGTCTGTTCCCGCAGACTTCACGGGAGCCGCAGGTCGTCAAGCCGGTTCCGCCCGGCCTGCGACGCATGCTTGCCATTCCCGTTGTCGCCGCGCGCGAGACAGTGGGCGTCTCATTCCTCTGCACGCTGCTGGGGCTGGGCGGAGTCGTCCTGCTGAGTTCTCTGCTGCCGATGGGACATCTGCAGTCAAAGGCCGAACATCACGATGCGTGGGCGCCGCTGTTCATGTCCGTGGTCGCCATTCCCGCTTACGCCACACCGATGCTGGCGATGTCGCAACTGGGCACGATGTTTCAGCACGGCAATTCGGTGGGAGCCGCGTTCGCCCTGCTGGCGCTGGGAGCGGGGATGAACCTGGGACTGCTCGCCTGGATGATCGTGACCTACGGCTGGAAACGTTCGCTGGCCTGGATGCTGCTGCTCGAAGCCGTGGTTGTCCTGCTGTCATACGGCGTGGAGAATCCGCTGCATCCGAAAGAGATCGAACCGGCCGGACACACACACGCCTTCGACATCTACTGCGCACCGTTCACGCGGGGACAGTCGAACTACCAGGAAATGGCCGTCAGTAAGATTCAGCGCGATGTGCAGTTCTACGAGAACTGGGCCGCAGCTGCGCTGAGTCTGCTGTTCCTGGGAGGACTGGTCCTGAAACAGCTGGACCGGCGCTGGGTCATCGAAACATGGCTGACCAGCGACCGCCCGGCGATTCTTCCAGACACGAACCTTCCGTGGCATCAGCGCGCGGTCTCCGGTCCCGTGCTGGGCCTGACGCTGCTGGCCGGTCTGATCGCCTTCAGTATCGTCGGCTGTTACGCCTTCTATCCGGACCGCGAAGAGGTCTTCGAGGAGATGTTCATCGCGCGGGGCGAAGCGCTGAGCGCCTCGCTGGCCGGCGATCACACGCACGCGGTCTACTGGATCGAACGCATGGACGACTGGACGCGCAAGCTGCAGGTCGGCGTCTACATCCGCCGCCTGGAACTCAGCGATTACCACCGCATGAAAGCCCGGCTGCTGCGCGACAAACTGGAACTGCTGAAACACGAAGTCGAAGACGGCCACGCCGAGGAAGCCCGGCAGCTCGTCGCCGACATCCAGCAGACCTACACGCGCATGCGCACCGCGTATCTGGAAGAACTGTGAGAGTCGGACGCATGAATCACTTGTGAGTTCGCGAATTCGTGCCTGGTGAGCCGCGTGCCTGTGAGCCGCTTACCTGTGAGCCGCTTACCTGTGAGCCGCTTACCTGTGAGCGTCTTAGGGATAGTCGATTAATAACTTCCCTGAATCAGTTGGGAGAGGGTGGTGCAGTGTAGTTCCATT
>Ga0172376_10006244_pt1 | contig 13015 bp, 14 predicted proteins | sample Lak35m_FD_121114 | JGI IMG/M metagenome (GOLD analysis project Ga0172376, IMG submission 121114) | Freshwater microbial communities from Kabuno Bay, South-Kivu, Congo - kab_092012_35m | ecosystem: Environmental > Aquatic > Freshwater > Lake | place: Democratic Republic of the Congo: South-Kivu...
CAATAAAATCTTCATCCGGCTGTCCTTAACTCTGAAAGAAGGGACTCTATTTTTTCTTCCGTCAGCTGTTCTACATACCTATTGCCCACTTGAAGCACAGGGCCTTTCCCACAAGCCGCCAAGCACTCTACTGCCTGTAAGCTGAATAGCCCATCTGCTGTGGTTTGGCCAATCTCAATGCCTAATTTTTTTTTAAGAATCGACAAAATAGTGTCAGATCCTATCAAACAACAAGGGCCCGTTTGGCAAACTTGTAAGACATATTTTCCTACAGGCTTTAAATGAAACATTGAATAAAAAGACGCCACTTCGTAGACCTCTATATTGCTAATGGAAAGCAAGGTGGCCACTTCATCCATCACCTCTGGGCTTAAAAAATTTTCCTCTTGCACCATATGCAAAACAGGCAATAAGGCTGACTTTTGTTTTCCTTCGGGGTAACACGTGATCTTTTCTTGAATTTTTTTAATCAAATGGTCTGAAAATTTAGGCATCTAATTCTCCGGCAATCACATTTAAACTGCTTAATGTAATGATGGCATCTGAAAGTAACTCGCCTTCTATTATTTTGGGATAAGCTTGATAATAAATAAAACAAGGTCGACGAAAATGCAATCTAAATGGGGTTCTTCCCCCATCACTCACCAAGTAAAATCCCAACTCTCCATTTCCGGCTTCTACAGCTGAATAAATTTCCCCTGAAGGAACAGGAATTTCACCCATCACCACCTTGAAATGATAAATCAAGGCTTCCATATAATGATAAACGTCTTGCTTGGGAGGCAAATAAAACTCTGGCACATCTGCAAAATAAGGACCCATCGGCATTTTGTCCAAGGCCTGTCTAATGATAGACAAGCTTTGCCACATTTCTGCATTTCTGACCATAAACCTATCATAGGTGTCTCCTGTGGTTCCTATGGGAATATCAAATTCAAAATCCTCATAAGAGGCATATGTTGACATTACCCTGACGTCATAATCCACACCTGTGGCACGCAAATTGGGCCCCGTAAATCCGTAATCCAAGGCCATCTGAGAAGAAATTTTTCCAACCCCTATGGTTCTGTCCATGAAAATTCTATTGCGATTGAATAAAGATTCAAACTCTTCTAACGCTTCTTTAAAAGACAATAAAAACTTTTCTAGTTTTTCAAACACAATGTCATTAAAGTCTCTTTCAAATCCGCCAATACGGCCAATATTGGTGGTTAACCTTGTCCCACAAATTTCTTCATAAATTTCGTAAATGAATTCTCTTTGCTTAAAGAGATATAAAAATCCGGAAAAAGCCCCTGTGTCCACCCCTAAAATACTATTACAAATAATATGGTCTGAAATTCTGGCCAATTCCATGATAATGACCCTCATGTAATCCACCCGTTTTGGGGTTTGAACAGCCAATAATTTTTCAACTGCCAAATGCCATCCAATATTGTTAATGGGCGAAGAACAGTAATTTAAGCGATCCGTAATGGGGGTAATTTGATAAAAAGGACGGTGTTCCGCTAATTTTTCAAAAGCACGGTGAATGTACCCTATCGTGGGCTCTGCAGATACAATTCTTTCCCCATCCACTTGGATAATATTTTGAAAAACCCCATGCGTGGCAGGATGGGTAGGGCCTAGGTTAATGGTGAGGTATTCTTTATCTAAGCTCATCGGCCAAACATATCGTCTTGTTTATCGGTTCTGGACGCATCTTCTAAGGGGTATTCTTTTCTCATGGGAAAATAAGACATGTCATCTTCATTTAAAATACGACGCAAACAAGGATGGTTTTCAAATTGAATACCAAAAAAATCGTACGTTTCTCTTTCCATCCAATTGGCTGCGGGAAAAATCGCGGTCACGCTATCAAGTACGGGATTGTCTTGGTTTACAAAGGTTTTTAAGCGAATTCTTCGGTTATTTTTTAAATCATGTAAATGATACACCACCCCCAAAGAGAGTAAATCGGGGTAATGAATGCCACATAAATCTGTTAGAAAAGAAAAACCTACAGCTGTTTTAAGGTAAGCCATCACTTGAATAAGATGAGACCGTTCAAGGGTCACAGTGAAGATGTCTGTTTGAGAATCTACCGCTAAAACCCCATTTGGAATTTCAGTTTTTAAAGACGCAATAAGGTCGTTATTGAAATCCATATTGATTTAATAGGGCCTGATATTCAGGAGAATTTCTTCGGTTTAAAGACTCTTTCGAAGCCAATTCTTGAATTTGAATCAGCCCGTCAATAATTTGCTCTGGCCTTGGAGGACACCCAGGCACATACACATCCACAGGAATCACTTTATCAATCCCTTGCAAAACACTATACGTGTCAAAAATACCCCCGCTAGATGCACAAGCCCCTACCGCCATCACCCATTTTGGCTCTGCCATTTGCTCATAGACCTGCCTTAAAACTGGCCCTAATTTTTTAGCCACTGTACCCATCACCATTAATAAATCTGCCTGTCTTGGTGAAAAACTAGGCCTTTCAGACCCAAATCTGGCGAAATCATAATGAGACGCCATGGTGGCCATAAACTCAATGCCGCAACAAGAGGTGGCAAACGGCAAAGGCCACAAAGAATGCTTTCTTGCCAGACCTACTGCTTTTTGTAAAGACGTTAGGAAAAACCCTTGGCCCTGAATACCCTCTGGGGCATCGGCCATATTCACTTTTTTAGGCTCTTGATTAGGATTGGTCATTGGTCAAATTCTAAAACTTTTTTCTTTAAAATATAAAAAAAACCAGATAGAACCACCAAGCTAAAAATGCCTACGGCCATTAATCCAGACCACCCCAATAGCTTAAAATTAACAGCCCATGGATAGAAAAAAATAACTTCCACATCAAATAGCACAAACAGCAAGGCCACCACAAAATAATGAATAGAAAAGGGGGCTCTGGAATTTCCTTGAGAAACAACACCACATTCAAACGCAGCATTTTTATTCTGACTTTCCCTTTTAGGCCCTAATAAATGCGTCAAAATTAGGGTGCCTACAACAAATCCTTGTACCACTAAAAACAATATAATTAAGGGGAAATATGTTTTTAACATCTTTGTCGGATTATAACGACACTTTATGGTTTTGAGAACGCATTTTAATTTTTTTAAATTAAAAAAAGACCCCAGCATTTTCATCTTTGTCACGCTGTTTAAAATTTCAATACCCCTGAAAAACATTTGGTCTATTCGGCTAAAAAAATTAAACGCTACTCAAAAGGGCTTTGTAAGTCATTATTCAGGACCTATTCAATGCTTAAAGTGAAGTCAAGTTTTAAATCAACACCATGAAAAATATTTAGTGTAACTGAATAAAAAACTTTGAACTATTAAGAAAGTCGTTTTTTAGGAAAAGTTTTGGTAGCGGGGGCAGGATTCGAACCTACGACCTTCGGGTTATGAGCCCGACAAGCTACCACTGCTCCACCCCGCGGTAAAGTCAATGAAAGTTTCAATTTATCAAATTAAAAAAAAACCGGCAAGTTTTTTTATTCAGAAGGTTTCTCAATAGTTAATTTAAATTTCTCTATTTTGTTGTAAAGCGTGGTTCTTGAAATTTTTAATGCTTTGGCCACTTGCAGTAAATTGCCTTTTTTAATTTCAATTGCAGAGAGAATGGCTGATTTTTCTAATTCTTCCAATGGGAGAATCACAGATGGCTTTTTAGAAACAGGATGGGCAGGCGAAGGTAAAAAAGAGGTCAGTGCCAAGCTTTCAGAAGAGCTACTTAACATGGTTGTATGAATAGGATTCCCTTGAGATAAAACCAAAGCCCTTTGAATACAGTTTTCTAATTCTCTGATATTGCCTTCCCAGGCGTGATTTTCTAAAAACCTTTCTGCATCCGCTGTTAACTGTGGTTTTTTAATGTCAAAAATCTTACTGTATTTCTGAATAAAAAAATGGGCCAAGGGCAAGATATCTGCCTGCCTTTCTCTTAAACTGGGCACTTTGATGGGATATACATTTAACCTGTAAAACAAATCCAATCTGAATTTGCCTTGATGCATGAGTTTTTTTAAGGGCTGATTGGTGGCTGCAATCACTCTTGGATTTACTTTCACAGGCATTGCCCCTCCGACACGCTCTATTTCCTTGTTTTGTAAAACACGAAGCAGCTTTACTTGTAACTCCAAAGAAAGCTCTCCCACTTCATCTAAAAATAAAGTGCCTTCGTCTGCCAATTCAAATTTACCTATCTTATGACGGTCTGCTCCTGTAAACGACCCTTTCTCATGCCCAAACAGTTCAGACTCAATCAATTCTTTTGGAATCGCCCCGCAATTAACCGCCACAAAAGAACGATGGCTTCTGTTGGAATTTTGGTGAATTAGCCTGGCAATCACATCTTTTCCAGTGCCACTTTCACCTTCCAATAAAATGGAAATGTCTTTGTCTAGCACCAGCTCTATGGCACGATAAACCTGGGTCATGGCATCACTATTGCTGACCAACAATTCATCCGATTTTAAGGCAGAGGTTTGAAGAGATTGAATATGCTCTTGTTGCCTTGTGATTAATCGCTCTTGCTCTGCGGCGTAAAGCTCAAAACTAAAAATACCCAAAATGTCTAATATTTGTTGCAGAATTTGATAAAAAGGCAGCCCTTCAGATTTTGAAATAGAGGTTTTAAGGGCATAAATAATTAAGGCGGTTTCTTTTGCTGTAAGGCCTTTTTGAACCTGATCTTTAATAAGGGTATGCCACAATTTCAAAACAGGCTCTAGGCTTTCTTTAGGAATAGATTGCACAGATTCTATTTGAATGGTCTCCATCAGTTTACTTAAAAAGTCATTTAAAAAGGGCTGAAGAATGGTATCTGTTTTTGAAATCCCATCTGATAATGAGGGATTTTCGTGTATCTCTTTCAAAGATTGCCTGATAATTTTTTCTTTTTGGTTCTCAAAAAATTCTAATTCCATTTCTGTATCCATTTTTAAAAAGACAGCAATGAAAAACGTTCAATCACATGGTTGGGTTTTCCAAATTCTGAATCGTTTGGCTTTTTCTGATACCCAATGCCTGTTTGATGTACCCAAATACCGGTAATGCCCAACTGATCTTGTAATGCACAAACATTTTTAGGATTGTCGTCAAAAAAACAAACTGACCGATCCAACGTATAAGCCGCTAATCGCTTTTTTACCATTTCTGCATAATTCAACATGGGTTTTCCAAACCATACTATAGGGTTTTTCAAAAACTGCGACAGGTATTCTGCCAAAGACCCCACAACAGGATAAAAGCCAGACGACGTCCTCACCACACGGTCAGGGTTTACACAGACAAGGGGAATGTCTGTATTTTTCTTCACAAAGTCACACAACTGGTCTTCCTCTTTTGGGCTGCCTGTTGTGGCCGCCAACACAATACAATCTGCCTCACTGTAATGAGACACACAAGACAAATGCCTGGCGTACCATTTTGCATTTTCTGATCCAAAAACATAGACGTTTTTATCTTTAAGAAACCTGTAAAGGCTTTCATCTTGAGACAGCCCATCTCCTGAAGATAAAATATGGTCCAGTTCAATAGGCATGCCATATGTGTTTAAATTTTTTTGAATATTAACAGGGGACTCGTAAGAATTGTTGGTGGCTAAAAAAACAGGGCCCAAAGTTTGTAAAAACCCATAAGCCTGACTTGCCCCAGGCAAAACAGTATCTGTATACAACACACCCGATGCATCCACTAAAAATACCTTGAATTGAGATAAAAATTCAGTACTTAATGGTTGATATCTCATCATTTTCTAATTCTTTTAATGTCACAGAATGAAACCCCATTTCTTGTATGCGTTTTAATAAATTGGGCAATACCGCTACCGTACCAGCATCCCCATTGTGAAGCAAGACAATACTACCGGGCTTTAAAAAGAAGGCAATACTGTCTTCCAAATTTTCCCCTAATTTCGAATTAGGCATTTCGGGAGAAAGTTGTCGGATGATATTGGGATGAAAATAATCTTGTGCATTTAAACTCCAAAATGCGGTTTTCATTCCCAAATTTTGCACAATATTTAAAATATTGGCATTAACATTTCCACCCGGAGGTCTAAAAAACACCGGACATTTTTTTGTTAATTTTTCTAAAATTTCATTGGTTCTTTTAATCTCTAAGGTCACATTTTCTGTGCTCAAATGGGTTAAGCAAGGATGCGTATACGAATGATTTGCTAGTTCATGACCTTCTTTGTCAATTTGAAGAATCAACTCTGGGTATTGGGCCGCTTGCTTGCCAACAATAAAAAAGGTGGCTTTCATTCGGTAAACCCTTAAAATTTTCAGAATGGCTTCGGTTACTCCTGGCTTGGGGCCATCATCAAAAGTTAAAGCCACTTGTCTTTTAGAAGTAGGTATTTGCCAAACCCCTAACTCTTCAGCATGAATAACGTGAACAAAGATTAGAAATAGAGATACATAATATATTTTTTTCATTTCTATTTTTTATCCCAATAGCCCCAAGACGTTTTTTGAGATCGTACAATATGAAGGACACAATCAGGTAGTAAAGGGGTTATTTTTTCGTAATCTGCCTTGGCTTCTTCTAAAGTCTGGTAAGCAATAAACAATGTGGATCCAGACCCAGACAAAGACAAGGGTTTTTTAATGGCATGAAACACATTTTGTGCATAACTGTCTATTTCAGGAAATTTTTTTGAGGCTGCCGCCAATAAGTCATTGTCCTGATACCTCAAATAAGGCGTATTTTCTTTTTTTTCTGTTTTATCAAACAATTGAAATATCTCTTTGGTCTCACAAGAAAATGGCGGTAAAACCAGTAAATAACAGGCGTCTTGATAAGGCAAAGGACTTACCCTTTCCCCAATGCCTTCCACAAGGGCTGTTCCCCCATAAAAAAAGAAGGGAATATCAGACCCTAACGCCTGTGTTTTCTTTATTAAATGCGGTGTGGAAAAGCCCCAGGAACACCTCTGATTTAAAAATTGTATCAAACCTGCGGCATTCGAACTTGCCCCTCCCAAACCACCCCCTATTGGAATATTTTTTTTAATGGCAATGTCTAAACCAAAGGGAATCTCTTCAAAAAATGCTTGATATACCTTAAACAAAAGATTGCTTTCATCTAATGGAAAATCTTTCCCGTCTTTTTGTTTTCTTAAAACCATTTTCTTTTCTTTTAAAATCTGAATAGACAATTCATCATGCAAAGAAATAGAGACAAATGTTGAAACAATAGGATGATATCCTGTGCTTAAAATAGGATACACTTTTAGCGTTAAATTAAGCTTTGCAAACGTTAAAATTGAATGAACCATGGCATTAAAAAGCCCCTTGATAAATTACCAAGGGGCCTTTTGTTTTCACTACTTTTCTGAAAAAAAACAGCTTATTTCTTTTCTTCTTTCTTCTCTTCTGTTTTTTCTTCTTTCTTTTGACCTTCTAAATTTTTAGAAATTTTATAAGAAGATTTAATGGTATTTAAATATTCTGTTAAAGCTGAATTTTGCTTTTGAGTTTCTAAAGAACGCTGAATTTGGGCATAAGCTTGTTCTGTTGTGGGTTGAGGAACCGTAATCACTTCCATTAATTGCACCACATGAAACCCAAATTGTGTCTTGATAATGCCTGACAATTCACCTTTCTTCATTGAAAAAACGGCCTGTTCAAAAGCAGGTACCAAATCTCCTTTTTTAAAGAAACCCAGGTCTCCACCATTTTGGGCTGTTGGGTCTTGAGATTTTTCTTTTGCCACTTGAGCAAAATCCTTGCCTGATTTCACTTCAGCAAGTGCCGCTTTCGCATCTTCTTCTGTTTTCAACAAAATATGTCTGGCTCTTCTTTGCTCATAAGATTTAAACTGATTTTGATTTTGATTGTAATAAGCAAGCACTTCTTCTTTGCTTACTTTTGCTTTCTCTTTTACTTTGTCTTGAATCAATAAATTAATAAGTCCTTGTTTTTTTGCATTTTCAAATTGTTTTTCTAATTCTGCAATCTGTTTTTTATAATCTTCATTTTTTTCAATGCCTTGTTTCTTTGCTTCTAACAATAATACCTTTTCATTAATTAATTGATCTAAAACCGCTTCCTGATTCTTTGGGTCTTTTAAAGCTTCTTGCATATTGGCTGGATAAGTTGCAATTCTTGCTGAAAATTCATCTGTAGAAATTTTATCCCCACCTATTTTTGCTACCCAATTTTTCTTTCCTAGCTCACATCCTGCTAACACCGCAACAGATGATGAAATAAGTATAGCAACAGCTATTGATTTTAAACGATTCTTACTCATGAAAACCTCCAAAAATTTCTTTAAAAATATACTTTATAATTAAATTACTTTAAGCAATACATCTTTTACCAAAAGTGATTTAGAGTAAAAGACAAATTTTATCAGATAATATACAGCTTCTATTCATTTAGGCAAGATCTCTGCCAAGAGACCTTTTAAAACGTTATACAGATACCTCAAATTTAATAAAAGGATGATGCTGATAGTGAGATAAAGCAATGTCTGTATAAGAAAGATCAAAGAATGGTTTTTTTTGAATAATCACTTTGGGTTTTGCCAAGGGCTGTCGTTGCAATTGAAGCTTTAGTCCCTCTACATGATTTAAATAAATATGCACATCTCCGAAAGTATGAATAAACTCTCCTGGCCTTAATTGACATTCTTGAGCCACCATCATTAACAACAACGCATAACTGGCAATGTTAAAGGGAACCCCCAAAGCCAAATCAGCAGACCGCTGGTATAACTGGCAATCTAAATAATCTCCTCTCACATAAAATTGGAATAAAATATGACAAGGAGGCAACGCCATTTTTGAAATGTCTGCCACATTCCATGCACTCACCAATAATCGCCTAGAATGAGGATTTTTTTTAATCTCTGAAATGACTTGGGCCAACTGGTCTATATGGGTTTTAGAAAGGCCTTTTGAATTTGAATCTTCTGAAAAGGCTTCCCAAAATCGCCATTGATAACCGTAAATAGGCCCCAAATATCCTGTGTCATCTGCCCATGCATTCCAAATAGGCGTATACGCTGATAACCCATCATGAATATTCGTACTTCCCTTAATAAACCACAACAGTTCCCTGACTACCCCATCAAATAATACTTTTTTCGTGGTCAATAAGGGGAACCCTTCTTCCAAATTAAATCTCAACTGGGCACCAAAATAAGACAAGGTTCCTGTTCCTGTTCGGTCTTCTTTTTTAACCCCTTTATCAAGAACCGTTTGAACCAACTCTAAATATTGTTTCATTATCTTAATGCCGCTTTATTTAATAAAATAATTCCTGAAATCCCAATCACGATGTTAGGAAACCAAGCGGCAACCATTGCAGGCAAGGTCTGAGACAACCCTAACCCCATCCCAATAGAAAGCAAAATAATGTAAATAAAAATAATAAACAAACTTAAACCCAGGCCCATGGCGGAAGAACTACGATGAGGCCTTAGTCCAACAGAGGCTCCCAAAATAGAATAAATTAACGAAGCAAAGGCCACAGATAGCTTCATGTGGTAATCCATAATTTGCTTACTGGGGTCTTTTCCCATTTTTTTATCCAGCTCAATTTGCTGCTTTAACTCTGATCGGGTCATTTCTTCTACGTTCTTTTGTCTTTTGGTTAAATCTAAAGGATTCACTTGAATGTTGACCAACTCTTTTTTAAATTCGAGAATGACCACTTGCTTGGGATTTCCTAAAGGAAAATTATGCATAACCCCATTATAAAACTCCCATCCCCCTTCAGGTAAAAACCTCCCTGATTTTGCACGAATTAACCTTACCAAAGACCCCTGATCATACTCTGCCACTGTAATGCTTTTTAAATGCTGATTCTCCACTTCCCCGACATTAATGATTCTTTGAGGCAAATCATTTTTATATTCCGTGATATTAATATTTTTTTTTATCGTACTGGGCTTGTCTTGATCTTTAAAGCTTCGCATTAAATTTTCTGCAGAGTAAGATGCTTTTGGCACAATAGATTCGTTAAATAAGATGGTCAAAACGCTAACAACAAAGCCTGCCACAATCACTGGCACCACCAACCGCAATACCCCCACCCCTGATGCCTTTAGGGCCAAAATTTCCAAATCATTTCCCATCCTTCCAAAAACCAAAATGGTGGCAAGCAGTGTCGCCATAGGAAACGACAAGGCAATAATGTAAGGCAATTTATAAAAAAAAAGCATGAGAAAATCCAGCACCGGAATATGATATTTAATGGCTTCACCTATTAAATTAAATAACACTGTGCTTCCGGCTAAAATAAAAGTAAAGGCGGCAATTCCGCCTAAAAAAGGGACAAATAATTCTTGAATAATATACCTGTCAATTAACTTCATAATGTAAAATTTTCTCCCAAATAAAACTTTTTAGCGGTTTCATTATGGGCAATCTCTTGTGGGTTTCCAGATAAAATGACTTCACCTTTGTGAATTAAGTAGGCCCTATCTGTAATACGAAGTGTTTCCCTCACATTATGGTCCGTAATCACAATTCCCAATCCTTTATTACGAAGAGATGCAATAATGGCTTGGATATCTTGAACAGCAATAGGGTCTACCCCTGCAAAAGGCTCGTCTAATAAAATAAATTTAGGATTTGTGGCCAAGGCGCGTACAATTTCAACCCGCCTTTTTTCTCCCCCGGATAATTCTATTCCCTTAGAATGCCTTAGGTGTAAAATCCCCATTTCTTCTAAAAGTGAGGTCAATCTTTCCTCATAATCTTGGGGCCGAACATTTTTCAAAAGTTCCCAAATTATTTTAATATTGTCTTCTACTGTTAATTTTTTAAAAATTGAAGATTCTTGAGGCAAATAACCCAGACCTAACCTTGATCTTTTGTGCATGGGTAATCGGGTAATAGGCTCTCCATTTAAAAAGACTTCTCCCTGATCAGGACGAACAAGGCCTGTAATCATGTAGAATGTGGTGGTTTTCCCAGCCCCATTAGGGCCTAGCAGCCCTACAATTTCACCTTGTTTCATTTGAATAGAAACTTGATTAACAACCCGACGACTTCGGTATATTTTGGTTAACCCTTTTGTTTCAATCATGTTCTCCCCCATTTTCTAAGCGCTTAATTTCCCTTTTAAATCAATTCCCCCTTGTGCATCTAATTGTTCTGCAACAGACAATATGTATTCTTGCGCAGACTCTATTTCCTTTTTTGAAATACTATTGCCTTTTAATTCAAGAAATTCAGTCACCATTGCACGGCTATTGGACGTTAAATTGTCATCAAAATGTTGATATAAAGCTTGGGGAACATTTTGTAAAGCCGTTGCAATTAATTCCACATTGACCTCATTGATCACTTTTTTGGTATCCTCATCCGATAGAACAACCAAATCCTCAAAGGTGACAATAAATTTCCTCAACTTTTTAAAACTTTCTGGCTGTGACGTTCGAATTAAATCCAAAACCGATTTTTTTTCCTCATTTTTGACTTCAGCAAATAAATTTTTAACTGAATGTTCTCCGCCTACAAAACACTCCAAGGCCACTTTGATCTTTTTTTCAAACTTATCTAACATTTCCCTATTCATCATTTTTTGATCTGATAATTGAGAGGCAACAATGGCTTTTTCTGAATTATTTAAAGATTTAAATAATACAGAAGCCGGATATCCAGATAAAAAGGAAAGCATAATTGCAATATGCTCTGTGCCAATGTTTTCTTTTTTAATTAAGAAAATTAAATCATGAATATTTCGATCTGTGACAAAATTAAAAAACTGTTTAATAGGAGGCTCTGAACTCACAGTAATTTGTTGAGACCCGCCCCCTGATTGCGAAGAAGCCCTTTCTTTTAATTCAATAGAAGGTGAAACCGACACATTGGTTTGACCTCCACCTCCAGATTGACCTGAAGAAGCTTGGGAAGATTTCTTTCCCAAAAAAAAGTACATCAATAAAAATACCACACCCAAAAGACTAAATATCGCATTAAATACATGCTGTAAATTAAACCCTGACTCTGTTTTTTCTTTCTTTTCTTTGTCTTTTTTATCAGACTTTGACTGTTCTTCTACATTATAAAACGGCTTAAAGTCTATTTTGAAGGCATCCCTTCCTTGCTTTAACCCCAGCAAATCTATTAAAGCAGGCTCTGCTTTTGATGCAATATTTTTAGGCAAAGCCTTATTCATTAAAATATAGACATTGATTTGTGTAACGGCACTACTAACATAATTGGTTACAGAATCAAACGGCATTTTTTGACTATTTTCAGGCGATAAATTTTTAATCACAGAGTATCCTGGCAAAATATTCATCTTGCCATCCGCTTGTTTTGCAGAGCCTTCTACTTTTGAAGGCCTGGTGTACTTTACATCATATCGCGGCTCCGTCATCATCACTGACACCCTTACAACAGCCTGTCCTTTTCCAAATAAGGCATCTAATCCTTGCTGTGCAATTTGTGTGTAATATTGCTCTACTGACGCTTTATCAGACGCAGCATAAACCATTGATGAAAATAAGCCTATTAACATGATACCCATTACCCACTTACGCATAAACGGCCTCCTTATTTTCCTTTGGGAACAGCAACAGTCCATTTCCCTTCATTATCTTGCTCAACAATAACCTCTACACCTGGCTTTTGCTGCTTTACTTTTTGTGCATAATCATAGGCCTTGCTTTGCTCATTAAATACCCCTAAAAGTTGGGTTTCCGCTTTATTTTTAGATTGAGAATCTCGTTGTTTTCCTCTGTTTGCAATTCTTTCTTTTATTTCCTGATCCTGCTTTTCCATTTCTTTGGTCGCATTTTGAACAACCAAGGGTAACTCTTTATTTCCAGGGTCTAAAAAAATTGCTGTATTCCAGGCATTAATGGCTTTTTTTGTTTCTCCCATCATGTAGTAAGTAGACCCCATTTTTTCAAAAATAAGGGAATTTTTGGGGTCAAACACAGAAAGCAACTTCAAGGCCTGAATAGATTTCTCATAATTCCCACCATAAAAATAAACATCTGACAATTTCCAATATTTAGATTCCATATTTTCAATAGCATAGGCACCTAATCCC
>Ga0172376_10006249_pt1 | contig 13007 bp, 13 predicted proteins | sample Lak35m_FD_121114 | JGI IMG/M metagenome (GOLD analysis project Ga0172376, IMG submission 121114) | Freshwater microbial communities from Kabuno Bay, South-Kivu, Congo - kab_092012_35m | ecosystem: Environmental > Aquatic > Freshwater > Lake | place: Democratic Republic of the Congo: South-Kivu...
GTGTATGTCAGCTCCCTTACAGGTTTAGAAGAAGGACCCTATCTTGGACCAACCATTCAACTGCAATACGTTATTGATGAAGAACTCCATCAATATTTATTGACCGTGACCCGCGAAGAAGTGTCGGAAACCTTTGATCTTTATGCTGATGTTGCCTTAGTGTTAAAGGAACGCTTCCAAGCGGATGATCGCAATGATATCCAAGATGCGAATGAAATGCTTGTTAGTTTAGAATTTGATACGTTTGCATTAGATTTATGGGTATTATCTTGCTTCTCTGATCGTAACGAATACTTCTCTAATTTTTCGATGGGATTTTACCTTGGATTAAGTAGTCGGAATGGTTAAGTTTCTTCAACCCACTCAATGGGGAAAATTGTCCCTATCCAATCGCATTGTAATGGCACCGATGTGCATGTATCAGGCCGATACCAATGGCGTGATCCAACCTTTTCACTTTGCGCATTACACGGCAAGGGCTTATGGTGGAGTTGCGATGGTGATTACTGAAGCAACTGCAATAGAGGCGCGAGGGAGAATTTCGGATCGGGATTTAAGCATTTATGATGATCAACACGTCCTTGGCTTACAAAAATTAGTCAAAGACGTCCATCAATCTGGGAGTCTAATTGCCATTCAACTCGCCCATGCTGGTAGAAAAAGTAGCATTCAAAATCAAACTGCGATTGCCCCAAGTGCGATTGCTTTTTCCCAAGATTATGGCACACCCAAAGCAATGACATTAGCCGAGATTAAAGACGTTATCATCGCCTTTGAAAAAGCGGCTATCCGTGCTCAAAAAGCAGGATTTGATGGCATTGAAATTCATGGGGCTCATGGTTATTTGATCAATGAATTTTTATCACCCCTTACCAACCATCGCCAAGATCAATATGGAGGGTCGATTGAAAATCGTACCCGATTTTTAAAAGAAATCCTTCAAGCAGTTCATAACGGATTTAAAGGTGAAGTGTGGGTTAGACTTTCGGCAGAAGAATATGCTGAAGGTGGTCATCATGTGCTCGAGACGATTCAAGTTCTTAAATTGATTCAACCATTCATCGCCGGCGTCAATGTCAGTAGTGGAGGAGTCGTTCCAACTTCCATTAAAACCCAACCAGGATACCAATTACCATTCGCCAAACAAATTCAGGCAGCTGGTATTCTAACAATCGGCGGCGGATTAGTGACAACCTTTGATCAAATTGAGACAGCACTAGACAAAGATTGTCACCTCATTTACTTAGGTAGAGAATTATTACTCAACCCTTATTTTGTATTGCAACACATAAAAAAACATGCGCCAGAGCGCATGTTAAAACCTTATCAAAGGGGATAATTAATCCTCTTCTTTTTGATTTTGTTTAACTGATTTCTTTTTTGTCATCGCACCCCAAACTTTAAGTTTAAGATAGCCAATCACAACCACGGCAACGGCAATGAGTATCCATCCCCACCAAGGCATGTTAAGAGCTCCTTTCTGCGTTGACACGCCGAATGAAAAAACGTAAGGCAAAAGTGGCAATCACGATCATATAGATTGCGCCGATTAGTAAATACAATCCAAAACTTAAATCATCCGGGCCTTGAGTATTGAAGGCTAGGTTATAAAAACCTTTGACCGCCCAAAAATTGGGTGATAAACCTAGGATGAATTGTTTCCAGTCACCAAAGGCATCCAGCAAGATAAGCAGAGGCACCATAAAAACAATGCCGCCTGATTTCATCAAAGCAAAACCCTCGATTTTATTTTTGGCAAGAGCTGCCATCAAAGCACCAGCGGTCGGAGTAATTAAACTAGAGACGATTGAAAACAGAATGATGGAAAGATTATCCACGGATGCTAAACCAAATGACAATTCTCCATAGGTGAAGGAAAATGTGTCACCAAACAAATACTTCATTCCAAAGATCATGACAAAATTACCTAACACCCCAAAGACAAAAGCATATGAACTTTTAAATAAGGTATAGCCGCGAACCGTAATAGGGGAAACTGCAATCGCTTTAATGGTTTGTTCGTCTTTGTTTTCTAACAAAGAAAATCCAAGAATAACACCCGAAATAAACCCACCAATTGCAAGTATTAAAATAAAAAGTAATAACATACTCAGCGCATATTCAGGGCTTGCCGTATTTAAACCAGTACGAACAAGAATTGAAGGGATTAGCCAACCAACAAAACCGAGCATAAAAAACGGATAGATGAGCATAAACAAATTTAATGGATCACGAAGTAACGTTTTTAACTCATACCGAAATAATTTCCAATAACTTTTCATGCGCTGATTGCTTCCTTTCTAAATTGAGGTAACACATAGAACGGAAAGAGGAGAGCGGGATAGGCGAATAAGAATAAAATCGTGATGATTAAATCAGTCTCACTAAGGGGTTGCCATAAATGAGACAGCGCTCGTTGACCGGCAAAAGTTGGCGAAAGTAAAGCAATCCATTCCCAAGAGTCGGTGATGATATCAAGATTAACAAGAATGATTGGCACGAATAATAATAAGACAACGCCTGTGTATTTAATTAATAAATCCATAAAATCATGACTGATATAAATTAAGACATAACCGATACTTAAGTGGGCGATTGTAATTAGTAATATAAATAGTAAAGAAGGAAGTATCGGGAAGATTGCGTTGTGAACAACCAACATGGTTAACCAAATTAAAAATAAGGATATTAAACTTCCTACGATTGCGCCAGCAACCTTCGACATGAGCAGAACAATAGGAGAGGTTGGGGAAACCAAAACCGCCTTCATTGTGCCTTCTTGTTTTTCATAAAAATAAGCTGCCGCTAATAATATGATGGCCATAAGTCCGCTATCGAGCATCAGAATTTGTGGTAACAAGCTATTTGCCTCATCCTCACTCACCAGCATAATAATCACTAACCAAATGACACTGACAAGTAATCCAAAAAAAGTGATTTTATATCGCCACAAGCGAAGCACTTCACCTTTCCATAACGAGAAAAATTTATTCATGATGTTTTCCTGTAATTTGAATAAAGATCTTATCCAGCGAGGTTTCTTGAGAATGCATCGTGACAATTCGGTTTTCTTTTAAAATGGTTTGAAATTGTGGTTCATTTGCTAAACCATCTAGTGGTAAGAGAATAGATTTTAAACCACTTGCCTCTGTGTATTCGATTTTTACTTCACGACGACCATATTTTAATTTCAAAGATTTAGGGGTCGCAGTTTCTAATAATTTGCCATTAGCGATAAAGGCAACTTGATCACATAATTCTTCAACATCTGCCATTAAATGGGTTGTGATAATGATTGTTTTTCCTTTTTTCTTTTCTTCTAAAATTAAATCTTTGACGATACGCGCATTGCTTGGATCTAAACCATTGGTGGGTTCATCTAAAAAAATCACTTGAGGATCGTTTAATAGAGCCTTCACAAAATTAAGTCGCATTTTCATTCCCTTAGAGTATTGACCTACGGGTTGATGAATGGCCTCACCAAGTCCAACCTTCACTAATAAATCTCGATAGTTAGTTTTCCTTTTATATAAAGAGGCAAAGTATTTTAAATTTTCATCCGCGCTCAATTTATTGAAATGGACAGGCATTTCAAAGCCCACACCAATATCTTCATAAAAGGATTGCTTGAGATTTTTTAAAGGTTTTCCTCTAAAGGAAACTTGCCCTTCATAGCCAGGCAATAATTTTATCAACACCTTTTGTGTCGTAGATTTACCAGCTCCTGAAGGTCCTAATAATCCAAAAATTTGTCCTTGTAGAATATCTAGGTTTAAATCTTTTACCACATAATCATTTTTAACATTGTAACGATATTGAAGCCCACGAATTTCATATAAATTTGCCATTGGTTATTCCTCCTTGGCGAGCGCTAGTTTTTCTAAAAATGCAAATGAACGTTGATAATCTGCAATTAGTTCATCAGCATTTTTATTGGTGGTGAGGGCGGATTGATATCCTAATGCCAGATAATATAAAATTCGCCAGTATTGGTCGGGATTGATGGAAGGATTCAATTTTCTTAAATCCGATTTTGTAAACGGCGTTGGTGGGATGGTTGGAATTTGAGTTTGTTCAAGTAAGATAAATGTAAATATCCCAGGATAGTTTTTCTCTAAATCAAATTTAGCAATTTGAATCTCTTTTAATTGCGCGATTATCGAGCCCGTTTGTGAAAGAGGTCTGTGAATGGATTGTAGGAGTTGATTTGCGTATTGCACACAGCCTTTATAGAGTTTTTCTTTAGTACCAAAGTGGTGAAATAACAAAGGTTTTGATACCTCAGCAATCTTCGCAATACTGGCCATTGATGCCTTGGTTTTCCCATGTTCACCAAAGACCTTAAATCCTGCTTTGATAATTGAAATTTGACTATTCGTGAATTTCATATCCTCATTTTACTGACCGAAAAGGTCAGTGTCAATAATTGGTTAAGTTTTTGCTGATTGCAGGGGTATAATTAAATCAATGCTAGAAAGTAAAAGTGTATTTCAACGCTATGAGAAGAAGTTCATCCTGACCCGTGAACAGTATGAAAAAATTTTGATTTCGATTAAACGAAATATGATGTTTGATCCTTTTTGTAAAGCGGGACAAACCTATCATTTAAGGAATGTATACTTTGATACCCCCGATCACCAACTTATTTCTTTATCTTTGTTAAAACCAGATTTTAAAGAAAAACTGAGAATAAGAAAATATGGTACTCAAGGCGATCAAACCAATATAGTTTTCCTAGAAGTTAAAAGAAAAATCAAAGGTGTCGTCACGAAAAGAAGAGTCTCTTTAACGTTGGATGAAATTGATCAATTTATGAATCAAGGCGTTGTACCTATCAGAGAAGGCTTTCATGATCAACAAATCCTTAAAGAATTAAAATATATGACGCAAATCTATCAATCAAGAAAAGCTGTATTTATTGAATATGACCGGTTAGCATTCTTCGATAAAAAGGATCCTGAATTTCGGGTAACGTTTGACCATCACATTCATACGCGTTATGATAATTTTGATTTTGAAAGCAATGTAAAAGGAACCCTTCTACTTGCAAAAGATATGGTATTGATGGAAGTAAAAGTGGGAGAAGCTATGCCGCTATGGTTTGCGAAAACGCTTGCTCGCTTAAAAATCTATCTCAATACTTTTTCAAAATATGGCAAGGCATATGAACATAGCCTCGCAAAGGAGATTGTTAACGATGTTTGACAATATTAATACGACTTTAGATAGTTTGGTAGCCATCGCACTAGTGGTGATGATTTCTTCGGTGGTTCTTGGGGTTGCGCTTGCATATTTTTATATGTTTATTAAAAGAGAGGATGGCTACGTCTCAGATTTCCCCTGGACGATGGCGATTATGCCACCCGTTGTCGCAGTGTTAATTATTATGTTAGCGAATAACCTTGCTGCTGGTATTGCGGTCGGAGGATTATTTGCCTTGACTCGGTTTCGTTCCAATCAACGCAATACAGAAGATATCGCCTATGTTTTACTAACCGTTGTCATCGGTGTCATTGCGGGGACAGGTTATGTGGCTTTTGCATTCATCTTCACTTTATTCATGATGGCGGTTATCTTGGTGTTATATTTTTTACGCTTTGGCAAAACTTCCGAAAAGAATTTAGCGCTTAGGATTGTGGTACCTGAAAGTCTTAACTACGAAAACCTCTTTGATGATTTGTTAAAGAAATATTGCTTGTCCTATGCGATAAATCGAGTGAGAACGATTGATTTTGGGACCCTCTTTGAATTGACGTATCATATTGTGATTAAAAAATCGACCAAGCAAAAAGAAATGGTTGATGAACTAAGACAACGCAATGGTAATCTAACTATCACGCTTACAGTTCAACGATTTAACCAGGTGGACTAAGATGACGTTATTCGCCTTGTCAGCAGTGTTCTTGATTGGAGTGACACCTCCGTTTCCACTTCAAGAGACCGTTCAGCTTTCTTTTCTCATTTTGAACGATGAACAAACCAAGGTGATCACTTTGAATCAAGGTGAATTTTATTTCAACCCTCCAGCTGACTTTGTCATACGCGAGAATGTAAGATTAAAGGGCTGGTATCAAGATGAGAATCTAACTCGATTTCATGATTTTGATGCTCCCATTAATCAGGACACCTTGGTTTACGCAGTGTGGGATTATCTTAATCCAGCGATTGCCCTAGCTCAACTCACCCAATCTCTTGAAGGTGATCAATTTGAGTCAAAAACCATGACTTTATCATTGCCTTTATATGCCCCATTGAAAGAAGGACTGCGTTATCAATGGCAAGCCGCGCCACAAAATAGTGCGGATTTTGAAAATATTGGTGGTGCGAACTCTGATCATTTTGCCCCATTCCGCAATGGGACATTTCAATATCGTTTACGATATCGATTGCCCATTTATAGCGTTAGCGGCACGATCATTGATTTTGTGAGTTATTATTCGAATATTTTGACCATCAACATCTATGGTCAACAAACGATTGTCGGTTATATCATTACTCTAAGTTTTATTGCCTTAATCGGCATGATTTGGTTTTTAAGAAGAAAAAGAAACATCTATTATGAAGTGGACGGCGGTCAAACTCTTCCACCTGGACGATTCTTTATGGGTGAGGATATTACCTTACAGCCTAGCGCTAAGAAAAAAGGTTATCGATTTATCGGTTGGTTTGAAGATGATACACTTAAACGACCATTCTCAGGACTAAGAATGCCGATGAAAGCAATCAAACTATATGCAAAATTTAAGAAAACAAAAACAAATCGCTAAAGCCATTCAAAGTTATCCAGTTAAAGAATCGATGATTTTGATTGATTTTTTACGCACCACTTTAAAAAACATGAGTCGTAACAATATCAAATCGCTTCTGACTCGGAAACAAGTGATGGTCGATGGTGCACCGATTAGTCAATTTAACTTTGTATTAACCCCTGGTGACATCGTCATGATTGGAAAGTATAACCCGCAAGATAAGCCATTACCCATACCAAAGATTCTTTATGAGGATGATGAATTTCTTGTCATTGATAAACCCACTGGTTTATTGACCGTTGCATCTGATAATGAAAAAAGCCAAACAGCCTTTCGCGTGATGATGGATTATGTCAGGGAAAAAGACACCCATGCAAGGTTACATGTGGTTCATCGTATCGATCGAGATACCTCTGGCATCTTGATGTTTTGTAAAAACGAAACGTTAAGAGATGAGATGCAAAAACAATGGAACAGTATTGTTTCCAAAAGAGGATATTATGCGATTGTAGATGGTATTCCCATTGAAAAGAAAAAAACGATCCATACTTGGTTACATAAAACCTCAACCCAAATCATGTATTCAAGGCAATATGAGGACGATGAAGGCCAAGAAGCGATCACCCATTATGTGGTGAAAAAAGAAATGAAAAATCACGCCTTCCTCGATGTCAAAATTGATACAGGAAGAAAAAATCAAATTCGCGTGCATTTAAAAGAGTTGGGCCATACGGTGATTGGTGATGATAAATACCATGCGTTAACCAACCCAATTAAGCGGTTAGGTCTTCACGCCTATGCTTTGGAATTTATCCATCCCGTTACCGAAAAGAAATATAGTTTTTTTTCACCCTTACCAGGCTTAATGAAAGCCTTTATTGAAGGTCGTCACGGAGTCAAAACTGGCAAAGAAGAAAAGGTATAATAATCCTATGAATTGGTCGACATTACAACGCACACTGCATCGTCGATGGTTGATTTTGATCAAACCGATTCGCGAGGCTTGGGCGGATCCACAATCATTATTACGATATATCGGTTACCTCACTTTTATGGGGTTCATGTTTTATGCCTATGCATTGATGACCAATTTATTGACCATTCCTCTTAGTGGTGATTATGTCCTGCAACAAATTCCTTTTTATTTAAATGGATATGATGACTGGACCCATTTTTTTCGTACTGGTGAATTCGTCTTATGGGATGATTCCACTTATTTAGGTGCGAATCATATCGGTTCCAATTCCTTTTATTACTATCTCAATCCTTTTTTTATGCCAATCCTTTTGTTTCCACGCGGATTAGTTCCCCAAGGCTTAGCCTTATTAATGATTGGCAAAATGGTTGGAGCCTCGCTTACATTTAGATTATTTTTAAAGTATTTTCAGGTCAAAGAAAATCATGCTCGCATCTTTGCGATGGCCTATGGTTTCTCGGGTTGGATGGCCTACTATCTTTGGTTTAATCACTTCATGGAAGTCGCAGTGGTCTTTCCGCTTGTCCTGATCGGTGTGGAAAAACTTTTAAAAGAAAAGAATCTACGCTTTTTAGTGTTCAGTCTATTTTTAATGGGTATTACCAATTATTTCTTTTTGGTTTCCACAAGTTTTACCGCGGTCTTTTACGCGATATTCCGATTTTTCCAAACTGCTTCCAAACGTTCATGGTTAGATCATCTTAAAGTCGCGGGTTTGGGTGTCGTTGCCTTTGCTTTAGGCATCATCATGTCTGCCTATGTTTTCTTACCCTCCGTCATGGTGGCCATCACGTCCAACCGGGTTGGTGAAGCATGGTACTTGGATCAATTAGTCGCTGCATTTGAAGCAGAAAACTGGCAAGAACTTTGGTCGCTGATCACGATTTGGCGAAACCAAGGTGGGGTAGAAGAACCTTACAATCAATTTTATCCACTCATTTCTTTTTTATTCCCAACCGTGAGTAATCGCAGTTCAACGTTATTTAATACTGGAAGTTATGACAACACTATTTCCAGTTTGTTCGTGTACACCCCTTTAACCTTACTTCTGATCCCCTCTCTTATTCACAACTATATGAAAAAGAAATGGTCTCACTTTTTAGGATTAGGGCTCATTCTATTTATGTTATTCACCCCCATCACCTATCAACTGGTTCATGGATTTACCATTGATTATGGTCGTTGGCAAATCTTTGTTGTCACCATTCTGATTACGTATATTGCCATTAACTTTGAAGAGCGAATGAAATTCAAACAGTGGTATTATGATGTCTCCTTTGCCGTCATCATTTCTTTAGCGGTTTATGCAATTTTAGTCGCCATCGCGAATGAAAATAAATTCTTCTTTACCGAGATGAATGAACGACAATATGTGGCCATTTTTGCCGTGGTTTATATGATTGCAGTCTATCTTTATTTACGCCAATCTTTCCGAAAGAAATCTTTACCGGAGATGATGCAAACCGCTATTTTCTTTGAAGCGATTGTGATGGGAACCTTGATTATGAATATGCATGGCTTGATCAGTTATCCTAATCGTATCGATAACGGGCTTGACCTCATTCGCGATCAACGAGAGATTGTTAAACAAATTCAAAATCAAGATGACCAATTCTTCCGCATCTATAATTTAAACGCTGGGGAATCAACCAACTTGGGTATGCGTTTAGGGTATAACGGGATGACAGCGTTCCATTCACTTTATAATTTCTATCTCTCCGACTTTAATAACTACTCTCACATGAACTATAACTATCGTGGTTGGTCGATGGGATATCACGAAAAACGTTATAACCTCGATACATTTTTAGGTGTCAAGTATTACATTATGCAAAACGTTTATGATTCCTATACAAAAGCTAGTGAGCCCGACCCTGATACGGGTGTGTATGACTACTTATATCAAAATGTCCCCCACGGATTTATCAAAAGTTCAACGCTATCGACTAATAAAAACTCTGTCTATGTGAATCAAAATTTTATCGAAGGTGGTTTTACTTACGATACCCTTTATCCGAATAACCAAGTTGAAGGTCAGTTTTCGAACAGTTTTTTTACCAACTCCACAACCGAAGTTTTATACAACGAAGAAGCGTACCTCAACGGCGTAATTCTTGGCAATGAGGATATCGATGCTATTTTGGCAGATGCCCCTCATTTACAAACCAGTGAAGCACCCACTCGTTCCATCGCCCGCTTTAATACGAATGTCCATCTGATTCGCTGTGAAGATAATGAAGGTAACGCCCTTATTTTCAATCCCAGTCATGTAGCGCGTTTAGAAACTTGTGAATCTACTCCGGTTGCCTCGAACAATAGTATTAACCAATTTGATGGCGAGTATTTACCCATTCATATTACCCCGACAACCGGTTCTAATTTTGGTGACGAACCTGATGATTATTTTTTTGCGCTTCAATTGCGCTTATCCCATTATGCCACCGTCTATTTCTTTGATGAACAAGGCGACATTATCATTCGCGACGCTCATTCGTTCGTCAACACCTCGTTTAAATTTATGCGTGGATATTACCCAACTCGCCCGGTGGCCCGAATTGTGATTGTCCCGAAATTTACTGAAGGGAATATGTATTATCCAGTTTTGTTTAGAGAAACCTATGACGCGCATTTGCAACGGCTTGCGGATTTACAAACGTATCCATTAGAAGCGTTTAAACATACCGCTAATTCGCGACGTTTCTCAACCAATTTTGACACCGCAAGAATGATTGTTTTAAATACGCCTTTTGATCCAGGTTGGAAGGTTACGCGCATCCAAGCAGGCGGGGTAAAAGATACAACACCCGTGTACTTATCTCAAGGTGGATTTGTTGGCTTTTTATCTGGGGTCGGACTAACCGAATATCGCGTGACCTATTGGACGCCTTATTTAACGGAAGGTCTACTGATTGCATTGAGTGGATTTGCCATCTTTGGTGGGGTGATCGGCGCTTCCTATTTGGTGGACAAAAAACGTACTGAAAAAGAAAAAAATCTTTAATGATGATGCACCACTTTATAAATATAGTTTTTTGCCATTTTGGTCATATCTGAAACTTGACGAATTGCATCCTTCATCGAAATGCCGGTCGCGGTTAAAGCCTCGACTGCTTTTCTAATTTCATCATCGGATAATTTAATACCCATTTCATCTTTATTACCTTCAACCAATACCACCATTTCCCCTTTGAGGGTCGATGGATCTATTTCCGAAAGTTCTTGTAAAGTCCCATCGATATATTCTTCATGAATTTTCGTCAGTTCCCGGGCGATACAAGCTTTACGGTTACCTAATACTTCTAATAAATTACGTAACGTCACATCAATACGGTGAGGGGCTTCATAAAAAATTAACGTTTCTGGGCGGCGATATAAATCTTTAATTTCATCTAGTCTTGCTGCTTCTTTTTGTCTTAAGAATCCATGAAAATAGAAGCGGGCACTGTCAAGGCCGCTTGCCACTAGGGCATTAAAAACCGCGGAAGGTCCGGAAATAACAATCACTTGGATATCTTCCAAGAGCGCAGCTTGAACCAGACGTTGCCCAGGATCAGAAATCCCTGGGTAACCCGCATCGGAAAGATAAGCGATGGATTGACCTGCCATCATCATGTCCACGAGTTGTTTACTGACCGTGATTTCATTATGTTCGTGACAGGCGATTAACGATTTCTTAATGCCAAGATGTTGTAAGAGTTTACCACTCACCCGTGTGTCTTCGCAGGCAATGGCATCAACAGCGTTTAACGTACTAACGGCCCGCGGGGTAATTTCTTCAAGATTGCCAATAGGCGTCGCTACTAAATACAATTTCCCTTTGGTTTCTTTAGTTTCATGAAAAGACTTTCGACGGTTCATGACACAGTGGTTCCCTTGGGGTGTTTATTTAATTCATCGACATGCAAGAATTGAATGTCACGATTTTGATTTTCAACTTTAATAATGCGAGTCAAAACATTCATGGAGGTAACCTTAAATGAGACGCCTTCAATCATATAACGATCACCAACGTGAGGGAGCGTTGCCTTGATTTCGGTATAGGCGTCATCTTCGTATTTTAAGCAGCAAAGTAACTTGCCACAGTGACCGGTCAATTTAGGAATGTTTAACGTCAGCATTTGATTTTTAGCGCGATTAATAGAAATATTATCAAACTCATTAAGGAAAGTTGTGCAGCAAAGCGGTAAACCACAAATGCCAATTGCCCCATAAAGTTTAGCCCGATCTCTTGCGCCCACTTGGCGAAGATCGATGCGTGTATGAAATTGTGTTGCTAAAGCTCTTAATAAATCGCGAAAATCGACCCGGTCCTCTGAAAGAAATAAAAAATAAAGCTTGGAACGATCAAGGTTGTACTCTGCGGCAAAGATTTCCATCTCTAGATTCATCTTTTTTACGAGGTCTTTTGCAAATAACATCGCTTCTTTGGCATCTTTTTCGTTGCGTTGTTGGGCTGCTAAGTCACGATTTTCTGCTTTGCGAACAATTGGCATTAATTGAAAAGGATAACGATAATCGCTCATTGCTCTTAATTTAGTTTTAATAATACCTAATTCATAACCCTTACCCGTTTCAACAATGACGGTGTCATTGGGTTGATAGGTAGATGAAGTGGTCGAAAAATATTGTAAACGTGGTAAATGATTCACTTGAATGCCAACAAAGAAAGGGGTTTGTGATTGTGATTCCATTGCGTTATACTCCTAATAATTCAATCATCATGCCTTCAAGAAAAAGTGTTAAATTGGTGCTTTTATCTAAGCGTGATAGGCGGTTCTGTAGATGATTCAACGCTTGATATGGATTAGGTAAAACCTTGCTTAATCCTAACAATAGTTTAACATACGATTTTAAAACCACTTCCTGTTTAGCGATGACTTTACTTAGTTCAGTTAGTAAGACCATCCAACGCTGAATGTATACTTCTACATGTTCAGTTTCCGTAAGAAGTGGGATTGCGTTCATTCTGAATTCATGGATTGCGGCTAAAGGATTCTGCAACCAAAGTTGAACCAACTTTTCCAACATTTTAATCGTTTGTATGGTAAGTTCATCCGTGCTTTTTTGCTTAATTTCTTCGCTCGATCCACATTCAAAACTTAACAGTTCAGCGAGGGAGACGTCGACTCCAAGTTCGATCGCATCTTTGATGAGGGTTTGGGGTTGGTTCGGTTTTAAATGGATGACTTGACTGCGAGATTGAATGGTAGGCAGTACCTCATCCAAATTAGTAGTTGTGAGCAAAGCATAAATATCCAAAGTCGGTTCTTCCAAAAATTTTA
>Ga0172376_10006250_pt1 | contig 13007 bp, 13 predicted proteins | sample Lak35m_FD_121114 | JGI IMG/M metagenome (GOLD analysis project Ga0172376, IMG submission 121114) | Freshwater microbial communities from Kabuno Bay, South-Kivu, Congo - kab_092012_35m | ecosystem: Environmental > Aquatic > Freshwater > Lake | place: Democratic Republic of the Congo: South-Kivu...
GATTGACTTTGCCTCCATCCCGGAGGGCCAACTGCGGCGCTGCCGAATCGATCCGAGCACCGGCACCGTGCGGAGCGAGTGGCTGGAGCAGCGTTGTTGCGAATTTGCAATGGTTAACCCCGCCAATCAAGGGCTGGAGGCCCGCTTTGCCTGGATGGCGGTGGCTGAGTGCGAACGGGGTAATGGACCCCTGCAGGCGATTGAGAAACTTGACCTCCAAACCGGCGAACGTCGGCGGTGGAGCGCGGCTCCACGGGGCTTTGTCACCGAGCCCGTGATGGTGCCCGCTCCGGGAGCTTCAGCCGCCGCCAGCTCTGCCGGAGAAAAAACTCCCGAGGATCGGGGCTGGGTGTTGGCACCCGTCTGGAACGGGGCCCGCTGCGCCACTGACCTGGTGATTCTCAGGGCTGATGATCTGGCGGAGCAGGCGGTGCTGGAGCTCCCATTGGCGATCCCCTACGGTCTGCACGGCAGCTGGGCCACTGCCAGTTGATCAGCGACCCAGCAACTTCCGCAGCGGCGCCTCAAGCTGGGCGAAGGCCCGCCCCCGGTGGCCGATGCGACCCTTCAAGGCAGGGTCCATCTCGGCGTAGGTAAGGCCGGTATCCGGCACGTAGAACACCGGGTCGTACCCGAACCCCCCGCCGCCGCGGGGCGCATCGAGTATCACGCCCTCACAGAGGCCCTCCACCTCGATGCGCACGGTGCCCCTGGGATCAGCCAGGGCGAGGGCTGCGCTGAATCGGGCAGCGCGGTCCCAGCTGCCTGCCAGTTCATCAAGCAGTCTGGAGATGCGGGCTGGGTCCGTGTCTGCGTAGCGAGCGGAGTGCACACCGGGGGCACCGTTCAGGGCAGCGACGCTGAGACCCGAATCATCAGCAAGGGCCCAGCTGCCCGTATGCCTGGCCACGGTGATCGCTTTCAGGCGAGCGTTCTCGGCAAAGGTTGCGCCCGTCTCCTCCACCTCCAGATCCTCGGGCTGGGCTTCGATCTCCAGGCCCATGCCGGTCAATAGCCGTCGAAATTCGCGGACCTTGCCGGCATTGGTGCTGGCGATCACCAATCGGCTGATGGCTCTGGCGTCCGGGGCGGCTGCAGCCATGGCGTCAGACCGCCTCTGCAAGCTCGCGCGCCCAGAGCAACACCTCGTTCACCCGAGCGACCGTGGGAGCTTCGCAGTAGAGCCGCAGCAGGGGTTCGGTGCCTGAGAAGCGCAACATCAGCCAGTGGCTGGGGCCGAGTCGCAGTTTCACCCCATCGGTGGTGATCACTTCCAGCACCGGATAGCCGGCAACTGCACCGGGGGGGGTATCTGCCAGCTTGGCTTCCAGACGCCGCCTGGCTTCCATGTTGGCCAGTCGCAGGTCGAGCCGGTCATAGGCCGCCGCTCCGCCGCAGCGCTGCTGCAAAGCATCGATTCGCTCCCCTAGGGGCACACCGCCCTCCACCAGGGCCTCGATCAGCAGCAGGGCCGCAAAGGGTGCGTCCCGTTCGGGCAGGTGCATGCCGAAGCCCACGCCACCTGACTCCTCGCCGCCAACCAGCACATCGCTGCTCAGCATTTCAGCTGCGATGTATTTGAAGCCGACGGGTTTTTCCAGCACCGGGAGGCCCAGGTCTTCGGCCACCAGCTGCATCAGATCGGAGCCGCTGACGGTTTTGATCACGCTTCCCGGCAGACGCCGGGCCCGGGCCAGGTGGTCGATGAACAGGGGCATCAGCAGCTGGGTGCTGCAGAAGCGGCCGCGTTCATCCACTGCTGCGATGCGATCCCCGTCGCCGTCGAACACGATGCCCATGGCCGGCCTGCCCGCTGCGGTGCTCGCCTGGACCGCGCCGATCAGCTCGCTCAGGTAGGCAGCCAAGGGCTCGGGAGGGTTGCCGCCGAAGAGTGGATCCCGCCAGGAGCGGATTTCGCTGATGGCGCCGCTGTTGGTGGCACCTGCACCCAGCAGGGCTGGCAGTACCCCGGCCGCCGAGCCGTGCATCGGGTCCACGATCACCGTCAGCCCCAGCCGATCGAGACCCGCGGCCAGGGCGGCGGTGTCGACCTTGGCCCGCAGCCCGGCGACGTAGGCGCCCATGGCATCTATTCGGCCTACCTCGCCGGGGATTGGTACGGTCAACCCGCCGGCCGCCAGTCGGGTTTCAACCCGGCCGGTGAAGTCGCCCTCCACCGACCCGCCAAAGGGGCCCTTGATCTTCAATCCCAGCCATTCCGGCGGGTTGTGGCTCGCGGTGATCACCAGGGCTCCCAGGGCCTGGCGTTCCACCACGGTCCAGCTGGAGGCAGGGGTGGGGGTGGGGGTGTCGCAGAGCAGGGGGATCAGGCCGCAGCCCCGCACGGCGCTACAGATCGCCTGGGCCAGCTCGGGCGCCAGAAAGCGGCGGTCGTAGCCGATGACCACCTCCCGGCTGGTGAGGTTTTCAGGGGCCGAATGGGCCAGTTCCTGGGCCGCAGCCGCCGCGACAGGCAGCAGACGCTCCATGGTGATGTCAACACCCAGGATGCCGCGCCAGCCATCGGTTCCGAAGGCGATCGGGCTTGCTGCCAGGGGCAGGGGGGCTGAAGTCATGGGGCGCGGAACCCGAGCTCAGCCGATTCTGCTGTGCCGCCCGCTTCTCAGCACTAGCGTCTCTGCGAGTGGATGCCACCTTTGACAGCGCCCCTCCCTGCCGAACAGCTCCTCACAGATCGCCTGCTGCGCAGTTGGCTGCGCTGCCGGCGTAGGGCCTGGCTGGATCGATTCGGGGAGGCCAGCGAGCGCCGCTGGAATGCCCACCGCGCCCTGGCCCTGAGCGACCAGGCACGCAGTTTTCAGACCCTGCTGGTAAACCGGCCTGGCCATGGAGAGGCGGCTTGTGTCGCAGGGGCTCCTGGGGTAGTGGGCTTACGCCTGCGCGGGCATGACCCCCAGGGGCGGCGGTTGGAGGCCCATCCTGCCCTGCTGGAGCGCATTGCCGGCTCCAGCCGCTGGGGGGATTTCGCCTATCGGCCGGTGCTGGCCCGGCAGGGCTACCGCCTGACCCGGGAGGCCAGGCTGGTGCTGGCCCTGTGGGGCCGATTGCTGGCAGAACACCAGCAGGCCCCGGTGCCCCATGGCCTGGTGCTGGTGGGGACGGGGCGGGCCCTGCAGCAGGAACGCCTCGCCCTTGGCGGTGGCCTCCAGCGTCAGCTAGACGAGAGCCTGCAGCGTCTCGCCGCTGATCTGGCCGAGGCCACGCCGCCTCCCCTGGTGAACGACCGCAAGAAGTGCATCCTCTGCAGCTGGCGCGGCCCTTGCGACCGGGAGGCCGCGGCGATGGGCCACCTCAGCGAGGTGAGCGGCATTGGCGCAAAAAGGCGGGAGATGTTGCTGGATCGGGGGGTGACCAACCTGCCGGATCTGGCAGCCCGGAATCCGGAGCAATTGGCCGAGGAACTGACCGTCTTTGGGGAGCAGCATCGTGAGATCGCCGCTGAATTGGTTGCCCAGGCCAGGGTGCAGGCCACGGGTATTCCCCAGAGACTGGGGGCTGGCCCAGTGCTGCCGGAGCTGGCCCAGGCCCCGGGGGTACTGCTTTATGACATCGAGGCTGATCCCGATGCCCGCGACGATTTCCTGCACGGGTTTCTCGTGCTGGAGTCTGATGGTGCGGGGGGATGGATGGAGCAGACCTGGCGCTACCAGCCGCTCCTGGCCCTGCAGGAGCATGGCGAGAGGCGGCTCTGGCAGCGGCTGAAGCGGTTTCTGGATCACTATCCAGATTGGCCCGTGCTGCACTATGGCGAAACGGAGGTGATCGGCCTGGTGCGGATGGCCCAGCGCCAGGGAGCCAGCGAGGTTGAATTGCAGCGGTTGCGAGCCCGAATGCTGGATGTGCACGCGCGTCTGCGCAGCCACTGGCGCCTGCCGGTGAGCAGCTACGGGCTGAAGGCGGTGGCCGGCTGGCTGGGCTTCACCTGGAGCCAGCAGGGGGTGGATGGGGCCCGCTGTCTGCTCTGGTGGCGCCAGTGGCGTCAGTGGCATGGAGCCGGGGATGGCCGCGGCCAGGCCAGCCGCCAGCAGCTGCAGCGGATCTTCAGATACAACCGCGATGACAGCCTGGCCACCTGGGCCGTGGTGCGTTGGTTGCTGGCTCAGGCCTGACGCCTGGCCCCGGCAGGGGGATCCACCCAGGTCGGGGGTAGGGAGAGGTGCAGGATTGGTCCGTCGGAGCCCCTGCCCAGCTGCAACTTGTTGCGCTCGAGGGCCTGACGCCGCACCAGGGCCAGGCCGATCCAGATGCCCCCTGCCAGGGCCACCGCCGATGTGATCTCGCCAGCCCGGCTGTCTGAGTCGTCATCCGGGCTGAATAACGGTGTGCCCGGGGCAGGCTCACCCGTTCCCTCCGACGTGCTCGCGCACCAGCGCCTGAGCTGCTGTTTTATTCCGCCGTAGGTGCTGAGTCTGGCCAGGGTTTCCTGGCCCACGTAGCAACCCTTGTTGAGGCTTACCCGGTCAGCCAGTCCCAGCTCGAATGGGTTGGTGGAGTCGTTGATTTCGCCAGGCCAACCGGGCCGACCCTGCTGGATTCGCCGGTGCTCCTGGTCCTGCGGGGAGAGAGGTGGGAGATCCTCCAGCCATCGGGGTAATCCCCCATCCGCCGGGATCACGAGCTGCTGGCCGAGTAACCAGCCAAGGCTGCCGTTTTCAAGGGCCAGCCAGCGGCCTGCGGGGCTTTGGGGCCATGGATCCGGCCTCCCCTCGCCCAGGGGTGTGACCATCCGGGCCGGCAGCACGGGCCCCAGCTGCACCCGATCGGCGGGAAAGAGCACCCGATCCAGGGAATGCCAGATGCTGCCAGGGTCTCCTCCGCTGATCAGCAGCCAGGCTCCGGCTTCATCGAGGAGTACCTCGGCGATGCCCCGCAGGCGTCCGGTCGCGGTGATGCAGCAGGTGGGGATCCAGCTGCCAGGTGGGCGGCCGTCGATGGCGGCGCTGGTTTGGCCGTGCAGAAACCTGCGGGTGTCCGGGCCGTCCAGCCTGATCAGGCTGGCGGCTTGCTCCATCCGTCGAGGGCCTGCGGCCTGCCAGTTCCAGGGGTTTGGAATCATGACGCCGCCAGTTCTGCGGCCAAGGCTGCCACCTCCGCCAACAGGAACAGGCTGCGCAGCTCCAGGCCTGCGGCCTCCATGGCTTCCTGGCCCCCTTCCTGGCGATCCACGATGGTCACCACCCGCCTGACCCGGTAGCCCGCATCCCGCAGCTGCTGAACCGCCTTGAGGGCGGATCCGCCCGTGGTGACGACGTCTTCCAACACGGTGATGGGGCTGCCAGCTTCCGGCAGGGGCCCTTCCAGCCAGGCCCCGGTGCCATGGCCCTTCGCCTCCTTGCGCACGATCAGGGCATCGAGGGTTCGTCCCCCCAGGGCGGCCCCCATGGCCACGGCGCACACCAGAGGATCTGCGCCGAGGGTCAGGCCCGCCACCGCCTTGGCTTCTGGCTCCACCTGCTCCAGCAGCAGTCCCCCCAGCAGGGCCAGGCCGCTACCGCTGAGGCTGACGGGCTTGCAATTCACATAGTGGTTGCTGGCGCGTCCCGATGCCAGGGTGAAATTGCCGTGGCGGTAGGCCTTGGTGGCCAGAAGCGGCAACAGGGCCATCCTCATCTCTGCGGGGGAAAGGGTCGACAAGGCCTGGTTCAACCGGGATGGGTTGTCTAGTTTGCGGCCAATGCCCCCCGCCAGCCAAAGGGCCCATTGGATCCATGCCAAATTCCGACCTGCTGGGTGCCACCCGGCTCAGTGCCTCCCTGCTGCTGGCTGGCGCCCTGATAACTCCCTTCCTGCTAAGTCGGTCCGTCGGGGCTGGTCCGGTGGTCTGCACCACCACCCTGGAGCCCCCCCTGCTGGACGGGGAGCGCAGGGGCACAGGGGTTTCTCGAAGGGTGTCAGGAGTGGCGTCAGGAGTGGCGTCAGAAGTGGCCTCAGGGCCGGTTGAGGTCACCCGCTGCGGCCAGGTGCAGACCCCCCCTGCAGTCATGGAGAAGCGCTACTACAGCTTCAGGGCGCCCTACGCCCCCGGGGTGAGTCTCACCAATCAGATAACCGACCTCTTCGGCATTGCTCTGGGAGGGGTGGACGGCAACAGGGTTATGGGACTGGGTTTTCCAGATCAAGCCATAGTCTGGGATGGAACCGCGGTGGAAAACACCTACCGGGTGCTTCTCGAGCAACAGAGCAAGCCCATGCCCTGGCGCAGCGTCGATGTGCCCAATGGCTACTCAGGCAGCCTTGGCTCGGCTGGTCCAACCCAGCCAGGTGGCGGCTGGCAGGATGGGGGGGCAAGCTACAGGACACCGGTTCGGGGTCTTTGGTAGCTCCGGAAGAAAAGGGGGGTCTAGCAATCTGGTGAATGCAGCGAACTCATAATTCGCCTTAGCCGGGTTCGATCCCCGGGACCCCCATAGCCTTTTGCTATCCGCCGACTCCCATCTCTAACTACCAACCTATCGATCCCCAGCTCCTAGCCTCGCTCAAGTGCTGGCTTCCAGGGTGGGCCTTCCAGTGATTCAACTCCTGGCTCTGGCAATCCTGCTCTTCCTGCTGGCTTTTTTTGCCGCTGGGGAATTCGCCCTTATTCGCCTCAGGCCAAGTCGGGTACGCCAGCTCCAGGAAGGGGGCGAGGCCGGGGCCCAGGCAGTTGCCAAATTGCAGAACCGGCTGCGGAGGGTGCTGGTGGCCACCCAGTTGGGGGCGGCCCTCTCCCTGGTGGCCTTGGGTTGGGCAGGTCGTGGCCTGGCCGAACAGCTGGGAGTGGCATGGGCCGGGTGGGCCGCCCTCGGCCCGGTTCCCCAGGCATGGCTGGATGCCGTTGTCTTTCTTCTCCTGGTGCTGTTTGCCACGGTTTTTGGGGGAGTCTTACCCAAGGCCTGGGTGCTCCACCGACCGGAAATCTCTGCCCTGAGGCTTGCTCCGCTATTGGATTCGGTGATTCGCAGCCTGACGCCGCTGCTATCGCTGGTGGAGCGATTCAGCGCAGGAATCCTGCGCTTGGTGGGGCTGCCGCGCAACTGGGATGAACTCGTGCCCGTGCTTTCCGCCGGTGAACTCGAAACCCTTATCGAAACCGGCAGTGTCACAGGCCTGATGCCCGATGAGCGCAATATCCTCGAAGGGGTCTTTTCTCTGCGGGACACTCTGGTTAGGGAGGTGATGGTGCCTCGCTCCGGCATGGTCACGCTCCCTGTGGAAGTCACTTTCGCTGAGTTGATGCGCGAGGTGCATGACACGGCCCACGCCCGCTTTCCGGTGATCGGCAGCTCCCTCGACGATGTGCGAGGCATGCTCGATCTGCGCCGTCTTGCCGATCCGATCGCCAGGGGACTGCTCACAGCCGAAACGCCTCTGGCCCCTTACATCACACCGGTGGCTAGGGTGCAGGAGAGCACTCCGCTGGCCGAGTTGCTGCCCCTGATCCGCAGTGGTCAGCCCCTTCTGGTGGTGGTGGACGAGCATGGAGGCACGGAGGGCCTGGTGACGGTGGCTGACCTCACCAGTGAGATCGTTGGCGAGGAAGACGACTCCCTTGAGTCTGCCCAGGACCTTCAGCAACTCTCCGAGGGTTGTTGGTCTGTGGCCGGGCATCTCGAGATCTTTGAGCTCAACAGGCAACTGGCACTGCAGTTGCCCGAAGCGGATGGACACCACACCCTTGCTGGTTTTCTGCTCGAACGGCTCCAGCACATCCCGGCTCCGGGGGAGGGCCTGCGTTGGAAGGGGCACCAGTTTTTAGTCCTGGCCATGGATGGACCGAGGATCGACCGGGTGCAGATCGAGTGTCCGCTGGTGGATGTCCCCCCCGCCGAGGAGAATTGAACCGCCTCGACGGCCCCGTGCACCGATAATGCCTCCAGACGAGAGCCCTGTCTTGAACCCGGTGCGAGTGGGTGTCATCGGCATCGGCAACATGGGCTGGCACCATGCCAGGGTTCTCAGCCTGATCAAGGAAGCCCAGCTGGTCGGTGTGGCCGATCCAGATGGGGCCCGCGGTCAGCTGGCCACCCAGCAGTTTCGCTGCCGTTGGTTTCCTGACTTTGGGGCGATGCTGGGCGAGGTGGATGCGGTCTGCATCGCCGTGCCCACCCTGTTGCACCACAGGGTGGGCCTCGCCTGCCTCAAAGCAGGGGTTCATGTGCTGATTGAGAAACCGATCGCAGCCAGTCAGGACGAGGCCCTTGAACTAATTCAAGCCGCCGACCAGGCGGGCCGCCTGCTCCAGGTGGGGCATATCGAGCGCTTCAATCCGGCCTTCCGGGAGTTGGTCAAGGTGGTGGCTAATGAGGAGGTGGTGGTGCTGGAGGCCCGCCGTCACAGTCCAAACCCCGACAGGGCCAATGACGTGTCGGTGGTGCTCGACCTGATGATCCATGACATCGATCTGGTGTTGGAGCTTGCCGGTGCACCAGTCATCCGGCTGGCCGCAGCCGGGGGGCGCACATCCGCTGGACCGATCGATTACGTCAATGCCACCCTTGCCTTTGCCAATGGGGTGGTGGCCAGCCTGACGGCCAGCAAGATGGCCCACCGCAAGATTCGCAGCCTGAGTGCCCACTGCCGCAGCAGCCTGGTTGAAACCGATTTTCTCAACCGCACCCTGCACATCCACCGCCGGGCCCATGAATCGGTGAGTGCCGACCACGGTGAATTGGTGTACCGATCCGACGGCTTGATCGAGGAGGTGAGCACTACCTCAATTGAGCCTCTTTACGCCGAACTGGAACATTTCCTCGAGTGCGTGCGCGGAGTCGAAGTTCCCCAAGTGGATGGTTTACAGGCATCGAGGGCCCTGCAGCTTGCCGATCTGATTGAGCAGTGCGTTGAACAGCCCAATTTGTGCATGAGCCTGGCTGAGCCGATCTGACGTTTTGGATGGTGAATGGTCGCCATAGATTCTCCCCACCAATCTTCCCTCCCATGGCAGTGACGCCAAGCCAGGCTTTTCGTACGAGGGTCCTTGGGGTTCCGGTCGATGTCTCCCCCGACGTGTTCGAGGCAGCTCTCGCCCTGCATGCCCGAGGTGGAGGCCAGATCGTCACCCTGAATGCCGAGATGACGATGGCCGCTCGTGCCGATTCGAAGTTGGGCGCAGCCATAGCCTCGGCAGACCTGGTGATCCCCGACGGGGCTGGGGTGGTGTGGGCCATTGGCCTGCAGGGCTATCGGGTGCGCCGCAGCCCGGGGATTGAGCTTGCCCATCAGCTATTGGTCCATGCTGCTGCCAGGGGCTGGCGAGTTGCCCTGGTGGGGGCTTCGCCGGCGGTGATGGAGCGGCTCATTACTTGCCTGCGCCAGGAGATACCTGGGCTGAGGCTCGTACTGACGGCCCATGGCTACCAGAGTGAAGAAGCCTGGCCAGGTCTGGAACAGCAGCTGGTGGGGGCCAGGCCTGACCTGGTGCTGGTGGCCCTTGGGATCCCCAGGCAGGAAACGTGGATTGAGCAGCTGCCGGGTAGGCGGGGTGGCATCTGGATGGGGGTGGGCGGCAGTTTTGACGTCTGGGCTGGGGTCAAAAAAAGAGCTCCCAGCTGGATGGGAGCTCTGCAGATCGAATGGTTGTACAGACTCATTCAGGAACCCAGCCGCTGGCGCAGGATGCTTGCACTACCAGAATTTGCCTGGGCAGTGTGGCGTCAAGGATGAGTTGTTGAGCCTCAGCGAAACCCCACCGAGGCCTGCCACACGAAAGCCAGCAGCAGGAAAAACAGGGGGATGATCGGCAGGATGTCCACCAGGGGACCAAAGGCCTGGTAGGCCTCTGGCAACTGGGCCAGGGTTTGCAGGGCGTAAACGGCCATCCCGTTAATCTTCGAGCTCATCTCGGAAGCTACCACGTGTGGGCAGCTGGGGAGTTGGCTTCCCAGGGAGTGAAATCCTCTGCAAAGCATCCCCCTTCGATGGCCCGAGCCATGGCGCTGGTGAAGCGCACCAGCTGGGTGATGTTGTGCAGGCTCAGCAGGATCTTGCCAAGCAGTTCCTCGCTTTTGATCAGGTGGTGCAGGTAGGCCCGGCTGTGCTGGCGACAGGCTGGGCAGGGGCAGCCCCCGTCGAGGGGGCTGTGGTCATGGCGGAAGCAGGCGTTCTTGAGATTCCAGCGCTCGCCGCCGACCAGGGCTGCCCCATGCCGACCCAACCTGGTTGGAATCACACAGTCGAACAGGTCAAAGCCGTGGGCCACTGCGAGGGCCATCTCCCTCAAGGTGCCAATTCCCATCAGGTAATGGGGTTTCGCTTCTGGCAGCAGGGCTCCGACCTGACGCACGATCCGGTGCATCTCCTCGGTGGGCTCACCCACGCTGACGCCGCCCACGGCGATTCCCGGCAGGTCCATGGAGGCCACCACCCGGGCCGATTCCTGGCGCAGGTGGGGGAAGCAGCCCCCCTGCACGATGCCGAACAGGGCCTGGTCGGGAGCGTTGTGTTTGGAGATGCAGCGCTCCAGCCAGCTGTGGGTGCGGCGAGTGGCGGTGGCCACCGCCGCTTCACTGGCCGGATAGGGGGGGCACTGATCAAAAGCCATGGCCACGTCGGCTCCCAGCAGCTCCTGGATCTCCATTGCCCGCTCGGGCGTCAGCTCGATGCGGGCGCCGTCCCGGGGAGAGCGGAACACCACACCCTGGTCGTTGATCGTATTGATCTGATCCAGGCTGAAAACCTGGAAACCACCAGAGTCGGTGAGCATGGGTCCGTGCCAGCCCATGAATCGGTGTAACCCGCCGGCATCGGCCACTATCTGCTCACCTGGCTGGAGGTGCAGGTGAAACGTGTTGGAGAGCACCATCTGGGCTCCGGTGCCGCGGAGCTGATCGGTGGTTATGCCCTTGACCGTGGCCAGGGTGCCCACCGGCATGAAGCGGGGGGTTATGACCTCTCCGTGGGGGGTATGGAAACGGCCGCAGCGAGCACGGGTGCGCGGGCAGCGGGCCGTGATCTCGAAGGAGAAGGGGGGTGGGAAGCTGATTAGGCCGAGTACGTGCTGCTCAGACGCTAGGTGTCGCTTGCCAAAGCCCCTGCCCACCTCGACTTCGGGATGGCTGGCCGATCTGGCCGGAGCCTGGGTTTTTTATTCAGTTTTGCCGGCCTTGCCCTGGATAACGCCGCGCTTTGAGCGCATTGCCCGCTTCGGCCCGCTGATCGGCCTGGTGATCGGGGGACTTCAGGGGCTTTTCTGGTGGCTCACGGCTGGCTGGCTGCCGCTTGGCGCCCAGGTGGCCCTGGCGCTGGCCCTGGCCCTGTTGCTCACCGGGGGGCTCCACCTCGATGGGGCCATGGATACGGCCGATGGCCTGGGGGCCGGCCCCCGGGCCCTGGAGGCCATGGCGGACAGTCGCGTCGGGGCCTTCGGCGTGCAGGTCCTGGCTTTGCTGTTGCTGCTGCGGGCGGCTGCCCTGCTCTGTCTGGCGGGGGCAGCACCACTGGCCCTGGTGTGGGCGGCTTTCTGGGGCCGACTGGCCCCGCTGGTGGCGATGCACAGCTTTCCCTACCTGCGGCAGCAGGGCAGCGCCGGTTTTCATCGCCAGCATTGGCAGGGTTTGGGGGCGGAACTGGTACCGGCGTTACTGGTCCTGCTGCTGGCCCTGCTGGGCTGGGCCTGGGCGGCTTGGCCGCTGCCCGATGGCTGGGGGCTGGTGCCTGCCCTGTTGGTGCCCCTCTGGCTGGGCAGGCGGCTCGGTGGGCACAGCGGCGACAGTTACGGCGCCAGCGTGGAGTGGGCTGAGGCCCTTGCTCTGCTGCTCAGCGGTCTGGGGCTGAGACTGGCAGCCTGAGGCAGAACGCATTCCCCTGGCAGGGCAGTTCCGGGGAGATTGCCGCCGGGGAGAGCATCAGGGTCAGCTCGCCGCCCAGGTTGCGGGCCAGGTCCCTTGCCAGGGCCAGGCCCAGCCCCGTGCCTGCGCAGGTCTGACCCTGGCGGCCCCGAAAGCCTCGCTGGAAGATCGCCTCCCGTTCCGCCGCGGCAATTGGTTCGCCGGCGTCCCACACCGTCAGCTGCCAGGAGCCTTGGGGGAGAGGCCGGCAGTGGAGCCCGATGGCAGCTCCGGGCGGGCTGTAGCGGAAGGCGTTCTCAAGCAGGTTTGCCAGGATTTCCGCCACGGCGCCGCTGTCTCCGCGCCAGCTCGGCATGCAGGCGGGAGGGTGCCAGCTGCGTCCCTGCAGGGAAGCGGTGGCGGCCGACCTCTGCAGCAGGGGCTCAAGCCACTCCTGCAAGGGTTCGCCTTCGGGCCCGATCAGGGCAGGCGGCAGCAGAAGCAGGGGCTGGGAGGTCTCGCCTGAGACCGTAGGGCTGTCCTGGGAACCCAGTCGGCTGAGGGCGTCGATGTAACGGTTGAGCTGGCGCTCCTCCGTCAGCAGGCCCTCTACCAACGGTCGGTTCTGGCTGTCCTGGTCAAGGCGGCGCAGGAGCAGTTGGCCAAAGGTGCGAAGCGCGGCCAGGGGATTGCGCAACTGGTGCAACAGGACTTTGAGCTCGGCCTCCTGCCGTCTGAGGGCCTGCTGCAGTTGCTGCTGCTCCAGATCGAGGCAGAGGGCTTCGGTCAGGCAGAGGGCAACCGCCTGCAGCCGCTGGCCGAGGCCATCAGGCCAGGGCATGGACAGCGTTTCCACCTGGATGGCGCCAAGCAGCACGTTCTGGTGGCGCAGCGGCAACCAGCGGCGTCTTTCGGCCGGGACCCGCAACCTGTTATCTGCTTCCACGGCCGGCAGCGCGGTGCCGGTGAGGGGCCATTGGCCAATGGGCACCAGAGTTGGGCCCCTGCTGTCGCCTGGCTCGCTGCCGTTGCCTGGCTCGGTGACGTATACAACGAGGGATTGGACATCACTTCTGTCGGCAAACTGGGCCAACTGAAAGCTCAGCAGGGCTGAAAAGCGCTTTGAGACTTGCATTTGGGACGATCAGCCGCCGCAGGCTCGCTGCGGGCAAACGGCAGGAAGCGGTGAAAACAGTAAAAATAGTCTTAAGATAAAAAGGTTTCCGAGAAGGCGCTGGCCGC
>Ga0172376_10006251_pt1 | contig 13007 bp, 13 predicted proteins | sample Lak35m_FD_121114 | JGI IMG/M metagenome (GOLD analysis project Ga0172376, IMG submission 121114) | Freshwater microbial communities from Kabuno Bay, South-Kivu, Congo - kab_092012_35m | ecosystem: Environmental > Aquatic > Freshwater > Lake | place: Democratic Republic of the Congo: South-Kivu...
ACCTGGCCATTGGCCACGCTCCAGCCGGTGCGGCGGGTGCTGTGCACCTGCAGCTGCACCGCCACCTCCGGATACTTCTGGCGGAACAGGCCGATCATGCGCGGCATCAGATAGGTGCCGGTGGTCTGGCTGGCGCCGACGATCAGGGAGCCCCCACGCAGATTGTGCAGGTCTTCCAGGGCCCGGCAAGCCTCCTGGCACTGGCTGAGGATCCGATCGCAGTAGCTGAGCAGCAGGTGGCCGGCCTCGGTGAGCTGGGCCTTGCGCCCGCCCCGGTCAAACAGGCTGACGCTGAGCTGCTTCTCGAGGTTCTGGATCTGCAGACTCACCGCCGGCTGGGTGACATAGAGGCTGTCGGCAGCCTTCTTGAAGCTGCCCTCCGAGGCGATGGCCCGCAGGATGCGGAGCTGATCAAGGGTGAAGGGCAGATCTGCCATCGGGTTGCCTGGGGGGACCTGGGCCTGCCGGTTGGCGTGGAAAAACTCTAAGGGGGAACTCCGGCAGCGAGAATCGGCAGCTTCACAACTCCCCATCCGCCCCGTCGTGCCCCCCCCCGGCTCTCCACACCACAGCAGCTGGGTGATGCTGGCCCTGCTTCTGACCTTCGCCGTGCTGCACAGCGGCGGCGCATCGCTGCGGGCCTGGGGCGTGGAGCGGGTGGGCGAGCGGGCCTGGCGGCTACTGTTCGCCGCCGTGAGCATCCCTCTGGCGGTGGTGGTGATCGGCTACTTCCTGGCCCACCGCTACGACGGCATCCGGCTCTGGAACCTGCAGGAGGCAGCCTGGATCGTGCCTGTGGTGTGGACCGGCACCGCGATCAGCTTTCTGTTCCTCTATCCGGCCACCTACAACCTGCTCGAGATCCCGGCGCTGCTCAAACCCCAGGTGCGCCTCTATGCCACCGGGATCATCCGGATCAGCCGCCATCCCCAGGCGGTGGGCCAGATCCTCTGGTGCGCCACCCATCTGCTCTGGATCGGCAGCAGTTTCATGGTTGCGGCCTGCCTTGGACTGATCGCCCACCACCTGTTTGCGGTCTGGAACGGGGACCGGCGCCTGGCCAACCGCTTCGGAGCCGCCTTTGCAGAGCTCAGGGCCCACACCTCGGTGATTCCTTTCAAAGCTGTGCTGGATGGCCGCCAGCAGCTCGTACTCAGGGAGTTCCTGCGGCCGGCCCAGCTGGGCATTGTGATAGCCATAGGTCTGTTCTGGTGGGCTCACCACTGGATAGGCGCGGGAGCCACCGCCTTCAACCGCTCGAGCCTGGGGCACTGGCTGGGCTGATGGGCGAGCCCGCACAGTTCGCGGAAATTCACCACCCAGGCTGCCTAGACTCGGCCAAGCAAGTTTTGGTCGCATGCCGTCAGCCGCCGAACTCGCCTGGTTGATACCCGTGCTGCCCCTCGCCGGTGCCTGCATCACCGGACTGGGCCTGATCAGCTTCAACCGCACCGTCAACCGCCTGCGCAAACCCGTGGCCTGGCTGCTGATCAGCTGCGTGGGAGCGGCGGCCGTGCTCAGTTATGCCGTCCTGGCCCAGCAACTGGCTGGGGCAGGCTCCACCGAGGTGCTGTTCAACTGGGCCAGCGCCGGCAATTTCAACCTGCAGATGGGCTTCCGGGTGGATGCCCTGGGGGCGGTGATGCTCGCCCTGGTGACCACCATCGCCGTGCTGGTGATGGTTTATTCCGACGGCTACATGGCCCACGACAAAGGGTATGTGCGCTTCTTCACCTACCTGGCCCTGTTCAGCAGCTCCATGCTGGGCCTGGTGATCAGTCCAAATCTGCTGGAGATCTATGTTTTCTGGGAGCTGGTGGGCATGTGCTCCTACCTGCTTGTGGGCTTCTGGTACGACCGCGACGGTGCCGCCAATGCCGCCCAGAAGGCCTTTGTGGTCAACCGAGTAGGCGACTTCGGCCTGCTGCTGGGCATCCTGGGGTTGTTCTGGGCCACGGGAAGCTTCGGCTTCGAGCAGATCGGCGCGGGCCTGCAGCAGGCGGTGGCCGGGGGCAGCCTCAGCAATGGCGTGGCTGTGATCCTCTGCCTGCTGGTATTCATGGGCCCGATGGCCAAGTCGGCCCAGTTTCCCCTCCACGTCTGGCTGCCCGATGCCATGGAGGGCCCTACGCCGATCTCGGCCCTGATCCACGCGGCCACCATGGTGGCTGCCGGGGTATTCCTGGTGGCACGGCTCCAGCCTGTTTACGGGCCTTTCCCTGCGGTGCAGGCCACGATCGCCGTGGTGGGCACGATCACCCTGGTGCTGGGAGCCTCGATCGCCCTCACCCAGATGGACCTCAAGAAAGGTCTGGCCTACAGCACCGTCAGCCAGTTGGGATACATGATGCTGGCCATGGGCTGCGGGGCTCCTATGGCCGGGATGTTCCACCTGGTGACCCATGCCTTCTTCAAGGCCATGCTGTTTTTGGGCTCGGGCTCGGTGATCCATGCCATGGAGGAAGTGGTGGGTCACGAACCCGTGCTGGCCCAGGACATGCGACTGATGGGCGGCCTGCGTAAACACATGCCGATCACCAGCAGCACCTTCCTGATCGGCTGTATCGCCATCGCCGGCATCCCCCCCCTGGCCGGCTTCTGGAGCAAGGACGAAATCCTGGGAGTGGCGTTTGGTTCGTTCCCCCTGCTCTGGGTGGCCGGTTTCATCACCGCCGGAATGACCGCCTTCTACATGTTCAGGCTCTACTTCCTCACTTTTGAAGGGGAGTTCCGCGGTGGCGACAAGGCGATGGCCGCCCAGCTGCTGGCAGCGGCCGGAAAGTCCAGCGGAGATGGGGAAGGCCACGGCCACGCCAGCCACCCCCATGAATCCGGTTGGCAGATGGCTATGCCCCTGGCGGTGCTGGCGGTGCCCTCGATTCTGGTGGGCCTGCTCGGCACCCCCTGGAACAGCCGCTTCGGCAACCTGCTCGACCCCCAGGAAGCGGCCGAGGTGGCCGAGCACTTCAGCTGGAGCGAGTTTCTGCCCCTCGCTGGGGCCTCGGTGGCCATCTCGGTTGCGGGCATCGGTGTGGCGGTGCTCGCCTATGCCCTCCACAGGCTCGATCTGGCCACGGCCGTGGCGGGCCGTTTCCCTGCGATCAACGCCTTCCTGGCCAACAAGTGGTATCTCGATGCAATCAACGACAGGTTGTTTGTGCAGGGCAGCCGCAAGCTCGCCAAATCGGTGCTCGAGGTGGATTCCAAGGTGGTCGATGGGGTGGTGAACCTCACCGGCCTGGTGACCCTAGGCAGCGGTGAGGGGCTCAAGTACTTCGAAACCGGTCGGGCCCAGTTCTATGCCCTGATCGTGTTCGGCGGGGTGATCGCCCTGGTGGTGCTGTTCGGCTCGCTTGGCTGAGCCTCACACCGCGCCCTGCCAAGCCAGCTCCTGCCCAACTCTGTGTGACATCCCCCATCAGCACAGTGCCGCATCCGAGTCAATTTCTACACTCCGCCAAGTGGTGAGGCTTTGCTCGTGCCGTTCCCCTGGTTGAGCGCGGCGATCCTTTTCCCGATCGCCGCCGCACTGCTGATTCCCTTCATTCCAGATGCCGGCGACGGCAAGCGGGTGCGCTGGTATGCCCTGGGTGTGACCCTGACCACCTTCCTGCTGACCGTGGGGGGCTACCTGAATGGCTATGACCCGGCTGTGGAGGGCCTCCAGCTGGTACAGCGGGTTTCCTGGCTGCCCAAGCTGGGGCTGGCCTGGTCCGTAGGGGCAGACGGCCTCTCGATGCCCCTGATCCTGCTCACCAGCTTCATCACCTCCCTGGCGGCCCTGGCGGCCTGGCCGGTGAGCTTCAAGCCCAAGCTCTTCTACTTTCTGCTGCTGGCCATGGATGGCGGCCAGATCGCGGTATTCGCAGTTCAGGACATCCTGCTGTTCTTCCTGGCCTGGGAGCTGGAACTTCTGCCGGTATACCTGCTGCTGGCGATATGGGGCGGGAAAAAACGCCAGTACGCCGCTACGAAGTTCATCCTCTACACAGCAGGCAGTTCCCTCTTCATTTTGGTGGTGGGGCTGGCCATGGCCTTCCACGGCGGCGGCACACCCACATTTGAGTACACAGAGCTGATGGCAAAGGACTTCCCAGCGAAGTTCCAGCTCTTCGCCTACGCCGGCCTGCTCATCGCTTTTGGGGTGAAGCTGCCGATCGTGCCCTTGCACACCTGGCTGCCCGACGCCCATGGAGAAGCCACTGCTCCGGTGCACATGTTGCTGGCCGGCATCCTGCTGAAGATGGGTGGCTACGCCCTGCTGCGCTTCAACGTGCAGCTGCTGCCCGAAGGCCACGCCCAATTCGCGCCGTTGCTGGTGGTGCTTGGGGTCGTCAACATCATCTACGCGGCGCTCACCTCCTTTGCCCAGCGCAATCTCAAACGCAAGATCGCCTACAGCTCGATCAGCCACATGGGCTTCGTGCTGATCGGCATCGGCAGCTTCAGTGCACTCGGCACCAGTGGCGCCATGTTGCAGATGGTCAGCCATGGCCTGATCGGAGCCAGCCTGTTCTTCCTGGTGGGCGCCACCTATGACCGCACCCATACCCTCCAGCTGGATGAAATGGGCGGGGTGGGCCAGGCCATGCGCAAGATGTTCGCCCTCTGGACCATTTGCTGTCTGGCTTCTCTGGCCCTGCCTGGCATGAGCGGCTTCGTCAGCGAGCTGATGGTGTTCACCGGCTTTGCCACCAGCGAGGCCTACTCGCTCAGCTTCCGCATCGTGATGTCGGTGCTGGCGGCGATAGGGGTGATTCTCACGCCCATCTATCTGCTCTCGATGCTGCGCGAGATTTTCTTCGGCAAGGAAAACCGCGAGCTGGCCTCCCACAGCAATCTCGTTGATGCGGAGCCGCGGGAGATCTACGTTGTCAGCTGCCTGCTGGTGCCAATTGTGGGCATCGGCCTCTACCCGCGGATCATGACGGACACCTACCGCTCCTCCATCGAGGCCCTGGTGCAACGGGAGAGCACGGCCCTGGCCAGGGTTATCCAGCCCGAGCCAGGCAGTCTCATCCGCCAGCCCCTGCTCACCGCACCCGCTCTGCCTGTCTGAACCACTCTGACTAGGCTCGGCAGCATCTCGACCCCGAGCTCAACTCGCCCGAACCGCCATGAAACAGCTGAACTTTCTGCTGATCTTCAGTTTCGGCCTGGCCACGGTGATGTTCACCCTGGAGAACACCGCGCCCACCACCGTTCACTTTCTGCCCGGATTGAGCGGCACCCTGCCCCTGGCGGCCCTGTTGCTGCTGGTCGGCGGCATCGGAGCTGCCGCCGCCTGGGTGTTTGCGGTCTGGACAGGCGTGGTGCGCAGGGTTGAAGCGGTGCAGAGCCAGAGCGAAGCCGCTGCCCAGCAGGTGCGGATTGAGGAACTGGAAAGCGACCTCCAGCGCTACCGGGCCACGGTTGACGCCCAACTGGGTCTGCTGCCCGCCGCAGGCCAGAGCTCGGCCTCCGGCAACTCCGAAGCAACCCTGGTGCCCAGCGAGCAACACCGATAGGCTGAAGCATGGCACCTAACCAGAAGCAGGGATTCACCTTTGGCTGAAGGGGGCGCCAGGCTGGCCATCCGTCTGCTCCAGGACGCGGCCGAGCGGGGTGAGCTGGACCCCTGGGATGTGGATGTGATTGCCGTGGTAGATGGCTTCCTTGACCAGTTGCACCAGCGGATTGGCATGCCCCGCCTGGTAGGCGGCAGCTATGAAAGCGACCTTGCCGAAACCAGCGAGGCCTTCCTGGCTGCCTCGGTGCTGGTAAGTCTCAAGGCCGAAGTGCTCGAAGCTTCCACCTTCCCCTGCCAACCCCTCGAGGAGCAGGAACTCGGCTTTGACTTTGACAACGATGGCCAGGGCTGGCTGATCAATCCAGGCATCGAACTGCCCAGACGGCCGGAAAGGCATCTCTGGCGCCGGCCCGTAGCCCCGCCACCCCTGCAGCGACCGGTCACCCTTGGAGAGCTGATATGCCAGTTGGAGGAAATCGCCGAGCGGCTAGATCAGGAAGATGGACGCAGCCGCCAGCGCCACCGCCCCAAGCGATACAGCGAGCGAGCCGCCATCGAGCAGGTGGCCGCCCTGGCCCACCGCGAAAAACTGCCAGAAACCACAGCTGCCCTGAGCGGGTTTCTGCTGGAGTGGGACCCAGCCCATGACTGGGCAGGTTTCAACGAGCTGGTGCGGGCCTGGGCTGACGAGGTGAATCGCCGCGGTGCCAGCGGCGAGTTGGATTGCGACCGGGTCGGGGTGTTCTGGGCGCTGCTGTTCCTCTGCCACCAGGGCAGGGTGGAACTGGAGCAGGAGGGGGGCCTGTTCGGCCCCCTCCTGCTGCGGCGACTGCTGGATAGGGGCGAAACCCGCCAGCTGCCCCTCGTGCCGGCCGAAAAGGCGGCAGGGGCACCATTGGCAGCTTGACTGATCCCAATATAATGAATTGCCAAAGCAAACAAGGTAAACGCCGATGAAGGCGATGATCCTGGCCGCTGGTAAGGGTACCCGGGTGCGTCCAATCACGCACACAATTCCCAAGCCGATGATCCCGATCCTGCAGAAACCGGTCATGGAATTTCTGCTGGAGCTGCTCAAGGAGCACGGCTTCACTGAAATCATGGTGAATGTTTCCCACCTGGCCGAAGAAATCGAGAACTACTTTCGGGATGGCCAACGTTTTGGCGTCGAGATTGCCTATAGCTTTGAAGGCCGCATTCAAGATGGCCAACTGATCGGAGATGCCCTCGGATCAGCCGGTGGGCTCAAGAAAATTCAGAACTTCCAGAGTTTCTTTGACGAGACCTTCGTTGTGCTCTGCGGTGACGCCCTGGTTGACCTTGACCTGACCGAGGCCGTGCGGCGCCACAGGGAGAAAGGTGCCATGGCAAGTCTGATCACCAAACGGGTGCCCAGAGATCAGGTCAGCAGCTACGGAGTTGTGGTGACCGACGCTGACGGCCGGGTGCGTTCCTTCCAGGAGAAGCCGGCGGTCGACGAGGCCGCCAGCAACATGATCAACACCGGTATCTACATCTTCGAGCCAGAAGTGCTCAACTGCGTGCCAAGTGGCCAGGCCTTCGACATCGGCTCAGATCTGTTCCCGAAGCTGGTGGCTGCGGGAGCGGCCTTCTATGCCCTACCCATGGAGTTTGAATGGGTGGATATCGGCAAGGTGCCTGATTACTGGCAGGCGATCCGCAGCGTGCTTCAGGGTCAGGTGCGCCAGGTGCAGATTCCAGGTAAGCAGGTAAGACCTGGGGTTTTTGCCGGGCTCAATGTGGCGGCAGACTGGGACAAAATAAATGTGATCGGGCCCATCTACGTTGGCGGCATGAGCCGCATCGACAACGGCACCACAATCATCGGCCCGGCGATGATTGGACCCAATTGCCACATCTGTGAAGGCGCCACGATTGACAACTCCATCATCTTCGACTATTCGCGTATCGGACCTGGGGTGAGGCTGGTGGAGAAACTGGTGTTTGGCCGCTATTGCGTCGACCGAAACGGCGACCACTTCGATCTCCAGGAAGCAGCCCTCGACTGGCTGATCACGGATGTGCGCCGTAAGGATGTGATTTCACCCTCGCCCCAGCAGAAGGCCATGGCCGAGCTGCTGGGCACCGATCTGGCCTTGAGCTCCTCAAGCTGAAGCTTTCAGGCCAGCCTGGCGCAGGATCTCGGGGATGCGCTCCTCCGCCTTGATCGCCATCAGATGCACCCCCTGGGCAATCTCCAGATAGGCAGCAACCTGCTCAGCGGCAATTGACACTCCCTCCGCCGCCGGGTCGGCTGCGGCCGTCAGCCGATCAATGACGGTCTGGGGAATCTGGGCTCCGGGCACAACCCGGTTGATGAAGGCAGCATTTCGGGCCGACTTCAGCAGAAACACCCCCGCCAGCACTGGCAGCTGCAGCGGGCCAGCGATCTCATCGACAAATCGCCTGAGAGCTTCGCCATCCATCACCATCTGGGTCTGCACAAAACGGGCTCCGGCCTCCTTCTTGCGCACCAGCCGGCTCTTCAGGCCACTCCAGCTGGAGGATTGGGGATCTGCCGCGGCGCCGGCAAACAGATCGGTGGGCCCGTCTGGCAGCTGGCCCTGCACGGGATCCTGGCCGTCATTGAAGTTCCGAACCAGCTGCAGAAGGCGCACGGCCTCGAGCTCGTTCACAGGCCGGGCGTCCGGTTGGTCTCCAGCGCGCACCGGATCACCGGTGAGGCAGAGCAGATTGCGGATTCCCAGCGCCTGGGCACCCAGCAGGTCGGCCTGAAGGGCAATGCGATTGCGATCCCGGCAGGCCATCTGCAGCACGGGCTCGATGCCCGCATCCAGCAGCAGACGGCAAACAGCAAGGCTGCTCATCCGCATCACGGCGCGACTGCCATCGGTCACATTCACCGCGTGTACCCAACCTCGCAGGGATTCGGCAGCGGCCAGAACCCGGGCCGGGTCCCCTCCCCTTGGGGGCATCACCTCAGCTGTGAGAGCTGACGCACCGCTGGTCAGAGCCCTTTGAAGCAGCAAACCGGTCCTCCCATCCCATTTCCCATTATTGGTCTTCGCCTTGCCTAGACTTGAGAGCAGCCTGAAGCCTGGGCGAATGGACTCCGATCGCTCCACTGCAGGCCCCCAGGGCCCACTGCGTCCTGAGATTTCTGAACGGGAAATCGAGATCATCGAGCTGGTGGCCCAGGGGCTCACCAACCAGGAAATCGCCGGCACGCTGACGATCAGCAAACGCACCGTGGACAACCACGTAAGCAACATCTTCACCAAAACCGGCGCCAAGAACCGGGTTGCCCTGCTCAACTGGGCCATGGATCACGGCAAGATCTGCCGGGACGGCTTCAACTGCTGCTCAATCGAAGCAGCTCCAGGCGCTCGTGCTCAGGCCAGCGGGCCAGGGGGCAATGGGCCAGGGACGCATTGCTGAACCGATGGCATCCAGTTAGTTCAAGCACACACCAGGCTGGGATCTCGATGGTCAGGTCCCGCTGCAGGGCCGCCGCATCCAGCTCCACCTCCGCCACCACCAGCGGCTCATTCTCCGCTTCAAACACATCAACAACCCACTCACCGCCGGGCAGATCCAAGCCATGGCGGCGCTTACTGAGCTTCTGGGCTGCCAGGGCCAGCAGGGCGGAGGCATCCTCCTCGGGAATGGGGTACTCAAATTCCTGACGCACCAGGCCCTCGGGTCCCTTCTCGACAGTTGCCGCCGGCGCCTTGAGAGTCAGCCAGGCACCCACCACAGCGGGAACACCCCTGGCCTGCCGAACCCTCACGGTGAGCCCATCGGAACTCGCCAGCAGATAGCCCTGCTCCAGCCGGGCCTCCCAGCAGATATGGCGGCGCCACTGCTGGCCCCTCACCAGAAAGCGTCTTTCGATTTCCAGGGCCATGGCGCCAATGGGTTCAACTGGAGCTCAGTTATGGGAGGGCTCGGATGCGGTGAGGCTCCCGGCCCAGTGCAGCTTGTGGGTGAGGGTCCGGTAGTAGGAAGGACTCTGCTCCAGCAGCACCTGCAGGGCCGGATGGGGGCTGCGCTCCACCACAGCCCTGTCCCCCGGCTCAAGCACCGTGGCATGGGCGCCATCCTTCCATAGCTTGACCCTGCGGCTGGTTTCCCCAAGAGGCCATACCGATAACTGGGCTCTGGGAGGCACGACCACGGCCCTGCTCGAGAGGCTCATCGGGCAGATCGGATTGACAACGATCGCCTCAATACCTGGATGGATGATCGGCCCCCCGGCCGCCATCGCGTAGCCCGTCGAGCCGGTGGGGGTGGCAATAATCAGTCCATCACCACGATATTGGTCTACCACCTCGCCATCGATCTCCAGCTCAAGCACACAGGTGGGAGACACCTCATCGAGACAGGGGCGGAAGTAGAAATCATTGAGGGCCAGATGGGGGCCGTCGGCCTGATCCACCCCATCACCCCGGTTGATGTGGGCCTGCAGCATCATTCGACGCTCCAGGGCAAAACAATCGTTGCGCAGCCGGTCCCAGAGACTCTCCTGGGCGGATTCGGCCTTCTGCCCCATGGCAGTAAGGCGCAGCAGGCTCCTGTCATGGGTGAGAAAACCCAGATGGCCACCCACGTTGAAACTGAGAATGGGCACATCGAGAGGCGCCAGATGGCGGGCAGCCCCCAGTACGGTGCCATCCCCTCCCAGCACCAGGGCCAGATCGGGCAGCTGGGCCTCGGTGGCCAGCAATCCTGGGAAGGGATTGCGATCGAGGCCGCTGGAGGCCGCCACCACGTGGACGCCCTGGGCAGCCAGATCATCGGCGCAGCGCTTGGCCTGGCGCTGGGCCGCCTGGCTGCCCAACCTGGAAATCAGCCAGACCCGTTCAAGCCGCATCGCCAGATTCCAGCTACCAGCGCAGCAGATTGAAGCGTTCCATGTCGACCGTATCCCGGTTGCGATAAAGGGATAGCAGGATCGCCAGACCCACAGCCGCCTCGGCGGCCGCCACGGTGATCACGAAGATGGTGAACACCTGGCCGCGGATCAGCTGACCGTCGAGGTAATCGGAAAAAGCCATGAGGTTGATGTTGACGGCATTGAGCATCAGCTCAATGCTCATCAACACCCGCACCGCATTGCGACTGTTGATCAGACCCCACACCCCTGAGCAGAACAGGACCGCAGCCAATACCAGGTAGGCCTGCAGTGGAATGGTGCCGGAGCTGCCGGCAATGGTGGTCTCCATCGGGTCAGGGAGCATGGTTAGGGGAGCCTGGAGAGGGTTGGATCAGCACCAGCTAGCGGGGAGACTTTTCGAGCAGGAGTGGGGTGCGTTCCTTTTCGATCAGACCCTGATCAACCTCCTGGCCGGTGATCACATCGGAGCTGAGCACGTCCCGGCGAGCCAGCACGATCGCCCCGATCATGGACATCAACAGCAGCACCGATGCCAGTTCAAAGGGCAGCAGGTAGTCGCTGAAGAGATGCTCGCCGATGCGGATGGTTGCTTCCTCGCCCACAGGGGTAGGGCCAGGCAGGGGCCAGGGGGTGGTCAAGGCCACCCGCAACAACAGAAGGAACAGGCCGACGCAGACGCTGCCAGAGAGCAGGCGACGCAGACGCAAGCCTGGAATGGCGGCAAGATTTTCCTTCTTGTTGACGAGCATGATTGCGAACAGGATCAGGACGTTCACAGCCCCCACATAGACCAGCACCTGGGCTGCCGCCACAAAGCTGGCATTGAGCAGCAGATAGAGCCCGGCAACCGATAGAAAAACTCCGCCCAGCAGAAATGCCGAATAGACGATGTTGGGCAGCAGCACCACCCCAAGGGCGCCCAGAACAGCGGTGGCGGAAAGGGCCACAAAGCAGATGAGTTGGGTGGTGGAGGTGATTGTCATGGAGCGGTCTCCTCTGGGGCAGCCTTGGGCAGGCTATCGAGCACCTGGGAGGGCAGCTTGCCGACCCTGGGGTCCGTGTCTGGCACCCCATGGGGATCCATCACACCCTTGGGCAAATAGGCCAGCTCCCTGAGGGGCAGCACGGCCGGATCACTGGTAACGCTGGTGGGGAGACGACCGAGGGCCACATTGTCGTAGTTCAGGCTGTGGCGATCAAAGGCCGCCAGCTCGTATTCCTCCGTCATCGAGAGGCAGTTGGTGGGACAGTATTCCACGCAGTTGCCGCAGAAGATGCAGACCCCGAAGTCGATCGAGTAGTTGCGCAACTCTTTTTTCTTGGTGGCCTTGTTCATCACCCAGTCCACCACCGGCAGGTTGATCGGGCATACCCGAACGCACACTTCACAGGCGATGCACTTGTCAAACTCGTAGTGGATCCTCCCCCGGTAGCGTTCCGAGGGAATCAGCTTCTCGTAGGGATACTGCACCGTGATCGGCCGGCGGCGCAGGTGATCGAAGGTCACCGCCAAACCCTGGGTCATGTAGTTGGCAGCGCCCACCGCATCGCGGGTGTAGTCGCCGACTTTCTTGAGGAACCCGAACATGGAGCTTGCTCTGGAGGGGGTAGGCGGTCGGTATTGATCAATCCATGATGGCCGGTTTTGTTCAGGCCTGGGTAAACAGATGGGGGGGATCAGCCACCGAACCCGCCAGGAAAGGCCAGCTTGAGGGCCGCGGTGATCAACAGGTTGACCAGGGAGATCGGCAGCAGGAATTTCCAGCCCAGGTCGAGCAGCTGGTCGATCCGCACCCTGGGGGTCGTCCAGCGCAGCAGGATGGCCAGGAACACCAGCAGGTATGCCTTGAGCACGGTCATCACGATGCCTACCGAGCCGGTGATCAGCTGCACCAACGGGGCATCTATCGGCTGGCCAAGCCACCCTGCCAGCGACTCCACCGGGATCGGGAAGCCCCATCCCCCCAGGTAGAGCACCGACACCAGCAGGGCCGAGAGCACCAGGTTGATGTAGCTGCCCAGATAGAAGAGGGCAAATTTCATGCCGGAATACTCGGTCTGGTAGCCGGCCACCAGCTCCTCCTCAGCCTCGGGCAGGTCGAAGGGGAGACGCTCACACTCAGCCAGAGCGCAGATCCAGAAGATCACAAAGCCCACTGGCTGGCGCCAGATGTTCCAGCTGAGGATGCCCGCTCCTGTCTGCTGACTGACGATGTCGACGGTGCTGAGCGAGTTGCTCATCATGACCACAGCCAGCACTGCCAGGGCCAGGGGAATCTCGTAGCTGATTGACTGGGCAGCGGCCCGCAGCCCCCCCAACAGGGAATATTTGTTGTTTGAGGCATAACCACTCATCAACAGGCCGATGGGCTGGATGCTGCTGAGTGAGATCCACAGGAAGATGCCGATGCCCACATTGCTGATCAGCAGGTGCTGACCAAATGGCACCACCAGCCAGCTGAGAATCACCGGGATCAGCACCAGCACCGGCCCGAGGGTGAATAGCAGGCCATCGGCCTTGGCTGGGATGATGTCCTCCTTGAAAACGAGCTTCAGACCATCGGCGATCGGCTGGAGCACCCCGAGGGCGCCGGCGTATTCCGGGCCGATGCGCTGCTG
>Ga0172376_10006256_pt1 | contig 12999 bp, 9 predicted proteins | sample Lak35m_FD_121114 | JGI IMG/M metagenome (GOLD analysis project Ga0172376, IMG submission 121114) | Freshwater microbial communities from Kabuno Bay, South-Kivu, Congo - kab_092012_35m | ecosystem: Environmental > Aquatic > Freshwater > Lake | place: Democratic Republic of the Congo: South-Kivu...
AAGGACGGTTACTCGGATCTGGGCCGGCTGGAGGGCACGATTCCGCGGTCCTTTACAAATCACTTCCTCGCACCGCTGGACGATGAAGCTCAGCAGCATCTTTCGCGCAAGCTCGGCAAGTATTACGAGCTGGCGCTGGTCTATACCTGGATCGCCGGGTTGCTCAATCTGCTGGCTGTCTGGGATGCGTTTCAGGGACCGGCCTACGGTTACGGCGATGAAACGTCCGGATCCGGTGATGCGGAAAAGCCCGCTGGAAAAGCGGAGACAACGTCGAACGTCGCGGCTGACGCGGCGAAGGCAGGGGCGCCATCATGACGGATTTCTTCGGGATCGAATCCGGACTGCTGCTGGCCAGGCAGAGCACGACCGTCTGGTATGTGCTTCCTCTGGCTGCCGCGATCAGTCTGGTTTACAGCGCCAGCCGGTATGAATTGACCTCGCGGATCATCCAGCGATCGGTCCGGTTGTTCGGCTCGATCACGGGCTTCATGGGCGCGGTGCTGGTGGCTCTGTGGCTGCTGTCGCGCAATCTGTAGTCGTGCTGTCATGTCGCGATTCACCACCAGCGTCACTGCAGCAGCTGAGTTTCTGCGAGCCGGAAAACTCGTGGCCTTTCCGACGGAGACCGTGTACGGCCTGGGTGCGAACGCGCTCGATGCCGGCGCGGTGGCGCGCGTCTTTGAGGTCAAGAACCGTCCGCACTTTGATCCGCTCATCGTTCACATTGCCGACGAAGCCTGGCTGCCGCGACTTGTGATCGAAATTCCATCATCAGCCCGGAAGCTGGCGGAGGCCTTCTGGCCCGGGCCGCTGACGCTGGTGCTGCCGAAGACGGACCTGATCCCCGATCTGGTGACATCCGGGCTGCCCGGTGTGGCCGTTCGCATGCCGTCGCATCCGATGGCTCGACAGCTCCTGCGGGAGACGGATCTGCCGATCGCGGCCCCCAGTGCCAATCCCTTCGGACAGCTCAGCCCGACCACGGCGCAGCATGTCGCCGAGACGCTGGGCGATCGTATCGACCTGATCCTGGATGGCGGGCCCTGCGAAGTGGGGGTCGAATCGACCGTCGTCCAGGTGCATGCGGACGGAGCGGTTCTGCTCCGGCAGGGCGGGATCGCTCAGTAAGACATCGAGCGGATCATCGGTCCGGTTGCGGTGCGGAGTTCGTCAAGTTCGGGAGCCGCTCCCGCGCCGGGCATGCTGGATCAGCATTATGCTCCGCGCACGCCACTGATGCTTTACGAACAGACTCAGCCCGCGGATCTGTCCGGACGTCGCGTCGGCGCGCTGCTGCTGATGCCGCGACCGATGCCGATTGCGGCGGAGGCTGTGGAAGTCCTGACGGAACACGGCGATCTGAAGGTGGCGGCAGCCGGATTCTTCGCGGCCTTGCGCCGGCTGGACCAGTTGAAACTGGATGTCATCATCACGTGGCCGTTTCCGGAGACCGGCCTGGGGCGGGCATTGAATGACCGTCTCAGGCGGGCCTGTCATCGTTGAACCACTTCAATGACCAGTTCTGTTCCGATTCGTTGCCCGGCCGCTGGTTCAGACCCTGACTGGCAGAGCGGGGCGGTCCTTGACAGAATGCCGCCCCACCAACAGGCAGTCCCGGCGAGTGTGTCGTCGGTTGCAGTCCGTCCGAGATGTCATTTTGCCGGGAATTATGTTCATGGCCAAAGAAGAGGCCATCACAGTTGAAGGCGTCGTGGTCGAAGCGCTGGCTAACACGCAGTTCCGCGTGAAGCTGGAAAACGGTCATCAGGTGCTGGCGCATGTCGCCGGGAAGATGCGGAAGAATTTCATCCGCATCGTGCCGGGGGACAAAGTCAAAGTGGAGGTCTCTCCCTACGACCTGGGACGCGGCCGCATCACGTTCCGCGAACGTTGATCTGTCTTGAGTCACTCCGCGTCCGTCCTTTGAGCTGCCATGTCCGGCCCGCCTGCCTCTTCACCGCCCGAAGTTCTGCTGTTCACAGATGGAGCCTGCAGTGGGAATCCCGGTCCCGGCGGCTGGGCCTGTATCCTGCGCCACACGGCCAGCGGCGCAGAAAAAGAACTCTCCGGCGGCCTGGTCGAAACCACGAACAACCAGATGGAACTGCAGGCGGTCATCTCCGGGCTGGAAGCGTTGACCCGCCGCACGTCGGTCGAAGTGGTGACCGACAGCACCTACGTGGCGAAGGGCAGCATGGAATGGATGCCCAACTGGAAGCGTAACGGCTGGCGGCGCCGTGAAGGCAAACAGTGGAAACCGTTGCTGAATGTCGAGTACTGGCAGAAGCTGGACGAACTGCTGACCCGCCATCAGGTCCGCTTCAAGCTCGTGCGAGGCCATACCGGTCACCCGGAAAACGAACGCTGCGATGAACTCGCCGTCGCCGAAGCCGCGAAGTTCCGGGAACGCTGATTTCATTCCGTCGTCGTTGGCTTGACCTGTTCCTGAACGGATTCCGCCTGGTTCATCGAGCGCGCCGTGCTTATTCTGCCCCGGCTTCACCTGAGGGCATGATTGTGAAGCAGGAATGGTCAATGCAGGCGGAGTGCTTCATGATGCGGTTGCTGGTGACGGGCGGGTGTGGATTCATCGGGTCGAACTTCGTGCGCTGGCAACTGGAGACGGACCCCGATGTTTCGATCATCAATCTCGACAAGCTGACGTACGCCGGCAATCTCGAAAACCTCGCGGACTTCGAAGGTCATCCGCGCTATCGGTTCGCGAAGGGCGATCTCTGCGACCGGCCGTTTGTGACTCAGCTTCTGACCGAACATCCGGTCGATGCCGTCATCAACTTCGCGGCGGAGAGTCACGTCGATCGGAGCATTCTCGACGCCGGGCCGTTCGTGCAGACCAACATCGTCGGTACGCAGGTGCTGCTGGATGTCGCGCGGCAGACGGGAGTCGGTCGTTATCTCCAGGTCTCGACGGATGAAGTCTACGGCACTCTGGGCTCAGAAGGGTTCTTCACGGAAGACACGCCGCTGGCCCCGAACAGTCCGTATTCGGCATCCAAAGCCGCGGCCGATCTGCTCGTGCGATCGTACTTCCACACCTACCACTTTCCGGCGATCACGACACGCTGCTCGAACAACTACGGTCCCTGGCAGTTCCCGGAGAAACTGATCCCGCTGTTCATCTCGAACATTCAGCAGGACAGACCCGTGCCCGTCTATGGTTCCGGGACCAATATCCGCGACTGGATCCACGTGCTCGATCACTGCCGGGGCATTGATGCCGCGCTGCGGAAAGGCCGGCCGGGTGAGGTCTACAACTTCGGCGGGCATTGCGAACTGCAGAACATCGAACTCACGAAGCGGCTGCTCGACGCGCTGGGCAAACCGCATTCGCTGATCAAGTACGTGGAAGACCGGGCCGGTCACGACTTCCGCTATGCGATCGACACGAGCAAGGCGGAACGCGAACTGGGCTGGCGTCCGCAGGTCACTTTTGAAGACGGCCTGCGCGACACCATTGCCTGGTACCTGCATCACACCGACTGGGTCGAGCGCATCCGCAGCGGCGCGTACCGGGATTACTATGAGACTCAGTATGGTTCGCGGCTGGGGACCAGGCCGTAGGGTGTGACCAGCGGGCAGAATGATGCAGCGGTGTGCCGGCGCAGAGAACATTCCGATCGATTCAAACACAGAGGGATCACAATGCTCTGCCTGCGCCGGCACACCAATCGAGTTTCGCTCTGCTGGTCACACCCTGCGGGATAGATTCACACCCTCGAAGCGATTCAGATTCTGAGCGACACACGCCGCCCTGACCGGACAGGCTTCGAAGATGTCCCGTACTCCATCCGCCAGCACGATGTCCTCGGAACCGTCCAGCCGGCTCATCAACGAGACCCCGCTGCCCGGTCGGCTGGAACTGATCCTGATCGGGCTGATCACGCTGGTGGCTCTGGTCGCGCGCACGTGGCATCTGGACCGGCTGGCCATCGAGCACTTCGATGAGGGCGTGTATGCCTCGAACCTGCTCTTCCCGGACAGCGGCTGGAAGTATCCCGCGCGGCATCTTTACGCGCCGCCGCTGCTGCCGGCGCTCATTGAGTGGTCGCAGATTCTGACGAACTCGGCTTCCTGGGCGCCGTTTCTCCCCGGCATTCTGCTGGGCACTCTGACCGTGCCCGCGCTGTGGCTGCTGACCAGAACCTGGGCCGGCGCGGCAGCCGGACTGGCAGCGGCCGGACTGCTGGCGCTGAATGACTATCACATCGCGCTGAGCCGCTCGGCACTGACCGATGCGCCGCTGGCGTTCTTCCTGGTCCTTGCCGTGTGGTGTCAGATCCGGATGTTCGCGACAGGCAGTCTGAGCCAGGCGGTCTTTGCCGGAGTCTTCACCGCGTTCGCCTGGGCGACAAAGTACAATGGCTGGTTGCCGCTGGCGATCGCCGCATCCGGAGGACTCGCCGGGATCGTGGTGGTCCGCCGGCGAGGTCCGGGTCAGTCCGGGGCTGGCGACTCGCAGATTGCTGATCCGGGTTGCGGTGATGATGCGGGACCATCCCCAGCGCGACTGGCCGGGGTCTTCCTGCTGATGACGGCGATTGCCGCGCTGCTCTGGTTTCCGGTCTGGCAGGGTCTGCAGAGCGAAGGTGGATACGCCGCTGTGGCGGCCAATCACGCGAACTACGTGACGGGTCTGTCGGGCTGGAAAGACAGCCTGTTGCGGCATGCGGAGACTCAGAAGCACTTCGGGCATCCGCTTTCGATCTGCGGTCTGATGCTGGGGCTGGTGTCAGCCGTGATCCTCGCGCGTTCCACGTGGAACGAAAACGTAAGGCGGGGAGACGAGGCAGGCATCGGCACTCGCGCAGATCAGGGAACCCGTTCCACTTGGAACGATGCTGAGGCTCTGCGAAACGTCCTGATCACAACGGTCGCAGCCAGTCTGCTGTTCCTCTTTCCGAAGCTGTGGGGGCTGTTGCTCGCGGTCATTGCCGGCATCCTCCTCCTGCTCTTTCTGCATCCAAACGGTCCGCGAGTGTTTCTGACCGGAGTCGCTCTTGTCGCGGCGTGGTGCTTCGGTCTGCTGCTGGCCGCTCCGATGTACCGGCCTTATCCCCGGCTGCTGCTGCCTCTGTTTCCGCCGGTCTTCAGTCTGCTGCCACCCTTCGTCCTCTTCATCCGCTTTGGCGATTCGGATCGAGAGGGCCACTCGAGGGTCAGCGGTTCCCGCGAGAAGGTGGCCACCATCGTGACCGCCGGGCTGGGTGTTTTGTTGATCGTCGGTGGTGCGTTCATGACGCCGGATGAGTGGTGGGTGCAGCCCACGTACGAATCCCGGACCGGGCTGGCGGAAGCGGCGGTGGGCATTCTGAAATCGGCGGATGAGAGCAGCCGGGAGCGGCCGTCATCGAATCCGCAGGCGCGGTTCGTGCTCTACGTCTACGGCGAGCCGGGATTGTTCTACCATCTGCCGCAGCCGGATATCGGAGTTCAGCCGGTGATGGATCTGGCCTTCGCGAAGCCGGGCGCGGAACTCGGCGGAGTACCCACATTCCTGGTGGCCGGGCCGCATGCGGAGCGCAATCCGCAGTTTCAGGAGCAACTGGCTCAGGTCCGCGAGCGGCTGCAACTGCTGGCCGAAGTGCCGTATCGCCAGAGCGACTTTGTGCTGCTCGATGACGTTCCGCCGTCGGAACTGGAAGCCTCGCGGAACGCCGTCATCCGGCTGTATCGAGTCATCGCGAACTGAGCGCAGGTCATCTTCCGGCAATTCAAAAGGCAGGCATACACTCGCGGCCCGGATTGCGCGGCGATCGGGAGGGCGAGGCTCCTGCCGAGCCGGGACTTACGGCTCGGCAGGAGCCTCGCCCTCCCGGTATCGCGCCGTCTTCATCGGTGACCTGTGTGAGTTTGAAGGCTGCTGGAGCAACTCCACTCGCGGACGCGACGTCCGTGTGACCTGATCCATGGAAGGAAGAATGATGTCTGATTCCACCGGACGCCGGCTGGGGCGCGGGCTGTCCGCGCTCTTTGGCGGCGGTCATGAACCCGAACACGACGAGCATCACGAACCGGCATCGGTTGCTGATGCGTCAGTTTCCGCGGCAGCGGTTGTTGAAACGGGAACCACAGAGACCGCGCCGCTGACATCGCTGCTGCCGGTCGCGGCCATCCAGCGCAATCCGTTTCAACCGCGGCGCGAGTTCGAAGAAGCCGCGCTCAACGAACTCGCCGAGAGCATCTGCCAGCATGGTCTGCTGCAGCCGGTGCTGGTCCGCCCGATCGAAGGTGGCTGGCAACTGGTGGCCGGTGAGCGGCGCTGGCTGGCCGCGCAACGCCTCGGCCTGACCGAGATTCCCTGCTGTGTCATGTCGCTGGAGGATCGGGAAGTCGCGGAAGCCGCGCTGGAAGAGAACCTCAAGCGGAAGGATCTCAACCCCCTGGAGAAGGCCCAGGCGTTCCAGGCTTACGTCCAGCGGAACGGCTGCACGATTGAGGAACTCGGCAAGCGGCTGTCGCTGGATCGCTCCACGGTTTCCAACCTGATGCGTCTGCTGGAACTGCCCGAACCGATCCGCCAGGCGCTCCTGGAAGAGAAGCTCAGCGCCGGGCATGCGAAAGCGATCCTGCCCCTGGAAGAGCCGCAGCAGCTCGCGATGGCCGCGCGGATTCAGTCGGAAGGCCTCTCGGTGCGGAAGACCGAAGAGGCGGTGCGCGAACTGCTGCAGGCGGAGCCGTCGCCGGATGTGATTCCCATCGCTGGCGGGAAGGCCAGGTCGAGTCGCGGGAAGCCGGAGAAGACAGACCACATCGTGTCGCTGGAGCAGCGGTTCCGCGACCTGCTGGGTTTGAAGGTGGAAGTCCGGTTGAAGTCGAAGGAGTCCGGGCAGCTCATTGTCGAGTTCTCGAACAACGACGACTTCGAGCGCCTGAGCCGGTTCCTGCAGCGCGCGGCGTGAACCGTATTTCTCCAGGCTGTGCTTAAACCTCTCGCAGCCATGAATGAGGTCTTTGATTGTTTAACCCGCAGCCGGAGGCGCAGGTGTCGAATCGCCATCACACTCCGAAAACACCTGCGCCTCCGGCTGCGGGTTAAACGAAGACGACGGAGTTCTCAAAATCTCAGAAGCGACCGCAGGATCTACGACGCGGTCCGAACGCGGATATTCCGGACTTCAGGAAGCAGCTTTCCGCGCATGACGCGGTCGGAACCTTTCACGAACGGGCGGGGTCAGGAACAATCAGTGGCTCCTGGCCCCGCGTTCGTTTCCGGTCCGCACCATGTCTCTGCCGCGCTTCAGCGTTCACAACCCGGTCATCGTCAACCTGCTGATGGTGATCATTCTCGTGACCGGCGGGCTGTGCGGCCTGGGGATGGTCCGCGAGATGTTTCCGGAATCGCGTCCGGAGAAGCTGCTGATCTCGACGCCGTATCCGGGTGTCTCACCGGCGGAGATTGAGAAGGCGCTGACGATCCGCATCGAAGAGGCCGTGCGCGACGTGCAGGGCATCGAGAAGATCGACTCAACCGCGTCCGATGGCGTCAGCTTCACGGTCCTGACACTGGTATCGGGCACGAGGGATGTGGACCGCGTCCTGCAGGAAGTGAAGGCCGAGATCGACGCGATTCCTGATCTGCCGCCGGATGCGGAAAAGACCACCATCCGCAAGATGGAACCGAAGCTGCCGGTCATCAGCGTCGCTCTGTTCGGACCAGGGGAAGAAGCGGCGCGGAAGCAGGCGGCCCGGCAGCTCCGCGACGAACTGCTGCTGCTGCCCGGCGTCAGCGACGTCGAATTGAATGGCCAGCGCGACGACGAAATCAGCGTCGAAGTCCGGCCGGAGAAGCTGCTGCAGTACGACATCACTTTTGAGGAAGTGGCCGCCGCGGTTCGCGAAGCGAATCTCGATGTGACCGGCGGACGCATTGATGGTGCCCGCTCGACCGTCTCGATCCGGACGCTGGGCGAAGAGCAGCTGGGTGAGCGGCTCAACCGGATTCTGCTCCGCAGTCTGTCCGACGGACGGAGCCTGTTCCTGAAAGATGTCGCGCTGGTTCGCGACGCCTTTGTGGACGTCGATCAGCAGGGTTTCTTCAACAGCGAACCGTGCATCAACTGCGTCGTGTACCAGGCGCGGGGGCAGGATGCGATCCGCATTTCGCAACTGGTGAAAGCCTATGTCAAAGGCAAGCAGAATGCGGCCTTCGATCCATTCGGCATCGCCGCGGCGCACGAGCAGCCGTGGTACTGGAAGCCGTTCAGCCTGATCTGGGCGCACGGCAGCCGGTTCGTGAACGCGGCGCTGGGGCAGCCGGATCCCGAAGGGTGGTATCAGCGGTCGCGGGAGCGGCCGTTCGATCATCGCTTTCAGGTGGCTCTGCATACGGACATCGCGCGGTTCATCGAAGGCCGCATCGACATGATGGTGGATAACGGCCTGCAGGGGCTGTTCATGATCCTGCTGGCGCTGATGCTGTTCCTCGATCGGCGCGTCGCTTTCTGGGCGGCGGTGGGTCTGCCGGTCACGTTCCTCGGCGCGTTCATGATCATGTCGATCATGGGTGTGACGCTGAATCTCGTCAGTCTCATGGCGCTGATCATCGTGATGAGCATCGACGTCGATGAAGCCATCGTCATGGGCGAGAACATCTACCGGCACATGGAAGAAGGACTGCCGCCGAAGGAAGCCGCGATCAAAGGCTCGGAAGAAGTGCTCTGGCCGATCATCACGATGACCGGCACGACCATCGGCGCGTTCCTGCCGCTGCTGTTCATCAAAGGTCAGCTCGGCGATTTCATGAAGGAGCTGCCGCTGGTCTGTATCGCGGCGATGAGCATGTCGATGGTCGAAGCGCTGATCATGCTGCCGTCGCATCTCGGACATGTCCGGCCCATCAAACGTTTCTTCCGCAGACCGGATTCGCCGGATCCGGATCCGGTCGCGACAACATCCGATTCTGCCTCATCTCATCCGTCCCTGTTGCAGAAACTCAGAGCCTGGAAGCAGCGGCTGGCTGACACCCGCTCGACCTTCTTCGACTGGCTCATTGATGACATTTACGACCGCTTCATCCGCCTGTCGCTGCGATGGCGGTATGTGACGCTGGCCACCGCCGTATCGACGTTGTTCCTCGCCTTCGGACTGGTTGCCGGTGGGATCGTGCCGTTCGTTCCCAGCCCGGATATGGACAGCGAAACTCTGGTGGGCGATCTGGAGATGCCGATCGGTTCGCCGTCCGATCGGACCCGCGACCGGCTGAAGGAACTCAGCAACTACGCGAAGTCGCTGCCGGAAGTCGTCAACGTCCAGTCGTATGTCGGCATCCAGGTCGATATCGCCGGATCGGGCGCGGTTGGCGCGAAGTTCGGCGGACATCTCGGACAACTGGTCATCGAACTGACCGAGAGTGAGCAGCGCGACCGAACCAGTGAGATGGTGCTGACCGACCTGCGGCTCAAAGGCGAGAAGCTGTCCGGGATCAACTCGCTGGCCTGGACGTCGCTCAACGGCGGCCCGGCCGGACGCAGTGTCGAAGTGCAGCTGTCCGGTGACGACCTGGAGGAAACGGCTTCGGCGGCGGAAGCGGTCAAGCAGCAGCTCACCACTTATCAAGGCGTCTTCGATATTGATGACGACCTCGATCTGAATCAGCGCGAAATGCAGTTGCGGCTGCGCGAGTCCGCCCGCGCCACCGGCATTTCCGTCGCGTCGCTGGGGCAGGAGGTGCGCGGCGCGTTCTACGGCCGGGAAGCGCGGCGCATCACGCGCAACCGCGAGTCCGTCAAGATCATGGTCCGCTACCCGGAGGTGTATCGCGACGATCTGTTCTCGCTGGAGTCCATGTGGATTCCGACACCGGGTGGACCGGAACGCCGCGGCTGGGTGCCGGTCCACGATGTGGCGGAGCTGACGGAATCAACGGCGCTGGCATCGATCCGGCGCAGCGATCAACGCCGGGCCGTGATGGTCTATGCCGACGTCAATCAGAGCGAAGCCAACGATTCGGAAGTGGTGGCTGCGCTCGAGCAGTGGATGCAGACCGAACTGGTGAAGTCGCATCCGGGAGTCCGCGCGGAAATGCTCGGCAAGACGCTCGAGAACCGGAAATTCATGGACAGCATGATGTGGGCCTTTCCGTGTTCGCTGGCGATCATCTACGTCCTGCTGGCCGCGCTGTTCCGCTCCTACACGCAGCCGATCGTCGTCATGATCGCCGTTCCATTCGGAGTGCAGGGAGCGATCATCGGCCACTGGATCATGGGGTACGAGATGACCATCATGACCGCCATCGGTCTGGTGGCTCTGAACGGCATCGTCGATAACGACTCGCTGGTGCTGGTCGATTTCATCAATACGCGCATCCGGGCGGGGCTGAGCACTCTGGAAGCCAGCGTCGCGGGCAGCAAACTCCGCATGCGGGCCATCGTTCTCAACACCGTGACGGCAGTGGTCGGAATGTCACCACTCATGTTTGAGACCAGTTTTCAGGCGCGGTTTCTGATTCCGATGGCCATCACGCTCGCCTGGGGCCTGATCTTCGCGACCGCCCTGACGCTGGTGGTCGTCCCGTCGATCAACATGGTTTTTCTGGATATCCGTCACCTGTTTGGAATCCGGCGGGACGTCTCCGAATGAGCCTGCGGTCGTTTTTGCGGCAGACGGATCAGCCGTACCTGATGCGGTGCGGACATTTCCGCGAGCAGGTTTCCGGTGAGCGGTGTCGAGCCTACAGTTCACGCCTCACCGGCAGTTTCACTGCCATCCGCCTGCCTTCATTTCGGCGCTCTGATGTCCGCATCGACTCACGATCTGATTCAAAACCTGCTGACTGACCGCATTCTCATTCTCGACGGCGCGATGGGCACGATGGTCCAGCGCTTCAAGCTGGACGAAGCAGACTTTCGAGGCGACCGCTTCCGCGATCATTCGAAAGACCTCAAAGGCTTCAACGATCTGCTGGTGCTGACGCGCCCCGATGTCATCGGCTCGATCCACCGCCAGTACTTTGAAGCCGGGGCCGACATCGTCGAGACGAACACGTTCAACGCGCAGACCGTGTCGATGGCCAATTACTTTCCCGGCCTCGAACCGGGGCGGCTGACGGCGAACGGGTTTGAACAGCCGAGCCTGGCGTATGAGGTCAACCGCGCGGCCGCTCAGCTCGCGAAACAGGCGGCGGTCGAATTCTCGGAGCAGACTCCGGACAAGCCGCGCTTCGTCGCCGGCAGCATCGGGCCGATGGACAAGGCGCTGTCGTATGCCTTCGACGAGAACGATCCCAGCCGCCGGATGGTGTCGTGGGATGAAGTCGTCGTCGCTTACACCGAACAGATTGCCGGACTGGTGGATGGCGGGTGTGACCTGCTGCTGCCTGAAACATCGTTCGACACGCTCAACATGAAGGCGTGCCTGTTCGCCATCGCGAAATACTTTGAGCGCACGGGCCGGTTGCTGCCGGTCATGGTGTCGGCGACCGTCTTCGAGCAGGGTGGCGGATCAACTCTGTACGGTCAGTCGATCGAAGCCTTCTGGAACTCGGTCTCGCACTTCCCGATGCTCAGCATCGGTTTCAACTGCGCGGTCGGTCCGGAGAAGATGAGGCCGTGGATTGAGGAGCTCTCCGGACTCGCGCCGAAGTACGTCTCCTGCTATCCGAACGCCGGCCTGCCGAACGCGCTGGGTGAATTCGACATGACGCCGGACACGATGGGCCGGCTGGTTGGTGAGTTCGCCGAACGCGGCTTCGTGAACATTGTCGGCGGCTGCTGCGGCAGTACGCCTCCGCACATCGCGGCGATTGCTGAGGCTGTGAAGTCGCTGCCCCCGCGCCGCATTCCGCCGGTCGCTCCGGTGACGACCTTCTCCGGCCTGACCGTGCAGAAGATGACGCCCGACAGCACGTTCTTCATGGTCGGCGAGCGGACCAACGTGACCGGTTCGCGCAAGTTCGCGCGGCTCATCAAAGAGGAGAAGTACGACGAAGCGTTGAGCATCGCCCGCCAGCAGGTTGAAGGCGGTGCGAACATGATCGACATCAACATGGACGAGGGACTGCTCGACAGCGAAGCCTGCATGGCGAGGTTTCTCAACATGATCGCGCCCGAACGCGACATCGCCACCGTGCCGGTCATGGTCGACAGCTCGAAGTGGACCGTCATCGAATCCGGTCTGAAATGCCTGCAGGGCAAAGGCGTCGTCAACTCGATCAGCCTGAAGGAAGGCGAAGAGAAGTTCCTCGAACAGGCGCGGCTGATCCGCCAGTACGGCGCGGCTGTGATCGTGATGGCTTTCGACGAAGCCGGTCAGGCGGTGGACGCGGATCGCAAGGTCGCGATCTGCAGGCGGGCGTATGACCTGCTGACTCAGAGGGCCGGTGTTCCACCGGAAGACATCATCTTCGATCCGAATATCCTGACGATCGGCACGGGGATGGAGGAGCACTCGAACTACGCCGTGGAGTTCTTCGACGCGGTGCGACGGATCAAGCAGGAATGTCCCGGCGCGAAGACATCCGGTGGCGTCAGCAATGTCAGCTTCAGCTTCCGAGGCAACGATGTTGTGCGCGAAGCGGTCAACGCGGTGTTCCTCTATCACGCGATCAAGGCCGGGCTGGATATGGGCATCGTCAATGCCGGGCAGCTCGCCGTGTACGAGGAGATTGACAAGGAGTTGCTGGAGTATGTCGAAGACGTGGTGCTCAACCGCCGGCCGGATGCAACCGAGCGACTGATCACGTTCTCGGCCGGGTTGCAGAAGTCCGAGTCCGACAAAGATGGCAGCGCGCAGAAGGATGAATGGCGGAACGGATCTGTTGAGGAGCGTCTCAAGCACGCGCTGCTTAAGGGCGTCACGGATTTCATCGACCAGGACACGGAAGAAGCGCGGCTCAAGTACGGCCGGCCACTCAATGTCATTCAGGGGCCGCTGATGGCCGGCATGAGCGTCGTGGGTGAACTGTTCGGCGCGGGCAAAATGTTTCTCCCGCAGGTCGTGAAATCTGCGCGCGTCATGAAGAAAGCGGTCGCGTATCTC
>Ga0172376_10006261_pt1 | contig 12993 bp, 8 predicted proteins | sample Lak35m_FD_121114 | JGI IMG/M metagenome (GOLD analysis project Ga0172376, IMG submission 121114) | Freshwater microbial communities from Kabuno Bay, South-Kivu, Congo - kab_092012_35m | ecosystem: Environmental > Aquatic > Freshwater > Lake | place: Democratic Republic of the Congo: South-Kivu...
ACCGCTCAGTTCGGTGCCACCCTCGACGCAACAGCATCAAGCAACCGATCCGCCGCAGACGGCGCACGATCGAGGAAGAGCGACGGCTCGACAAGCTCCAGCTCCATGAGGAGCGGCTGGCCGCATCGGCCGATCGCCAGATCCACCCGCGCGTAGGCGGGCACGCCGTGGCCGAGTCCCTTGGTCGCGTCGAGCACACGTTGCGCCACGTCGAGCTCCTCGCCGGTGGGCTCGACCAGGCCCCGTGACTGCTCCGGCTCGCCTGACCACCGCGCACCCTTGCGGACCGCGTGCGAGAACACGCCGTCGATCATGACCAGGTTCGTCTCGCCGCGATCGATCACGCTCGGCAGGAAGGGCTGGACCAGCAGGTCACGGGCCTCATGCTCCGACCGGTGCAACTGCGCGCGATCGCGATCGTCCGCGCCCACGCGGATCGTGCCGAACGAACCGGCGCTCTCGGCGGGCTTGATCACGAGTTCACCGTGACGGGCAAAGGTCTCGTGCCAGTCGTGGGACTCGCGGGGGCCCAGCAGCGTGGTCGGCACGATCGGAACGCCGTGGGCCTCGAGGTCGAGCAGGTACCGCTTGTGGAGATTCCAGTGCAGCGTCCGCGGCGGGTTCACGAGCACGGTCTGTCCCCCCGTCGAGCCGATCCAGCCCCGGAACGCATCGATCTTGCCGAGGTAATCCCACGTCGATCGCACGAGGACCGCGTCAAACTCGCTCCACGCGACGGCTGCATCGTCCCAGACGTGCGCCCCGCACGACCAACCACGCCTCGTGGCGGCCGCAGCAAGCACCGGCATGTCGCCGTCAGGCCTTGGAAGTTCGCGCGCGGTGACGAGAGCGATGCGCATCGAACGATCGTACGACCCGGGCGCCAAGTGCAGCGGGTCGGCGTCGAACGGCGTCACCCACCGGCGCATCGAGCGATGCGCATGCCCCCGGCCGCATCGATCACCCGACGGATCGACGGGCATCGACAGCCCAGATTCCCTAGCATCGCTCGGCGATGACCTTCGATTCGACCGTGGGTGCTCAGGTGCCGATGCCGCATCGCCGATCCGACGATCGGCTGCTCGATCTGCTGTCGACGGTGGCCGAGGAACTCATGAATCGGCCGGTCGGCGACCTTGACGCGGTCGTCTACCGCACGCTCGGTGCGGTCGGCGAGATGTTCGGCGTCGCTCGCGCCTACGTCTTTCGGTTTTCGCCTGAGACCGACGCCATGAGCAACACCCATGAGTGGTGCTCAGTGGGCACCACAGCACAGATCGGCGAACTGCAGAACGTGCCGACCGAAGACTTCCCGTGGTGGATGACCCGCCTTCGGGCGGGTCGCATGATCCGCCTGACCTCGCTCGACGACCTGCCGGCGCACGCGACCGGCGAACGCGAGATCCTCGAGCCGCAAGGCATCACGTCGCTGCTCGTGCTGCCCATGACCTTCGACGGCAGGCTGCTGGGGTTCGTCGGCTTCGACCATGTCCGCACCTCGCATGCCTGGACCGACACCGAGGTCAGCATGCTTCGGGTCTGCGCGGCCGCGTTCGCCAGCGCCTTCGAGCGCCGATCGCTCGAGCGACGGCTCGAGCTGGCGAATCTCGTCTTCTCCCACGCCCGCGAAGGCATGTTCACGGCCGATCACGATGGCCTGGTGACCGAAGTGAATCCGGCGTGCGAATCGCTCACCGGCATCCCCGCTGCCAAGGCCATCGGCATGCACGTGGGCATGCTCCTGCGACCCGGAGCAGCAGCGGAGTTCACTGACGCGCTGACCCGCAATCTCGAAATCACCAACCACTGGTCGACGGAATTCGTCGAGCAGGACGCAGGACGCCCTGCCCGTGCCATCTGGGTGAGCATTTCGGCGTCGCGCGGCAGCGACGGCACGATCCAGCGGTTCGTTGGGGTGTTTGGGCGATCGATCCCTAACAGCGCGTGACGGGTCAGGGGCACTGGCCCCAGGCCGCCAGGAGCATGCCCAGGTCGCCACCATCGACGACCCCGTCGCAGTTCAGGTCGGCCGCGCTGCCCCAAGCACCCCACGCTGCGATCAGCGCCCCAAGGTCCGCGCCATCGACCGATCCGTCGCCACCAGCCAAGTCAGCACGGCACGCCATGGGCACACTCGACGCATCCGCCGGGTCACTGCACGCGGCGAGTTCATCACCATCGAGCGCGCCGTCGCCATCGCGGTCGCGCGCGCGGCTCGCCGTGCCCCTCGGCAACGCCGTCCACGTCATCGGCCCGTGGGTCGTGGTGAGCACATCGAGCTCCGCCAGCGACCACGTGGCACCGGAGGCATCAGGACTCCACGATCCGCTCGCGTACTCGAAGCAGCGCACGCGAACGCCATCATGCCCGTGCGCGACCAGATCGATCCACCCCTCGCTGGCCCAGGCCACGAGCTGGTTGCGCATCTCGACAGCCCCCGCTCCGCCCGGCAACGTGACCTGCCGGCCGACTGCCGGGTGCGTGCCCGTATCCCAGCACATCACGAAGGCTGCGACATCGCGAAGCTGCGTCGCACCAAGATGAGACGAAAAGTGCCCGCCATCGGCGGCGAGGAAGTCGAGCAGCGTGGGCTTCGTGCCATCGTGGCCGTAGCCCGACGCGCGGCGATTCGTGCTCGAGGTCATCGAGTCGAAGCCTCGCTTGTCCGTCATGAACGTCAGGTGGGGCACCGCAAGCATGTCGGCGCTCCCGCTCACCGCTGGGCTCACGACCGCCGCGCCGCCACCGGTCGGGCCGCCATGGCAGGTCACGCAACCGAGCCCGCCCGAAGGCACGAGCGCAAAGAGCTGGGCGCCAAGGGCGGGGGCGCCCCCATCAACCTGAGTCGGCAGCGCCCCGCTCGGTGCACGCAGGGGATTCGGTGCCGGCGCGATCGACGACAAGTAGTCCTGCAGGTCCTTCAGTTCGGCTTCGCTCATGTCCCGGTCGGCACCCTGCATGGTGCGGCTCGCGTGGGAGAAGTTCGCGATGTACGCACGGTCGCCGCGCCAATGGAAGGGCTCGGTCCCCGACATGCCGATGAGCGTCTGCGAGAACATCGGTCCCTTGACCGGGTGCCAATCGGAGCATCCATCGCCGCTCACCGGCAGGTCGAGGTTGCACACCTGGTGGAACTCGATCATGGTGTGCTGAGGATTGCCCAGATCCCAGCAGAGATTGTCGGTGCGGGCATCGATGTGACAGCTCGCGCACGACACCTGGCCCAGCCCGGAGAACGCGTGCGTGTCGTAGAGGAACGGGCGCCCCTCGCGCACCGTGGGTGGGGTGGAGTCATGGAACGGCACATGCCCCAGCAGCACGCCGGCATCCGCGTCGATCGCCGAGATCCGGGCTGCAAAGCGATCGATGCTGAAGATGCGTCGTCGCACGGGATCCAACGACAGGCCTGTCGGGCCCTCGCCCACGGCGATGGTGCGCAGGCGCACACCCGACTCGAGCGCGCACTCGATGACGGTTGATGACCCCATGCCCGCAATCCACGCACTGCCATGCAGGGCGTCGATCACGATGCCTCGCGGATCGCCGATGGAGAGTTGACGAAGCATCGGCGGAACGCTCGGCGAGTCGTACGCGAGGTGCGGGTTCAGGTCACCTCGGCTCGAGGGCGTGGCGCCCTTGGGTGGAACGACGGCGTACTCGATCTTCAGGAAGATGCCATTCACGTTGGATTCGTAGCGAATCTGGTTGAGGGCCTCCTGCCCCACCACGACCGACGATCCATCTGCACGGAGCGCCACGGCAAAGGGAACCGTCATCAGGCCGTGCACCGGGTTCATCTCGAGCGTGGTTGCGTCGATCGTGACCAGCCCATCGTCGACGACGTCCCACGTGACGGCCGCAGACCAGTCCGTGCCCTGATCATCGCGCCACGCACCCGCATCGTCACGCCGCACGATGAGGCCCGCCGGTGGCGGCGGAGCCAGCCCGGGGTGCATCGGAGGTTCGAAGCCCATGCCGGCGTTGGGCGGCGGGTTGGGGCTGCCTGCGTACGGACTCAGCGCCGAACTCACCACGTCGGCGGGGATCACGGTCGTGCGATTGCCCGAGCCAAACAGCGTCACGGCCACGCGCTCGCCGTCCGAGGCCATGGCACGTGGATGGACGCCGGGCATGGGAATCGAGAGGCTCGGCGCCGACAGATCGGCAGGATCGATGACCCGCACCCGATCCTCACCCGACACGCTCACGAACGCACGCATCGGCGAGCCCGCGAACACCACATCACCCGGCTCGTTGCCCACGTCGATGGTGGCCACGACGCGCATCGACATCAGATCGACGATGCTGATCGAGTCGCTGACCCGATTGACGACCCACGCTTCGGCAGCGTGACGGACCCGCACGCTGACTGGCTCAAGGCCCACGGGCACACTGCCTGCGAGCCGAAGCCACGGCGGACCGGCCAGCTGCTCGAAGCGCTCCAAGCGACCATCGGCCGTGTTCACGACGACCACATCGCCCGATCCGGGCACAAGGTCGATTGGGTGGACATGCGGGCTCTCGAAGCCGACCCATGGCGCATCGGCGCGTGCCATCGGTCCGGCAAGCGATGCGAGGCAGACGAGGCTCGCGAGCATCCTCGACATCGGCGGGAAACTCTACCTTCAGGATCCCCGCGAGCCAGTCGCGATCACCGGGATTGTTGACCTCAGCTGTCGCGCCGAAGCAGGCGCAGGCTGTTGAGCACCACGCTCACGCTGCTGAGCGCCATGGCAGCACTGGCGAGCATCGGTGGGAGCATCCACCCGGTCCAGGGCCAGAGCGCGCCGGCGGCCAGCGGAATCATGACCGCGTTGTAGCCGAAGGCCCACCAAAGGTTCTGCGTGATGGTGCGCAGCGTGCGCCGTGCCGAGCGCACCGCGATCGGCAGCGCGGCAAGATCCCCGCGCATGAGCGTGAGGTCCGCCGCTTCGAGCGCGATCGCAGCACCGCAGCCCATGGCGATCCCAACTTCGGCCTGCGCGAGCGCAGGCGCATCGTTGATGCCGTCCCCCACCATGGCCACGCGCTCGCCACCACGCTGCAGTTCGATGATCGAGCGCGCCTTGTCGTGCGGCAGCACGCCCGCGATGACGCGGTCGATGCCGACCTCTGCAGCGATGGCCCGCGCCGGTACGACTCGATCGCCGGTCAGCATCACGGGTTCGATGCCAAGCGCGCGCAGCGAGGCGACGGCCGCTCGACTGCTTGGACGCGATGCATCGCGAAGCTGGATCGAACCGAGCACGCGCTCGTCCACGGCAACGAGGGCAATCGTCGAAGCCTCGTCATCAGGGGCCGGCGCGGCGAGCCCAGCCGGCGCGGCGATCCACGCTGGCGTGCCCACACGCACACGCTGGCCACCGACCACGCCTTCCACGCCTTGCCCGGGATGCGCCACGACCTCCGAGGCAGGCTTGAGCAGGATCCCCCGCTCCTCGGCGGCGGCGGCGATGGCCCGTGCCAGCGGGTGCTCGCTCGAGCGCTCGATCGATGCCGCCATCGACAGCACCTCGCGCTCGGCCGCGCCGCCGAACGTCGTCACGCCAGACACGCGCGGGCGTCCCTCGGTGATCGTGCCGGTCTTGTCGAGCACGACGGTCGTTGCGCCCGCGAGCGCCTCGAGCGCTGCACCACCCTTGACGAGGATGCCTTGCCGCGCAGCCGCTGCCGTGCCGGCCATGATCGCAGCCGGCGTGGCGAGGCCCATCGCGCATGGGCACGCGATGATCAGCGTCGACACCATCGCCACGATCGCTCGGGCAACCCGATCCGCGTCGGGCCCAAGCACCATCCACGCCACACCAGTGAGGACAGCGATCCCAAGCACCACCGGCACGAAGCGCGCGCTCACGCGATCGGCCAGGCGCGCGATCGGCGCCTTGCTGCCTTGTGCCTCCTCGACCGCACGCACGACCTGCGCCAGGACCGTCGCGCCGCCGACCTTGGTGGCGACGATGCGCAACGCGCCGGCGCCGTTGACCGTGCCGCCGAACAGGCGATCACCCGTGGCCTTGTCGACGGGCATGGGCTCGCCCGTCAGCATGGATTCATCGACGCTCGATCGTCCTGATTCGACGGTGCCGTCGACCGGCACCCGGCTGCCCGGGCGAATCAGGACGAGCTCTCCCACCTCGACCTCTGCCACGCTGATCTCGCATTCGGTCCCATCGCGGAGCACGACCGCCCGTGGCGGTGCAAGGTCCACCAGCGACTCGATCGCGTGGCTGGCCGATCGAGTCGCCCGCCACTCGAGCCACTTGCCCAGCGTAACCAGCACGACGATCGATGCCGCTGCCTCGAACTGCAGCGGCGTACCGTGCGCATCGGCCGCACCTGCATCGCGCACCAGGTCGGCGATCGACGGAACCAGAAGGACCAGCATCGACCAGAGCCATGCCACGCCGCTGCCAAGGGCGACCAGCGTGTCCATCGACGTCATGCCTGCCTTGGCCTGCCGCCATGCACGAACGATGAACGGCCAACCGCAGACCATCATCACCGCCGTGCCCAGGATCGCCTGCATCCAGTCGGTCCATGCACCGTGCAGGAAGGGCACGCTGCCGTGCGTCATGGCCATCACCACCACCGGCGCAGCCAGGATCGCGCCGACGATCGTGCGCCTGAGGAGGTCGCGCCCCTCGGCCTCGCGCGCGGCAACCATGGCAGCGCGAGCATCACCGACGTTCTGATCACGGTCACGCGGCACGATGGCGTGGTAGCCAAGGCGCTCGACCTCGCCCACGATCCGCTCGGCGGGCACATCAACGGCGCACTCGAGCGTCGCCACCCTCGTGGCGAAGTTCACGCTGGCCGAGCGCACGCCCGGCACGGCACCCAGGCCTCGTTCAAGCTTGAGCGCGCACGCTGCACAAGACATGCCACCGATCGGCAGGCTGCGTCGCTCCCAACTCGCGCGTTCAGGGTCCACGCGCGCAGTCTAGGACCCGCGCCGCGGTGCCACGATCATCAGCACGGCTTCGTAGCTCAGCACAAGGAGCACGGACACGATCACGAACGAGATCGAGAACCTGCCCAGCGCTCCGGTGGGCACGTCGCTCACGATCCATGGCACGACCACGCACAGCGGCAGGTGGACGAGGTAGATCCAGAACGAGGCATCGACGAGCCACCGGACGGCAGGCCGCGGTCGCGCCAGCACCCGCTCGGCCACACCGATCAGGCCAAGCACGAGCAACCAACATGCGACGGCGCTCGTGGCCTGCGCGGCCACCAAGAGCATCGGTGCCGGCCGTTGCCCGTGTCCCGTGACGGCAAACCACGCGATCGCCGCGACGAGTGCAACCACCAACGCGCCAAGGCCAAGCGAGAGGTGCCACCAGCCCGTCCTCACGAGCCGCGCGACCATGCCGGCCTCTCGACGGATGCACCAACCACCCACGAAGTACAGCGCGTAGCAGGCGAGGATGGCCGGCGACATCACGAACGAATGCGGCGTGTCGATGCCCGGTCGGTGCATCGGCAGCATCGTGACCGTGGTCAGCACGGCAAGCACCGGAACGAGCAGCCAGCGTGCGCGACCCATGAAGAGCGCATGCCGTGCGCGCGCGGCACACGACCGAAGCGAACCGGGCGCCATCGCGGCCACCGCCACGACCGGCAGCGAGATGATCTGGAAGATGATCAGCACTTCAAGGAACCAGAGGTGGATTGGCACCGGATTGACCCACGGATGCTTGAGCGCGGCTGCGAAGAGCGCGGCCCGAGTGGCCTCATCGACCTGATCCGTCTGCAACCGCACGAAGACGAACGCCAGCATCGTCATGGGAAACAGCACGAACCACGACACGACCGAAGGCAGCAGGATCCGCTGCGCGCGGTTGCGGGCATAGCCCCACGCACCACGCCGCTCGATGAGCATCGCCGAGAAGTAGCCGCTCATCACGAAGAAGACCGGCATGCGGAAGGTATGGATCGCAAGCACGACGAGGCCCGCCAGCGGGCTGCGCGCCGGATCGCGGAAGGGCCACGTGCCGTCCTCCGGTCCCTCGACGTAGTTGATCGCCAGATGCAGCACCACGCCCAGCAGCATCATGCTGCCACGCAGCGCATCGATGCCGTGGTGGCGTTCCGTTGGGATCGGCGGCGGAGGTGCGAACACGACGAGAGTGCTACCACGCCTCGCCACACGAGACCCGTGTTGCAACGGCTACGCTCTCGCGCATGACCCGAACGGCTTCGGTCCGTGCTCACTCCGCGCGCCGCGATCCACCTGCACCAGGTGCGCCCTTCGCCGTCCAGCCCGTGCGCAACGGCCGGGGCCTCGTCGCCCTGCAGCGATTCGAGCGCGATGCCGTGATCCTCGACCTGCGGGGGCGCATCGTGTCGGCAGCGACCGTCTGGTCCATGTGGGACCGTGACCCGCGGCGCGCGGCCAATTGCATTCGCTTCGGGCCGAAGTCGTACCTCGATCCGGGCTCGCAGCCGGGCGCCTTCGCGAACCACTCGTGCCGCCCGGCGACGGCCCTCTTCCGCGAAGGCCGGCGACTGCTGGTCGTCGCGCTGCGCACCATCCGAGCGGGCGATGAACTCACGCACGACTACTCGACCTTCCTGGGTGCCGATGATGTCTGGACCATGCGCTGCAACTGCGGCGAGCGCGGGTGCCGCGGGCGCATCGGGAGGTTCGACCGGCTGCCGCCGCGCTCGCTGGCGGCCTACCGCGCCCAGGGACTGATCCCGGACTTCATCGAAGCCACCGCGCAGGATTGATCGTGGCCGAGCTCCCTCGCGGTAACCTGATGGCCATGCATGTTCGCCCCCTCATGCGATGGATCTGCCAGCACGTGGCGGCGATCACCGTGGTGATCGAACCCGCAACGCTTGACCTAGGTTCGATTCCGCTCGGTTCGGAGCGGTCGATGCCGGTCCTCCTTCGCAACACCGGAAGCGAGCCCGTGAAGGTGGTCACCGCGGCAGGCAATTGCGCGTGCACCACATCGACCTGGCCGACCGAACCCATTGCGCCAGGCGCCAGCGCCGAGGCAGTTGTCACGCTCAAGCCCAGCGAATCGCAGCGCGGCGAGCGACTCACGAAGAAGGTGAGCTTCGTGATCGAGGGCCAAGGCGTGGTGGATCTGGCGGTCGTCGCCAGCGTGCCCGCGGATCCTCAAGCTCCGACGGCTGTGCCCAGCCAGCCTGCGCAACCCGCGCGCCCCGCCACACCGCTGCCACCCAAGCCATCGACGGCCTTCACTCGCGTCGATCCGCCGATGAAGCCCGGCGTTCGCGCCGCCTTCCCTGCCTTCGATCACTGGATCGTGGGGGCACCGGAAACCGTTTGGGCGCCCGGCGTCATCTACGTCATCGACTTCTTCGGCACCGACTGCAGCCACTGCAAGGAGTACGCCACGCTGATCGAGCAGGTCATGCGTGACTTCGGGGCCAAGGGCGTGCGCTTCATCGCGACCACCGATGAGCAACCTGATGTGGTCCGCGCGTGGTACGGCAAGGTCGGCGTGGCCGACCACTTCCCCTGCGCGATCACGGCGGACCCGGATCGCAGCGTGCTCGCGCTCTTCCAGCACGGCACCTTCCGCACGTCGACGCCCCGGTTCTTCATCATCAAGGACGGCATCGTGCAGTGGTATGGCCACCCCAAGGTGAGCCGACCGGTGCTGGATGCGCTGCTCGCTGGCACCTGGGATCCGCGTTCGGAACTGGCCGATGCCGTCACCGAGAGCAACGTCGCGCGCGCGAAGAACGCGACCGACACCGTCATCCGCTGGTGCGATCGATCGGGCGACTGGCAGCCCCTGCTCGAGACGCTCGACCACGTCCGCGCGGCGATCCCCGAGCGCGCTGGGCAGTACGAATCGCAGCGCTTCCTGATCATGATCGGCCTGGCCAAGCAGGTCGAGCAGGGCTACGCGTTCGGCCGCGCGGTGGCCAAGGCCCGCGCCACCGAGATGGAGACGCTGCGCGCGATGGCACGCGCGATCCTCGAGACCCCCTTCGTCAAGGTGCGTGATCTTGACTTCGCGATGGAACTGGCCATCGCGGCCGACACGCTGGCCAAGGGCGAGGATGCGCGCGCCGCGGACACGGTGGCGCTGGCGAACTACGCCAAGGGAAACCGCGAGGCTGCGGTCACCAACGGTGAACGTGCGGTGCGGCTCGAGACCGATCCATCCATGAAGCGCAAGTACGAGCAGGCGCTGCAGAAGTACCGCACGGGCCCGATGGGGCCCGAGCCGAGCAAGGATCACGAGCCTGCTCCGGCCGATGCACCCGCGCAACCACCGCGGCGCGGACAGCGACCGGCCGGTCAGTGAAGGAGCCTGCGGCGTCGTGATGGTGCGTGCCGGACCGTGATGGAATCTCACGGCTGGTGATCGTGCTTGACGATTCGTGATGGCGCCTGGCGGTCCGCGATGGATCGAGCGTGGGCAGAGCCACTCTCGGTCAGCGCAGCTTGGCTTCGAGCTCTTCCCAGCGTGCGTAGAGCCGGGCAACCTCGGTATGCGCCGCAGCCGACGCGTCGCAGGCCTTGCGGAACGCGACGTGGTTCGATTGCAGCGACGGCTCGTTCATGTGCTCATCGGCCTTGGCCGCAGCGAGCTCCGCAGCCGCGATCGCCGCCTCGATCCCGTCGTACTCGCGCTGGTCGTTGTAGGAGAGCTTCTTGCGCTGCGGCTGGGCCGGCGCGCTCGCGGCAGCCGGACGCGGTGCTGCAACCCGCGGCGCAAGCGCCTCTGCGGCGGCCTCGAACGACTTGAGTGCGCGAAGCGCCTGCTCGAGATCCGCGACCTGCGCCGACTGGCCACCGGGGCCGCCGAGCACGATCACCTGGGTCGCGAGCCGCTCGAGCATCGCGCGATCGTGCGTCACCAGCAGCACCGGTCCGTCGAACTCCTCGATCGACTGCTCGAGCACGCCGAGCGTGGGCAGGTCGAGGTCGTTGGTGGGTTCGTCGAGCACGAGCACGTCGGCTGGCTCGAGCATCATGCGCGCAATGTGGGCGCGCGCGAGCTCGCCGCCGGAAAGCCGCGAGACCTGCTGCAGCAGCTGGTCGTCATCGAAGAGGAATCGTCGCGACCAGGCCGTGATGTGCATCTCGCCGTCACGGAAGCGGACCTTGTCGCCAACGGGGCAGATCGCATCCTTCAGCGTCATCGTGCCGTCGAGCTCCGCGCGCTGCTGCGAAAGCGTGACGACCCGCGGCGCCGGGTCGGCACGACCGACGGTTCCGGAGTCGGGCGCGCGCTCTCCCGTGAGCGTGCGCAGCAGCGTCGTCTTGCCAGAGCCGTTGGGGCCCATCACGGCCACGCAGTCGCCCGGCACGAGCTCGACATCGAGTCCCGTGAACAAGGTGCGGCCGCCGAGTGCCACCGAGATGCCCTCGGCCCACATCAGCCGGCGCGTGCGGCGCCCGCTGCCGGTGAAGTCCACGCGCGCGCCGCCCGATGCGGCGGCGGCGTTTCGCTTGGCGAGCTCGGCCAGCTGATCGCGACGGTCCGCGCTGTCGTCGATGCGCCCCTTGGCCTTCGTGCGCCGTGCTTGCGCGCCGCGGCCAAGCCAGGCGTTGTCGATGCGCACTTCGTTGGCGAGCGAAGCCTGCGCGCGTGCCTGCGCCTCGAGGAATTCCGTCTTGCGGCGCGCGAACTCATCGACACCGCCATCCGCGATGAAGACGCCGCCGGGATACGCGCGCGACAGCTCGCCCACGCGCGTGGCCACGCGCTCGAGGAAGACGCGATCGTGCGTGACGAAGACGCTCGTCCCCGCGCGGATGTCCTGCGCTCCCTTCACCAGGAACCGCTCGAGCCATTCAAGGCCCTCGACGTCGAGATGATTGGTCGGTTCATCGAGCAAAAGCAGATCCGGCGTGCCGCCCGCACGAGCCAGGCCCGCCGCGATCGAGCAGCGCTTGCGCCAGCCGCCGGAGAGCGTGGAGAGCGGCACGTCCATGCGCTCTTCCTCGAAGCCGATCTTGCCCAGGACGACCCCGGCCAGGACCAGCGCCTCGTGCTCATCGCCGTGACAGCGTGCGCAGTCGAGCGCGGCAGCGGCCACGGCCTCGCGCGCGGTCTGCCCATCGGGGAAGTCATCGCGCTGCGGCACGTACACGCTCACGATGCCGCGCGGCGTGCGCACCGAGCCCGAGTCAGGGTCCTCGCGCGCAGCGAGCATGCGCAGCAGCGTGCTCTTGCCGGCGCCGTTGGGGCCAATGAGCGCGAGCCGGTCGCCCTCGGCGATCGACATCGACACGCCCTTGAAGAGCGTACGCATGCCGTGCGATTTCGCGAGGTCAGTGGCGGTCAGGAGCATCGGGGCCGCGCACGGTACCGCGGCCATCCATCCCCAGCACGAACTTGAGGAACTGCGTGTCGTTGAAGGCCGTCCCCGCTTGGTCCATCTCGGCCAAGCGCACGATGACGAGCCCGTGCTCGGGCAGGATGTAGAGCCGCTGCTTGCCCGCGCCGGCAGCCATCACGGCCTTCACTGGCGTGCCATTGGCATCGTGGATCGTGGCGGTCTGGCCAGCCGCGACATCAGCTAGGCCCGGCTGCTCGCCACGACCGAGACGCTTGCGCAGGCGGCCGCCCTCGCTGCCACCTGCATTGGCAACCGCACCATCGGCGCCCGTCAGCAGCCACCACGTCAGTCCGTACTGGGGATTGGCGCGGCTGCCGATGAAGCACTGCTCAAGTGCATCGCGGTCGATGACGGGCGTCCATGCAGCGCCCGCCTCCGATCGCACCGCGCACCCACGTCGCACGAACTCGCCCCACTGCGCCCACTCGCGCGCGGTCAGGTGCGCACCACCCGGCAGGTTGGGATTGCCCTGCTGGTCGAGGGCGAAGCGAGTCTTGGGGAACTCCAGGCCCGCAGGCTTGAGCACACGTTCATGCATGTAGTCCCAGCATGTGCGCTCAGGCCGCGAACTCGCCGCGAGCTTGCGGGTCAGGAACTCGCCCCACGCGTAGAAGTGCGTCGGCCCGTAGCGGAACGTGCGGCCTGGCTCGGCCG
>Ga0172376_10006262_pt1 | contig 12991 bp, 18 predicted proteins | sample Lak35m_FD_121114 | JGI IMG/M metagenome (GOLD analysis project Ga0172376, IMG submission 121114) | Freshwater microbial communities from Kabuno Bay, South-Kivu, Congo - kab_092012_35m | ecosystem: Environmental > Aquatic > Freshwater > Lake | place: Democratic Republic of the Congo: South-Kivu...
CAGCAGCACCCCCGAGTGCTCCAGCCCCTCCTCGATCTTCACGGAGATCGGATCGCCCGGCTTGATGATCCACTCGTCGAACCACACCCGCAGCCCAGCCGCCCGCAGCCCCTCAGCCAGCTCCCGCACCACCGGCTTGTCGGCGCTGCTGTGGCTGAGGAAAACGTCTTACCGGAAGGTGGTGCGGGGCCCGGCCATGGGGGCAGGGTAGGGGGAGAGCTGGCGTCAGCGCCGAGCGTCCTGGAGCAGGCCGCCATAGGCCGTGAAGGCCCCATCGGCAGACAGCAAGGTGAGCGACTCGCTGATTGCTTGCGCGATCAAGAGGCGATCAAAGGGATCGCGGTGATGGTGCGGCAACTGTTCCAGCGTGAGCAGATGGGGAAGGTTGAGCGGCAGGAACAGAAAACCCGCCTGCTCTGCCCACTGGATGGCCTGGGCGGTGGAAAGGGGCATGTCTGAGCGGCCGAGGGAGTGCTTGATGGCGATTTCCCAGAGCGATACATGGCTGAGCAACACAACATCAGCGCCGGCAAGGATCAGCTCCCGGCTGAGCGGACCCAGCCTGGAATCGTCGGCAATGGCCCAGAGAAAGGCATGCGTATCCAGCAAGACCTCGCTCATCCCTGCTCGAAGAGCTCCGCGATCTGAGGATTGGCGGCATCGATGGAATCGGGCACAGAGAACTGGCCCCGGGCCACCCCCAGGCGGCGTGGTGGCTGGGGGGTGCGCAACGACGTGAGCCGGGCGACAGGCCGACCATTGCGGGCGATCACCACCTCCGTTTCCGCGCCGGATTCGATGGCCTCCACCAGGCGCGAGAGATGGGTTTTGGCCTCCAGCATGTTCACCACACGGCTGTCAGCGGCAGGTGGCGGTGTGGGGCTCCCCATGGCTTCCATCACGTGCTGCCAGACCAGACTAGACCAAACCAGTTGAGCGGGCCTGGCTGGAGCGGCTGGACTCCGTGGGTGCTGCCCCCCCTGCCAGGGATTGAGCAGCCGCACTCGGGAGGCCTGTACATCCGCGAGGTTTCGGCTCACCACCACCAGGTTGTGCACCAGGGCGGTGGCGGTGATCAAGCCATCGCGGAACGACTGGCCAGCGCTGAACCTGGGCCCGGACAGCATCTACAGCTACTGATGTGGCGAGCGAAGCAAGCGCGACCACAAGCGCGATCGTTTTCCTCTCAGATAACCCGCGCCTCGGTGCCTGCACTCAGCATCAGAGGCCTCCCCCAGGACATCGACGTCGGCATCAAGGCCATGGCGGCCCAGAATCAGCGCAGCTTGCAGGAGCGGGCCAGGCTGCTGATCGAACGGGAGGTGCGCTTGCCTCAGCCCGGTGCCATGGAGCGTGCCCGGAGTTGGCGCGAGCGCATGCGCGACCGACCCAGGCCCCATCTGCTGGAGGATCTGCGCGCCGATCGTGACCGTTGAAACAGCGCTCGACGAGGAACGCCCGATTTGTGTGGACACCAAATCTGGCTCTGGCCCTCCGCTACGGGGCCATCCTGCTCACCGCTGATCAACAGCTGGCTGGAGCGGCAGAAAGAACCGGTTGCGGAGGCGGAAGGGAGCGGGGTCCGTGATCGCCGCTGGTCAGTTCACGACACCTCGGCCAAGCCAGCCAAGCGCAAGGCGCTGGCCTACGCGCAGGCCAGTGACATTCCCCTGGCAAACTGTTGCTCGAAGCCCTCGACTTTGCCGTTGTTCATGTCGACACGGCTGAGCTCCATGGCCCTGGTGGCGCCAATGCGACGCTGCTGGGCCAGGCGTTCGCCGATCGCCGTGAGCACGACGATCCTCCCTGGTTGGGACGGCGCGATCGCTGATCCGCGGATCGAATCAAAGGGCTGGCAGGGTGCGGGCTGGGTTGCAAGCGGATGCGCCGCTCCTCTGCCTCGGGTTGCCCTGCGCCACGGCGGCCCTCATGGCGCGAACCCGAGCGGTGCCCCGGTGGCGGCATCCCAGAGGCGCAGGGTATAGTCGGGCTTCGTATCACCCGGGTCCACGACAAAAGGACCAGAACCAGACACAATGCGCCGCCCATCCGGGCTGAAGGCAACTGAATCCACATCGCTTGTGTGGGCCTGAAGCTCGAAGATCAGGTTGCGGGAAGGGCCCAAAGTGGGTGTGTTCGCGGGAAGCCCAAGAAAAGGCAACGATAAAGTGGGCCTTGGCGCCGCAGTTGATGGCAAGGTTGCTGTGGTGGGCGGGGTTGGCGCTGGTGCTGGGGCTTGAGTCAAGGAATCGGGGTTTGCTCGGGCTGGAAGCGGAGGTTGATCAGCCGATGCGTTCACAGCAGGCTGCGGAGATGCATCGGGCACAGGATGAAGAAACAGCGAGTCCATGAGGGTGCCATATTGATACGGTAACTGCTTTTCTCGTGTAGCCGTGTAGACATCACGTGTTGTGCGACGGATCAATTCTTGGATTTCCAGATTAGGTGTGGGCAGATGGCGCAAAAGAAAGGTGGTGAATGGCGAGTTGCGACTACCGGTTAGCGAATCATCTGCAAACATGCCTGCTTTGGTAGCATAGAAAATGACAGTGCCCTTTGTCTCCGGGGGAATTGCCAGGCCGCGATTGAAAAAACTTCTATTGTTAGTCCGCCAACCGCGCGGCAATTCGCTGCGACAAGCATCCAGGATGAACAGGCGCGCAGAAGCATCGGTCGCTTCAAGCATCTCGACGAGATCATTCAACTTATACGCTTGTCTCTTGAGCTTCGGTTCTGTCAGATCATCAAGGCCCAGAGGGATGAGATAGGAGTGCCCGTCAGCCTCCAAACCATGGCCGGAAAAATAGAACAATGCAACATCACCTCGCCGAATATCTCTGCGAAAGCTTTCTACCGCCGCTTCTATCGCCTCAATATTTGCATTTTTCACCAATGTCACCTCGAAGCCAATCGCACGAAGCACGCGAGAAACATCTTCCGCATCATTCAATGAATTCGACAAAACTCCATTCTTGTAGTCTTTGTTGCCGATCACCAACGCCAGCCGCCGCGTCGCCACCTGTGGCGATTGGGCCAACAGCACGGGTGGCCGTCTGAATGGACTGGCAACGGCGGCAAGGGCGCCCGGCGCTTGAGCAGCCGCTGCTGCCACTGCCAGCAGCCCCACCACAACGCCAACCGTCAGACCGTTCTTCATTGCACCCCATAGGGGCGCAGCCGCAGCCCGATGCCTCCGTCGGCCGCCGCCACCAGCCGGATCAGCACAAACACCACATCGGGGTTGCGGCTCAGCTTGGCGAACTGCGCTTCCGTCAGCGCTGGCGTGAGATCCACCACGGCCATGGAGGTGGCCGCATTGAGCTGCAGGGCTGAGCCGGGCAGCCCATCGATCGGAAGGCTCAGGCCGCGCACCGGTCGCAGCTGCTGGCGAAGGCCATTGGGCAGCGTCACCCACAGGTCGTTGGGTTGGGCGAATTCGATGGAGGCCACCTTGGCCATCGCCACCGTCTGGCTCTGCTGCCCCGCCGCCAAGCTCAGCGTGGAGGCACTGAACCTCACCAGCCGGCCGCTCAGGGATCCACCCGTCTTGAGCCGCACGGTGGCGGTGGCGGGCACGGCCACAGGCCAGGCAGCCCGGCTGGCGGCGGCAACCGGCGCGCCTGCAGCGCCCCCAGCGGCTCCCAGCCAAGGGCCGCGGGCGGCGCGAGACACACAACCCCAGAAAAGCAAGGCTCGCCAGCTGCTGCAGGGGTGGGGTCAAGCACGGAGGCCGCGGGAATTTCGGGCAAGGTATCGGCCGTCAGCGGCCCTGGGCAGGGCTGAGGATGACCAGCCGGTCGCCCCTGTCTCCGTCCGGGAAGATCAACACCGGTGGTGCCTTGCCGCCGGCCACCGCCGCGGGCAGGCTGGGGATCATGAGCAGTTGGTCGCCCGCATCGCTGAGCAAGCGCCAGCGGCGCTCTCCCGTTTCCGGATTGAGCTCGCTGCCCAGCAGGGCGTCATAACGCTCGCGGCTGCCCAACAGCCGCACATCGCTGGGATTGAGCAGCAGCTGATCCGGATCACGGCCAACCACCACATCTTTTCCTGGCATGGCGATCGTGATCAGGGGCAGGGTGGAGGTTTCATCCAGCGCGTCGCGGCGCGCGTCCGCCACTCCCTGCGATGCCGCCAGCCCGTAGAGCACCAGCAGCAGCCAAGGCACGATCACAACCTCGTCCACCAGGGAGCCGAGCAGCCACAACTGCTGCCGCTGGCTGGCGCCCAATCCCAGTCGCCCCTCCACCCGTGCCAACCGCGGCCCCAAGCGCCGCTGGCAGATCCGCAACGCTCGGAAGCTGAGCACGATGCCCACCAGAGCCAGGGCCAGACCCACAAGGAAGCGAACAATCGCCAGGGGATTGCCAAACAAGAGCGAGAGAGCCGCAAAGGAGGTGGACTCAACAGACAGCGCCAGACTGGTGGGTTCCACCTGGAAGAAGGTGTAGTAATGCCAGCGATACAGCCAGCCCGTGAAGAACAAAGCAATGGCCAGCAGACCCAAACTTCCCGCCAGCTTGACGAGTGGTCCGGCGGATTCGTGCGAGGTTGCAACCATCGACCACCCCCCTCATTTCAGCAAACAGCTCGTAACTCTAGGCCGTGTCGCCACAGGGGCCCATCTCGCCGCTGCGACATCCCCAGTCGTCCAACGCCTGAAAAAGATGGCTTACCCGGCCACACCTTGCGCAAGTCGCCAACCCTCTGGCCAGGCCTGAGCCTGGGCGGGGCGCTGCCGGGGCAATCAAGGGTAGGCCCACCCAGCGCGTCGGCGACTTGAGTGGCCAGCAAGACAGCAATCCAACAGGCGCGGGCCATCTGTGGCCAGTGATGAACACGGAGCCCACGAAAACAACCCCAGCCCCGCCGTCGCTCGGCAGTTGGTTCACAGAGCTTTTGCCGCAGCCCACCCAACAGTGACATTATGAACATCACACTTTCCGCTGACGAGAAAATCATCGAACGCGCCCGCAAGGCAGCACGGGGCATGGGTAAGGGCCTCAATCAGGCGGTACGCGACTACCTTGAGCAACTCGCCGCCGGTGAAGAGGGCCTGGACGCCGAACTCGAAGCACTCCGCAGCCTGGCCGGGCGAGGCAATTCGGGCGGGCAGCGCATCAACCGCGATGAGCTGTACGCCGACCGCCTGAACCACAGACTCTCATTCTGGGATGCGCTGATCGTGCAGACAGCGAGGGTAGCCCGTTGCCGTGTGCTCTACAACGAGGATATGCAGGCAGGGGCAAGGATTGGCAATGTTCTCATCGTCATTCCCTTCAAGTAACTACCGGGGGCGGGAGTCTTCTCGTTCCCGTACAACCCCTGAGGCCTTACCCGGGCAGCCCAACCAGGGCTAAACTAAGCCTTAGTTCATTGGGATCTTCGATGGCTGCCACCAAAAAATCCCTGACCGCACCACCCCTGCCATCACCACCCCTGGCCGCTCAGCCCCTGGCAAACCATCAGCTTGTGAACGTACACCAGGCCAAGAGCCAGCTCTCCCGGCTTCTGCAGCAGGTGGAGCAAGGCCAGGAGGTGGTGATCGCCCGCTCGGGGGTGCCGATTGCGCGGCTGGTGGCCTGGCAGGCGCCCGTCCAAGCGGTGGCGGCGCCCGGGGCCATGCATGGCCGGATCAAGCTGGCTGATGATTTCGACGCGCCCCTGAATGGGTCGTTTGAGGCGTTGTCGTGAGGCGGTTGCTGCTCGATACCCATCTGCTTCTGTGGTGGCTGAGCGGCGACCCACGGCTGCCTCGGCAGGTGGTGGAGCGTGTGCAGGCGCCGGGGGCGGAGGTTTTCGTGAGCCAGGCGTCGCTGTGGGAGATGGCGATCAAGCTGTCGATCGGCAGGCTGCAGGTGGATCTGCCGGACCTGGAGCGCCAGGTGCCGCTGCAGGGCTTCCATTGGCTGCCGATCCGCAACAGCCATCTTCTGGCGGTGGGGGAGCTGGAAAGCGATGGCGCCCACAAAGATCCCTTTGATCGCTTGCTGGTCTGCCAGAGCCGGACGGAGCCGCTGCTGCTGCTGACGGGCGACAGCCAGCTGAAACGCTATGGATCCACCGTGATCCTGGTGGCCTGAGGCGTAACCGGTGTGACAGGTGGTGGCATTGATCTCCCGGGCTCTGTTGCAGGGCTCCACCCGCCACCGCCACACCCCCGGATGCCGTGTCGCCATCCCAAGTCCCTCCCGCAGCCCCGCCGCCGCCGGTCAGCGCTCCGGAGCGGCCAGATCCGCCAGAATCACCATCACCACCACGCCGCTGGCTGGGCCTTGATCGCCTGGGCGTGCTCCAGGTGCTCGGCGGCATCGCCCTCGGCCTGATTGCCCTGTTCTCCTCCTATGACCACATCACCCTCGCCGGCCGCACCCTCCAGCTCCAGCAGCAGTGGAGCATCCCTTGCATCGCTGCCTCGCTGGCGACAGTTTTTGTCGACGCTCAACTGGCGACGGGATCCCGGCTACGAGCTGCGGATGCTGCAGTTCGAGCAGCGCGGGATACAGTTCGAGCAGCGCAAGATGCAGCACGAGCTGAGGATGAAGCAGCTCGAGAGCGAGATCGAGCAGATCGAGAAAGAAACCGAGCAACTGAGGCGCGAGAACGCCAGAGCGAGAGCTTTAAGCGCCTTGATCGAGCAGCACTGCTTTCCGGACGATTCCAACTCGATCCCACTCCCACCAACCGAGCCCGGTTCCAGTTCTTCCTGACTCTCCTCGCGGACGCCAGCACAGCAGATCCGGAAGAGGATTGCTGAGCCCCCTCCGGCTAGGCCTGGGAGCAGAGGGCCTCACCAAGGCTCGCCGGCAGGATCCTGGCGATGATCCCGGCCTGCCTGGAGGTGGGCGCATCAGTGGTTGCCGATTCGCCACTGGGCCGAGATCTGCTGAGCGGACGCTTCAGCGAGGAGAACGCGCTCCCTTCTTGGACCTGCCTATCTGGGGCATGGAATTATGAGTGGTTTCGGGTCACCGCCACCCCTTAGTCAGGCAGGGCTTGCTCACTGAACTGCGGATCGAAATCAAGCTTGTTGAAAAAGGCGTGGCGGTGCGAGAAGAACCAGAGCAGGTTCACCACCCAGGTGTTGTGGTCATCAAGGTTGCCCCAGTGCTTCACCAGGGGCGCCAGCCGCAGGCAGTGCTCCAGGTAGCGCACGCCGCGGTTGTAGTCGCTGTTGCGGCCGCGATCGAGGATGGCGATCAGCATCTCCCGCAGGCAGAGGCTGGCGGCCAGGGGGTTGTGGGGCTCCAGGGTCTGGACGAGTGCCTTGAGGGTGTTTTCGTCGTTGCCATTGAGGCAATCGGGCCGGCGCTGGATCAGCTGGGCGGCGCGGCGATGGTCGGGCCAGCGGTGCAGGAACAGCAGCGCCCGCCAGGGGTGGCGATGGGCTATCACCGCATCGAGCGCCTGCTGCAGCGCCTCCTCGTCTTCGAAGGCCGGCAGGCGTTGCAGCCAGGTGCGCAGATGGGGCAACGACAACCGCTGCAGGGCAAAGCGGCGCCGCAGCGCCTGCGCCTCCTCGCCGCGGCCCAGCGCCTCCAGCGCCGCCAGGCGGGCATCGATCCAGACGCGGGCGCCATCGCTGCGCAATCCCTCCTCCAGCACCGCCTGATCCAGGTGGACCAGGGCCTGTTCGGCCTGGCCGGCGGCGACAAACCGCATCGCCACCCGGGCGGCGATGCGCGGACGGCGCAGGGCGTCGGGGCGATGGTCGCGGTAGTCCGCCAGGTAGGCCTCGGGCTCGGCAAGGCCATCGGCGATCGCCAGCAACGCCTCGCGCACCACCTGAGATCGCCGCCAGGCCGGCAGGCCGTCGTCATCCGGTTCGAAGTCGTCCGCGCGGGAGACAACGCCGCTGTACAGCGGGTGATGCCCCTGGTCGTCCGCTGGCGGGGCGCCCAGGGGTTCCTCGCCGGCCCACACGTCTGCCGCGTCGTCGTCATCCCCGAGCTCGTCGTCGCCTCGCCAGGGTTCGAGGTAGGTGCAGTCCTCCTCGATCAGCAGCCCATCGGCTTCCGCCTCCGCCGCTTCGTCCTCCAGCAGCGGGCCCCTGCCTTCGGCTGCGCTGGGGCGTTCCGCCAGCAGCCGCTGCCGCAACCGCCGCAGGCCCTCCGGCCCCAGTGCTGCGGCCAGGTGCTCCACCAGATGGTCGTATTGCCCCTCACGGTTTTCGAGCAGGGCCTCCGCCACCAGCTCCGCCAGGGCCGCCGGCTTCACGCCCGCCGCACCCACCAGCCGCCCGAGGTCGGCGCTGAGCTGATGAAACAGGTGCACCACCTTTTGATCGCTGTCGTCGACCCGATCCAGCAGCGGGTTGGCCAGATCCAGGAAGCGCCACAGCAGCTCCACCGCCAAGCCCGGGGCCTGCTCGCCGATCGTGGCCACAATCGCCTGCCGTTGGCCCTCCAGCTCGGCCAGCAGCGGCGGCAACGCCTTCGCATCCAGCCAACGCTTGGACCGCCCGATCGTGGTCAACCGCTTGCGCACCTGCTGGGCCATCTCCTGCGGACCCCGCACCTCCGCCATGGCCAGCCGCAGGGCACGCCGCGCCGTCGCATTGCCCTGCGTGTGCTCCAGCAGCAGCTCCGCCAGCCGTGCCGCGCCCAACGCCTCCAGCGAACGGGCATTCAGGCTCGACGCTCCAGCCATGGCCGCTCATCCCATCCTCATTCGCTCAACCCACTCTCATCAGCGAATCCGCTCCACCTTGTGGCCCGCCTGCCGCAACAGCTCCTGCACACTGTCGGGCCCCGTGAGGTGGCCGGCGCCCACCGCCACGAACACCACCCCCGGACGGGTGAGCCGTTTCTGGAGTTGTTGCGCCCAGCGGCGGTTGCGGTCGCTGAGCAGGAGGCGACGGGTCTGAGGGGTGCGGCTCAGGCTGTCGTTGAGCAGGCGGCCGGTGGCCTCGGCGTCGCCGCGCGCCCAGGCCTCCAGGAGCTGGTCCATGAGCGTCTGGGCGGCTGCCGGGTTCTGGAGCAGCTCGCGCAGGCCAGCCAGTTGTTCGGCTTTCGGCGTGGCATCGAGCATCGCGAACTGCTGCTCCGGCGTTTCGAAGGCCGTGATCGTTTCGCCCGCCTGGCGGGCGGCCCCGGCCAGCACCGTTTCCGCACCGCTCTGCGGATCCAGGCCGGCCTTCACGTCCTGCAGAACGGTGGCGGTCAGCGCGATGAACCACGGCTCCATCGGCTCGAAGGCGGCGGCGGGCAGGCCAAGCCGCTCCAGCGCCTGCCCATAGGCCGCGTGCTCCTTCGGGCTGAGCCGCTGGGCCATCGTGCGGCCGGCGGGATCCACCGCAAAGCGCAGCACCACCGGCGCCATCGCGGCAAGGTCATCGAGCGGCAGGATCTCCAGCTTCAGCTCATCCGACGCCTGAAACGCCGTGGCCACCGCCTCGTCAAACCAGGCGAGGTCTTTCGGCAACAGGTGCACGGTGCCGAACAGGTTGAGGGTGGTGTCGGCATCGCGCACCACCCACAGGGCCGGATCGGCATCGCGCGCCAACGCCCGCACGGGGGCGAGCACGCCGGCCGCCAGCAGACCCAGCCCCAGCAGCAGGGCCGCGAGGCGGCGGGGCACACGGGTTGGCGGGGCGAGCAAGGGCATCAGGGGCGTTCTGACGGCCATCGTTTTCCGAACCTACCGAAAACGACGGCCGGGGCTGGACCACCACATCTTTCCCCCCGTGACTCCGCCGCCGCTTCCTCCAGACTTGGCCCATTCCCAACCCCCCTGGCTGGGCCTGGATCGCCCGGGCCTCCTCCAAGCCAGCGGCGGCCTGATCCTCGGCCTGATCGCCCTGCTCACCTCCTATGACCACATCACCCTCGCAGGCCACACCACCCAACTCCCCCAGCAATGGGGAATCGCTTGCATCGCTGCCTCGGTGGCGACAGTTTTTATGGGTTTGTGCAATACAGCGCGCCACATAGGCGCGACGCTCAACTGGCGACGCGATCCCGGCTACGAGCAGCGGCTGCAGAAGCTGAGGCTCGAGACCGAGCAGAGCAGAGAGAGAACGAAGCTGATCGAGAAAGAAATCGAGCAGCTCGATCGCGAAAACGCCAGAGAGCAAGCGTTGAGCGCCTTGATCAGGCAGCGCCGCTTTCCGCCCAAGTCCAGCTCGATGCCTCCGCCGGCAACCGGGAGCGATGGTGGATCTTGCTTGCGATGATGGGGAGGATGTTCAGAAACCCGCCGCGGCAATATCCGCACCTGCGTAAGCGAGGTGGAGCTGCTCCCGCTCCGCAAGGGGCGACAGCGAAACAATCGCCGAAATTGAGCCGGGCGGCATGGCCCAGTTCCTGCAGCGTGCCGGCGGAGATGCGCAGCAGCTGTGCCTCCTCCAGTCGCCGCTGATGGTGCTCCCAGCCTGACTCCCTCAGGATGATCGCGTTCAGTACCGAGGTGTCGAGGATCATCCCGGGTCATCGCTTCCTAGAGGCTGTCGGCCGCAAAGAGCCGCGCCCGGTGAACTGCCGCAGCCGGGCGCCGATGCGCTGGTCCCAGGCCTTCCGCACCGCATCGAGGGAGCCGGACAGCAGCGCTGCCGATTGCTGGTGCCCATCCTTTCCAGGGAGGGCACGCGGAACCTACCCAATCCTCAACGGGCGAGGGGCGCGCCCGCTTGTCCCTCCCCCAACGCCTCCGCCAGCGACATCACCTGGGTGCGCCCTTGGAGCTGGTAGCTGCGCTGGCCGGGTGTGATCACCAGCAGCCGATCGAGCTCCAGATCGGCCAATGCCTGGCGCATCGAAGCCGTCAGGCGCGGGGCATCCACCCGCTTGATTTCCACGCCGATGCGCTGGCCACCATGCAGCACAAGCAGGTCGAGCTCAGCTCCGCCGTGGGTGGCCCAGAACCAGGCGCTCTCCGGCCGCCAGGCGGCCAGCAGCTGCTCGATCACGAACCCCTCCCAGGACGCGCCCAGGCGGGGATGGCGCAGCAGGGCGTCGTGGTCGGCGATCTGGAGCAGCTGATGCAACAATCCAGAGTCGCGGAAGTAGAGCTTCGGAGCCTTCACCTGACGCTTGAGCAGGTTGGCATGCCAGGGCTGCAGCACCCGCACCATGAACACGCCGGCGAGCAGATCGAGATAGCGGCGGCAGGTGGTCTGATTCACGCCGAGGGAACGGCCCAGTTCGGCGCCGTTCCAGAGCTGGCCGTGAAGATGGGCGAGCATCGCCCAGAAACGCTGCAGCGTGGCTGCCGGCACCCGCACCCCCAACTGGGGGAGATCGCTCTCCAGCAGGGTGCGGATGAAGTCGCGGCGCCAGATCAGGCTGTCGGTGTCGCCACCGGCCAGAAACGAGCGGGGAAATCCGCCACGCAGCCACAGGGCGGATGTGGCCTCCTGACCCACCTCCGCCAGGGAGAAACCCTCCATCTCCACGATTTCAAGCCGCCCCGCCAGCGACTCCGACAACTGGCGCAACAACGCCGGAGACGCTGAGCCGAGGATCAGGAAGCGCGCCGGATGATCGTCCCGGTCGGCCAACACCCGCAGCACGGGGAACAGCTCCGGACGCCGCTGCACCTCATCGATCACCACCGTTCCGCGCAACTCGCCCAGGGAGGTGAGGGGCTCGTCGAGCCGGGCCAGGCTGATCGGATCCTCGAGGTCGAAGGTATTGGCGCTGTCCGCTGGCACCAGTTGGCGGGCCAGGGTGGTTTTGCCGCACTGGCGGGGGCCCAGCAGGGCCACCACCGGCGCCCGGGCGAGGGCGGCACGGAGCGCAGCCAGAAGGGAAGAGCGAGGCAACAGCGCATGGCCATCAGCACAGAATTATTTCGGCACCAGCAGGCTGAGGTTGGCCAGAAACTTACCGGCGGGAGCAGCGATCAGTGGTGCCAGGATCCCGATCACCTGGGGAAGCTGATTGGCCAGGCGCACCGACAGGCCACGCTGCTGCAGCCAATCATCCCGTTCCATCAGGGGCACCTGCTGGGCCTCCATCACCGCCTCAGCCCGATCCTGCAGCACCAGCAGGATCGGGAAATACAAGGCAGCCAACATCATTGTAAAAACAGAACCCCAATAGAAGGCCACGCTGCCGACCACCGTCAAGAGCCCCTCTTTGTTGAGGAGCTGTGGCGCCCATGACATCCAGGCATACATGTGCAGCACGCCAGCCACCAGAAAGAGCGAAGCCAGCACGGCAAGCATGCGCGCATCCCTCACCCGTATCATCAGCTCTTTCTCCGTCCAGGCGCCGATCGGTTCACGCACAATCAAGGGACCAAAGGCGCAGAGCACAGCAGGCACAACAACGCCGAGCAGATTAATGGCAGTTAAAGTATTGCCGATAAACGCAAGTATGGGAGAAATTACAAGCTCCATGTCAACCCGAAGACTACGATATGTAAACAGAAAAATAGCCTTTATTGGTCGGTCGCTAATATCTACATTAATCAGATAGGCAATTCCGAGTGCAATCAAAAAACCAGCAATAGCAAGGTAGGCAAAAGCGAGGCGCCCTCGTATCCTGGTCCACATCCAACGGGATAACGCCACCAGCACAAACAACGAAACCAGCAAATAGAGATGGGCCGTGGCAGCCCAGACATGGCCATCTGAAATGGCTTGATTTGGATTTGCGCCAGCCAAAGCCGATTCCGCCTCTTCCAGAACATGCTGCGCAAAAGGAATACCGATCCAATCAAATAGCAGGTGACCCAGAATGAATACGACGAGGGGATAGGCAATCAGGCTTGTAGACGGTAACTCCCTGGCCAGAAGACTGCGCCATTTCCTGAGTTTCGCCATGCGTCAACCACCCAGCTCGTCGTCATGCTTGTCCATCCTGGCAAGGTTGCAATGGCCTGTCATCCACTGTACGTGAGTGGCACATCGGTGGCGGTTCGTCGCTCAACCTGGAAATCAGGCATGGAGGTGAGCCCCGAAGGCTGAAGGACAGGGAAGTCGAGGCGCCGCAGGCGCCAAGGTGGTACAACCAACAGCCGCAAACCAACAGCCAGGGTTAAGCAACAGCCA
>Ga0172376_10006263_pt1 | contig 12991 bp, 11 predicted proteins | sample Lak35m_FD_121114 | JGI IMG/M metagenome (GOLD analysis project Ga0172376, IMG submission 121114) | Freshwater microbial communities from Kabuno Bay, South-Kivu, Congo - kab_092012_35m | ecosystem: Environmental > Aquatic > Freshwater > Lake | place: Democratic Republic of the Congo: South-Kivu...
GAGCGTCTGCAGAGCGATCTCGCCGCGACGTCGATCCAGCTGTCGCAGGGGTCGCAGACCGCGCAGAGCGCGCAGTCGGTGGCCTCGGCGCAGGGCTTGCTCGGCCAGTTGAAGGGCTCCAAGGCGCTCGGCCGGCTCGTGATCGATCTTGAGGGGGTGCTGGAGGGCAGCATCGGCTCGAAGTCCGACATCCTGCTGCGCGACGGTGACGAACTCGTCATCCCACGGCTGCGTCAGGAGGTCACGGTGCTGGGTGAGGTGCAGAACGGCACCTCCCATCTTCACCGTGCCGGCCTGACGCGCGAGGACTACATCAGCCTGAGCGGTGGTCTTTCGCGCAAGGCGGACAAGGGCCGGGTCTATGTGGTGCGCGCCAACGGGAGTGTGGTCGCTCGGGAGAGCGGTTGGTTCGGCAGCGGTGGCCAGGTCGCCATCCAGCCGGGCGATACCATCGTCGCGCCGCTCGACACCGAGCGTCTGCCGCCGCTGCCCTTCTGGCAGGCCGTCACTTCCATCCTCTACAACGCGGCCGTCGCGGTGGCGGCGATCGGGTCGCTGTAGCGACTGCGAAACATGAGCACCGCTGATCTCTGGCAGTCCTGGGGTCCCGCGCGTTGGGCGGCATGGCTCACCGCGTGGCCGCGCGGCGCCAAGCGCGTCCTGATGGCGGTGACCGATGCCGTGCTCGTCACGGCGGCGATGTTCATCGCGCTCACGCTGAAGTTCGATGCCTTGCCCATCGCGAGCGCGCATTTTTGGGCGCTGTCGGCGGTGGCGGTGGTGTTCGCCTTCGCGTTCTTCTTGGTCACCGGGCTTTACCACTCGGTGGTTCGGTTCTTGGGGTCGAGCGTCAGCTACGCCGTGCTCTGGGGTGTCATGGTCTCAGCCGCGGCGGCGGCGACCTTCGATGCGGCGCTGGGTGGTGCAGCGCGCTCGCCGCGGTCGGTATTCGCGATCTACACGGCGCTCGCGCTGATGTTCGTCGGCGGTTCGCGCCTTTTGATGCGGCATTTCCTCAACGCCTTCCCGCAGCAGGGTGCGCAGCCGCTGATCATCTTCGGTGCGGGTGCAGCGGGGCGGCAGATCGCAGCGGCGCTGATGGGCAGCCGCGAGTATCGCCCGGTCGCCTTCGCCGACGACCAGCGTGTGATGCACGGTTCGCTGATCGGTGGCTTGCAGGTCTACCCGCCGGCGCGGCTGCCGGAGGTCGTGGGCAAGTGGAAGGATGTGGGCGTCCTGCTCGCCATTCCCTCGGCATCGCGCAAGCGTCGGCAGGAGATCCTCGAGTCGCTGGTGCCGCTCGGCGTGCATGTGCGCTCGCTTCCGGATATGTCGCAGATCGTCGCCGGCGAGGCGCGCGCCGAGGACATCCGCGAACTCGACGTCACCGACATCCTCGGCCGCGACGCCGTGAGCCCGAACGGCTCGCTCTTCAGCGCCTGTATCCGCGGCAAGTCGGTGATGGTGACGGGCGCCGGCGGGTCGATCGGCTCGGAGATCTGTCGCCAGATCCTGCGTAATCAACCCCGGCGGCTGGTGCTGCTCGAACTCTCCGAGATCGCGCTCTACAACATCGAGCGTGAGCTGCAGATCCTGATCGACGCCGAAGGCATGATCACGGAGCTGGTGCCGCTCCTCGGCGATGCCAAGCGCCGCGACCGCATGCTGCCGGCGATGCAGGCCTTCGGCGTGCAGACCGTCTACCACGCGGCCGCCTACAAGCATGTCCCGATCGTCGAGCACAATGTGGTCGAGGGCGTGCAGAACAACATCTTCTCGACCTGGGTCACGGCCGAGGCCGCGATGGAGGCGGGCGTCGAGACCTTCGTTCTCGTCTCGACCGACAAGGCCGTCAACCCGACCAATGTGATGGGTGCGACCAAGCGCGTCGCCGAACTCGTGCTGCAGGGCATCCAGGCGCGCAGCACCCGCACCCGCTTCGCGATGGTGCGCTTCGGCAATGTGTTGGCTTCGTCGGGGTCGGTGGTGCCGCTCTTCCAGGATCAGATCCGTAAGGGCGGGCCGGTCACGGTGACCCACCCGGAGGTGGTGCGGTACTTCATGACCATCCCCGAGGCCGCGCAGCTCGTCATCCAAGCGGGTGCGATGGGGCAGGGCGGAGATGTGTTCGTGCTCGACATGGGTCAGCCGGTGCGCATCGTCGATCTCGCGCGCCGCATGATCCGCCTTGCTGGGCGCACGGTGCGCGACGCCGCGAACCCGCATGGCGACATCGAGATCAAGTTCACGGGTCTGCGCCCCGCCGAGAAGCTCTATGAAGAACTGTTGATCGGCAAGAATGTCTCCGGCACGGAGCATCCGATGATCCTGCGCGCCGTCGAGGAGCACTTGCCCTGGTTGGAGCTCGAACCGCTGCTGCTGCAGTTCATCGAGGCGGCACGCACCAACGACTGCACGCGCATCGTCGACCTGCTGCGCACGCTGGTGACGGGGTATGCCCCGACCGGTGCGACGCATGACCTCGTGTGGATCGCGCGCGGCATGCCGGGACGGGCACTGCCGGTGGACGAGGCCGACGGCAAGGTCACGCCGCTTTTGCCGCGCCGTTCGCGGCCCGGCGACCAGACCATCCCCTGACGCGGTCGGCTGACCCATGCGTCTGACTCTCTTCGGCTCGGGCTATGTGGGGCTCGTGAGCGGCGCCTGCTTCGCGGATGCGGGCAACCGCGTGCTCTGTGTCGATGTCGATGCGGACAAGATCGCGCGTCTGCAGCGCGGCGAGATCCCCATCCACGAGCCCGGCCTCGACGCGATGATCGCCCGCAATGTCCGCGCCGGGCGACTGCGTTTCACCACCGATGCCGCGGAGGGAGTGGCGCACGGCGAGGTGATCCTGATCGCCGTCGGTACACCGCCGGGCGAGGACGGCTCGGCGGACCTGCGTCATGTGCTCGCTGTCGCGCGTACCATCGGGACGCACCTCGACGGCTATCGCATCGTGGTCGATAAATCGACCGTGCCGGTGGGCACGGCGGACCGTGTCCGTTCGGAGATCGCCGCCGCGCTCGCTGAGCGCGGTGTGTCGCACAGCTTCGATGTGGTCTCGAACCCGGAGTTCCTCAAGGAAGGCGCGGCCATCGGGGACTTCATGAAGCCCGACCGGGTGGTCATCGGCACGGACTCGCCACGCGCCATCGAGGTGATGCGCGCGCTCTACGACCCCTTCACGCGCAACCGCGAGCGGCTGATCGTGATGGACGCGCGCTCGGCGGAGCTCACCAAGTACGCGGCGAACGCCATGCTCGCCACCAAGATCTCGTTCATCAACGAACTCGCCGGCATCGCCGAAAAGGTGGGCGCCGACATCGAGAAGGTGCGGCAGGGCATCGGCTCGGATGCGCGCATCGGTTATGCGTTCATCTATCCGGGCGCGGGCTACGGTGGCTCCTGTTTCCCCAAGGATGTGCAGGCGCTGCAGCGGACGGCCTCGCAGGTGGGCGCGCCCTCGCGCTTGATCGAGGCCGTGCAAGCCGTCAACGCTGAACAGAAGCAGCTGCTGTTCCGGCGCATCCTCGCGCACTTCGGCGGCAGCGTCGCCGGGCGCACCATCGCGATCTGGGGGCTCGCCTTCAAGCCCAATACCGACGACATGCGCGAGGCGCCGAGCCGCGTGCTCATGGAGGCGCTCTGGCAAGCCGGTGCGCGGGTGCGGGCCTACGACCCCGTGGCGATGGCGGAGGCCAAGCGACTGTACGGAGACCGGCCCGACCTCGCACTCTGCGCCCATTCGGCGGACACCCTCGAGGGCGCCGACGCGCTCGCCATCGTCACCGAATGGCAGGAGTTCCGCAGCCCGGACTTCGACCTGCTCAAGGAAAAGCTCGCCGCGCCCGTGGTCTTCGACGGCCGGAATCTTTATGACCCCGCGCTGATGGCGCGCCGCGGGTTCACTTACTACGCTATCGGTCGAGGGGCGTCGGTGCGGTAGACTCCGCATCGTGATCACCCCCGTCATCCTCTCGGGAGGTTCGGGCACGCGGCTTTGGCCGTTGTCCCGAGAACACTTCCCCAAGCAGCTGCTCCCCCTCGCCGGGGGCAGCGAGACCATGCTGCAGGCCACGGTCGCGCGTACGGGCGGGCTGCCCGCGGTCGGCGCGCCGGTGGTGGTGTGCAACGAGGCGCACCGCTTCATGGTGGCCGAGCAGCTGCGCCAGGCGGGCGTGGAGGGCGCACGGATCGTGCTCGAGCCGGTGGGTCGCAACACCGCCCCGGCGATCGCGCTGGCCGCGCATGCGGCGCTTGCGGTGGCGGGCGACGCGGGTGCCGGTGCTGCGGACTCGGACCCCCTGCTGCTGGTGCTGCCCGCCGACCATGTGGTGCGCGATGTGGCGGCCTTCCAGGCGGCCGTACGGGCCGCGCTGCCCGCTGCCAAGGCCGGGCGGCTCGTCACCTTCGGCGTGGTCCCTGAGGGCCCGGAGACGGGCTACGGCTACATCCGGCGGACGGCCGAGCCGCTGGCGGGCCTGTCTGGCGCCGCGGACGGCGGCGCGGGCGGCGGCGCCGTCTACCCCATCGACCGCTTCGTCGAGAAGCCGGACCTCGCCACCGCGGAGCGCTTCGTCGCCTCGGGCGAGTACTACTGGAACAGCGGCATGTTCCTTTTCGGCGCGCGCCGCTATCTGCGTGAACTCGAGGCGCAGGCGCCGGACATCGCCGCCGCTGCCGCCGCCGCGTTCACCGCCGCGAAGTCCGACCTCGATTTCGTGCGCCTCGATGCCGAGACCTTCGGAGCCTGCCGCAGCGACTCCATCGACTACGCCGTGATGGAGAAGACCCGCGATGCGGTGGTCGTGCCGCTCGCCGCGGGTTGGAGCGATGTCGGGTCTTGGTCGTCGCTGCATGCGGCGGTCGGCTCGGATGCCGACGGCAATGTGCTGCGCGGCGATGTCATCGCCGAGGACACGCGCGATTCGTTCGTGTTCAGCGAGAGCCGTTTGGTGGCGACCGTCGGACTCGACTCGCACGTGGTCGTCGAGACCAAGGATGCGGTGCTGGTCGCGCCGCGCGACCGTGTGCAGGATGTGAAGGCGCTGGTCGCACGCATCAAGGCCGCGGGCCGCTCCGAGCATTCTTTGCACCGCGAGGTGTTCCGCCCCTGGGGTTCCTACGACAGCGTCGAGAACGGCGAGCGCTACCAGGTGAAGCGGCTCTCCGTGAAGCCCGGCGCCTCGATGTCGCTGCAGTTGCACCACCACCGCGCCGAGCACTGGATCGTGGTCTCGGGCACCGCGCGCATCACGCGCGGCGAGGAGGTCTTCTTGCTCGAGGAGAATCAGTCGACCTACATCCCGGTCGGCGCGAAGCACCGCATCGAGAACCCTGGGAAGATCCCGCTGCATATCATCGAGGTGCAGTCGGGCAGCTATCTCGGCGAGGACGATATCGTGCGCTTCGAGGACCGGTACGGGCGGGACAGCAAGAGCACCTGACATGAATCTCTCCGCTTTCAAGGCCTACGACATCCGCGGCCGCATCCCCGACGAGATCAACGACGACCTCGCGCGCGCGGTCGGCCGCGCCTATGCGGCCTTCGTGAAGCCGAAGCGCGTGGTGGTGGGCCACGACATGCGCCTGACGAGCCCCTCGCTCGCGGCGGCGCTCACGCAGGGGCTGCTCGAGAGCGGCGTCGATGTATACGACATCGGTCTGTGTGGCACTGAGGGTGTGTACTTCGCGACCGCCGCCGGGGACGGCGCGGGCGGTGCGTTCGACGGCGGCATCATGGTCACGGCGAGCCACAACCCGCCCGACTACAACGGCATGAAGTTCGTGCGCGAAGGCTCGCGGCCGATCAGCGCCGACACGGGTCTCAAGGAGATGGCGGCGATGATCCGCGAAGGGCGGCTGCCGCCGCCCGCGGCGAAGGCGGGCACGCGCCACACGCTCGATACGCGGGCGCGGTATATCGAGCATCTGCTCTCGTACATCGATGTCTCTCGTCTCAAGCCGCTCAAGGTCGTCGTCGACCCCGGTAACGGCGGCGCGGGGCCGTTCGTCGACCTGCTCGCGCCGCACCTGCCGTTCGAGTTCATCAAGGTGCGCCACGCGCCCGACGGTACCTTCCCGAACGGCGTGCCTAACCCGATGCTCGAGGCGAATCGCACATCGACCATCGAGGCCATCCGCAAGCACGGTGCCGATGTCGGCCTCGCCTGGGACGGCGACTTCGACCGCTGCTTCTTCTTCGACCACACGGGCCGCTTCATCGAGGGCTATTACCTCGTGGGACTGCTCGCGCAGTCGTTCCTGGAGCGCGAGCCCGGCGCGCGCATCGTCCACGACCCGCGGCTCACCTGGAACACGCTCGATATCGTGCAGACGCACGGCGGCGTGCCGGTGCTCTGCAAGTCGGGCCATGCGTTCATCAAGCAGAAGATGCGCGAGGTCGACGGTGCCTACGGCGGCGAGATGAGCGCGCACCATTACTTCCGCGACTTCGCCTACTGCGACAGCGGCATGATCCCCTGGCTGCTGGTGCTCGAGCGCATCTGTGCCTCGGGCAAGTCGCTCGCCGACCTCGTGGGTGAGCGTATGCGGCTCTTCCCGTGCAGCGGCGAGATCAACCGCCGCATCCCCGATGTGCCGGGCGCCATCAAGGCCGTGCAGGCGCACTACGCGGCGCTGGCGACCTCGGTGGACCATACGGATGGGTTGTCGATGGAGTTCGAGCCGACCGCTGCGGCGGGTGCCGCCGCCGGCGCCTGGCGCCTCAACCTGCGCGGCTCGAACACCGAGCCGCTGATCCGCCTGAACGTCGAGTCCCGCGGCAGCGAGGCGCTGATGCGAGAGAAGACCGCCGAGGTGCTGGCGCTGCTCGCCACCCGTGGGGCGGTGGCGGCGGATCACTGATATCGCTCACATAAAGGCCATTTCGTGAGCGATATCGTGCTAGCTTTCGCTCATGCAATGGAATTGGCAGCATCCAGACTGGCCCCGGTTCCGATACCGGCCCGACGCCTTGGTGGCGCGGGAGGCCGAGTTCCTGCGCGGCAGCGGCGTCGCGGTGGGTGCGGCCAGCCATCTGCCTGACGACGAGCGGCTGACGGTCGTCCTCGAACTGATCGGCACCGAGGCGCTCAAGACCTCCGAGATCGAAGGCGAGACGCTGGATCGCGACAGCGTGCAGTCGTCGCTGCGGCGGCAGTTCGGGCTGCAGGCGGACGGGCGCCAGGTCGGCCCCGCGGAGCGGGGCGTCGCCGCGATGCTGAGCAGCGTCTATCGCAACTTCAACGGACCTCTCACCGAGGCGCTGCTCTTCGAGTGGCATCGCGAGCTCATGCAGGGGCGGACGGATCTCACGCAGCTCGGCGGATACCGCAGGCATGACGAACCGATGCAGATCGTGTCGGGAGCGGTCTACGATCTGAAGGTGCACTTCGAGGCGCCGCCCTCCGCGGTGATACCGCGCGAGATGGCGGCGTTCCTGGACTGGTTCGCGGCGAGCGCCGCGGACGGCGCAGCGCCGCTGCCGGCGGTGACGCGTGCCGGAATCGCACATCTTTATTTTGAGAGCCTGCATCCTTTCGAGGACGGCAACGGCCGCGTCGGGCGTGCGATCGCGGAGATGGCGCTGGCGCAGGGCGCGGGACGACCGGCGCTCACCGCGCTTTCGCTCGTGCTGCAGCGGCATCGGTCGCGCTACTACGACGCGCTGTCGTCGGGCAGCCGCACGCTCGAGGTCGACGCGTGGCTGGACTGGTTCGCCGACCGCGTGCTCGAGGCGCAGCGCAGCGCGCTCGCGTCCATCGAGTTCGTCATCCACAAGACCCGGCTGCTCGACCGGCTGCGTGGGCGGCTCAACCCGCGTCAGGCAAAAGCCCTGCTGCGCGTGATGCGCGACGGACCGGGTGGGTTCGTGGGCGGGCTTTCCGCCGGCAAGTACACGGCGCTGACGGGCGCATCGGCCGCGACCGCGGGACGCGATCTTGCGGAGCTCGTGGAGTGGGGTGCGTTGGTGCGGACGGGCGAGAAACGCGGGACGCGTTATGCCCTGCCGTTCGATCCCGGGGAGTGATGGTGGGCGGTACTGGGATTGAACCAGTGACCCCTGCCGTGTGAAAGCAGTGCTCTACCGCTGAGCTAACCGCCCGCCCGGGAAAGGGGCTAGATTCTACGACGGGCGGGGCGGCTGCGCTAGACTTCGCCCCCCATGAGCATCGTCACCCGTTTTGCCCCGAGCCCGACCGGCATGCTGCACATCGGCGGCGTCCGGACGGCCCTCTTCTCCTGGCTGTACGCCCGCCGCCACGGCGGAAGGTTCATCCTGCGCGTCGAGGACACCGACCGCGAGCGCTCCACCGACGAGGCGGTGCGCGTGATCCTCGAGGGCATGCAGTGGCTCGGTCTCGCGGCCGACGAGGGTCCGTATTTCCAGACGGCGCGTTTCCCGCGCTACAAGGAAGTGATCGCGCAGTGGCTCGCCGAGGGCAAGGCCTACCGATGTTACTGCACCAAAGAAGAGCTCGAGCAGCTGCGCACCGAGCAGATGGCGCGCAAAGAAAAGCCGCGCTACGACGGCCGTTGGCGCGACCGCACGGATTCGCGCCCCGGCGTCGACCCGGTGATCCGCTTCCGCAACCCGCTCGAGGGTGAGGTGGTGGTGGAGGACCTCGTGCACGGGCGCGTGGTGTTCCGCAACAGCGAGCTCGACGACCTCGTCATCGCGCGCGGCGACGGCACGCCGACCTACAACTTCTGCGTGGTGGTGGACGACGCCGACATGGGCGTCACGCATGTCATCCGCGGTGATGACCATCTCAACAACACGCCGCGGCAGATGAACATGCTGGCGGCGCTCGGCGCGAAGATCCCGGTCTACGCGCATGTGCCTATGATCCTCGGGCCGGACGGCGCGAAGCTCTCGAAGCGCCATGGCGCGGTGAGCGTGCTGCAGTACGAGGAGGACGGCTATCTGCCCGATGCGCTGTTGAACTACCTGGTCCGCCTCGGCTGGTCGCATGGCGACCAGGAGGTGTTCACGCGCGCCGAGATGATCGCGGCGTTCGACATCGCCGATGTGAACAAGGCGGCCTCGGCCTTCAACCCCGAGAAGCTCTTGTGGCTGAACCAGCAGCACCTCATGCGCGCCGACCCGACGACGGTGGTGCCGTATCTCAAGCCGCACCTCGCGCGGGTAGGGATCGAGGCCGCGGCTGACGACGCTTTCCTGGCGCGCATCGTGGTCGCGCAGCGTGAGCGCGTGAAGACGCTCAAGGAGATGGCGCAGGCGAGCCGCTACTTCTTCGGTGAGGCCGTCGAGCTCGACGCCAAGGCCGCCGCCAAGCACCTCGGTGACGAGGGCAGGGCGGTGCTGACGGAGCTGCGCGCGACCCTCGCCGGCATCGCCGACTGGACCGCCGCGCCGCTCAACGCCGCGCTCAACGCGCTCGCCACCGCCCGCGGCATCGGCCTCGGCAAGGTGGCCCAGCCTCTGCGGGTCGCGGTGACCGGCAACACCATCTCACCGCCCATCGACCTCACCCTCGAGCTGCTCGGCCGGGAGCGGTCGCTGGCGAGGTTGGATAGGGCACTTCAACCTTGACTTTATCGGGGGGGTTCCGTAACTTGCGCCCCCTCTCGTGGGGCCATAGCTCAGCTGGGAGAGCGCTTGCATGGCATGCAAGAGGTCGGCGGTTCGATCCCGCCTGGCTCCACCAACTCTCTTGGGGTTTCGGCGTCCCCATCGTCTAGAGGCCCAGGACATTGCCCTTTCACGGCAGTAACAGGGGTTCGAATCCCCTTGGGGACGCCACTTCATCTGCCTGGCTGCGGGTCGGCAAGGCCGTCTGCATCGTGCTCTATACGGCCGCGGTGACGCGGCTTGCGGGTTGGCTGCCGGACGGGGTGTTCCCCTACGCGCCGATGCTCGCCGCGGTGTTCCTCGCGATCCATGCCGTCGAGTTGCCGTTCTTCTGGCGCCGTGTGAAGACGTATCGCGGACCGCTCGCAGCGAGCGTGGTGATGACCCTGCTGTTCGGGCTGCTGCACCTCGCGCCGTTGCGCGGCTCAGCGCGATAGGCGCTCGGCCATCCGGGTCTGCCAACCGGGGCCCGTGGCTTTCCATCTGGCGAGCACATCGGCGGGCAGTCTGATCGTCAGCTGCACGCGCGGGTTCGTGGCCCGCGGTCGCCCGGCACGACGCACCTCGCCGCGGGCGATCATCTTCTCCGTCAGCGCCGGCAGCTCCCGGTAGTGCGCGCGCTTGATGGGCGCGGCGTCAACTTTCTTCAGGTCCGAACCCAAGGATTGGCGCGAGGCGGATCGTTTCGCGGGCATCGGCTTTCCTCATGCTGAACACATGGCGCGACTCGCCACGCTCTACAAACCCGACCACAACGATCCGGCCAGCGAGTCGCCCGAAGCAGATCCGCCGCTCTTCGCCGTAGTCGCGTCGAACATCGACCACCTCGAACGTGGTGCCTGCGAAGACGATCGACGCGTCCTCGAAATCCAGGCCGCGCTCCTCGAGCGTGCGCTGCCGTTTCACCGGATCATAGGTGATGGTCATGGTTAATGTAGTGACGGAAATATGGAACGTCAAGCCCGGACAAGGCTATCGAGCCGCGTCGGTTCCGCCGAGCGATGGATCTCGGTCGATTTCGAGAAAAAGCGGTCCGGAGTCGAGAGCTAGTCCGAGACCACCGGATACACCGCGTCACCCCACAGCGTCTGCGGGTTGTCCATCATGATCTCGATGATCACGGGGACGAGCGCAGCCATGAAGCGCGCGCAGTCGCGCACCTGCTCGCGGTTGACGCTGCTGTGCCAGGTGCTGCCGCCGTGCACCAGCTGGTTGCGCAGCGTGTAGATGCGTGAGAGGACGATGCCGAGCAGCTTGAGCGTGTCGTTGGCGGCCAAGGCGTCCCGCGCGTTGCGGTTGGCGGCCTCGAAGCGCGGCTGCCACGCATCCGGTGCGAGCGTCCCCTTGTTCGAGAGCCAGAAGTCGCGGAATACATACTTGTTCTTGAGCAGCTCGCGGATCGGTCCGGTGAACTGTCGCCATACGAGGTCGGGGAGCCTGCGGTCGCGGTCCAGCGTCAGCAGCTTCTCGAGGAAGGATCGGAACGTCTCCTGCTCCGATGCGAAATAGTCCTCGGCGATGTCCGTCGCGTAGGCGGCGTTGAAGGCGATCCACAGGAAGATGAACTGGGCGTCGGGGTCGCCCTCGCCGGGCGAGCCGGCCGCGTCGGCTTCCATCTCCGCCCGCCTCAGCCAACTGAGCGCACGGTGCACACGCAGTCCTAGCGCGGGGCCGTAGAGCGCCTTCTCGGGCTCATAGCGCGCGAAGAGCTCCGCATGCGTCCGGCTCATCGCCAGCCGAGCCCCGGGAGTTTGCGCTCCCATTCGATGGCGCTGCGCACGATGAGGTCGAGGTCGTCGCGCTGCGGCTGCCAGCCGAGCACGCGGCGGATGGCGGAGGCCTCGGAGACGAGCTCCGGCGGGTCGCCGGCGCGACGCGGACCTTCGCGCAAGGTCAGCGGCTTGCCGGCCACGCGCGCGACGGCAGCGAGCACCTCGCGCACGCTGTAGCCGTGGCTGTAACCGACATTGAGCGTGGTCGACTCGCCGCCGTGACGCAGGTAGTCGAGCGCATCGAGGTGGGCGCGCGCGAGGTCCTCGACATGGAGGTAGTCGCGCACGGCCGTGCCGTCGGGCGTCGGGTAGTCGGTACCGAAGATCGCGACATGGTCGCGCTTGCCGGTGACATGCTCGGCGGCGACATGCACGAGATGGAACGCATCGCGCCGCGCTTGGCCGATGCGACCCGTGCCCTCGGCGCCCGCGACATTGAAATAGCGCAGCGCCACATGACGCATGGGGCTGGTCGCAGCGAGATCCCGCAGCATCCACTCCGACACCAGTTTCGAGCGGCCGTAGGGGTTGATGGGGCGGGTGGGGTGGTCCTCACCGGCGCGGCCGCCGTCGGGGATGCCGTACACGGCCGCGGTGGACGAGAACACGAACTGTGACACGCCATGGGCATCGCAGGCTGCGAGCAGCGCGCAAGTGCCGGCGGTGTTGTTACGGAAATATTTGAGCGGGTCGCGCACCGACTCGGGGACGCTGAGCGCCGCCGCGAAGTGCAGCACGGTGTCGACCTCATGCTCGCGCAGCACGCGCCCGACGAGCGCGCTGTCGGCGACATCGCCCACGACGAGCGGCGCATCGAGCACGGCCTGGCGGAAGCCGGTGCTGAGGTCGTCGAGCACCACGACGCGCTCACCGCGCTCGCGCAGCTGCAGCACGGTATGGCTGCCGATATAGCCGGCGCCGCCGGTGACGAGGATGCCTTTGGAAGCGCGGGGGGATTTCATGCGCAGGCCGTCAGCTTGCGCCGTGGCAGTGCTTGTATCGTTTGCCTGAGCCGCAGGGGCAGGGCGCGTTGCGGCTCAAGCCGGGGTCGATGGCCGGTGGCGCCGTCAGCGATGCCGGCGGCGACGATGCCGGCGGCGGCGACGTCATCGGGCCGCGCAGGAAATGCGGGTGGATGCGCGGCTGCACCGCCGCGTAGCCGACGCGCTCCAAGAACATGCGCTTCGCCGCGACGCCGTTGTCGGCGCCCAGCACCGGCGGGTCACCGTCGGGCAGCGCGGCGAGCGTCGCTTTGAGCAGCGCGTCGTACTGCAGCCACCCCGCTTCGTGGATGCCGTACTGGTACCACAGCGCCCGCCAGTCCTTGCAGAACCCGGCGAGCACGCGGCGGTACACCGCGGCCTGCGCAGGGTCGTTGTCCGCCCGCGCCGTGAGGTCGCGGATGAGATCGCCGACGAGGTGGTCGACCTCGCCGGGGGACATCACGGTCTGCTGGCTGTAGCGCTCGGTGCGCAGCTGCACGGCCTTGCCCTCGACATAAGGCACAAGGCGGGGCTCCAGCGGTCTGCCAGCCCGCTCGGCCTCGAGCGCGCGCGCGGCCATCTCCCAGAAGCGCGATGAGCCCGCGGTGTCGATGACGAGATGGGTGCGCAGGTCC
>Ga0172376_10006264_pt1 | contig 12988 bp, 10 predicted proteins | sample Lak35m_FD_121114 | JGI IMG/M metagenome (GOLD analysis project Ga0172376, IMG submission 121114) | Freshwater microbial communities from Kabuno Bay, South-Kivu, Congo - kab_092012_35m | ecosystem: Environmental > Aquatic > Freshwater > Lake | place: Democratic Republic of the Congo: South-Kivu...
CTGTATCTGGACTTTGAAACTTATAAAAAAGTGGAGACGGTCTTCAATCTGGCTATTAATCTCTACTATTTCTAGAATTTCGCAATCTGAGAGAGCTGGGTTGATGATCTCATTTCCAAACAAGGCTTCTTGCATGCTCAGCGTGAGAAACCTGTCTTTTAGGTCGTCTGTCCTGACAATGGTCTTCAACATGGAATCTGAGCTTCTGGTGTCCAGAGTGTAAACTGCATGGTATCTTGAACGCTTCACTTCTCCTTTGAGGCTCACAGAAGACGATATTTTCGACATGTACATCAGCACATAATTGGATCCATTGTGCATTGAAAATTCCATGTGGCTACCTGAGATATCAGTGGTGGGAAAATTCTCCTTTTTCAAGAATGTTTCCATGCTGTCAAACTCAAATGTATCTAGCCTTGTGTGATACACTGTTCCCAAGATAGTGGAGGCTCTGGGTATGCATAAGTGTTCTATGACCAGTTTATTTTTATCTTCAGAGAGAACAGAAAGGCAGAATCCTGGAGAGTTTACGCTGCATCTCAAAATGCAAGCATTTGGAATGCCATAGTGCATAGGCTGTGATTTCGTCTTGATGTCTGTCATAGGATGAGTCTTGATAGCTCTTATGCTTTTCTGAAGAGAGTTTTTGAATATACCTTCGCTGTTCAGGCTAGATCCGTCTGTATTGAATTTATTGAAGAGAGGGCTCTCTATTGCCACGTTGATAGTTTCTCTCTTTCCAGTACCACTACTTGACGCGGATTCTGCTATTTTCTTGTATTGATACTCAAACGCTTCGATTGAATCTCTGCACTTTTCTCTGCAGATTTTTGTTTTAGAGCACACTTGGAAATGATGCACTGGCAGGGGAGTCAAGACCATAGCAGTTGGGTTGCTTTGAATGTCATTGCAGCTCCTAGTGTCTGCAGATATCAGCTCATTGATGAAGGAGCCTATATTTTCAACTGCTATCAAACTGTTCTGAGTCCAGCTATCAAACGCGCCGTACATTTGTTTTTCTATGCTTTGAAAGTAGTTTTCGCACATTTTTTGCATGTTCTGTGCAGCATATGCGCTCTTCAAAAATGATTGCCACTTGCTCTTGTAGTTGGCTGGAATTAAGTATTCACATTTCTGGTACACGTACTGCACGTAATCTTCGCCTGCCGCACTTATGCACATGCACTTGTAAAGTGGCAACTCCACGAAAACACTCAGTGCCAAATCTATAGATCCGTCAATGAGAGATGTGGCTGCCAAGCAATTGTAGTAGACTCCTTTCCCGAACTTGGAATTGAAGCCGAACATGAGCCTCATGCCACTGCAGGCCTGTAAGTGTCTTTTGTGAATGATCTCGCGGTATTTGTCTTGGGCTTGATGAAGATGAATCCACAGAGGCTGAAGAGTGAATTTGGTTTCTTTCAAGTTGGATAGCACGTCCAGGATGACTGGAAGGAATGCATCGTATGTAAAGTGAACCCATGCTATGGAGGGTGCAGAAACAGAGGAGCCTACTATGTAGATTCTAGGATCAGTGGTAGCTATGATGACGCTCAGATCTGCTCCTGCAAATGGAGCAGCCATCATGGCGCTGAATATAGACTTACTGAGAGAAAAAACACCTTTGACTCCTGATTTAACGCCTCCTGAAATTGTTCCAGCAAGAGAAGATAGCAAGCGTCTTCTCCTTGTTTTCTCTATTGCATCTTGGTATTTCGTATCCAGTACGTCTATGCTTCTCACGATGTCAAACATTACTATCAGCTTCGAAGCGTCGCCTACTATTTGACCCCCGTCTGAGAATGCTTTGAAAATGGTCATTTCTTTGATATTTTTCAAGCCTGTGGATATTTCTGTCACAAACAATACGCTCTGTGTGACCCAAGCTACCAGATCCCAAAATGCATGAGACGCTTCGTATATAGAATAGAAGAAGGGGTCCATGGACACAAGAGACATCCCGCAGTTGTCCAGAGCAGAGTGCATGAGACTATTCTCAGGGCACGTTTTTTGAAATCTAGCTGTCAGCAACTCATTTATGGCAAATGGATTCAGCAGCAAATTTACAGGCATCTTCAGCATGTATACAACTGCAGCCATGGAGTGTCCTAGAATAGATCCTACGTTGGGCAGCATTCTCAGAGCAGGACACGTCATGTCAAAAATTTGAGAAGATGGATCTTCTTCTTGCCTGGATGCTTGACGCGAGTTCCTGCTGAGAAATAGCATGAGGCTTTTTCTGTCCCATGGCACATTTTCTCTTACCTGTGTCATATTGTACTTAAAAACAAAGTAGAATACAGTCTTTCCATTTTGCTTTCTCATAGAATTTTGAGAGTTGAGGAGGGGTCCCATGTCTGCCACAGCGCCTCTTCTCACAGCAATTACTATATTGTATTCGTCAAAATCTTCCAGGCTTTCTGCCCATAGATTAAGCTCTTTTTTTTCTGAGCACAATTCGTACAGTTTTCCTCCTGTCTGATACTCAGAAGATTTGATTATGGGAAATTCTAGATTGATGTCTATGGGAGAAGACGTTGCTATGTCTTCTGAGCACATCCTATTTCCTTCCATGCTAACATAACATAGATTGTTGCTTTGATACCTGACTTTCCATACAGTAAGAGGCGCGTACGACGAAGTGAGCATGATCTGCGTCTGAGCCATTAGCCCTTCAGATGAACAATAGTTTATGAATGCTGCAGCCCACTCGTAGGAAGGGTTGGTCACATACCATATAGCTTCTTCAGAGAGAGCAGCTGGATTGTATGGAATTTTATTTTGAATGTACTCTGCTGGAGCATAAATGGAACCTGGATTCATGTTGTAGAATTCTCTCTCTCTGCTTGGTGTTGTGCTCAGTTTTGTCACTGGTATGCCAAACGCTGCATAATATTCCATGGCAAACTCGTTGTATTGATCTCCCACGATGGTGGGAAAATCTATGTATTCTGTCAGGCCCTTATCTTTTTCGTTGGCAGCATACATGCGCATGAATACGTTGCCTGCCACCGCTATGGGCTGACCATTTAATATGAGTCTAGCTCCGTCTCTAGCGTTGCTGAGAGTATCTATTATGGGAATTACCAATTGCTTCTTGGCGTCGTATATGGTTTCGCTCTTATTTTTGAGTATGGAGAGGCACGTGGAATCGTATGAGCACTGCGCCTTTTCACTGTATTGCTTCAGTTCTTCCTGTGCTATCCATGTTTCTTGGCCTGAAAATTCACTATCTATAGAGCAGCGAGTTTGTATCATAGCATTTGAAGAAGGCAATTTGATTTCTGCGTATATTTGCGACGATAGTATACAGTTGCGCTCCGTGACGATGACCCCGTCTCTCCATTCAGCTGCTCCCCTCATTGTCATAGGCTGATAACTCTCGTGCCTCATACGAAGGCCCATGCAATAAGGAAAGCAGATGCCTCTTGTGTAAAATTTTTCTTCGAAGCAAGACAAACTGACTATTCCATTTTCTGTCGTCGAAGAAGAGCCGCATACTGGTATGACGTAGACTGCTATATCAGCAGTTAACTGCCTGTGAAATTGTGTTTTTTGCGATAGTATAGACGTGACTATTCTTTTGTGGTGCTTTCTGATGCTCTGTATCACAATTCGCACTCTATTGCATCTCAAGAGCCTAGTCTCTGCACCGAGGCTCCACTGAACTGGAAATGTCCACGCATTGCCTTGCTTTGTAATTGTAGTGCATTCTATTTCTATGCTGGACGTGTTTGCATTGTCTGAGCACCTGCATCCAAAGAGGCCCACGCCCCCATCATTTACATTCACACCTGAAGGCAAAAGAGCCCTAGCAATTCCAAATTCTGGATTCACTGGGACAGGCCATATAGATGGAGCGTATGCTCTCTTTAGACCTGCCTCTTGGTCCACAAACACTGCACTGTTGCCGTCCGTGATGGCAAATGTGTGTGTAGTCATCCTCACCAATAGAGTCGCATTGTTTTTGAACATGACTTGGGTCATCATAGAATCTCTGAAGACATCCTGAAAGTCTTTTGAATGAGAGCACAAGTTCTTGATCTGAGACGGCATGATGTTGCTCACGAGCACGTACATGACATCTATCCAATTTGTGAGGACGTCTCCTAACTTTTTGCAAGCTTGCGCCACATATTCAAAACTTGGACCAAAATCAGGGGTGCACATGGCTGGCCTGACATTTAATCCTCCAGCCAACTGACATCTTTGGTATGCAGACATGGGAGCCACTACCAACGCGTGGAGAAATCCATTCAAAAGCATAGAAGTGCTATTCCATAGCAAGGGATCTGACAGGGGATAGAATGTGACGTTGGCTATGAGTCCTACTGTTTCGCATGCCTTTCCCACTGTCATGATCCCGTGTCCTGTGGCCACTCTGAGATGGTAAAACATTGGATCGAAATCGAGCATCCTCCTACTAGGATCGAGGCAAGCGTCTGCTATATAATTGGGCTGCATGGAGGTGCAGATTTTCGAGGCGTTTCCTGCGCCCCTCACGCATAGCATGCTGTCGAGGCCTTCTATTGAGAATGTCTGATTGTTAAAATTTGAATTCTGGAATGAGCTCTTGCACTTTTCTATTTGATTGCTTTCCACAAACGCCTCTATACTTGAGAATAGAGCAGGAAAAGCTCTCCCAATGTGCTGTATGGACTGCACTGCGTGATATCCGCTTCCGTACACTGAGGCACCGCTCGTGAGAGAAGAGAAGAGCATGGAAATAGGAGTTCTCAAGAAAACATAAATCAATAAATTAAACGCTGGAATCACGTATGTGCCTACATACTCTAAGAAAGTAAGAGGAAAAGCTATGATGTTTCGCAGAGTAGGCCCTATGGACTGATTAAACACATCAATGACTACCCTTACTATATCTGTCCACTTTTGCTCTACTACAGCCAACAGTATAGAGAATATGACTAGAGGAAGCAGCAAGTATGCTACAAATATGACTGACCTACAGAAGGAGAAAAAGAGGTCTATGCATATGGATAGGATGAGGGTAAAGAACCCTAGAGCTTGCGCTATAAACCCATTTCTAGCAAATTTTTTTAGTGGAGATTCTTTTCCTAGAATATTGCTGCTGCTGTATCTTACGTGCAATATGGTAATGATCAAAGAATAGGTTAGAATTCTTATGATTCTATACAGGATGATGCTTAGGATGAATATGACTGAAGCCAGTGCCATGTAAGGCAAATTAGAGTTTATAGAGTATGTGAGAGACATTTTATTCACTGAGCTACTTGTATTATTTAATACATTCTCGATGTTTTGCTCAACATTTATTAGGCTAACTTATATACGTTTCCGTTTTCTTTTTTGGTCTGTATTTTCGAAAACTTTAGAGATGGTTCTGAGTACCATGTGTTTTTCTCTTTCTGTGATGATGTCTATATTTTTCAGCTTCTCTTCAGTGAATTGTATCTGCATGTCCATTTCCATGATCTCATGTTCTAGCTTTGATTTTTCAAATTCGAAGTCGTACTGCATATCTCCTGCCTCTTCATTGTTTAGAAATCCGCAGTCAGGGTAAATTCCATGGAGTTTTTTCATTTTTTCTTCTAAGCTCAATCTCTGCATTCTGGTATTTTTCAATAGAGCCTCCATGTTCAGCTTTTCAAGCTCAAAGGCTTTGAGATTTGCCTGGGTCATGAGCCAGGGTCTAAAGTCATACACGTGTTTTTTTCCTTTGTTGAGGTAAGAATAGACGTCAAGCGCGTTGTATAAGCAGGGTTCTTTGGTTTTCAAGAGCAATTCAAAGAAATTTTCTTGTATGACAATGAGACGCTCTATGCAAGCTCTACTTGACTCTTCATCTGGAAGAGGACACTTCATCTGGATATCTATCAAATGTCCAAAGAGTGACAATATGATATTGTGCTCTACTTCTGCGTACGTGTACCTGTATATGATCATGACTTCTACTAATTTATTCATGTTATTGAAGACTATGATGGGATCATAGAGGACATAAAATTGGAGGATTTGCTTTAATTCACATACAAATTTCATGGGGGGCACAGTAAGATATCCTGTAAAAAAGGCTATGTGAGATGTCTCCATTTTAAACTTTATATTTCGACATTGTGTATAATTTCTTTTATATTACTTGCGCTAGTTTAAATCCTTTTTTATTTTACTGCATGTTTTCCATGCATTTGTCAAGAAACAGCGTCTCTTCTGCGAGCGGAGTCCAGCTTAAAGGCTTCATTTGTTTTTGTTGTTGAAATCGTGCCTTGAGTTCAATTTGAATTTTTTCTGATTCATTTCTTTGGATGTAAAGTTTTGCTCCCTCTGATATGACTATACCTTGACTTAGGCTCAAGAGTTCATAGCACAATACTGCGTCATTCATGCAATAGTCGATGAGTTCTTGAAATTTAAATAAGCGAGCCAATTCTATGGCTCCCCTCCCGTCTCCACACTTTTGGCTTAATTGGTTCATCGAGAGGATGTGATCTAGCTTGCACGTGTGCTTCAGAATGTGTTTGCATACCATGAAAACGTCCACTGTCTTGAGAATCCAATCACTCACCACCTTTTCATCTATATTCAGCACTTGCTTCATGTACACAAAATCAAAGTACACTAGGTTATATCCTGTGATGTAGTCTGCTTCGTTCAGTATATCACAAAGGGCCTTTTTATTAGAATCTCTTGTTTCTTGATTCATTTGCCAAAATCTGAAAGCTGTCTTATTTTTTCCATCATACGTGCATATGCATGTGATGTCTGGCAGGGGCTTCTCTTCCAGTCTTCCAAGTGTCTCTATGTCTATTGATATCAATGAAGCGTTTAATACAGCGTTTACGTTCATGTTTTTAAATGGGAGGCGAAGAAGGAGGAGTAGATGGAATTTCTTCTATGGGGAGAGGGCAGCAGTACATCAAGCGCCTAGCCACAGTGATTAAGTGATATTTTCTGTCCATGTTTATATCCTTGACAATCACATTTGTTAGATCCATGGTGTCGATATTCTGATAAATATTTTTTCTCTGTGCCATTTCTTTTAGGTAAAACTCCATGCTTTTTGAGAGCTCTTTCTTATCCTTTTCTTTTGCATTGTTTGACGCGTTCAACCCACCGCTAGCCATATATGTTTGTGCAGCTTCTGTTCTTATTTAAGCTAAAATATAACTTACCCAACTCAAAATATATATCATGTATGCTGGTGACAGGATTCTACTTAGGCTAACGTATTTTTTATTTTTGGCTGCTTTAGTTCACTCAAGCGATTATGACAATTTGTTAGATCACTTCGCAGCAGGCGATATTTCGTGGAAGAGGGCTATGGATATGACCTTTGCTTCTAAGTCTGGGAGCTCAGCCACTTCTGAAAATATTTTATTCAGCAAAAACATACAGAATATGCTGATACGCCAGGGGCTGCCCACGAACGTGAGCACAGCTAGACAATTAGACGATGTTGAACTCTACAGGATCTTGTTTCTAGCTGGAGTTTCTGGCCTCACGCCTTGGGAAAGAGATCCTGCAAGCAATTTCATATTTTTAAATGAGCACGGCCACTTGGTGCACGTTGCCACCCCCACGTTGGTAGAGAGCGACATCATGATATGCATCATATGCGCCCTTCTTTTAGTTATAGCAACATTTCACATCATTTCAAGCTGGGATTTTGACAAGCAGCTGCTTCCTCTCAATTCAAAGCAAAATAGCGGAGACAAAGTGCAGTTAGGGGGTCTTTTTCAAAAGCCAGCCATGAACAAAAAATGATGAAAGCTAAGTGACATTGCTGTCCGTGGCAACTGAGCTTAATTGAACATCTGATTCGCTTAGAGTCTGTGTTATGTTGATAGTTTTAATGCCAGTGAGGTCTATGTGCCCCTGAGAATTTCTGTTTCCTTCGATATCTAGCACATAGAGTGCCTCGTTGCTGGGTTGCCCTACAACCAATACACCATGAGAAACGCATATGTTAAAGTTGGCTTCCATCAGAGGATTGCCCACTTCGTCTTTCGCAAGCTGACTTTCTGATAGCGTTTCCATGAAAGTCATTAACTTGAGCATGGCAGTTTCTTTCTTTTGATCCAGCTGTTTGTTTTGATATATGGATAGATTTTTGGTTCCATTCGTGCTATCTGCCCAATTGATTTCTGTGGCCACTAAATTAGCAAATAAATCAAAGGTACCATTTGCTCTTCTGAGCGAATTTGCTGCTGTGGTCACTTCGTTGGACACGACGTTGTTGTCATTAAGCCTCCTAAGATGAGACATCACTCTAGAGTATTGTCTACCCTGCAAAGTTTGACATTTAGTCCATATATTTCTGACTGCTACTCTTTCAAAGCTCTGTATGATTCTGGATATGGTTTTGACGTCTTCTTTGCTGTCGTATTTATCTTCCCACTTAGTGAGCGTATCTACATTGGTTATGAATCTTTCTATATTGTCTGTGTCGTGGGTGCTAGATGCTTTCAGGAAAGAGCGCACTGCCATGGCTCTCTGCTGATTTTCCAATTTTCTTTTCTTGGCAGTGTCTCTTACGTGTTCTTCTACCCATGGAGACTCCCATACATATGAAAAATCTCTCCTGCCTGACGTATTGATCAGGCCGTAGATTTCTCTGGCATACCTCAAATCTGCTGCCATGGAGCCTCCGTGTACATAGGCTGTCATCTTGACTTTGGTTTCATCTGTCATGGGACTTAACTTGTAAAGAGTTCCTCTTGCCTGACGACTTCTGAACAGAGCAAACCCTTCCTCTTCTGCAGCTGGCTGTGCGCTAGAGGCTCCTGCATTTTGATTTGAGAGCATTATGTCGAACCCTTCATTGTTTTCGTCGTCGCTCTGAATAGCTGCCATATTTGGCTGATGCGCTTAGAGAACGTGGATTTATATAACGTGATGCTGACGTGAGGAGTCAAGCCTGTTATTTATGAGGTTCTTCGTTTTTTTTATGTTGGAGATGACATGGCGCCTTGGACTTCTCAATGTGAGACGCTCTGCGATTCAGTGTGCGCTATCTGCAAGAAATCTGGCTTTGACAACTTTCGCTTGGTAGAGCATTCAAACGGATGCTTGTTTGTTTACGACTGCCCTCATTGGTCATCTCTAGCTAGCAGGCACCTTCAACTAAAGCATCCAAACGTGCTAGTGAGCATCAAATCAAGTACAAGTTCACTGTCTGGATTTGTGATCGTGATTGAAGAATCAAACAAGAGAGAAATGTGGAATGGCTTGATATGCGCTTCTGCATTGACAGTATCATACGTGGTGCTCAACGAATACTTTGATTTTTTTTCTCTGATATCAGATTTCATAAAGACTTTGGATTTTTCGTAGAGTTTCTTTTTTTCAGGCTTATCTATGATGAAACATGATGTAAATTTCTTTGTATTGGTTGAGTCTGGATGCAAATATGAAGCTCTGGACTGTAAAAGACCCCATGACCACAAATTCCAGCGACACAGCACAGCCTCTCAGCTCTCTTACGTTTGGGTTGAAGCTGCTTATCACTGCCATACCCATGAATATTATAGCAAAAATCACGCTTATCATATTCAACGTTTTGTACGTGAGCGTTCCATAGTTGATGTCTCTGGAACATATCCAGTTAAATCCAAGGATCCCTATGAGGAAACTCATCAAACCTACATAGTGCAGCGTCCATCCAGTGTCTATGACACCCAAGACAACGTTCCAACCTATGCACTCTAGTATAATAAATGCAAACACTGATTTATTTTCTATGTGTATGGCTGCTATGAAGTGTGTGACGCAAGTGAAGGTACTTGAAGTTCCTAGGACTACTATGCTCCACCCACAGTGCCTTTCCATACCTTCTGATATGTACCTGAGCTCTCCAGATTCATTTTCTGGGCCAGGATTCATGAAGACTATGGCTACTGTAAATATGGCTATGGTGATGTTGAAAAAGTAACTAGTGTAGACTAGATATTTCCTCACAGATATCACGTCTGGATGTGGACTGATGATGATAGAGTGACTTTCTCTTGCAGATGGAGTAGGATAGCCTTGTCTCATTTCCATCTTCCAAAAAAGCCTGCCCTCCTTGATTTATCTTGCTTATAATTTAAGCCAAGCGTTGTACTTATATCTGTAAAGCTATTGACTGTGGGTTGTTTTAAAACATTTGCAACTGTTTTTAGGGCTTGGTACATAGGAGCCACGCCATGCATCTTCAGCAAGTGAGCTAGCACCTCCCAATAGAGAAATATTTGGGCCCAGTGACTGAGCTTCTCTAATTTTTCTTGATTGTCTGCTTGCTGTATTCCTATGAAATTATTAGCGTGCACCATGGCCCCAATCATCACATTAAAAATGATTCTCACTGGGTCTACATTCTTTAATTTAGCAACTCCTTTTATTCCTTTGTTTTCTCTATAAAACTTTTCTTCCTTGTACCTCGAATGAATGATTTGTTGAAAGAGAGTAGAAGGAGCTTCTTTATTTTTTTCAGAGTTTATTTCTTTTGCAGTGAGATTTAATTTTTCAGAGAATGTTTTTTCTGCAGATTTTTCTTGTGATACTTTGGCGTCTCTCTGTATGTAATTCTGTATTCCCACTATACCAGTATATTCCATGAATAGAACAATAATGGATACAAATGTGTAGAGCAGGTGTCTGTTTTCTATGTTGATATTTTTTAAGCCTTCTAGGTTAGATAGTTTGGTAAATTCGCTAGCCTTGGCATGGATTTGATCATCAGGACTCTTGCTACTTGATTGAAAATCTTCTTTCCATTTGTATGCGCTTTGAGAAGCGCTTGAAATGTAGAGCCCTGCTTTGCTGATGAGCCACGAGGTGGCAGAAGCTCCTGCTATTGCAGTTGTCATGAACTGGCTCACATTGGATATGAGAGGTATGTAGGTTTCTAGGCTTCTGTATTGATTATAAACTCCATATGCTTGATTGGCTACTTTCCACGCTGCAAATGCGTAAGGCATGCTAGAGATAACATAAGGGACGCCCGTCAAAAATAGCATGGAGAGCTTGCTTTATTGAAGTTTGAGTGTGCTTTATATACTTGTTTCTTGGAGCCAAACATCTATAATTCGAGATATGACTCTAACTGCTTTAAATTTTCTGTGGCTGCGATATTTGTGTTTCTTTCATCCATCATAAAAAATATTTGGGATGTTGGCTTCTTGATGTGAGCTTTGCTCTTCTCTTCTTCGCTACTTCCAAATAAATATTGAAATATGTGGAGCATGGAAGGTAATTTAAAATCAAAAAGATATAGTGTATTTTTAATGATTTGACCAAACACAACCATGGCAAATAATTTTTCTACAGGAGTAAATCCTTGCATAGTAGACCAGGTTCTCCTTGCTTTCCTGTACGAAGCTGGCAGAAGCATTTCTTTTATTTTATCGTCATTGTATTCGCTTGTGTGAGCAGCTTTAAAAATGTGATCCATATGTTCTATGTTTTTTTATCTGTTGGATGTATGCAATTTATAGTGAGTGCCTCCCAATCTTGACGTCAATTCTTTCGTAGGAACCTGCGCTGTAGCATGCAATTCCTATAATCCTGGAGGCATCGTGGAGAGTAGCTCCACTATTTTGTATTCCCAACCTGAAAGGCTTCACAAACGCGGGTCGCTTCATTACAGCTCGCTCTGCATAAGAATGATCTCTTATCTTCATCATCTGATATGAAGTAGGATTGGTCAATTCTATATCAGAATTTCTGGCTGAGCTAGGGTCTCTCTTGTGCCTCATTCCTTCGTCATCAAACATATTAGCCTCTGCCTCTTCTTCAAAATACCACATGACTGGCTCAAATGCATTCACTGAATACCTTCCATTTTGAATGGTGATCTTTCCTCCAATCATCAAGGTAAGAGCATTATCTCCGTGTATGGGATCAGCCTCAGCGTCGCTCATTACGATTCCAGCAAAGTAAAGTTCGCTGGGATAGTATGCCTGCCCTTTAACATTGCAAGGCGTTTTGCAGTGATTGATTCTTTCCTCTTCTGTTCTGCAGTCGTAAAATTTTATGTACCACTTGATCAAGTCGTCATGTTTCTTTGAATTCATGACAGCAGTATTTGTAAATACAGGAGGCAGCCCTTTCTGCTCAGTAAACGACATGCCCAAGGGATTGTATGGCCTAGACAATCCCAGCGCTATTTCTTCTTTGATGGCTCTGAATTCTGCTGGGTTATTTCGCACTAGCACTGGGTCTGCTAAGGAGTTGTATATGCTCAGGCATAGGCGAGCAGTGGTATGAATGCGGGCACTGGTATCAGTATTTGTATTTGTAGCATTTGCTAAGCCTATGCCTCCAGCCTGATAACTCATATCACTGCTTTATCCCATGAATCTCAAAATATTTATATATATAGTCGAGAGGCGTATTTCCAGAATGATCACATCGCTCTAAGCTCCCATCAAATTGAGCTGCCTAAGCCTGGCCAAATTGCTTTCAAAGTGCTGGCCTATGCTATTTTGAAGGCCATTGATTCCCATCATGTGGTACACATACTGAGGATAGAGGCTGCATCCTTTGTGCTCCATGAGAGCCTTCCTTGAAGCATATTCGATGTGATTGAGAGCGTCTTGCACTGACATGTTGGGAGTAATAGGAGCAGTATGAAAGGGGCATCTCGGCATCTTCTCTGCTGCTGGATTTGTGCTGACAAATATCCTGTTAGCGTCCTTAGCATTTGAAGTGTAGTTTAATTTGTATATCTGAACTACACTCTGGTCGGTGGGCAAGGGAGCGCTGTGGTGAAAGTCATTGGAGCTCGCCAAGAAAATGAGAGTTTGACCATCATCTGATTCGCGCTTGCGGAATCCCATGATTCCGTTTTGCAGAGGAGCTATGCATATGTCGCCGCTGGCTTTCCTTAGCGACAGAGCCTCTGAAACTTCAGAAGGCAATTTGAGGACTGTGTCGTACATCTGCTGCCCCCCGTTGGTGACTTTGAGCAATTTCAAGAAAACATCCTTGAGCTTCTTAGCTTCGTTTCCTTGGAGGTTGTAGCCTTTCA
>Ga0172376_10006266_pt1 | contig 12987 bp, 12 predicted proteins | sample Lak35m_FD_121114 | JGI IMG/M metagenome (GOLD analysis project Ga0172376, IMG submission 121114) | Freshwater microbial communities from Kabuno Bay, South-Kivu, Congo - kab_092012_35m | ecosystem: Environmental > Aquatic > Freshwater > Lake | place: Democratic Republic of the Congo: South-Kivu...
CGCCACCGAGGTCCTGCAAAGCGACAAGCCGGTGCTGGTCGATTTCTGGGCCGAGTGGTGTGGGCCATGCAAGATGGTGGCTCCCATCCTGGAGGAGATCGCTGCCGAGCATCCGGGCATCGTCATCGCCAAGCTCAACGTCGACGAGAACCCGCAGTTGGCGGCCAGCTACCAGGTGAGTTCGATCCCCACCATGCACGTCTTCCAGGGCGGGCAGATCGTCAAGACCATCATCGGCGCCAAGCCCAAGCAGGCCCTCATCTCCGACCTGGCGCCCTACCTGTAGGGATGATCCGCCGCGGTGCCACCGGGGCGGCCGTTGCGGAGGTGCGCGCACGGCTCGCGCACCTGGGATACGTGGACTACCCAGCCTCGGTGGCCGAGGCTGGCTCCTTCGACGACGATCTCGATCGGGCGGTTCGGGCGTTCCAGCAGGAGCGTGGCCTGAGCGTCGACGGGATCGTCGGCCCGGACACCTACCGGCGGCTGGACCAAGCCCGGTGGAAACTGGGTGATCGGGTCCTGGCGTACTCGCCCGGCCACCTGATGACCGGTGATGACATCGCCGACCTGCAGCGTCGGCTCGCCGAACTCGGTTTCGACGCCGGCCGTCCGGACGGGATTCTCGGCCCACGAACCGACACGGCCATCAGGGAGTTCCAGCGCAGTGTCGGCGAGCAACCGGACGGCACCTGTGGACCGGTGACCTTCCGTGCCTTCGATCGGCTCGTCCGCACGATCAGCGGCGGCAACGCCGCGAATCTGCGTGACCGACTCACCCTGGCGGCCCTGCGCACCGGCATCGCCGACAAGGTGGTCGTGTTGGACACCGGACCGGGACCGGGCGAGGAGATCAGTTGGTCGATCGCACAGCGGGTTGAGGGCCGGCTGGCCGCCCTGGGCACACAGGTGCTGATGACCGGTCGCACCCTGTCCACCGCGGAGCCCGATGACGAGCCGGATCGAGCCGGGTTCGCGAATCGCACCGGCGCCGAGCTCTTCGTCAGCATCGGCACCGACCACGTCGCCAGCGAACACCCCAACGGACTGGCCACCTTCTACTACGGCGATCCGGTCCGAGACATCCATTCCCTCTCAGGTCGGATGCTCGCCGACCTGTTGCAGGAGGAGCTCTGCGCGGGGACTGGGTTGCGGGACCTGCGCACCCATGCCCGAAGTTGGGATCTGCTGCGGCTCACCAGGATGCCGGCGGTGAAGGTGGTGGTTGGTTACATGTCCAACCGCCAGGACGCCCAACGGCTGCAGTCGGTCGCGGTGCAGGATCGTCTCGCCCATGGGATCGCCGGCTCCCTGCGTCGCTTCTGCCGACCTGGCTGACGGGATCCGGGCGATCAGGCTGGTGCGGGGCTAGGCCGCCCGCACGCTGGTGCGTGATCGCGGAGTCCGCGGCCACAGCAAGCGGACGAGGAAGCCGACACCGATACCGACGAGCAGCATCACCACCGCCCAGCCGATCACGCGCGCCCACACGGGCCTATGGTAGGTCGCTATGAGCGGTACGCGCTTGGATCCATGGGTCGACTCCTACGCGCAGCGCGCGCACGGCATGTCCGCATCCGCTATTCGGGCGTTGTTCGCGGTGGCAGCTCGTCCTGAGGTGGTTTCCCTGGCGGGAGGGATGCCGTACGTCCAGGCACTCGCCGGTGATGCCTTCGCGGACACGGTGCATCGGATGCTCCAGGCCCGGGGACCACAGGCACTGCAGTACGGCTCCGGCCAGGGGGACGTCGGCCTACGTGAGCAGATCATCGAGGTCATGCGGGAGGTGGGTATCAGCGCCCACTCGGATGACGTGGTGGTCACCACCGGATCCCAGATGGCCTTGGACCTGGTCACCCGGGTGTTCTGCGACCCCGGGGACGTGGTGCTGGTCGAGGCTCCGTCCTATGTCGGGGCCCTCGGGGTCTTCCACAGCTACCAGTGCCAGGTCGTGCATGTGCCCATGGACGACGAGGGTCTGGTGCCGACGGCACTGCAGGAGGCCATCACCGCGGTACGCCAGCGTGGCCAGCGCCCGAAGTTGATCTACACGATCCCTTCCTTCCATAACCCCGCGGGCGTCACCCAGGGGGCCCGGCGACGGGCGGACCTGCTCGCCGTCGCCCTACGCGAGCGCATCGCCCTGCTGGAGGACGACCCCTACGGCCTGTTGGGCTTCGACGGGACGGTGCCGCAGGCGATCCGCGCCGATGACCCGGAAGGGGTCATCTACCTCGGCTCGTTCTCCAAGACGATCGCCTCCGGCCTGCGGGTCGGCTGGGCTCTGGCCCCGCACGGCGTGCGGGAGAAGCTCGTCCTGGCGGCTGAGTCCGCGGTGCTCTGCCCCTCGAACTACGCCCAGTTGACCGTCTCGGAGTACCTGGCGACCCAGCCCTGGCGGGAGCAGATCAAGACATTCCGCGAGCTCTATCGGGAGCGCCGGGATGCCCTCCTGGAGTCGATGACGACGATGATGCCGGCCGGGACGAGGTGGACGACCCCCGCGGGCGGCTTCTATTCGTGGATCACCCTTCCTGAGGGCTTGGACGCGACCGCCATGCTGCCCAGGGCGGTGGCCGCCCTGGTCGCGTACGTGCCCGGGAGCGGCTTCTACGTGGACGGCCAGGGTCGCGAGCACCTGCGACTGTCCTACTGCTATCCCACCCCCGATCGCATTCGGGAAGGGGTGCGTCGCCTGGCCGGTGTGGTCGAGCAGGAACTGGAGTTGGTTCGCACCTTCGGTCCGGGCAACCCGGCCGCCCAGCCAGAAGGTCGTTCCGTACCGGGCCCGGACGCCCAGTGAACCTGCAGGTCGCCGTCCTCGCCGGCGGACTGTCACCCGAGCGTGACGTCTCGCTGCGCTCCGGCCGACGAGTGGCGGAGGCCCTGCGCGAATCCGCACCCGACTGGGAGGTGACCGAATGGGACGTCGATGGGCGTCTGCTGGGCTGCCTCGCCGAACACCGCCCCGACGCGGTGATCCCGCTGCTGCACGGGGCGGCCGGGGAGGACGGCGCCCTGCGCGACGTCCTGGCCAGTCTGGAGTTGCCGTTCGTCGGATCCTCGGCCCGCAGCGCCCGCCTGGCCTTCGACAAGCCCATTGCCAAGGCGTTGGTGGACGGTGCCGAGATGCGCACGCCCGCGGCACTGGCGTTGCCCCAGTCCACCTTCCGTGAGCTTGGCGCGGCCGAGGTGTTGCAGGCCGTTGCCGACCACCTGGGCCTGCCGGTGGTGGTGAAACCAACTCGCGGCGGCTCCGCCCTCGGCACATCGATCGTCCGATATCAGGACGAATTCCCGGGCGCGATGGTCTCCTCCTTCGCCTATGCGGACGTCGCCCTGATCGAGCGATTCGTGGACGGCACCGAGCTCGCCGTCTGCGTGCTCGACGAGGGCGATGGGCCAACCATGCTCCCGCCGGTTGAGATCGTGCCCCCGAATGGGCTGTACGACTACCACGCGCGCTACACGGCCGGCACCACCGAGTTCTTCATTCCAGCCCGATTGGCCGATCATGTGCTTGCAGCTGCCGCGGACCTCGCACTGCGGGTGCACACGGTCCTTGGCCTGCGTGACTGGTCCCGAACGGATCTGATCGTGGACCACGCTGGTACCCCGTGGTTCCTGGAGGTCAACGTCGCGCCCGGCATGACCGAGACCTCCCTGTTCCCGCAGTCGCTCACGGCAGCTGGCCATTCGGTCGGCAAGGCCATGCGTCGCCTGGTGGAGCAGGCGGTTCGACGCGCAGCCGGCTAGGCGTCTGGGCCGGAAGCCGGGTCGGCAATCACGTCGCAGATGCGGCGTAGGTCCGCCACATCGGCGACATCGATGACGATTCGCCCCCGGGCCTTGGCGGAACGAAGCCCGACCACGCTCACCCGGGTATCCAGGGCGTCCGACAACCGCTGGGAGATCTCGCCCACAACATCGGCCATGCCCTGGGACTGAGTCGTCCCCTTGCGGCGCGCGGTACCGGTTCCGGATCGCCCACCTCCACCAGCGGGGGCGCCGGCGTCGATCATCACCAGTTCCTCGACGCTGCGCACACTCAAGCCCTCCCGGACGATGCGTCCGGCCAGGTGATCCATGGCTGCTGCATCCTGCAGGCTGAGCAGCGCCCGGGCATGTCCGGCACTGATGACGCCGGCAGCCACCCGGGACTGCACTGGCGCCGGAAGTCGCAGCAGTCGCATGGTGTTGGTGACCTGCGGCCGGGATCGACCGATGCGCTGGGCGAGTTCGTCCTGGGTGCAGCCGAAATCGTCCAGGAGTTGCTGGTAGGCCGCCGCCTCCTCCAGTGGGTTGAGGTTGGACCGATGCAGGTTCTCCAGCAGCGCGTCGCGCAGCATCGCGTCGTCCTCGGTTTGCCGGATGATCGCCGGGATGGTGGCCATCCCGACCTCACGGCACGCTCGGAGGCGTCGCTCACCCGCGATCAACTCATAGCTACCTGCGCTCGAAGAGCCAGATGCACGTGCTGCGGCCATCCGCACGACGACCGGTTGCAGGAGGCCGATCTCGCGGATGGAGGTGACGAGTTCCGCGAGTGCCTCCGGATCGAAGTTCGTCCGCGGTTGCCGAGGATTCGGCACCACCTGATCGATCGGCAGTTCCGCGTACCGGGCACCATCGACCGACACTTGGTTGAGTTGACCTGGATCGAGTTGATCCGTTGATGCCGGGGGCCGGGGAGCGCTGGATTCCTGTGCCGGGATGAGGGCGCCGAGACCACGGCCGAGGCCACGTTGTTGCGCACGTCGTTGCTGGGTCACACCGAACCTCCGTCCTGATTCCCGGTCATCCTCAGCCCAGGCTCAGTAGTTCGGTCGCGGCCTGTCGGTAGGTCAGTGCACCTGGACTGGATGGGTCGTAGGTGAGCACCGTCTGACCGAAGGAGGGCGCTTCGGACACACGCACGGCACGTGGGATGACGGTCTGCAGGACACGTTCGCTGAAGTGGGACCGGACGTCTTCGGTGACCTGTGAGGCCAACCTGGTACGACCGTCGTACATCGTCAACAGGATGGCTCCGATCACCAGGGCTGGATTCAGGCTCGTCCGGACAATCTCGATCGTGCGGACAAGTTGGGAAAGCCCCTCCAGGGCGTAGTACTCGCACTGAATCGGCAGGAGCACCTCCCGAGCCGCAACCAACGCGTTCACGGTCAGCAGGCCCAGCGAGGGTGGGCAGTCGATGAAGATGAAGTCCCATGGATCGCCGGTCGGAGTTCGCAGCCCCTGATCCTGCAGCGACTCGGCCAGTCGGTACTCACGGCGAGGTGTACTGACCAGCTCGATCTCCGCACCTGCCAGGTCGATCGTTGCCGGCGCCAGCCAGAGTCCCGGGATGTCCGGGCACTCTTGGAGGACCGATTCGATCGTCAGTGATCCCAGGAGCACCTCATAGATACCGGCCACGCCTTCGTGATGGGCGATTCCCAGAGCTGTCGATGCATTGCCCTGCGGGTCGAGGTCGACCACCAGAACACGACGACCGGACAGTGCGATGGCAGCTGCGATGTTCACCGTGGTCGTCGTCTTGCCCACGCCACCCTTCTGATTGGCGACCGTGATGATGCGCGTCATGACGGCCATCCCAGATCACGGTTGGTTTCACGTGAAACATCGTCCGCACCTGACCGTGGCCATCCCAGGCCCCCGGACTCGCGTCGGCCGACGTCTGGGTTCGTCGCCTGGTGGAGATCTGGATCGGAGTCTGGCATTGAGGTCATTGGCGTCGCCGGCACGCGCGTCATTCTGCCCTACGTCGACGAGCCACCACGACGGTCGTCGGTGGATCCAGCACCCCCACACCAGCACTGGTGATCTCCAGCGACAGCTCGCTCAGGTCGAGCGGCCCCGCACCCTGCGGGCCAAGTTCCACACCCGCGCCGCCTGTCGACTGGACGGCGGCTACCTCTTCCGCGGCTCGGGCCCCCTTCAGTGCCAGGGCTACTCCGTCTCGGCCCATCAAGGGCACCATCCAACGAAGCAGGGTCGGTAACGGGGCGACCGCACGAGCGGTGACGACGTCAACGGGACGCCAGGATCCATCTCGCGCCAGATCCTCGGCGCGCGCACGAACAACCTCGATCCGATCCGCCAGGCCCAGGGACGACACCACTTCGGTCAGGAAGGTCGCACGACGCAGGAGCGCCTCGATCACCCATACGCGGACGTCCGGGCGCACGATCGCCCACACGACTCCAGGGAGCCCCGCACCCGAGCCGATATCGGCGATACGGGCGCCTGTGCCCACCAGCGACAACGAGGGATCTGCGACCACGGCGCAGTTCAGTAGATGCCGTTGCCACAGACGTGGCACCTCACGGGGACCGATGAGACCCCGCTCGACACCTGAGGTCGCGAGGACCTCGGCATAGGCACGCAGTGCCGCCTGTGACGCGCTCATCCATGGTGGCAGGGCGCCGTCTGGTTCCACGTGAAACAAGCCTTCAGTGGGTACGGATGACAACCCGGCGGCGTGGTTCCTCGCCCTCGGACTCACTCACCATGTCGGCCGCGGCCACCGCATCGTGCACCACCTTGCGCTCGAACGGATTCATCGGCTCCAGCGCCACCGGACCGGCCGTACGGGTCGCTTCCGCCATGGCCGCACCAGCCAACTCGATCAACGCGGTTCGACGCGCCGCCCGGGCACCGGCGATGTCGAGCATCAACCTGGAGCGCTCACCTGTCTCCCGGGTTGCCGCCAACCGGGTCAACTCCTGAAGTGCATCCAGAACCTCGCCGCGTTCGCCGACCAGGTGCTCCAGTTCGCCAGCCCGTGCCTCTTCGATTGAGACCATCGCACGGTTGCCCTCGACATCGATATCGATGTCCCCGTCCAGATCGAGGATGTCGAGAAGTCCCTCGAGGTAGTCCGCGGCCACGTCACCTTCCCGCTCCAGCAGTCCGGAGCGCTGCGTGGTGTCCTTCACTTCCTCGTCACTCATGGACCTTACCCCTTGCCCTTGCGTTGACTGCGGGATGTCTTGCGGGGTTGCACACGCGGCGCGGGCGCAGCCTCCGGCTCCGGCTCCGGCTCAACCCCACCCAGGGCGCGGAGCGCTCGTCGCTTGGCCTTCTCGGCCTGCCGACGCTCCTTGGCCTCAGCGGCTGGTGTCCCGGGCTGGGGGTTGTTCCGGATGACGTAGAACTGCTGGCCCATCGACCACAGGTTCGTGGTGAACCAGTAGGTGAGGACACCGATCGGGAAGTTGATTCCGGAGACCGCGAAGATCAGCGGGAAGACGTAGAGCAGGATCTTCTGCTGGCGCACCATCGGGTTGTCCGGTGCGGAGTTCTTCACGATCAACTGGCGCTGGGTCAGGAAGGTCGTGATCGTCATCAGGATGATCATGATGATCGCCAGCACCTGTGTCGCCAAGGGGTGCGGCGTCTCGTCCGCGTTCATGAACGTTCCGTACAGGGGAACACCCAGGATCTCGGCATTGTGTGCGACCGGAAGCAGATCCGCGTACTGCGGCCACTGGAAGACCCCTGGTGCCACATAGCCTTCGACGTCAGGGGTGTACATGGCGATGCCTTGAAGCACTGTGAAGAGAGCAAAGAAGATCGGTGCCTTCAGGATGATGGGCAGGCAGCTGGAGAGCGGGTTGGTCCCCGTCTCCTTGTACAACTTCATCATCTCCTGCGACTGCCGCTCGCGGTCGCCGGCGTACTTCTTCTGGATCTCCTTCATCTGCGGCTGAATGATCTGCAGATTTCGTTGGGCCTTGATCTGCTTCACGAACAGCGGGATCAGCAGAATTCGGATGACGATGACCAGACCGACGATCGAGAACGTCCAGGTCCAGCCACTGTCCGGATCCATCACCACGCTCAGCAGTTGATGGAACTGCACGAGGATCCAACTGACAGCGATCTTCAGCCAATCAAGGATGAACATGGGCTCCCTCGCTGTCGGCTCGCCTTTGCCACGGAAGTATGTCGGATCGCCAGGACCCCCGTGCAGGCACAGGGTCAACCCCACCGTGGTTCCACGGGTTGCAGCGCCCTAGGCGCCACCCCCCAAGGATCACACCCTTGACCGCCCCATGCACCCGTATTGACTCCAATGCGTACGCCGAGCAACTCGGGTAGAACCGGCAACTCGGTGGCAGCAGCGGCGAGAGCACGAGTTGGTAGCCGCGGACCAGGAGGACCAGCACGGCCCCGAGTATCCAGCCGGCCGAGCCCTCCCACAGTCGCACCAACGGGGGGCGGGCAGTTCGAACATCACCGCTTCGGCCGCTCATCGGGAGGCTGCCGGGCCTTGCGCCTTCTGCACGGCCAGTTGCACATCCCGCTTGAGCTGGGAGAAGGTGGCGTTCGCCGCCTCCGGGAGAGCCCGGATCACCACATCCGCTCCCGCTCTCAACTCGGGCACCATCATCAGACTGATCGAGCGCAGCCGCCGTGTCACCAGGTGCCGAACGACCGAGTTCCCAACTGACCGACCGATCGCATACCCGAAACGGGGAGCCACGGCCTGCGGGGTACCCCCCCGAGCCGCCAAGTGGACCACTACCGAACCTCGCCGGACCCGAACGCCGGACTTGGTCACCCGTGCGATGTCTGCGGAACGCCGCAGTCGATGGGCTGCGGGCAGCATGGCCTAGGCCGAGAGTCGGGTTCGCCCCTTGGAGCGACGTGCAGCCAGAATCGCTCGTCCAGCACGTGTCCGCATCCGGACCCGGAAGCCGTGCGTCTTCGCGCGTCGGCGGTTGTTGGGCTGGAAGGTGCGCTTCATGGTGGTGCTCCCGGTAGGTCGGATGAACTCGCGCGCCTGAACGTCCGAAATCACTTCGGCGGCGCAAGCGCTCAACCCTACGAAACCTCAACGGTGCGGTCAAATGACTGAAACCGCGGTGCAGGGACTTGTCCCTGCACGGGCACGCGGATATTGTCCACAGGCTGACTCGATGCCTCCCCTGCCTGTGGACAGCGCCGTGCGCAGCCATGATGCCGACGGGAGGGGCTTGATGAGCGCCCAAGACCAGATCGAAGATGTGTGGGCACTCGCGATCGGGGACCTTGGCGCCAGTGCGTTCCGACCCCAGGACTACGCCTTCCTCAACCTTGCCCAGCCGCTGGGGATCGTGGGCGACACCGCACTGGTGGCCGCGCCGAATGACTTCATCAAGGAGGTCCTCGAGACCCGCATGCGGGAGCCCATCGTTGAGGCGCTCAGCCGGGCTCTCGGGCGGGAGGTTCGGCTCGCCGTCACGGTCGACCCCTCCCTGGCAACTGATGAACTTCAGACATCCGAGGAACTCCCCGACACCGGTCCGACCCGCCGGCCGGCTCCTGAGGGCATGCCAGCGGACCAGCTCGGACGTCAACCTGTCCAGGACGAACCGTCTCGGCCTGGGATCGGCTCGCCGAGCACCCGCCTAGAGGACGGTCGACTGAACGCGAAGTACACCTTCGACACCTTCGTGATCGGGTCCAGCAACAGGTTCGCCCACGCAGCAGCGGTCGCGGTCGCCGAGCAACCGGCCCGCGCCTACAACCCCCTGTTCGTCTACGGCGGTTCGGGACTCGGCAAGACCCATCTGCTGCATGCGATCGGACACTATGTGCGAACCCTCTTCCAACATCGGGTCCGATACGTGAGTTCAGAGGAGTTCACCAACGAGTTCATCAACTCCATTCGGGACGACAAGGCCTCCGCCTTCCAACGTCGATATCGCGATGTCGACGTGCTGCTCGTGGATGACATCCAGTTCCTCAGCGGCAAGGTGCAGACACAGGAGGAGTTCTTCCACACCTTCAACACTCTGCACAACGCGAACAAGCAGATCGTGGTCACCAGCGATCTGCCACCCAAGCAGCTGCAGGACTTCGAGGACCGGATGCGCTCCCGCTTCGAATGGGGGCTCATCACCGATGTCCAGCCCCCTGACCTTGAGACTCGCATTGCCATCCTCCGGAAGAAGTCCGCACAGGAACGTCGGGACGCTCCCCCTGAGGTCCTCGAGTACATCGCCTCCAAGATCAGCACCAACATTCGCGAACTCGAAGGTGCCCTGATCCGCGTGATCGCCTTCGCGTCACTGAACCGGCAGCCGGTCGATCTCGCGATCACCGAAATGGTCCTGAAGGACCTGATCCCGAACGAAACCGGCCCTGAGATCACCGCCGCGCAGATCATGGGTGCGACCGCCAGCTACTTCGGGGTGACCGTGGATGACCTGTGCGGCGCCAGCCGATCCCGCGTCCTGGTCACCGCCCGCCAGATCGCCATGTACCTGTGCCGGGAGTTGACGGACCTCTCCCTGCCCAAAATCGGCCAGGCCTTCGGTGGCCGTGACCACACCACCGTCATGCACGCCGATCGCAAGATTCGTCAGCTGATGGCTGAGCGGCGCAGCCTGTTCAACCAGGTCAGTGACCTCACCAGTCGAATCAAGTCCCAGCCAAGGGTGATCTAGTTCCATCACACAGGTCCCACCCCCGATCACGCCTCCCAATGCCTCCTTTCGATCCCAATGTCCCCAGGTTCTCCACCACTGTGGATGAATTGGGTGGTAAATCCTGTGGACAACCTCTGCCTGACAGGATGCCGATCTGCATCTGATCCGTAACGTTTCATCCCCATTCGTGCATGACTTGTGGATAAAGCGCCTCAGTTTCCCGGCACTGACCCGGTCCCCGTGGACGGCCACGCCGAGACCTCGCGACCGCGTTGTGATTCACACCCTGGGACACATCCCCTCCACAGGCCGCCACGCCGAAAATCTCGCAGGAACCCAGATCCATCCACACGATCCACAAGACCTATGACGACGATGAATTCCCCTCTATCTCAACGTGCCTTCGTCGATGCTGTGGACACCCCTCGTCAACCCCGCCCCCGAGTGACACAATCAGCGACGGCGTTCCCACCGTTCGCGAGAGGCCCCCGTGAAGATCCGCATTGAGCGCGACGCACTTGCCGAGGCAGTGGCTTGGGCCGCCCGCACCCTGCCCTCCCGGGCCACCCTGCCCGTACTCTCCGGGCTGCATCTGACTGCCGATGGCGACATCGTGACGGTGAGCAGCTACGACCACGACGTGTCGGCGCGCATCGCCGTCGCAGCAACCGTTCTCGAGCCGGGGTCGACGCTGGTCTCCGGCCGACTCTTGGCCGACATCGCCCGATCCCTGCCCGGTGCTCCGGTCACCCTGGACACCGAGGGGTCGCGAGTCGCGATCACCTGCGGCCGCGCTGCTTTCACGTTGCCGACCCTGCCGATCGAGGAGTATCCGCAACTTCCCTCGATGCCGGAGTCTTCCGGCACGTTACCCGGGTCGCTCTTCGCGGCGGCCGTCGCGCAGGTCGCGGTCGCCGCCAGTCGCGATGACACCCTGCCCACGCTGACCGGGATCAGGATGGAGTTCGTCGGCACGTCCCTGGTGATGGCGGCAACGGATCGCTACCGACTCGCCGTGCGCGAACTTGCCTGGCAACCGGGGTCCGACGATGTCAACGAGTGTGCGCTCGTGCTCGCACGTACCCTGGCTGACACCGCGAAGTCGCTGGCCGGCGCGGACCTGGTCCACCTCGCCCTGGGTTCCCAGGGCCAGGCCAGCGGTCTGATGGGGTTCGAAGGTGCCGGGCGGCGTACCACCACGCGCCTGCTGGACGGTGAGTTCCCCAAGTACCGCAGCCTGCTGCCGAGTGAGATCGCCTCATCTGCCCGGGTCGACACCTCGATGCTGGCCGAGGCGGTCAAGCGCGTGGCCCTGGTCGCGGAGCGCAACACTCCGGTTCGCCTTGCCTTCAGGGCCCAGGAACTGGTCCTGCACGCCGGCACCGGTGAGGATGCGCAGGCCAGTGAGGCGGTGGAGTGCACCCTGCAGGGGGACGACATCGAAATCGCTTTCAACCCGGCCTTCCTGTTGGACGGACTGGCGTCAGTGGACCGGCCAGTGGCGCACTTCGCCTTCACTGATCCGGCCAAGCCCGCGGTGCTCACCGGCCTGGCCGAGGCGGGGGAGGCACCGACGCAGGAGTATCGCTACCTGCTGATGCCGGTCCGCCTGACCGGTTAGCGGCCGGTTCCCAGGTTCATGCACGCCACGCTCCTTGAACTGACCGACTTTCGCTCCTACCCCAGTGTCACGCTGTCCCTGCATCCGGGCATCAATGTCATCCTGGGTCGCAACGGCCAGGGCAAGACGAACTTGATCGAGGCCATCGGCTACCTGGCGACCCTGGGCAGCCACCGGGTTGCCACCGACGCTCCGCTGGTCCGATCCGGTGCGGCCACCGCGCTACTGCGGCTGCAGGTGGATGCGGCCGGTCGCTCCACCCTGCTGGAGTTGGCCATCGAGCCAGGGAAAGCGAAGCGGGCACGGATCAATCGCTCACCGGTACCTCGGGCCGCCGCGATCCTCGGTATCGCCAGGGTGGTGACCTTCGCGCCGGAGGACCTCGCCCTGGTGAAGGGCGATCCGAACGAGCGGCGCAGATTCCTTGATGACCTCCTGGTGCAGCAGCGTCCGCTGCTGGCATCCACCCGCGCCGACTACGACCGGGTGCTCAAGCAGCGCAATGCCCTGCTCCGTTCGACCTCGGTCGCCCGTCGTTCCGCCGGAGCCGAGGTGGATCGCACCCTGGCCGTCTGGGACGAGCAACTGGCCGAGTTGGGGGCCACGCTCACCGCAGCCCGAATTCGGCTGGTGCAGGACATCGAGCAACCCGCCGTCGATGCCTATGCCCAGATCAGCGGACCGTCGGTGACGGAGCCCGCGGACTCGTCCACCAACCTCTCGCTGCGGTACGTCAGTGCCGTCGAACGTTGGCTCGACCGGCCTGATGTGCCGATCGACCTGCCGACCGAGGTCGAGCCGTGGCGCGCAGCCCTGCTTTCAGCCATTGCGGATCGGCGTCGCGAGGAGATGGATCGGGGTGTCACCCTGGTGGGCCCCCAGCGAGACGACCTCGAGTTGCGTCTGGGCGACCAGCCGGCCAAGGGGTACGCCTCGCACGGTGAG
>Ga0172376_10006268_pt1 | contig 12986 bp, 13 predicted proteins | sample Lak35m_FD_121114 | JGI IMG/M metagenome (GOLD analysis project Ga0172376, IMG submission 121114) | Freshwater microbial communities from Kabuno Bay, South-Kivu, Congo - kab_092012_35m | ecosystem: Environmental > Aquatic > Freshwater > Lake | place: Democratic Republic of the Congo: South-Kivu...
CCACCAGGCACCGCAGAAGGACGTGCGGCTGGCACGAATCAGGCTGCGGTGCTGCTGCTGCAGTGCTGCCCGCTCAGTGGTGAAGATGGGATGTGAGAACCGGTGTCGTGAGATGATCTTCTCAGGCCGAATGCTGTCGGTGTCGTTGAGGGTAACACAGAAGGTATGTGGGGACTGGATATGCTGGAGAATATTCATGTTGTAGGTGACAGTGGCACGGGCATCGTCACCGCCGACGCGGTAGTTCCATGCGGACCAGGCACGGCGACTGCGCGGCAGCACCGATTCATCAGTGTGCAGCACAACATCATTGCTGCTGTAGGGGAAGCCGCTCAGGATGCGAATTTCGTCGGGAGTGGGCTGTTCCAGCAAAGCCAGTGCCTGGTCGCTGTGGCAGGCAATGACGACTTCGTCAAAGGCGTGTTCAGAGGTGTCTGTAATGACAGTCACAGCATCTGCGGTACGGCGAATGCGACGGACGGGGGAATCAGTCACAATGCGGTCGGCGAATGGCTGTATCAGCCGGCTGACGTAGTTGCGTGAGCCGCCAGGAATCGTGTACCACTGGGGGCGTCTGGTCAGGCTGAGAAGCCCGTGGTTGCGGTAGAATTCGAGGATAAACTGGATGGGAAAATCGGCGAAAGTGCCCATGGGACAGGACCAGATGGCAGCGCCCATAGGCAGCAGGTAATGGTCTTTGAAGCTGTTGCCAAAGCCACGACGGCGCAGGTACTGACCGACTGATTCGGTGGAACCAACGCAGTCTGCGTCGGTTGTGCCGAGGGAATTGAAACGCAGGATATCGAGCACCATGCGGATGAAGGAGGGGCTGAGCAGGCGGGATCGCTGGGCGAAAAGGCCGTTCAGGCTGGTTCCGCTGTATTCCACGCCGGTGCGATCGCAGCGCACCGCAAAACTCATTTCCGTGGGCACCCCGGGGACGCCCAGTTGCTGCAGCAATTCCATGAACAGGGGGTAGGTACGGTCATTGTAAACGATAAAGCCGACGTCAATGGAGTAGTTTTGGCCGTCAAGGCTGAACTGAATTGTGCGACTGTGTCCGCCGGGCCGGGGTTCAGATTCAAAAACGGTAACGGAATGTTGCTGCGCGAGCATCCATGCGGCTGAAAGCCCTGAAATTCCGCCTCCTATCACAGCAATTCTCATGTCCGGGGCGGCTCCAGCGGGAAGTTACCTGGGTGAATTGAACGATTAAAACGTTCAAGCAGTGCAAAGCTCTTTGGGTTTTAGGGTTTAAATCCCTGGGGTCAAGCAACCAAAACGACAAAAACGGTCAAAACAGTCAGGCTGGGGTCGGAGGATGCGGTCGGGTGGCGGAGTTGAGTGTGGTGAGGCGAGAACTGCGGGTGCGTGCTGGCGATCGGCAGAAGCTGCCGGGTCTGGTGATTTGGGGGGGGCTGTTTTAGGTGAGTGGTGCTGGAATCCGGTGCCTCACCTTGACCGGGAGTCGCGTGTTTGCGACAACACGGCAGCGTGCGTGCCTGCGGAGCGATCGTTTTGCGGGTCAGGAAGCCCTCAACAGGACGAGGGTCAAAGTCTGGCGAAGGAGTGCCTTAATCGTGAGAAAACTTGCTGTTGCATTGGCGGCTGCGCTGGCCGTTGGAATTCAGTTGCCTGCCATGTCGCAGGAAGCGGCTCGCCCGGCTGCCAAGCCTGCGGCTGAGAAAGAGCGTGCTCCCAGCCGCGTCGGTCTGATCGACATGGCGAAGGTGTTTGAGGGATATGCCAAGTTCAAGGTGCTGCGTGACGAGCTGGCGGCTGAGATTGAGAAGAGCGACGCTGAAGCTCGGGTGATGGTTGAGAAGATGCAGGCCATGCAGAAGGAGCTGCAGGAGAGTGGTTTCCAGCCTGGCAGTGCTGAGTATGAGCGAGCAGAGAAGGGATTGCTGGACGCCAAGGGTGAGTTTGAGGCGTTCCGCGCTGCGACTCAGCGAAAGCTGGCGCGTCGTGAGTCCGAGATGTTCAAGGTGATTTATGCGGACACGACAGCGATGATCCGCAAGTATGCGGACTGGGCTGAGTACACGGTGGTGATCCGTTTCGACAGCAAGGACATTGAAGAGGATACTCCGCCGGCCGAGGCAGTGCAGCGGATGAACAAGCAGGTGGTGTTTTATCGAGCCGAGAACGACATCACGGACATTGTTCTGCAGTCGCTGAACAAGGCTTATCAGGGTGCAGCTGCCGGCACGAAGACTCCGGCGCGAGCCGCCAGTGCAACAGCTCCGGCCGGGACCAAATGATGCGGTTCTGTCTGGTGTAACGAGCATACTCGGGCGGGCGGCTGTTTTAGTGCGGCCGCCTGCCGGTGTGTTTGAGCGGGGTTCTTCGGGGTGCAGCAGTGTAGTCGGGGCGGGGGCGGGAGTGATGTCAGGTCGACTTGGGGAAGCGGGTATGGCTGCAGCTGAGCGGTCGAAGCCTGAGCAGACGACTTTGTGCGGGCCTGCGATGATTCGTGGTGCCGGCTTATTTCACGGGCAGGTTGCGCGAGTGCGGCTGTTGCCGGCGGAGGCGGGCGCGGGCATTGTTTTTCGGCGCGTGGATCTGGCGGGTTCGCCTGAGATTCCGGCGCGAGTGGAATATGTTCAGCCGGGTGCGAGGCGGACGATTCTGACTTCCGGCGACGCTCGTGTGGAGACGACCGAGCATTTGCTGGCGGCTCTTTCCGGATTGCGTGTTGACAACTGTATTGTTGAGCTGGATGGGGCAGAAGTGCCGGCGGTGGACGGTTCTGCCATGCCGTTCTGCGAAGCGATTTTGGGAGCCGGTATTTGTGGCCAGGGTGTGCCGCGGCGAGCGGGGCGAATTGCGGAGCTGCAGCGGATTTCGGAACCGGCGAGTGGTCAGTGGATTGAGTGTATTCCTGGCGGCAGCGATGATCTGGTGATTGACTATCGTCTGGACTATGGAGCGGAATCGCCGCTGCCGTCGCAGTCATGGGCAGTGGAGGTGACGCCGGAGCTGTTTTTGCGTGAGCTTGCTGCAGCGCGAACCTTTGTGATGGCGGCCGAGGTGGAGGCGTTGCAGGCGGCTGGGTATGGTCGCCACCTGACTCGCCGGGAGCTGGTGGTATTTGAAGCTGACGGATCGGTGCAGGAGAACCGGCTGCGGTGGGACAATGAGCCTGTGCGGCACAAGGTTCTGGACTGCATTGGTGATCTGGCTCTGAGTGGTTTGAGCTGCAGCGGCAGGATTGTGGCCTGTCGAAGTGGTCATAAATTGAATCATGTGATGGCGCGGGTGTTGTCGACGATAGTGAATATGGAAGCTGGGAATACTGTAAGGCTTGCCGGTCGGGCTGCCTGAAGGGTATTTCGTTGGGACAATTCGAACTGTTTGTGCAGGATGATCAGCATGGAAACGCGAATTTCACCACTGGCCCATGTGGAATCCGGTGCGAGGATTGGCAACGGGGTTCAGGTTGGCCCGTTTTGCTTCGTGGGGCCGGAAGTTGAGATTGGCGATGGCTGCGTGCTGACCAGTCATGTGGTGCTGACAGGCCGAACAAAGGTTGGTCAGGGCAATCGTTTTAGTTCGCACGTTGTGATTGGCGGGGATCCTCAGGACCTGAGCTGGACTGATGGCGACACGAGCGTGGAGATTGGTGACAACAACAGTTTCCGCGAGGGTGTGACGGTCAACCGCGGTGCTGAGAAAGAGGACGGTGTGACTCGGATTGGCAATGGCAATCTGTTTATGGCCAACAGTCATGTGGCGCACAACTGTCGAATTTTCAATAATGTGATTCTGGTGAATGGTGTGTTGCTGGGTGGTCATGTGCACGTGCATGACAACGCGATTGTGAGTGGAAACTCGGTGGTGCATCATTTTTCGACTTTGGGGCGTTTGAGTTTTGTGAGTGGTGGCTGTCGTGTGCCGCATGACATCCCGCCGTTCATGCTGGCGGCCGGCAGTGACGATCCGACGCTGAAGACCATCAACGTTGTGGGCATGAAGCGTGCGGGCATTGCGAATTCCACGATCGAGGTGATTAAGGAGGCGTTTCGTCTGCTGTATCGCCGCAATCGGCCGCTGGAAGAAGTGAAGCGGCATTTCACGGAGACCCTGGAAGGCGTGATTCCGATGGAGCTGGGGCTGTTGCTGACGTTCCTTGAGAATCAGAAGGCGGGTCGTCTGGGGCGTGCTCGAGAAGCGTTTCGCAACAAGCCGGCAGCGGACACGCAGTCGGGCGGAGAGGGGCGGAAGGCGGCATGACACGAGTGAAACTGGCTGTAATCGGCGTCGGGGCCCTGGGTCAGCATCACGCTCGGATTTTGTCCGGGATGTCGGATGTGGAGCTGGTGGGTGTGGTGGATGCGCGTGAGGCTCAGGGTCGGCTGATCGCAGAAAAGCATGGTACTGCGTGGTTTGCCAGTGCTGCTGAGGTGCAGCCGCTGGCAGAAGGTGTGATTGTGGCGGTGCCGACCGTGCTGCATGGTGAGGTGGCGAAGCCATTTCTGGAGGCAGGTCAGGCGGTTCTGATTGAGAAGCCGCTGGCTCATGATCTGGATACGGCGTTGCGGCTGCATCGGTTGTCTCAGTTTCGCCGTGCTTTGCTGCAGGTGGGGCATGTGGAGCGTTTCAATCCGGCATTTGAGCTGTTGCAGCAGCAGGTCGGGCGTCCGCTTTACATTCGCTGCCAGCGTTTCAGTCCGTTCTCATTCCGTTCCATGGATATTGGAGTCGTACATGACCTGATGATTCACGACATTGATCTCGTGCTGTCGCTCACGGGCAGCGAGGTGGTGTCTGTGGATTCCTTTGGTGCAGTGGGGATTGGTCCGCGTGAGGACATGGCGTCTGCGCGGCTGCGGATGTCGTGCGGGGCGGTGGTTGATCTGACAGCCAGCCGTCTGAATCCTGTGGCTGAGCGTACGATTCAGGTGTGGAGTGACCGTGGGTTTGCTGGTGCTGACCTGACAAGTCGGGAGGTCACTCGATGGTCTCCCTGTGCGGCCGTTGCAGCGACTCCGACGATGGTGCATGACGTCATTGCAGCGACTCCGAATCCGCTGACGCTGAAGGACGAGGTATTTGCCAAGTGGATTACTCGCGACGTGCAGCAGGCTCCGGCCGCTGATGCCCTGACGGCCGAGCTGCGGGATTTTGTGAGCAGTATTCGTGAGGGGCGTCGTCCGCGAGTGAGTGGTGCGGATGCCGTGGCGGCGATGGAGGTAGCGGATCGGGTGTTGTCTGGTCTGACGTGCTGGTCGTGGCAGAGCGGTGGTTTGCAGCCGCGAGCGGAGTGGGTGGCATAGGCTGACGGAGCGCGAATTCGCAGGATTTTTCGTGCCGCTTGCGTGTCATTTCCGGCTGTTCATGCGAAGATGGCAGCGGGTCGCCGCGGGCGGCTGCAGCTTTCTTCCGCTGACTGGTCGGGGCTGTGACGAAATTCCGAGCGGGCGGTCTGTACTGAGGGTGCGGGCCATTGCGGGAAGCGGCGATGTCCGACTTGCGTGCTCCTGAAGATCCATTGCAGCTGGTGCAGTTTGGCAGTCTTGAGCTGATTGCGCGGCAGCTGGTGGAGGGTGCCATCATGGGGCGGCACCGCAGTCCGTGGAAGGGGGCGAGTGTCGAGTTTGTGGAGCACCGGGAGTATCATCCGGGTGACGAGATTCGGCATATTGACTGGCGTGCGTTCGGCAAGACGGGGCGTTATTACGTCAAGGAATTTGAGGACGAGACGAATTTGCGGGCGCAGCTGCTGGTGGACGCCAGTGGCAGCATGGCGTGGGCTGGGCGGGGTGTGAGCAAGTTTGCTTACGCGCGAATGATGGCTGCGGGGCTGGCCTGGCTGCTGCTCAGTCAGCGCGATGCGGTGGGTCTGACACTGTTTGACACGGCGATACGTCAGACGCAGCGACCAAGCAGTAATCGGGATGTTTTTCGTCAGCTGGCGGCTCAGCTTGAGTCGGCTCAGCCGGGCGGCGAGACCGGTCTGGCGGGGGTGCTGGAGGTGATTTTGCCGACGCTGTCGCGGCGCAGCCTGGTGATACTGATCAGTGACTGTTTTGACGATGTGGACAGGTTGTTTGGGGTCTTGCAGCGTTACCGACATGCGCGGCATGAGCTGGCGATTCTCCGCGTGGTGGCTCCGGAGGAAGAGACCTTTCCTTTTGACCGTCCGACTCAGTTTCGCAGTCTGGAGCAGCTGGGGCAGCGATTGCTGGTGGATCCTGCGCGACTGCGTCAGGAGTATTTGCGGCAGTATGCGGTGTTTAGTGAGCGGCTGCAGCAGGAGTGTGGTTCGCTGGGGATCAGTTATCGGAAGCTGCTGACGGATCGACCGTTGCAGTCGGAGCTGGGGGCGTGGCTGGCGGAGCGGGGATAGTGGTCAGGGGACAGTTTTCAAGTACGAGTACGAGCGGGTGTTTTGAGGGTGTTTCGTACTCGAAGTTAACTGCGAGTTGCGGGGGGACTTCATTTGCCGGTGGTTGTGCGGGTTGGGGAATGACCGGGGGTGCGGGTTGGCGGCGGACTGTTGGTCTCACGCGAAGCCGCGAAGTCGCGAAGGGAAACGCAGTGGTCAGTGGACGGGGAGGCGAGCCGTGGGCGGGAGCCCACGGGTGCCGGAGTGCTGAATTTTTTGGGGTCTTGGGTCTGGGGGGGGGCGGGTGATGTCTGGTGAGTGGCGGGTGCTGCGTTGTGTGTTGTGTTTGGGGTTGGGGTTGTGGCTGAGCGGGTGTGTGTCGAGTGTGCGGGTGGTGTGTGGTGCGGATCGTCCGAATATTGTGTGGATCAGCTGTGAGGACATTAGTCCGTTGCTGGGGTGTTATGGGGAGTCTGGTGCGCGGACGCCGCGTCTGGACCGTTTGGCGTCTGAGGGCATTTTGTGGACTCGGGCGTTTTCCTGTCATGGCGTGTGTGCTCCAAGTCGCACGGGCATTATTACAGCGCGTCATCCGATTTCTCTGGGTGCGAATCACATGCGTTCGCGGGTGCAGTTGCCGGCGGGTGTGAGGCTGTTTCCGGAGCTGTTGCGAGAGGCGGGCTATTACTGCACGAACAACAGCAAGACGGACTACAATGTGGTGCGGGATTTGAAGCTTGTGTGGGACGAATCATCGGGGCGTGCGCACTGGCGGAACCGGCGCGACCCTGGTCAGCCATTTTTTGCGGTGTTCAATCTCACGATGACTCATGAGAGCAAGGTCTGGCCGGAGGGCTGGCGTGATGTTGTGCGCGGCCTGGGTGCTGGCGAGTTGCGGAGTGCGGATTCGGTGTTTGTTCCGCCATTGTATCCGGATACGGCGGGTGTGCGCGGGGATTTTGCGAGGCTGTCGGATTTGATTGCGGTGATGGACCGGGAGGTGGGGCGACTGCTGGACGAGCTGGAGGCAGCGGGTCTGGCAGATGAGACGATCGTGATGTTCTGGTCGGATCATGGGAACGGGCTGCCGCGTGCCAAGCGGTGGATTTATGACAGTGGAGTGCGTGTGCCCTTGATTGTGCGGATACCTGAGCGTTATCGGGAGTGGTCTGGCGGAGGCGTGGCGGGCAGTCGGGAGGATGGTCTGGTTTCGCTGCTGGATCTGGGGCCAACGGTGCTGTCTCTGGCGGGTGTACCGATTCCGGAGGGTCTGGCGGGGCAGCCGTTGCTGGGGCCGGGTCGGAGTGTAGTGGTTCGTCGTTACATTCATGGTGCGCGGGACCGTCTGGACGAGCGGCAGGATCTGGTGCGTGCGGTGCGCAGTGAGCGGTATCGGTATGTGCGGAATTTGATGCCGTGGTATCCGGCGCTGCAGGAAGTTTCGTATGGTGAGCGGAATGAGACTCTGCGGGAGTGGCGTCGACTGGGTGTTGCTGGCGGTTTGACGGAGGCTCAGGCGCAGTGGCTGCGGCCGCGGCAGGCTGAGGAGCTGTATGATCTTGAGGGTGATCCGTGGGAGTTGCGGAATCTGGCGGGTGATGTGGGTTTGTTGCCGGTGCTGGAGGAGTTGCGTGGTGAGTGTGACCGCTGGCAGCTTGCGGAGCCGGATGTGCAGTTATTGCCTGAGGCGATGCTGGAGCGTGAGTCAGCAGCTGAGGGTGTTCCGCGGGGGGAATTGTTTGCGGGTGCGGCCGGGCGTGTTCGTCTGGAGCGGGTATTGCGGGCGGCGGAGGGTGCGTCGCGAGGTGCGGGGGTGAGTGTCGGGGACTGGAGTGCGGAGCCGGATGCCGCGGTTCGGTGGTGGCATCTGGAGGGAGTTGTGCGAAGGCTGTCGGCGGGTGTGGTGGCGGACGCTGGTGTGGCGGAGTTATTGCGGGTGGCGGCGCGAGATGTGGACCCGGTGGTGCGGTTATCGGCTGCGGGGGGACTGGCGAGGCTGGGGGAAGGGAGTTTTGCGGCGGAGGTGTGTCGGGGTGTTTTGGGTGAGTCGGGCGGGGATGAAATTTTGCTGACGGCGGTCATGCGTGTGGTGGATGAGTCAGGGTCGGAGTTGTTTGGTTTGCTGCGTGAGGAGTTGGCGGGGCATCGTGGCGGCGAGTATTTTGAGCGATTGTTTCAGCATTCCGATCGCTGAGAACGGGAAAACTCGGTTCCCACGATCAAGACCAGGTCGACGCGGTTGCGATTGCCCTTCGCCAGCCTATAATCGCGAGCAGCCTTCTCGTAGACTGCCGGTTCCTTGCTGGTGTGGTGTGTTCAGTTCTGTATGGTCGCAGCAATGTGGCTTCGGAGAGCGAATCAGATGTTCATGTGGTTTCGGAATGTCTGGATGTCGGTGGTGACGGTGCTGCAGGGCATGTATGTCACCTTGTTGACGATGTACAGAACGTATCAGCGACGAACATTCACAGAGGTTTACGAGTATCCGGAAGTGCCGGTGAAAGTGAAGTCTCGTTATCGCGGTTTTCATCGTTTTGATTTGACGACGTGCATTGGCTGCGAGAAGTGTGCTGTTGCCTGTCCGGTGGACTGCATCTATATCGACAAAGAGAAAAGTCCTGTTGGCAAGGGTTTCCGGATCAACGGATTTACGATTGACTACACGAAGTGCATGTTTTGTGCGTTGTGTGTTGAGCCTTGTCCGGTGGACTGTATTTTCATGGGGTCGAACTACGACCTGAGCTGTTACAGTCGTGACGGGTGCATTGTGGATTATGCGAAGCTGCCGCTGCAGATTGCGTGGGGCAAGGCGACTCTGAATCCTGCGGTTGTGGCGGAATCGAAAGTTCTGCATCAGCCTGTGTGGGTGAAGGGTGAACCGAGTCCGTTTGAATTTGCGGGTGCTGAGCACTGAGGCTTCGGGGTGGGACCGGACTGCCGGTCGAATCACGGTCACGAGTATTGGGCTCTGGAACGGGATGCGAAGATGCTGAGTGTAAACGACGTGAATGCGCGTCTGCCGCTGGTGCGAAGCATTGTTCGTGACGTGATGGGTCTGCACAGGGACCTGAGTGAGCGTCGTGTGAGGCTGCGGGAATTGCGTGAGCGATATCCGGTGTCTCGACCTGCCGGCGGTGGTCGATCGTCGGTCTTGCCTGTTTCCGGCGCAGCGGCCGGGGTTTCAGGTCGAGTTGGTCCTGCGGTGTATGAGCAGGAAGTGGTGCAGATGGAATCCGAGCTGGCGCGTGATGAAAGCCGTCTGGCCGAGTATGCCAGAGAGTTGTCCAGCATTGGTGGCAGTCTGGCAGACGCGGGGCTTGGTCAGGTGGATTTTGAGGGCTGTCTGGCTGGTGAGCAGGTTGTTTTGAGCTGGCAGTTTGATGAGCCTGAGGTGATGTATTGTCGGGCAGGTCGGCGTCAGGGTGGTGAGCGACGTTTGCTGATGCAGGCTGCGGGGGCGGGTGATTTGGGACCGGGCAGTGTGTCTGAGTTTGGTCAATCCTGCTGACGAATTGTTATCTGGTGTCAGTGAGAGTGGTGTTTGGCAGTGTGGTTGAAGTGTCTGGTCGAGGGGTTTTGGAATGTTTGATCTGGTCGGCCATTTTTTGATCTTTGGCGGTCTGGCGACAGCGTTTCTGATGGGGCCGCTGATTGTTGGCCGTCTGCTGCGTCCGAAGCTGCCGACACCTGAGAAGGATGCGATTTACGAGTGTGGCGAGCCGGCGATTGGTTCCAGCTACATCCAGTTTGACCTGCGTTTTTACGTGGTGGCATTGCTGTTCATCATATTCGACGTGGAAGTGGCTTTTTTCTTTCCGTGGGCTTCGGTTTATGGCAGTGTGATGCAGCTGGCGGACGTGCGCCTGGACGAGGCATCTCGGCAGGTGCTGAGTGGTCGTCTGCTGAGTTTGTCGGGTGATGCGATGACACCGGCACACACCATATCGGCTGAGACAGCGCTGCAGCTGGGCTGGCTGGGTCTGGCTGACATTCTGGTGTTTTTCTGTGTGCTGCTGGTGGGATTTGCGTACGTGTGGAAGCGTGGCGATCTGGACTGGATTCGAGCTTTGGCAAAGAAGAGTGCGCAGGCTGCGGACCAGTCTGCAGCGCGAATCTGAGTCTTCTCGCTGGTTGTCTGGTGTGATTGCTGTAAGCTGGTTCTTTTGTGCATTTCAGGTGGCGGCGAGATGGATATTCAGCAGATTCATGGTGTGTTGCTGGAGCGATTTGGTGAGGCGGCTGTGGGGGCAGCGGTGCATCAGGCCACGGATGCGTGGGTGCAGGTTGCTCCTGAGGCTCTTGTCGCTGTGGCTCGCTTTCTTCACGATGATGCTCGCATGCTGTTCGATCATCTGAATGATTTGTGCGGTGTGGACTATCTGGAGCCGGATGCGAAGAAGGCCGCGAAGTTTGGGCATGAGCCGCACGTGGAGGTGGTATATCATCTCAGCAGTCTGAAGCTGCGTCAGCAACTGAAGCTGAAGGTCAGTGTATCGCGGTGGAAGGACGACGTGCCGGGGCAGCTGCCGGTGGTGCCATCGGTCAGTTCGATCTGGGGTATAGCGAACTGGCATGAGCGTGAGGCGTACGATCTGGTTGGGATTTTGTTTGAGGGTCACCCGAATTTGCGCAGGATTCTGTGTCCGGAGGACTGGACTGGCCATGCGTTGCGGAAGGATTATGAGTTTCCGCTGGAGTATCACGGTGTTCGGGGTCGTTGATGTCGGCGTGATTTTTTGAGTTTCCGGTTGGGTGACATTTTGAAACGCTGCGGAAGCGGGTGCTGACATGAGTCTGGTGATTGAAGATCCTCGAGTGGTCGAATTTGACGTTCAGACGGACGAGATGCTTGTGAACATGGGGCCTCAGCACCCCAGTACTCACGGGGTGCTTCGCCTGCTGCTGCGAACTGACGGTGAAATCGTCCACGAGTGTACTCCGCACATTGGCTACCTGCATCGCTGTGCTGAGAAGATTGGTGAGAACCTGAGTCCTCCGCAGTATATTCCTTACACCGACCGGATGGATTATCTGGCGGCGATGAATATGAATCTGGGTTTTTCGCTGGCGGTTGAGAAGCTGACGAAGACCAAAGTGCCGGCTCGTGGGGTACACCTGCGTGTGCTGATTGCGGAGTTGGGGCGGATTGCCAGCCATCTGGTGGGGATGGGGGCATACGGTCTGGACCTTGGGACTTTCAGTCCATTTTTGTATGCTTTCCGTGAGCGTGAGATCATTTTGGATCTCTTTGAGGAAGCCTGCGGTGCTCGCCTGACCTACAGCTATCTGACGGTGGGCGGGGCGACTCATGATCTTCCCGAGGAGATTGAGATTCCTGACGGTCTGGCTTCATTAACGGGCCGTCGTGCGGGTGAGCGTTATCCGTTTTTGGATGTGCTGGAGATGTTCCTGCAGTGGCTGGAGCCGCGGATCTGGGAATACCACACCCTGTTGACTCGCAATGCCATTTTCATCAAGCGAACTGCGGGTCTGGGCATTCTGACTCCTGAGATGGCGGTCAGTTATGGTTGTACGGGTCCGGTACTGCGTGGCAGCGGCGTGGATTTTGACTTGCGTCGTGATGGCGAGTCGATTTACACGGACATGTACAAGGGCTACGAGTACGCCATCCCGGTGGCACCTTTTGCGGATGCTCCGCGGGAAGTCATTGTGGGTGATAACTGGTGTCGTTTTTATGTGCGGATGATGGAAGTGGTGCAGTCGATCAGTCTGGTGCGTCAGGCGATCAAAAAGTACGTGGCGACTCCGGGGCCCGTCCGTGAGAACTTCAAGCTGGGCGCGAAGCTGCCGAAGGACGAGGTCTATTTGGAAACCGAATGTCCTCGCGGGCAGATGGGCTTCTACCTTGTTGGCAACGGCGATGGCAATCCGTTACGTCTGCGAGCGAAGAGCAGTTCTTTTTGTAATTTGTCTGTGACGGACAGGATTTGCGAGGGCGTGCCGCTGGCCGACGTGCCTGCGATTGTGGGTTCACTGGACATCGTGATGGGCGAAATAGACAGATGACCGAGATTTCCACAAGTCGTTTAGAATCAGTGACTTGAGGAAATTGGAAATTCCTTGAAAGTGCCCTGAACAGGTTGCATTCCCCTCAGTGCGGTGCATTTGGGGTGCATGGGCAATTCGATATCGCAGCATCAACTGACCGCCTTTCTGTCGCTGAAGGCCGGTCAGTTTTTTGTTGGCGTCCAGTCATGTCTGGCGGCCGCCATGTCTTGTCTTTCACTTTTTGGGCTGTTTTCACTGAACAGTGAAATCATGGAAAAAGTGAAACCAAAACCAGAGTCTGCTTCTGTTCCCGCTGCCGAATTTGTCTGGCGACTGGCAGAAGAGGCTACAGCCTTTCAGGTTGTCAACGCTGTTGAAGTAAAGGGGACGCGTGCCGACGAGCGAAATGTGGAGTGGGATAAGGTCATCACTGTGGCGGTGAAGCCAGACCAGCGGCTGTTTGATCGGCTGGTGCAGACTGTGCACCACCCATGGCCAGACGCGTTCCCTGGCCTCTGCCAATAGCTCAATGCGGATCGCTCGGAAGGTACGATTCTGCTCTGCGCTCCGTACATGTCGTGGCGAGATGCGGAGATATGTCGAGGCCAGTTCGCCAGTTATCTGGACGGGGTGGAAAGCGATGGAA
>Ga0172376_10006270_pt1 | contig 12983 bp, 9 predicted proteins | sample Lak35m_FD_121114 | JGI IMG/M metagenome (GOLD analysis project Ga0172376, IMG submission 121114) | Freshwater microbial communities from Kabuno Bay, South-Kivu, Congo - kab_092012_35m | ecosystem: Environmental > Aquatic > Freshwater > Lake | place: Democratic Republic of the Congo: South-Kivu...
AGCCGTGTGTTCAATGGCGGCACGGATTCCAGCGGGATCCCGCAGATCAGCGCCGGCACGCTGTTCGGCGGCGACAACCTGAGCAACCTGAGCCAGAGCTTCAGCAGCCCCAATGTGCAGGGCGAGAACGGCAGCACGCTGCTGGTGAATCCCGGCTACCTGCTCAGCGACGGCAACGGCGGCAACAACTACGCCGTGAGCACCACCAGCGCAGCGGGCACGATCACACCGGCGCCGCTCACGGTGGTGGTGACCGTGAATCCACCCCTGAATCCGCCCGTCAATCCACCCCTGAATCCACCGGTGCTCGACCCGGCCACCGGCAGCGTGGGAGTGCCGCAGTTCAGCCTGGAGCTTCTGGGGCTGAAGGCCAGCGACCGCGGCGGCGTCTCGCTGCAGGTGAGCAATGCCGCCAGCGGTCTGGAGAGCGGCGGCAGCGAAGCCAGCACGCGTGCCGGGGCTGAATCCACAGGCGCGGTGGTTCTCGGTGGTGAGGAGGCGGGCAACTTCGCGGTCACCGCGGTGACGGTGAATCAGGGCGGCCGCACCACCACCTATGCGGTCACGCAGCTTTCCGGCGACGGCAGCCGCAGTGCCGCCGGCACGCGCGAGCAGGGATCGGGTGGCGTGGCCCAGCGGCTGAATCTGGTGCTGGATCCCAGCCAGCAGCAGCCGCTGAGTCCGGAGCAGGTGCAGAGCCTGCTGGGTCGGGTGATCCAGATGATGCAGACCGGAGTGGGCCGATGACATCTTTGACAGCCATCAAGGCCATCAAGGCCAGCAAGGCCACGAGCGCCGCACCCGCCACCATGGACTCCAGCGCCGCCCGCGCCACAGCCATCACCAGCCCCATCCGCGCCGCCCAGGCTGCCGCGATCCGCCGCCGGCCCCCGCGCTCCGGCCTGGCCCGCTGCCTCTCGCTGCTGCTGCTGGCCGCCGTGCCCCAGGGCCTCGCGGCCGCCGCCGCCCCGATCGCCGCCGCTCCTGCATCCGCGCCCGCACCCGCACCTGCCACGGATCCGGCCCGCCCCGCCGGAGCAGCCGCGCCAGCCGCCGGCCGCGTGGCCTTCGATCGCAGCCGCTACCGCCCGGCGGTGCTGTATCTCAACGTGACCAAGGGCAAGGAGGCCGGCCAGGAGTTCATCGATCTGGTGCTGATCCCTCCCAAGGGTGAGGTGATCGGCCGGCGGGTGGGCATCCGCCTCGAAGATCTGCGCACCCAGCTGCGCTCCCTCTACGGCAGCCTCGCCCGCCAGGATCCCCTCCGCAACGACGACCCCTCCGCACCGGCGCGCCTGCTCTACCGCCTGCTGCTCGAGCCGGTGGTGCCAGACCTTGAGAAGCTCGACATCACCACCTTGATCCTGGTGCCCGATGCGGGCCTCCAGGCCGTGCCCTTCGCCGCCCTGCACGATGGCCGCCGCAGCTTCGGCGAGCGCTTCGCCTTCTCGCTCACGCCCTCGGTGAGCCTGATGCGGCGCGAACCGCCGGGCAGCGGCAGCGGCACCGGCCAGCTCGCGCTCGGCGCCTCGCGCTTCGAGGGTCTGGCGCCGCTGCCGCTGGTGCCCCAGGAGGTGGAGCGGATCGCCGCCCTCGGCCCCACCGAGCGCTATCTCGATCAGGCCTTCACCCCCGATGTGCTGCTCCGCCGGGCCGGCGATCCGGGCGTGCGGCGGGTGCATGTGGCCACCCATGCCGAGTTTCTGCCGGGCGGCCCGAGCCGCTCGAAGCTCTATGCCGGGTCCGGCACGATGGACCTCTCGCGCTTCGCCGCACTGCGCCAGCGCCGGGCCGGCGATCCGCTCGATCTGTTTGTGCTCAGCGCCTGCCGCACCGCCCTCGGCGACTCCGACAGCGAGCTCGGCTTCGCCGGGCTGGCGCTGCAGGCAGGTTCCCGCAGCGCCATCGGCACCCTCTGGTACGTCGACGACGTGGCCACCTCGGCCTTCTTCATCGTGTTCTACCGCTATCTGCAGCAGGGCCTGCCCAAGGCGGAGGCGCTGCAGGCCACCCGCCGCGAGTTCGCCAGCGGCCGGATCCAGCTGCGCGGTGATCAGCTGATCGGCGCCGACGGCACACCGCTGCTGCAGAACCTCACCCTGCAGCAGCAGCGGCGTGTGGAGACGGGCCTGCAGCATCCCTTCTTCTGGGCCGGCATCGCCCTGCTCGGCACGCCCTGGTGAGTGCCGCGGCGCCTCGCCAGCACCGTCTGGGGTGCACGGCCCTCCGGGCGATCAGGCAGGCTTGGGGTCCCCGTTCACGCCCCCCTTTCGTTCCATGGCCGCCTCCTCCCCGTCCCGCAGCGCACGCCCCGTGCCCCGCAGCGGCGCCGAGATCCGGGCGGCCTTCCTGCGCTTCTACGAGGAACGGGGCCACCAGCTGATCGCCAGCGCCTCGCTGGTGCCCGACGACCCCACGGTGCTGCTCACGATCGCCGGCATGCTGCCGTTCAAGCCGGTGTTTCTGGGGCAGCAGGAGCGGCCGGCGCCGCGGGCCACCAGCAGCCAGAAGTGCATCCGCACCAACGACATCGAGAACGTGGGCCGCACGGCACGGCATCACACCTTCTTCGAGATGCTCGGCAACTTCTCCTTCGGTGATTACTTCAAGCCGCAGGCGATCCAGTGGGCCTGGCAGCTGAGCACTGAGGTGTTCGGCCTCTCGCCCGCCAACCTGGTGGTGAGCGTCTTCCGCGAAGACGACGAGGCCGAGGCGATCTGGCGCGATGCGATCGGCATGAACCCGAAGCGCATCATCCGCATGGATGAGGCCGACAACTTCTGGGCCTCCGGTCCCACCGGCCCCTGCGGCCCCTGCTCGGAGATCTACTACGACTTCAAACCCGAACTCGGCGACGAAGGCATCGATCTGGAGGACGACTCGCGCTTCATCGAGTTCTACAACCTGGTGTTCATGCAATACAACCGCGACGCGGCGGGCACGCTCACGCCGCTGGCGGTCCGCAACATCGACACCGGCATGGGCCTCGAGCGCATGGCCCAGATCCTGCAGGGTGTTGCCAACAACTACGAGACTGATCTGATCTACCCGCTGATTGAAACGGCGGCGGGTCTGGCTGGGGTCGACTACCGCGCCCTCGAGGAGAAGGGCAAGGCCAGCCTCAAGGTGATTGGCGATCACAGCCGCGCCATCACCCAGCTGATCGGCGACGGCGTGACCGCCAGCAACCTCGGCCGTGGCTACATCCTGCGCCGCCTGCTGCGCCGTGTGGTGCGCCATGGCCGCCTGCTCGGCATCGATCAGCCCTTCCTGAGCGCGATGGGCGAGGCCGCGATCACGCTGATGCAGGGCGCCCACCCCCAGCTGCCGGAGCGCCGGCCGGTGATCCTGGCCGAGCTGGAGCGCGAGGAGGCCCGCTTCCTGGAAACCCTCGAGCGGGGCGAGAAGCTGCTCGCCGAGGTGCTGGCCGCCAAGCCCAGGCAGATCAGCGGCGCCCAGGCCTTCGAGCTGTACGACACCTACGGCTTCCCGCTGGAGCTCACCGAGGAGATCGCCGAGGAGCACGGCCTCACGGTGGACACCGCCGGCTTCGAGGCGGCGATGGAGGCGCAGCGCCAGCGGGCCAAGGCGGCGGCTGTGAGCATCGATCTCACCCTGCAGCAGGCGATCGACCAGGTGGCGGCCGGCGCCGAGGCCACCGCCTTCAAGGGCTATGAGGCCCTGGAGCACCCCAGCTGCGTGCTGGCTCTGGTGGTGAACGGCGTGCCGGCCGGGCGCGCCGTCGCCGGCGACCCCGTGCAGCTGGTGCTCGACAGCACGCCCTTCTACGGGGAGGGCGGCGGCCAGGTGGGCGATCGGGGTGTGCTGCTGGGCGGCGGCGATCAGACCAGCGTGGATGCGGGCGTGATCGTGAGCATCGAGGGCGTGAGCCGCAACCGCTCGGTGTTTGTGCACAGCGGCAGGATCGAGCGGGGCAGCGTGGCGGTGGGCGATCTGCTCACCGCCCGGGTGGATGCGGCCTGCCGCCGCCGCGCTCAGGCCAACCACACGGCCACCCACCTGCTGCAGGCGGCGCTCAAGCAGGTGGTGGATCCGAGCATCGGCCAGGCGGGATCGCTGGTGGATTTCGATCGCCTCCGCTTCGATTTCCACTGCCCCCGCGCCGTGATGCCTCAGGAACTCGAGCAGATCGAGGCCCTGATCAATGGCTGGATCAGCGAAGCCCACAGCCTCGAGGTGGCCGAGATGGGGATCGAGCAGGCGAGGGCGGCCGGGGCGGTGGCGATGTTCGGCGAGAAGTACGGCGAGGTGGTGCGGGTGGTGGATGTGCCGGGCGTGTCGATGGAGCTCTGCGGCGGCACCCATGTGGCCAACACCGCCGAGATCGGCGTGTTCAAGATCGTGAGCGAGAGCGGCGTGGCAGCCGGCATCCGCCGCATCGAGGCGGTGGCCGGCCCGGCGGTGCTCGCCTATCTCAACGAACGCGATGCCGTGGTGAAGGCCCTGGGCGAGCGCTTCAAGGCCCAGCCCGGCGAGATCGTGGAGCGGGTGAGCGCGCTGGCCGACGAGCTCAAGGCTGCGCAGAAGGCGCTGGCGGCGGCCCGCGGGGAGCTGGCGGTGGCGAAGGCGGCCTCGCTGGCGGAGCAGGCCGAGGCGGTGGGGATGATCCCGGCGGGGGCAGCCCGCGGCGGGGAGCCCTACGCGCTGCTGGTGGCACGGCTCGATGGGGTGGAGGGCAGCGGCCTGCAGAGCGCCGCCCAGGGGCTGGCGGATCAGCTCGGTGCGGGAGCTGCGGTGCTGCTCGGCGGCCTGCCGGATCCGGCCGACCTGGGCAAGGTGGTGCTGGTGGCGGCCTTCGGGCCGGCGGTGATCGCCAGGGGTCCGAAGGCCGGCGCCTTCATCGGCGGGGTGGCCAAGGCCTGCGGCGGCGGCGGCGGCGGCCGGCCCAACCTGGCCCAGGCCGGCGGCAAGGATGGCGCGGCGCTGGATGGGACCTTGCAGAAGGCAGCGCAGCAGCTCCGAGAGGACCTCTCCTGACCCAGGCCCGATCCAGCGGCCTGCTCGCCGGCCAGTGCCGAGGGTCTGATGTTGATCACAGCTGATCAACAACTGGCCGAATACTCGCTTCAGGCCGGCCGCCGCCGCTGCAGCATCGCCAGCAGCTGGCGCGCCTCCGGCACGCCGGCGGCGCTGGCCAGCAGGCCGTAGAGGCCCACGGCCAGGGCGGCGCAGAGGCCGTTCTGCAGCAGCAGGCCCCACAGGCCCGCAGGCCAGGCCACGCCGGTGGCCAGCCACCAGCAGGCCAGGCCGCCGGCCGCCGCCGCCAGCGTGAGCTTGCCGGTGTCCAGCGCCCAGACCCGCAGGGGAAGCCCGCCCAGCCGCCGGTGCAGGGCCAGCAGCAGGCCCACGCAGGTGATCAGGTTCACGGCCACCGTGGCCAGCACCAGCCCGGCGGCGCCGGCATTGAGCGTGGGCAGCTGCGGGCCCCAGCCGGGGGTGGGGCCGCCGGTGAAGGCCCAGCAGAACACGGCATTGAGGCCGATCCCCGCCAGCGACCAGCGGAAGGGGGTGGTGCCGTCGCCCAGGGCGTAGAACACGCGCACCAGCACATCGCGGGCCAGGTAGGCGGGCATGCCGATGCCGTAGGCCATCAGCAGCTGGCCCACCAGGTCGGCGGCGCCGCGGTCGAAGGCGCCGCGCTGGTAGATCAGCGCCACGATCGGCACCGCCAGCGCCACCATCAGCGCCCCCAGCGGCAGCATCGAGGCATTGGAGAGCATCAGGCCCTGGCGGATGCGGGCAATCAGCTCGGGGCGGTCGTCCGGGGCGGTGAGGCGGGCATACACCGGCAGCAGCGGCACCAGCAGGGCATTGGAGAGCAATCCCAGCGGCGTCTGCACCAGCAGGTTGGCGTAACCGAGGCCGGCCGCCGCCGCCGGCATCCCCGACGCGAAGAACAGCGATACGAACACATTGATCTGCAGCATCCCCGAGGAGAGGGTGGCCGGGCCCATCACCTGCAGCACCTCGCGCACGCCGGGATCGCGCCAGTCCCAGACCAGCTGCAGCTTGTTGAGCCCCTCCTGCGCCAGCGCCGGCAGCTGGATCAGCCACTGCAGCACCGCCCCCAGCGTCGTGCTGGCGGCCAGCACCACCCCGCCGATCAGCACGTTCTGCGGCAGGGCGATCGCATCACCCAGCCGCCACCACAGCATGCCGATGCCGGCGATCACCGCCACGCTGGAGAGCAGCGGGCTCACCGACGGCAGCCAGAACACATCGGCGGCATTGAGCGCCCCGAAGCCGAGGCCGATCAGGCCGGCGAACAGCGCCATCGGCGCCATCCAGCGCAGCTGCAGCACGGCGATCCGATGTCGCTCCCCATCGAGGGCCGGACCGACCAGATCGATCAGCGGATCGGCGAACAGCACCAGCAGCACCGTCACGGCGATCAGGCCGGCCCCGACGATCGTGTTGATCGCCGCCAGCACATGGGCCCCTTCGCTGCGGGGCCGACGGGCCAGCACGCTGACCATGGCGCTGTGGAACGGGCCATTGATGCCGCCCAGCAGGATCAGCAGGAAGCCGGGCAGCACATAGGCGTAGTTGTAGGCGTCGTAGGCGATCCCCACCCCGAAGGCGGCGGCGATCACCTGCTGGCGCACCAGGCCGGCCAGCTTGCTCAGCGCCGTGGCCACCGCCACGATCAGGGCGATGCGGCGCAGCGAACGGCCGCCGCCGGAGCGCTCCGGACCCGGCTCCGCAGGGCTGTGCTGTGGCGTGTCACCCATGCGCTGCGGAACCCCTGATCGAGCCTGGATTCTTGCCTGCCGCGGACTGGGCGCCAGCCGCTCCGGGTCGGTGCCGGCCCTGGATGTGGCATCGCGCCGACTCAGGGGTGCGCCGATGGCCGGCAGCCGACGCGGGCCGGGGAGATTCAGACAGGTCTGCAGGGCGAGCACCCGCCTGTGGTGCCGCAGCCTGCCCCGCCGGCTGAACCGCCCGTCACCATGGCGGCACGCCCCCGCCGTTCTGTGACCGCCATGCCAGCTGCCGCCACGCCTCAGGTTCAGGCGCATGCCGCCGGGGACGGCCGGCCGGTGTGGCCGCTGGCGGACCTGCGCGAGGGCGTGCTGCTCAAGCGCTACAAACGCTTTCTGGCCGATGTGCGCCTCGACAGCGGTGAGCAGGTGATCGCCCATTGCGCCAATACCGGACCGATGACGGGGGTGCTGCTGCCCGGCGGTCGCGTGCGGCTGCGCCACGATCCCTCCCCCAGCCGCAAGCTGGCCTGGACCTGGGAGCAGGCGCAGGTGCCCGGCGTCGGCGGCGAGCCGGTGTGGGTGGGGGTGAACACGGCCCTGCCCAATCGGCTGGTGCGGGCCACGATCGAGGCGGGCTGCCTGGAGCCCTGGCTGGGGCCGATCGGGACGATCCGGGCTGAGGTGCCCTACGGCGAGGGGCATCGCAGCCGCATCGACCTGCTGCTCACCCCGGCGGCGACGGCGGCCGATCCACGCCCGATCTACGTGGAGGTGAAGAACACCACCTGGAGCGACGCCAGCCTGGCCCTGTTCCCCGACACCGTCACCGAGCGGGGTCAGAAGCATCTGCAGGAGCTCACGGCCCTGCTGCCCGGGGCGCGGGCGGTGCTGCTGCCCTGCCTCTCCCGCGCCGATGTGGATCGGTTCGCACCGGGCGACCGGGCCGATGCCCGCTACGGCGAGCTGTTCCGCCGGGCCCGGCGGGCGGGGGTGGAGGTGCTGCCCTGTCGCTATCGCTTCACGGCCGCGGCGATCAGCTGGCTGGGGCTGGCCGCTGTGGAGGATCGGCAGCCCTGAGGCGGGACCCATAGAGTCGCAGCAGCCGGAGCCTCAGCCGTCGTGGACACCCGATCCTTCAAGCGATCCCTGCACCACTCGGAGCGCTACAACCGCCGTGGCTTCGGTCTGGGCGAAGAGGTGGCCGGCAGCCTGCAGACGGCCTATCAGAGCGATCTGATCGCCAGCCTGCGCACCCACGGCCACGAGCTGCGCGAGGGGCGCCTGACGGTGCGGCTGGCCGAGGCCTTCGGCTTCTGCTGGGGCGTGGAGCGGGCGGTGGCAATGGCCTATGAAACGCGCCGCCATTACCCCAGCGAGCGGATCTGGATCACCAATGAGATCATCCACAATCCTTCGGTCAACGACCATCTGCGCGCCATGGATGTGCGCTTCATCGCCGTGGAGGATGGCGTCAAGGACTTCTCTGAGGTGGGTCCGGGGGATGTGGTGATCCTGCCCGCCTTCGGGGCCACGGTGCAGGAGATGCAGCTGCTCAATGAGCTCGGGTGCCACATCGTGGACACCACCTGCCCCTGGGTGTCGAAGGTGTGGAACACGGTGGAGAAGCACAAGAAACATGCCTTCACCTCGATCATCCACGGCAAGGTGAAGCACGAGGAGACCCTGGCCACCAGCTCGTTTGCCGGCACCTATCTGGTGGTGCTCGATCTGGCGGAGGCGCAGATGGTCTGCGATTACATCCTGGGCCGAGGGGATCGCGAGGCCTTCATGGCCCATTTCGCCCGCGCCTGCTCACCCGGCTTTGATCCCGACCGCGACCTGATCCGGCTGGGGGTGGCGAACCAGACCACCATGCTCAAGAGCGAAACCGAGGAGATCGGCCGATTGTTTGAGCGCACGTTGCTGCAGCGCTTCGGGCCGGTGGATCTCAACCAGCATTTCCTGGCCTTCAATACCATCTGTGATGCCACCCAGGAGCGCCAGGATGCGATGTTCTCCCTGGTCGATGAGCCGCTTGATCTGATGGTGGTGATCGGCGGCTTCAACTCCTCGAACACCACCCATCTGCAGGAGATCGCCGTCAGCCGCGGCATCCGTTCCTTCCACATCGACACGCCGGAACGGATCGGTCCGGGCAACCGGATCGAGCACATGCCTCTGGGCGGCTCGCTGCAGCTGGAGCAGCCATTCCTGCCCGATGGTCCGATCCGGGTGGGGATCACCTCGGGGGCCTCCACCCCGGACCGGGTGGTGGAGGACGTGATCCGGCGCCTGATCGACCTGAGCGCCGCCTGAGCTGGGCTTTAGATTTGCTTTCGGTTCCCGGCTGCAGGGTACCGTCCCCCTCCCTCTGCTCAGCCCTCGCTTGTCCCCTCTGGCCACGCTGTCCGGGGCCGCTGCCGGCGGTCGGCCCCACGGCCTCCTCTGCTCCGAGCCCAGTTCCGCCGCAGCATCACCCCACGGCCATCGCGTGACGGAAGATCCCTCTCCTTCCACCTCCCCCGCCGCCAGCCCGCTGCGCGAGCGCGATGATCCGCGGGTGCATCGCTATGCCAGCGCCTTCGCCGACCGGATGGAGATGCGGGCGCCGCCGGCCGTGGTGGCGGGCTATCTCGACCGCCACGAGGGCTGGTTTCGCCGCTGCGCTGCCCCGATGGCGGTGGAGCCCCTGGGGCTGAATGGCTATGTGCTCACCCTGGGCCGCTTCGGTAATTTCGGCTTCGAGGTGGAACCCACCATCGGCCTGGAGCTGCTGCCCCAGGCGGAGGGGGTGTATCGCATCCTCACCCGGGCGATCGCCCAGTCCGACACCAGCCTGGGCGATCTCTACGACGTGGACTTCAACGCCTCGCTGCGGCTGGAGGAGGACAACAGCGGCCAGGACTCGCCTGAGCCGGGCGCAGCGCTGGCGCCGCAGACCCTGGTGCTCTGGCAGCTGGATCTGGTGGTCTGGATCCGCCTGCCGGCGGTGATCAATCTGCTGCCCGATACCCTGGTGCAGAGCAGCGGCGACCGGCTGCTGCGTCAGATCGTGCGCCAGATCTCGCGGCGGCTCACCTGGAAGGTGCAGGAGGATTTCCACGCCAGCCACGGCATCGCCTGCCCGCCGCGACGCCGCGCTCAGTTCTGAACCCCTGAGGTGGCCTGCTGAATGCCGGCGGGGGTCCGATCGCAGCGTTGGTTCAATCGGGCAGGAACACCAGGGCGATGCCGTTGTTGCAGTAGCGCTTGCCGGTGGGCCTGGGGCCGTCAGCGAACACATGGCCCTGGTGGCCACCGCAACGGCGGCAGTGATATTCGGTGCGCGGCACGATCAGCTTGAAATCCAGCCGGGTGGCGATCGCTTCCGGCAGGGCCTGCCAGAAACTGGGCCAACCCGTGCCGCTGTCGTATTTGGCGTTGGCGGAGAACAGGGGCAGGCGGCAGCCGGCGCAGGCATAGCGGCCGGGGCGCTTTTCCGTCGCCAGTGGACTCGAGAACGGCCGCTCCGTACCCTCCTGGCGCAGCACGGCGTAGGCGGCGGGGCTGAGCCGGCGCCGCCACTCGGCCTCGCTGAGCGTCCAGCTGGGGTCCGTGGCGGTGGCGGCAAGCACCGGCCGCTCGACCAGGAAGGGGAGCAGCGCCGCCAGGGGGGTGGGCAGGCGGCGGATCAGCAGCTGCAGCAGACCGCGACGGGGCAGGGGCATCGGCAGCGGATTCAGCGGGGGGAAAGCATCGGTTCAGCCCAGCCAGCCGGCGCTGAGCACGACGGCCAGCCCCAGGAACAGGGTCAGCAACGTCCAGGTGATCCGATTGAGGGTGTTCTCGGCGCTGCGGGCACTGGTGAACATCGAGCCGCCGCTGGAGGCCAGGCCTCCCATGCCATCGCCCTTGGGGCTGTGGAGCAGAACACTGACCACCAGCAGCACGCCGCTGAACATCCAGATCGTGGCAAGGATGGTCCTGAGCATGGCGACTGGAGAGGCGAATTCAGGTTAGCGGCCCAGCCCCAGCCCCCAGCGCCCGCAGGCCCGCAGGCCCGCCCGCCCGCCCGTCGGCCCGTCGGCCGCGTGGTCTGCAACGGCGGCTGAGCCGGGCGCTGGCGCAGAAGCCAGGGCTGTGGAGGCCGGAAGCGGCGAGCCGCAGCCGCCTGGCCTGGCGGGGGCACGGGCAGGCCGCCCGGGCCGAGAGCGCGGCCAGCTGCTGGGCTGCCACGGCTGGGCCAGGCTGAAGCGACCTGCGCCCAGCCCGATGTCGAGCTCGACCCTGCCGCCGATCGCTGGCCGTGAGGCGGAGATCCTGCAACTGATGCAGCAGCAGCAGCCCGTGTTTCTGCCGCGCACATCGCTGAAGCTGGAGGAGTTCCGGTCGGCCTTCGCCTGTGCGTTGCACATGCATCAGCCCACGATCCCGGCCGGGGCGCAGGGGGAATTGATTTCCCATCTGCAGTGGATGCTGGAACATCCGGGCGAAGGCGATAACCACAACGCCGAACCCTTCGCCCAGTGCTATAAGCGCCTTGCCGAGATCATCCCCCAGCTGCTGGCGGAGGGCTGTCGGCCGCAGATCATGCTCGATTATTCCGGGAATCTGCTCTGGGGGTTCGAGCAGATGGGCCGCCACGACATCCTCGAGGCTCTGCGCAGGCTGACCTGTGATCCCGCCCTGCAGCCGCATGTGGAGTGGCTCGGCAGCTTCTGGAGCCATGCGGTGGCGCCCTCCACCCCGATCCCCGATCTGAAGCTGCAGATCCTGGCCTGGCAGCAGCATTTCGCTGCCCTGTTCGGCCTGGAGGCCCTGCAGCGGGTGCGGGGATTCTCTCTGCCGGAGATGGCACTGCCCAATCATCCCGACAGCCTGCATGCCCTGGTCAAGGCCCTGAGGCAGTGCGGCTACCGCTGGCTGCTGGTGCAGGAGCACAGCGTCGAGAATCTCGACGGGTCCGGGCTCAGACAGGCTCAGAAGTACAGCCCCAACCGTCTGGTGGCCCGCAGCGGCAGCGGTGAGATCGCCACGATCACCGCCCTGATCAAGACCCAGGGCTCCGATACCAAACTGGTCGGACAGATGCAGCCTTACTACGAGGCTCTGGGCCTGGGACGGCAGCCGCTGGCCGGCATCGAGATTCCATCGCTTGTGCTCCAGATCGCAGATGGGGAGAATGGTGGTGTGATGATGAATGAGTTTCCGCCGGCCTATGGGCAAGCCCATCGGCGGCTCGCCGCCAGCGCTGCTGATCCCGACGGTACGGTAGCTGTTCACGGCACGGAATATCTGGAGCTGCTGGAAGCCGCCGGGCTGCATGCGGATCAGTTCACACCGATTCAGGCCGTGCAACAACACAAGCTCTGGCAACAGCTGGAGGGTTCCACCACGCCGGAATCATTGCAGCATGCCATCGCAGCATTGCAGGCCAGGGATCCGCAGTTCTCGATGGCCGGCGCCTCCTGGACCAATGACATCAGCTGGGTGGAGGGCTATGCCGATGTGCTGGAGCCACTGCAGCGGCTCAGCGCCCGTTTCCACGCTTGTTTTGCAGCACGGCTGGACGCTGATCCGCGGATCAGCGGCAGCCGTGTGTATCAGGAGGCGCTGCTACCTCTGCTGTTGCTGGAGACGAGCTGCTTCCGCTACTGGGGACAGGGCACCTGGACCGACTATGCCAAGGAGATCGAACGGCGCGGCTCGGATGCGATCACGCGGGCCATGCAGGAGCTGCACAGTGATCCGAATTCACGCTGATCCGTGGGTGCGCTGGCCGCAATCCAGCGCTGCGGCAGGCCCAGGGCCAGGGGGGTCCCGCAGGGCTGATTCAAACTCGGCGCGTGGGCTGCGGCTGCAGCGCAGGGGGCAACACGCCCCCGGCAGTGCCTGGGGTGCTGAGGCTGCTTGATCACGCCCGCGTCGCGCACGCCTGGCGCAACGCAACCGGCACTTTGCAGCGGCCCTGGGGGTCCCCGCTCACCACCATGCTTTCGGCCACTGCCTGTTGGAGGCAGCCCTGTCTCGCCCCCTGACCCAGGGCTGCCTCAAAGGCGAGATCTCGGCGCGGAACTGCGGCTCACGGACAGGCGGTCGCAGGATCAAGCGCTGTCGACGCCTGAATCTCCGCCGAGAAGACGCAATCCTTGTGGCGGACTTTCAGAGGCTGTATGTAAAGAGATTTGAAGATATGCAAAATTGTGCGATGGTGGGGTGATGCGATGATGCGTCGTTGCTATTTGTCCAGAAACCTTGGTATAGGCAGCTACCGGTCAC
>Ga0172376_10006272_pt1 | contig 12982 bp, 9 predicted proteins | sample Lak35m_FD_121114 | JGI IMG/M metagenome (GOLD analysis project Ga0172376, IMG submission 121114) | Freshwater microbial communities from Kabuno Bay, South-Kivu, Congo - kab_092012_35m | ecosystem: Environmental > Aquatic > Freshwater > Lake | place: Democratic Republic of the Congo: South-Kivu...
ATCATCACCACCCGCGTTACACGCCGCTAGTCAAAGTCCCCGCCTTGGAGATCAAAGCGAAAGGGATCAGCCCCACTCAGGCGGCTCAGCGTTTCCTGAGTCAGGACAAGGACAACACGACCCGTCGGACCGAAGTGCCGGCAGCGCCCTGACGGACTTGTTATCAGTCTGCCGGGACATCCGGTGCAACCGGACTGGTCAGCAGAACCGGACGACTCATATCGCGACAATCCGGAATCACATGCAGGAAGCCGGACTGCGAGCGGCATCCTGAAGTCGCCGACCTATGGTTCCTGGAACCCAGGAGACCATGCCATGTACCAGGCAGACGATCAGCCGGACTTCGATGCGATTACGCAACTGCTGGAGCCGGAATCACTGGAGTCCACATCCTTCCAGAATGAGCTTCGCTGTGGTCGCGATATCCTCGCGGAACTGGGAACTCTGAGCGATCTGATCGACACGCTCGACAAAGACGGACTGACCGGCGCGGACGATGCCGTCGTGGAAGCGGCTCCCGTTTCTGAACATCCGGAAGTCCACGCGCTGGCTGAGCTGCGTCGCGTGGCGACTGATCCCTGTGTCGTCTGCGGCTGTCCCACGGCTCGTGCGGAGGCGGACATCGAAGATCTGTCCGAACAACTTGTGACTTGTGAAGGTTGTGGACTGGGCACGCTGTTTCCAATTCCTGATGCGCAGCGCATCCAGTCTTTTTATCCGCCGGCTTACTACGGCAGCCCGGATGCGAAGTTTGAACCGCTGGTGGAATTCGGGGTCCGCGCCGGTGCGCGCTTCCGTGTGAAACGACTGGCGGGGTCACTGCCGCGCGGGGCGCGAGTGCTGGATGTCGGCTGCGGACGGGGCGTCATGCTCCGCGCGCTGCTGGACCTGGGATATGAGGCTCACGGGGTTGAGATCAGCACGGAAGCCGCGGCCGGAGCCGACCCGCGCGCGACGGTGCATATCGCTCCCGATCTGACTCAGGCCGCTCTGCCCGATCAGTTCTTTGATGCCGTGATCCTCTGGCATGTCCTCGAACATCTGCCGCATCCGGACCGGGTGCTCGCCGAACTGCATCGCATCCTCAAGCCCGGCGGTCGATTGATTCTGGCGGTTCCAAATTACGCGAGCTGGCAGGCGCGGCTGATGAAGTCGCACTGGTTTCATCTCGATCTGCCCCGGCATCTTTATCACTTCACACCGCGCACGCTGAAACGGCTGCTGCAGCAGTCCGGCTTCCGCTGCCGGTCGCTCCGTCATTTCGCGCTGCTGCAGAATCCCTTCGGATGGTTGCAGAGCCTGCTGAACCGGTTCACGTCCACGCCGCGCAATGCGCTTTACACGTTGCTGCATCAATCTTCCGAAGCTGTTGATGCCTCCGGCCTCACCGCCCGGCAGCGGTTGACTTTGCGCGCCGCGTACTGGCTGGGTCTGCCCGTGGCGGGATTGCTCAGCGTGGTCGAGGCGATGTTTCGAGCTGGCGGCACGATGGCTGTTGTTGCGGAGCGGTCAGTCGTGACCGGCCCTTCCCGCCGGTGTCACCAGCCGAGCACACCCACCGGCAGAGAGACTCGCAGGAGTCCCGCGAAGAGCAGATAGAACAGCGGCGGTGCGGCGCAGGTCAGGAGGAGTGTGGCAAGCAGGCCGGCGCGCAGTCGCCACGTGACGGTGAGAAGAATGAGGCCGGTCGTTACCAGAAACCCCAGGCTGTCGCTGGCCAGCGCATAAAACGCGACCGCCGCGATCGCCAGAGCGAAGTTCCATCGTCCTGCATTCGCCCCGCACGACGAAGTGGTCGCTGATGAGGTGTCAGCTCGTACGGCCTGCGTTGCACTCGATCGCGGTGCTCCGATCATCAGGCCGAGCGAACTCAGCAGCAGCACTCCCGCCAGCACGGGAAAGACCATCGGTCCGATCGGGCCGCCGTTGAATGTCGCGAAATCCGGCTGCTGAAAGATGCGGCCGAACTCCTCATCCGACTGCTTGAGGAACGAGGCGAAGTCCGCGCCTTCCCGCCAGGTGTGATCGAATCCCTGCCGGTCCATGAAGTCGGGAAACGTCTCGCCGTTGACCTGAGTTTCTCCGGCGACCATCCGCCGCAGCGATGCTTTCAACCGGTCCTGAATTTCGACCGGCGTCCCCTTCGGCACACCGATGCCACGCCATCCCGTCAGGGTCCAGTCGGATCCCTGTTCCTTGAGCGTTGGATACGGCGCGAAGACCGGCAGTGCCATGCGCTGCGACGCCATGACTCCCAGGCAGCGGATGTCTCCGGACTCCAGCAGGCTGCGCGCCTCCGGCAGGCTGCAGCAGACCAGATCCAGTCCACCGCTCATCAGTTCCTGCAGCGCGGGCGCTGATCCCTGCGACTGAATCCAGACGATCGAATCCGGTTCGAGCTTCTGTGAAATCAACCAGCCGGCCAGAGCCAGATGCCACGCTGCCAGTGCTGACGTTCCTGAGGCCTTCAAACGGCCGGGATCAGATGTAGCCACGGCCTGCAGTTCCGCCACCGTTTGATACGGCGAATCCTTCCGGACGAAGATGGCCGCCGGGTCTTCATTGACCGACATCAGCGGTTCGCAGTCCTGCCATGTGAGCTTCGTCAACTGCCGCCAGTGCAGCATGTTGAGCTCCAGCGTCATCATGGTCAGCGTGTAGCCATCCGGCCGGGACTGCAACCCGCGCGCGTGCCCGGTCACTCCCTGCCCGCCGGTGGCATTGACCACATTGACCGGCACTCCCAGATCGCGTTCGAGAAACACCGCGACCTGCCGCGACACGCGATCCGTTCCCCCTCCCGTCGCCCATGGACAGATCAACGTGATCGGCCGGTCCGGATACGTCCCGCTGCGCGAACAACCAGCCGCCGCGACCAGCAGCGCGAATACGACCAGACGAAGGCGTTGTGGCATCATGAATCAGAACTCTGCGGAGTCACGGCGGTACTTGAAGATCAGCAGCATCGCAGCCGATCCTTCGCTCCTCAACCTGTTCCGACTCTTGAACCGCGAACGTCAGTCTTTTGTTTCCACTGCGCTCTTCCTGTTTCCAATGGTCAAGCAATTCACAGTTTCTCCGCTGTGAACTGTTCCCAGTCCGGCCAGTCGATCAGGCCTGGGACCGGCTGGTCTTCGCGGTAGTCGCGCTCAAATACGGCTTCGATCGGCGGACCTTTTCTTCCCATCGCGATGCGGATCCAATCGAGCAGCATGCGTTCGCGGTCCAGGGGAGGCAGTCGCCACGCGCAGTCTGTCTGTCTCAACCGCCAGACCAGATGATGCAGACACAGCGACACCGCCACCGAAAGATTGAAGCTCTCCGTGAAGCCGAACATGGGAATGACCATCCGTCGGTCCGCCATCTCAAGAGCCGTTTGCGATACGCCATTGTGCTCATTTCCGAAAATGAGCGCCGTCTTCCGCATGATGTCCCATGTTTCCAGTTCGCAGTCCGTGTGATGCGGAGTGGTCACCACCAGCGCGTAACCCTGCGCGCGTAACTGCTCCAGGCAGCGAATGGTGTTGTCGCCATCGTCGGCATACTGATGCAGAGTCAGCCACTGCGCGGCGCCGCGCGTCACATCCTTGCGGGCTTCAAACGGAATCTGGTTCTCGATGATGTGAATGTCCTGCACTCCGAAGCAGTCGCATGTCCGGATGCAGGCGCTGGCATTGTGCGGGTCGTACACATCTTCCAGCACCACGGTCAGATGCCGCGTGCGGTTCAGCAGCGTCTGTCGAATGCGTTCGCGCCGCGACTCGGAAAGCATGCCCGCCAGCCATGAGCACAGCACTCGTTCGTAGCGGCTGAGCGGACTCATGACCTGGCAACTCCGGTGTCGCAGATGGAGTTCATCAAGCGTGCCAGAATGACGTCGTCGGTGGGAAGCGGGGAAGTCAGGACCGACCGCAGCGGTAATGGCACTTCATCCATGCGATAGACCGTGCCCGCAGAATGCAACCCGTAAACCGCGGTCGTGAAACGAACAGTCGGAACGAAGCCTGGCCGGCTGGCCGGATAGTCCAGCGTGATGGTCGGGATGCTTCTGAGGTGAGCGTTCGCAGCCGCGTTGAACAGCGATGCGGTTTCGCTGCCGATCAACAGACAGGCATCCGCTTCTCCGCGTTCGAGTATGTCCTGCGCTGTGTATTCGCCGGGATTGTATCGCGCGTAGCCGCGCGTCAGGCTGACTCCAAAGGGATAACCCGTCTGCCAGCAGAGCACGCTGTCCGCTCCGGACACGTCGCCGTAAAGCCGCATGCGCCGCGCATAAAAGCGCGTGTGTCGATGCAGTTCAGCGACCAGCCGCAGCAGCGCGCTGACGTTGGTATGTCCCAGTCCGCGCTGATGATCGTCATGCGGCGATCCGGTGCCGGTCAGGCCTGTGCCGAAGAAAAACACGCCACTGCGGCAGCTCCGCAGACGATCCGCGAGATCTTGAAGCCGCGTCCTGTCCGCTCCGGGAGAGATGCTCTCCGGCAGTGGCTGATCCGCGATGAGCATCCGCAGCGCATTCACGACATCGAAGTCGCGTCCCGACTCGACCGGCACGACGATGTCTGCGCGCGAACCCTGTGGATCCAGCCGCCACTGATCGATGTGCTGCTGGTCGCCGATCAGAACGACCGTTCGCCCGGCTCGGCCACCCGGTACGAACTGCGAGGGCGGATGCACCGAGTAGCGCTCCGCATGGCGGGGATGAGTCGCCGCGGGATGGCAGCCCCAGAAAATCACGAGGTCCGCCCGGTGCCGGATTTCTCCGAGTGTCGCGGTGGATTCACCGACTTCCTGCACGGCCACAATCGACGGCCCGTGGCAGAGCGACGCGGTGGTATCAATGATCGCGCCGATCCGTTCGGCCAGCGCCACCGCCGCGCGCTGGCCGGCGGTTGTGCTGCGCGACAGGCCATAGATCAGCGGATAGCGCGCGCCGGAGAGGATCTCTGACGCACGTTGCAGCGCCTCTTCAACAGGAACTTCACAGCCTTCGATCTCAGCGTCCGCCGCGATGGCTTCCGCCTGCTCACGAAACCACGGCTCCGCCAGCGGACAGGCCGGCTCGACCGTCAGCAGCCGGTTGTTTTCCACGGTCAGCACCAGATCGTCGCAGACGCATCCGCAGGCCGGACAGGCAATGTCTGTGTGTCGAAGCATTCGCAGGTCAGATCGATTCGGTTGGGAATTGAACGAAATAAAACGCAAAGTCACAAAGACGCGACGCCGCAAAGGTCAATTCATCAAGAGAGCGGCTCCAGCTCAATTCTGATCTCACACCACGCATTGTGCCCCTGCGACCTCGCGTCATTGCACTTCCGACTGCTCAGACACAGTTCACCGCTCTTTTTCATTTTTCTTCGTGTCCTCTGTGCCTCTGTGGTGAAATCCTGAATAACCACAGAGGGCACGGAGAGCACTCTGTTCAGAACGGCAGGCAGGATCCCTCAACGTGTCCTGGATCAGGCTCACACCTCGGCTTCAATCGTCACGGGGATGTTCTTGAAGGCGGGCGTCTTTGATTCCGGATCGACCGCGCGGGGAATCAGGACGTTCGCTTCCGGGCAGTACATCAGCACGTTGCCGGAGCGCACATCGAACGGCCGGGCGAGTTGATACCGCATCTCGCCAACATCGCTGCGGACCCGCACGCGCTGATCTTTCTTCAAACCAAGACGCTCCATATCGGACGCATTCATCAGGATGACATCGCGCCGCTCCTGGCCGCGGTACAGATCTTCGTCCTCGTAGACCACGGTGTTGAACTGGCCTTCGCTGCGAACTGTCATCAATCGCAACTGACCGTCGGCGGCATCGGGCGGTTCTGGAAGTTCGATGGCATGAAAGCGGGCTTTGCCGGAAGCGGTCGGGAATGTCCGTTCGGATAACTGCCGGCCGGCGATGTGAAATTCCTTCCGCGTCTGGCTGATCGACGCGACGGGTTCGTAGCCGGGAATGAGTTCCGCGATGAGCTGTCGGACCGCGTCGTGACTTTCGAGCTTTTTCCAGTCGATGGCTGTCTGACTGGAGAGAACCAGTTGTCCGAGTGCCGTCAGCACGGAGACTTCACTGCGCGGACCGGCATACCGCGCGGGACCGCCGTCGCTCAGCCGCACGAAACTGAACATGGACTCCTGAGTTGTCGGCTGAGGTTCCTCATCGCGAGGCAGGACCGGCAGGATCAGTGTTTCCTGTGCGCGGCCCCAGGCATGACCGGTGTTGAGCGTCGTGGAGAGGTACGTCACCAGTCCCAGCCTGCCGAAGGCTCGCTCAGCGAACGTCGCGTCCGGATTGCTGCCGAACAGATTTCCGCCGAGGCAGACGGCGACATCCATCTCCCCGCGATCGGCGGCATCCATGCAGGCCATCGTGTCGAGTCCCGGAGACTTCGGAACAGCGATGCCCAGCCGGTCTTCGAACCGCTTGAGCAGCGCCTGCTTGAGAACCGGGGTGACTCCGACCGAACCAACTCCCTGCACGTTGCTGTGACCGCGGATCGGCATCAACCCGGCGGTCGGACGACCGACCATGCCGCGCAGCAGAGCCACGTTCGCGATCATCTTCACGTTGTCCGTGCCGTGCAGATGATGCGTGATGCCCATCGTCCAGCCGATCACGACGTTCTTTGCGGACAGATAAGTCTCCGCGATCTGTTCGATCTCCGCGCGAGTGACTCCGGAACCGCGTTCGATCTCATCCCAGGAAGTGGCGGCAACGCGCTGCTGAAACGCCTCAAAGTCTTCGGTGCAGTCCGCGATGAAAGAGCGATCCTCGCCGCCGTGCGACAGCACGTGCTTCGCCACTCCCGTCAGCAGAGCGATATCTCCACCGATATGCGGCTGCACGTACTGGCTGGCGATATTCGTTCCGAAGAACAGACTGCGAACATCGCTGGGCACGCGGAAGTTGACCAGCCCCAGTTCCTTCACGGGATTGATCACGATGACCTGCCCGCCGCGCCGTTTCAGTTCCATCAGCGAGCGCATCAGGCGGGGATGATTCGACGCGGGATTGCCGCCGATCAGGATGTAAAGATCGGTGTGATGCAGGTCGTCCAGCCGGATGGTCCCGGTCCCCGCGCCGATGGCGGCGCCCAGTCCCACTCCGCTGGCCTGATGGCAGTAGTACGAGCAGTTGTTGACGTAATTCGTTCCGAAGACGCGGGCGAAGAGCTGCAGCAGAAAGCCGGCTTCGTTGGACGACCGGCCGCTCGCATAAAAAAAGCTGCGCTGCGGTTCGGCCTGCTTCAGTTTCGCCGCCAGTTTCTGGAAGGCTTCGTCCCAGGTGATGGTGCGGTAATGCGTATCGCCCGGTCCGGCATAAACGGGCGCGACCAGCCGGCCGCTGGTTTCGAGCTGTCTCGGAGTCAGCGCCCGCAGTTCGTTGAAGCCGAACCGCTGGAAGAACTCCGGAGTGATCCCGGACTGCATGTCCGAGACCATCGCCTGAAAAGACTTCTTGCAGACTTCGGGAAAGTAGCCGCCTTCGTTGACCATGCCGCCCATCTGGCCGCCCATGCCCAGCGCGCAGGTCTTGCAGGCGTTGCGGCTGCGCATGGCACGCCAGAGCTTGAGCCATCCGACCCGGTTGGCCATCTGCAGCGTGTAGCCAATGGCCTTCCAGCCGCCGCCGCTCTTGAGTGGTCTCATCGCTGTGAAAACTCCCGGCTCAACACGTTGCAGCGCTGCATGCCGTCGCTATGAACAGATTCGAGATTCATCTGGATCGCTCCGTGCAACCCGCTTCCCGCTTCTATGGAACCGGCTCAACAACGGCAAGTGCCTGCCGATTTTCAGCCGGCTGAACAGCCTGCCCCGCATTCTGACACCTGATGCCGGGAACCGTGAACCAGATCGCATTTCAATTCCATTTGAACCGTAACGCCGTTCTCCGTTGGAATGAGACAGTCTTACAACGGCCTCAGTCCGATCAGTTGAAAGGATTTCCGATGATCAGCTCTCTGAGCGGCGATGCGGATCAGTCGCTCGCAAAGGCGCCGCAGGACTTTCAACTGACGAGCGTCCGCATCGATCTGGCGGCGCAGGCGGTCTCCATCGGTTCCGTGATCTGTGACGATCTGGAGGATGCGTTCGGAGGCATCGCCCGCGGCTTCAAGCTGCTGGAATCCTGCCCGGTTGATGATGCCTACGATCCAGCCGCGACGCTGATCATGAATCTGGGCATCCTGAGCGGTTCGGCCTTCATGACTGGACTCCGGACGTACTTTCACGCTTATTCGCCGCTCAAACGCTCGCAGTCCGGGAAGCCCTCCGCGATGTGGTCCGCCGGCAGCGGCAAGTTCGGAACGAAGCTGCGCTGGATCGGACTCGATGAGGTGCTCTTCACCGGTCGTTGCGACAAGCCGACGCTGCTGCGCATTCATCGGTCGGAAGGCAGCGAACAGCCGCAGTTCGAGTTCCTGGATGGTTCAGAACTGCTCGGCCTGCACGTCAACGATCGCATGATGCTGCTTCGCGACCGCTATCCCGATGCGCATTTCGCGGTGATCGGTCCGGCCGGTGAGAATTATCAGAACGTCCGGTACGCGGCGATCGCGCTCTCGACGGTCAACCAGTTGACCAGCGGCGATATGAAGTCCCGTTTCTGCGGACGGGGCGGCATGGGCGGCGTGATGGGCTCCAAGAATCTGATCGGCATCATCGCCGACATTCCGGATCGCACGCCGGGCAAAGCTCCCGCAGCGCTGAAGACGCTCAATGTTGAAGTCGCGCGCGGTCCCGGCAGTGCGCGGTTCCGAGACAAGAAGAAGTTCAACGGTCGCGGCGGCACCTGGGCGAACTACGAAGCGCTGAATCCGTCGCACGCCATGCCGGAGATGAACTTCAACCCGACCGGCACGGAAGTCTCGATACCGCTCTACCGCGACAACTTCGAGCAGGGACCGTATCTCGTCAAAGACGAATCCTGCTTCCGCTGCGGCATCAGTTGCCACAAGAACGTCTACGACAAGACAGAGGACGGCAAGGCGGGACGCTACCGGGCCAAGCTCGATTTCGAGCCGCTCAATCTGCTGTCGTCGAACATCGGCATCTTTGAACCGGAACAGTTTCTGGATCTGGTTGAACTGGTCGATCAGCTCTGCATGGACTCCATCTCCATCGGCGTCACTCTGTCGTGGGCGATGGAATACAACCGCCGACATCCCGATCAGCCCGTCGCCGACGGCATCGCCTACGGTGACTATCAAACCACGCGCGCCGTCATCGAAAAGATCGGTCACGGCGAAATGCCGCTGCTGGAACAGGGATCGCTGCGCGCGGCAGAAGAAGCCGGAGCCGGCCTCGAATACGCGATGCAGTGCAAGGGCGTCGAATTCCCGGCCTATCTGCCGCAGACCAATCCCGGTTATCCGTGGGCACTGGCCGGCGGGCACATGTCGATGCGGACCTATCTCCTGGTGCTCAACGAACGTGACACCAGTCTCGATTACTGGGTGGAAGCCATCACTGGCCGCGGCATGTCGATCATGCGGGATGATTTCCTGGGAGTCTGCAAATTCAGCGGCATGTCCGACGACAACATGGCTCTGGCCGTGACGGAACTGACCGGCCTGGCAGTCACTCCCGACGACATCAAACGCACCATTCTCAGAACTTTTCTGCGCGGCTGGCGGCTGGAGAAACGGCAGGGTTTCACGGACGACGACTACAACATGCCCGCCGAAGCGCATCTGGAATACCCGCAGATCCAGTTGCCGTACTTCAACACTCCGGAGTTCTTCGCGGAGATGAAGTCGCGCGTCATCCGGCGGTTGAACGAACTCGCGCAGCAGCAGGGACTGGAATAAGAGCGCGGCTGGAGTCATGCCGAGAGCCAGTCGCTGGCGGGTGATTCATCCCGATGAAAGGTTCCAGAATGGTCTGGCTGAACCACTTTCTGCTCGTTGTGCTGGCAACGGGACTGGTTTCGATTTTCGTCCCCTGGATCATTCCCCGCTGCCGCAACGCCGTTCTGCTCAGATTGATTCCCGTCCCGCTCGCCGTCGTCTGCTGGCTCGCTTACGAGACTCATCTGCACTCGATGGCTCAGCCTGGCGATCCGTTGATCCGGATTGATCTGCTGGTGATCGTGCCGGTGCTGGCCATCGCAGCGCTGAGCACTCTGGGCGCGATCGCGTTCAAGCGACCGCGCGCTCCCGGCGCCTGACGGGATGAAGTTATCGGGAGTCCATTCCAGCATGCCCGTCGTGACGATTGAGATCCCGGAAGGCATTGCCCGTTACAGCGCGGGGCATCAGCGCTTCACACTGGAAGCGGAAACCCCACTGGCCGCCGTTCTGGAACTCTGCCGCCAGTACCCCGATCTCAGGATTCGTCTTCTGCGGACGGACTCTTCTGTCCACGCGCACCTGCCGCTGTTTCTGAATGACCGGAAGCAGACCGCCGAGCAGCTTTGCAGAACCCGATTGCAGAACGACGATCGCCTCGAATTCCTGGAACTGTCTTCCGGCGGTTAACCCTGTCGATGGCGGATCTGCTCTGATTCCAGCAGGTCGGGCTGTGCCCGACGCAGACCTGCTCTGAATCAGCGATCCGGACCGGGGAGCAACCGCGGCATCATTGATGCGGGTTGAGCAACTGTTGCGGTGACATCGACGATCCGGGTGCCGGTCTTCTCGTGGCGATCGCAGCCGCAGAATGAGACCGACAGCTCGTCAGATCCGAACCGCCGTTCTCCTGACAGGAAGGATTCGCTCCGCTCTACTCCGCTTTGATCGTCGTTGCTGACGGCCTGTGTTCCTGTGCTGCCGGAGAATTTCTCATGAGATGTTGCTGGTCATGGTCCGTGGTGGTCCTTCTGACGGGAATGATGCTGATGACGGTCGAGTCCTTGCGTGCGGATGATCCTCTGCTGTTCGCGTCCTCATTCAAACCCGGTGACCTGGGCGCGATTCAGGCTTACCGGGTCGATCTGCAGACCGGGACTCTGCATCCGCTGCAGCGCACGAGCGGCGTTGAGAATCCCTTCTTCCTGGCGCTCTCACCGGACCGGAAGTTCCTCTACTCGATCCATGCGAAGCAGTTCGGCGGAAAAGAGCCGGAGCACATCGCGGCGTATCAGCTCACGGACCACGATGGCGGTTTGAAGTTGCTGAACCGGCAGTCCACTCGCGGAACGGCATCGTGTTCGCTGGCTGTGGATCGCAGCGGCCGCACGGTTCTGGTCGCGAATTACACCAGCGGCGACATCGCTTCGCTGCCGGTTCAGAAGGATGGTTCGCTGCAGGAGTCGGCGTCGTTCATCCGGCATCAGGGGTCGAGCGTGAATCCGGCGCGGCAGAAGGAACCGCACGCGCACTGCATTGTCGTCAGTCCGGATAACCGCTTCGTGCTGGCGGCCGACCTGGGCACCGATCAGGTGCTGGTCTATCGACTGGATGAGACGACCTCGAAGCTGACGCCGCACGATCCGCCATTGGCAAAGTCACCGGCTGGAGCGGGACCGCGGCATCTGGTCTTTCATCCGAATGGCGAACGGGTCTACGTCATCAATGAGCTGAGCAACTCCGTGAGTGTCTACGACTGGAATGCCAGGGCGGGAACTCTCAAGGAACTGCAGACCATCGCGACGCTGCCGCCGGACTTCACCGGGGTCAGCCACTGCGCGGACCTGAAGATCACTCCGGACGGCCGGTTCCTCTACGGCACGAATCGCGGGCACGACAGCCTGGCTTGTTACCGCATCGGCGACGACGGCCGGCTGACGCTGCTGAAGATTGAATCGAGCCTCGGTAAAGGCCCGCAGAATCTGCTGATCACGCCCGATGGCCGTCTGCTGCTTTGTGCGAACATGCCGGGCAGCAGCATCGCGGTCTTTCGCATCGACACGCAGACTGGCACGCTGCAATCCATCGGGACTCCGGTGGAACTGGCCTCGCCGTCCTGCCTGATGCTGGTGCCCTGACTTTCTACTGGCCAGGCACGCAGCGCCGGCCAGTGTGTTCTGGACACCGGATGCACTCGCTGGCGCTTCGAGCTTGTCAGCGCCTCATCGTGACCGCGAGAAGTATCAAACGAGGCACATCAATCACCGCTGGTAGATCGGCAGAAATCCGTTGTCGATCTGCAGGATCGTCGTGTTGATGGCGGTCGTATAAACCTCGCCGATCAGGTCGTCCTTCCAGCCGCCGCTGGCCGACTGCTTGCGGAGAATGTCGCGGCTGATCGAATCGAAATACTTGTTCCAGGTGTCGTCGCCCATGCGGTATTTGGCCTGCGCATAGTAGTAATGAGCGTAGTGCCAGTGCCCGAAGAGCCGCGCGCCGCTGGGATCGTTGTCGATCGTGCGTTCGCAGAACTTGATCATCTTCGCCAGATGATCCGAATCGTACTCGCCGGCATTGAACATGACGGCAATCGCCGCCGCGGAAATGGCCGGCCGCGAACCGCCGCCGCGGATGCTGTACTGGACTCCGCCATCCGCCGCCGTGCAGTCGCGGATGTACTGCCGCGCCTTCTCGATGGCTTCCGCCGGCACGGAGATGCCCGCGTTGCGGCAGGCTCGCAGACCCTGGACCTGAGTGATGCACGTTGAGCCTTCATCGAAATCCGGCTGGTCCTTGGCCGAGACATAGCCCCAGCCACCGCGATTGGTCTGTGCCTGAATGCTGAATTCGACAGCCTTCGTCAGCACCCGCTTCAGGTCTTCCCGCCGTTCGATGTCCTCTTCCTCGCCGTAGACCTGCGAGAGAAACAGCATCGAAAAGCCGTGCCCGTAGGTGTAGTGATAGTCCTCTTTGAAGCCGATCAGCCCGTTCGGCTGGGACATTTCGATGAGGTAATCAATCGCGAGCTGAACGCTGCGGGCATACCGGCCGCGCGTGGCGGTGGAGCCTTCGCAGAGCAGCGCGTTACCGGCCAGCGCGGTCATGGCGACGCGGTACTGCCCGCCCGACGCTTCCCAGTACCCCTGCCGCCGCTGCTCGCGCACCAGAAAATCCAGCCCGCGATTGACGGCCTGCACC
>Ga0172376_10006273_pt1 | contig 12981 bp, 9 predicted proteins | sample Lak35m_FD_121114 | JGI IMG/M metagenome (GOLD analysis project Ga0172376, IMG submission 121114) | Freshwater microbial communities from Kabuno Bay, South-Kivu, Congo - kab_092012_35m | ecosystem: Environmental > Aquatic > Freshwater > Lake | place: Democratic Republic of the Congo: South-Kivu...
CGCTCGGGCAGGTGGGCTCGACGATCATCGGCATGATCAAGGCACTTGCGGGACCTCTCATTCTTTTTGCCGTTCTGGATGCTTTTCTGATGTCGCCCATGACCTGGAAACAGGCAAGGCGCATGCTGGCCGTCGCGATGATCAACGCGAGCATCGCGATCACGATCGGCCTGCTTCTGGCGAACGTACTGCAACCTGGTGAGGGATGGAAAACGCCTGAAGCCGTCGCCGCTTCGAATGCCGCCAGGACCGCCCCGGCACGAACGATCGACCCGGTCAAGGATCTGCTGCATTTCGTTCCGCAGAATCTCATCCAGCCGTTTCTCGAGAATCAGGTCATTTCGATCGTCATTCTTGCCGTCGTCACAGGCGCGGCATTGCGCGCGGTTCGGAATCGGCAGATCGAGCAGGGGCGGGAACGATTCCGGGGCATCGAAGACGGCGTCTCGACCGGTTTCGAAATTGTCCAGCAGATCATGGCCTGGGTCGTGAAGCTGATTCCTATCGCCGTTTTCAGCGTCGTGGCCAAATCGGTCGGCGAAGGGGGAGTCGCCAAACTCGCGGTTCTCGGGCCTTATTTGACGGTCATCATTTTCGGGCTGGCGCTGCAGATTCTCCTGGTCTATCAGACGTGGATCGTATTCGCTTCCCGTTACACGCTGAAGCGATTCTGGGCCGCCGCGCGCCACCCGCTGAGCGTTGCCGTCGGCACGTCCAGCAGCCTGGCCACGATGCGCGACACGCTGCTGGCGCTCGAGAGCAAGCTGGGCGTTTCGGCGGCTTCGGCGCGGCTGGCCACGTGCGTGGGCACGAATCTCAACAATGACGGCATTCTGCTTTACGAAGCCATGGCCGTGCTTTTCGTCGCCCAATACGAAGGCATCGACATGACCCTCGGGCAACAGGGCCTGGCGGCGCTGAGCTGCGTGATCGCCGGCATCGGAATCGGGGGCGTTCCGGATGCGGGGCTGATCAGCCTGACGATCGTGCTGGCCACGGTCGGCCTGCCGCAGGAGATCGTGCCGCTGCTGCTTTCGGTGGACTGGATCCTGTCACGCTGCCGGGCCATGACCAATGTCATCAGCGATATGACTCTCGCGATCGTGATCGATTCGTTCGAGGCTTCGGACAACCTGGACGGGGATACGAATCGCAAAGATTGACCGGCATTCGAAATCGAAACAAAAAAACGCTCACCTGTTGGTGAGCGTTCCTCGAAATGACCCCGACGGGATTCGAACCCGTGCTGCCGCCGTGAAAGGGCGGTGTCCTGAACCGCTAGACGACGGGGCCATCGATGGTGCAAGAATACGTTTCGAACGGCGGATTGTCAAGCGTTCGGATTCTCGGTTCAGGAACTTTCCGCCGTATGCCCCGGGCCGTTTCACGTGAAACGCTCGGGAAATCAGTAGGACGGTAGCGAAGGATCGACATCGGAGATCCATGCGAGGATTCCGCCCGTCAGGTTGTGCAGATTTCGAAACCCGGATTCCTGGAGGATCTCGATCGCCTTGAGGCTGCGTCGGCCACTTTTGCAGTGCACGACGATCTCGCGGTTCTTGTCGAGTTCGATGAGGCGTCTGGCGAGTTCGGGCAGGGGAATCACTGTCGAACCGTCCAGCCGGCAGATTTCGATCTCTTCCGGATTGCGGACGTCCAGAACCAGAACCGAATCGCCGCGAGCGATCCGGGCCGAAAGCTCCTTCGGGGACATTTCGCGTATCGGCGATTGCACGGCCGGTGCCTCGTGTTTCGGTGCGGCCAGATTGGCCCCGGAACAGAACGCTTCATAGTCGATCAGGGCCGTGATTGACTTGTTCGGTCCGCAAATCGGACATTTCGGGTTCTTGCGGACCTTCATTTCGCGGAAGGTCATGTCGAGAGCGTCATAGAGCATCAAACGCCCCTCGAGCGTCCGCCCACGGCCCAGGATGATCTTGACCGTTTCCGTGGCCTGAATCACGCCGATGATGCCCGGCAGAATGCCGAGCACGCCGCCTTCGGCGCAGTTCGGCACAAGTTCCGCCGGAGGGGGTTCGGGATACAGACAGCGATAGCAGGGGCCATGTGGCGGGAAGAACACGGTCGCCTGGCCGTCGAAGCGGAAGATCGATCCGTAGACGTTCGGCTTGCCCAGGAGCACGCAAGCGTCGTTGACGAGATAGCGAGTCGCGAAGTTATCCGTGCCGTCGACGATCACGTCGTATTCGGCGAACAATTGCAGGGCGTTGTCCGAGGTGATGCGATCGGTGATCTGGATGACGTTCAGATCCGGATTCAGGGCCGTCAGCTTTTCCGTCGCACTCACGACTTTCGGGCGGCCGATGTCTTTCGTGCTGTGCAGGATCTGCCGCTGCAGGTTCGATTCGTCGACCGTGTCGAAATCGACAAGGCCGAGCGTGCCGATTCCCGCGGCGGCCAGGTAGAAGGCCAGGGGGCTGCCCAGGCCGCCGGTGCCGACGCACAGAACCCGGGAAGCCTTCAGCCGCTTTTGCCCCTCGACCCCGACTTCGGGCATGATCAGGTGCCGGGAATACCGCTTGATCTCGTGCGGCGACAGGGTGGTCGAATCCGCCCTGGAACCGAGAATGTCGATCGCCGGAGTCGTCATGTCGATACCTTTCCGAAACCTGGAGATCGTCCAGGTTGAAGCGATTGTCGAATCGTTGCGGAGCCGGTCCGGTTTACGATCCGAAGCGGCCGAAAATCAGGCTCGCGTTATGGCCGCCGAAACCGAAGCTGTTCGACATGACATAGCGGATCCGGACGGATCGGGCGATGTTGGGAATGTAATCCAGATCGCATTCGGGATCGGGGTTTTCCAGGTTGATCGTCGGGGGCAGGGCATCGCGCCGCATCGCAAGAGCGCAAACGACTGCCTCGACACCGCCTGAGGCACCCAGCAGGTGACCGAGCTGGCTTTTCGTGGACGAGACCTGAAGCTTACGGGCGTGCTCGCCGAAAACCGTTTTCATGGCGCGAGTCTCGGCCAGGTCGCCAAGACTGGTGCTGGTGCCGTGGGCGTTGACGTATTCGATGGAATCCGGATTGAGGCCAGCGTCCGCGAGTGCAGCGGCCATGGCGCGTGCGGCGCCACGACCATGTTCGTCGGGAGCCGTGATGTGCGATCCGTCGGCCGACATGCCGTATCCGAGAATCTCGCCGTAGATTGGGGCATTCCGCTTCGCGGCCATCTCGGCTTCTTCGAGAAGCAGCACGCCGGCGCCTTCGGAAAGGACGAATCCGTCCCGGTCCTTGTCGAACGGGCGGCTGGCTCGCTCCGGCTCGTCATTTCGGGTGGAAAGGGCCCGCATCGCGGCGAATCCGCCCATACCCATGTTCGTCAGGGCGGCTTCGCTGCCGCCAGTGATCATGACGTCCGTCAGGCCTGACTGAATCATGCGATAGGCGTCGCCGATGGCATTGGCCGCCGAGGCGCAAGCGGTCGCGATCGCGGAGACCGGACCCGTCAGACCATAGCGAATCGATAGATGCCCGCTGCCGGCGTTGACCATCAGCTTCGGAATCGTGAACGGGCTGATACGCGAAGGCCCCCGCTCGATGAAGATCTTGTGCTGCGCCTCGAACTCGTTGAGACCGCCGATCCCCGAGCCCAGGATCACGCCGCATCGATGCGCGGGCAGGGAAGCGAAGTCGATGCCCGAATCCTCGACGGCCTGATCGCCTGCGGCGAGGGCGAACTGGACGAAACGGTCCAGGTGACGCGCTTCCTTCGGACCGAACAACTGATCCGGCTGAAAATCACGAACCTGGCCAGCGAAACGGACCTTGAATTCGGAAACGTCAATCAGGTCGACCGGACCGACGCCGCTTTTCCCTTCGATCAGGCCGGACCACAACGAATTCACGTCATGGCCCAACCCGGTGATCGCGCCCACACCGGTGATGACGACTCTTCGGCTCATGATTGATCAGGCACTTTGATGTTCGACGATGTAGTCGATCGCCTGGCCGACCGTCGTGATCTTTTCGGCGGCTTCGTCCGGGATCGTGATGCCGAACTCTTCTTCGAGTTCCATGACCAGCTCCACCTGATCCAGCGAATCCGCGCCGAGATCGGTGGTGAAGGAGGCCTCAAGCGTAATCTGGTCCTTCGCCACGTTCATCTGCTCACTCACGATCTCTTTGACTCGAGCCGTGATTTGTTCGACGTTCGCCACTGTGTAACTCCTCTTGAGTCGGATCCGGTCGTGATTGCTTCGAAGACAGCTTCAGGCCTTGCCGTAAGTCCCTGCTCGTCATCGGCGGCCGATTGCGATGGCGATTCGTGCAATCCGCAAGATCGCAGGCCGTCAGGGTTCGGACAAAATATCAGTCTTCAGGCAAAATGTCCAGACTTGAAACGATCGCTCAAGTCCGTCGCCGCAGCATCGACAGCAGGCTCAATACGACATTCCGCCGTCCACCGCGATCACCTGGCCATTGAGGTAGCTCGACCCCGGCGAAGCGACCCAGGCAACCGCGTCCGCGATCTCTTCCGGCTTGCCGAAACGCTTCAGCGGAATCAGCATCATCGCTTTTTCCTTGATGTCGTCCTTCAGCACGGCGGTCATGTCCGTTTCGATGAAACCCGGGGCCACCGCGTTGGAAGTGACATTGCGGCCAGCCAGCTCCTTGGCGAAGACACGCGTCAGCGCGATCACGCCCGCCTTCGCGGCCGAATAATTCGCCTGGCCGAAGTTGCCCATGATGCCCGAGACACTCGCGATGTTCACGATCCGGCCATATCTCTGCCGCATCATGACCCGAGCCGCGGCCGTGCAGCAATAGAACACGCCGTTGAGGTTCGTCTGGATCACGTCATGCCATTTGTCGTCTTCCATCGCGAAGCCGATGTCGTCGCGCGTGATGCCCGCGTTATTGACGAGAATGTGCAGCTTCCCGAACGCCTTCTCGACATCGCCGACGATGCGGTTCACTTCGTCGACTTTCGACAGATCGCCCCCGAATGCCTCGGCCTGCCCTCCGGCGGAACGAATTTCCGCGACCGTGCCGGCTTCCAGCTTCTCCTTGTTCGTCGCCACGCACGCGACCGAAGCCCCGCATGATGACAGGTGAAGAGCGATCGCCCTTCCGATCCCGCGTGAGGCGCCCGTGACCATCGCCACCTGGCCCGTGAGGTCGACTTTCGTCGGCTTGTATCCGATCGTTTCTCTCGCCATCGTTTTCCCTTCGGTCTTTCCTGTTCGAGAATGTCTGCCCAGACGATTCGATCGATTCAGCGGGCCGGAATCGATTCGCAGGGCGTTTTTCGGTCGATTCGTTTCATCAGTCCCGTCAGCACGCGGCCCGGGCCGATTTCGAAATAGCTTGCGAATCCGTCGGCCAGCATTTTCCGCACGCAGCCTTCCCAGAGCACGCTGCCGGTCACCTGATTGACCAGCCGCTTGCGGATCTCGTCCGGCGTCGTATGCACCGTGGCGTCCACGTTCGCATAGACGGGGATTCGCGGTGTCTCGATCTTCGCCGCCGCGAGCACTTCGGCCAGGCGGTCGTCCGCCGGTTTCATCAACGGGCTATGGAACGCGCCGGCGACGGCCAGCGGGATGACCTTCATGGCGCCTGCTTCCAGGGCAGGGGCCTCAAGCGCGGCGATGGCGGTTTTATCGCCTGACACGACGATATTGCCCGGGCCGAGCATGTTCGCTTTCCACAACTTGCCGACGGAGGCGAGACCCGCCAGGACTTCGTCCACTTTGGCCTCGTCCAGCCCCAGAACGCTGGCCATGCCGCTGGGCGTCGCCATGGCTGCCGCCTGCATCAGCTCGCCGCGTCTGCGAACGACCTTCAGGGCCGTTTCGAAATCAATCGCGCCGGCGAAAACCAGGGCCGTGTATTCGCCCAGACTCAAGCCGGCCGCGCCAGCGGCGGACTCGACAAGTTCAGGCCGTGTGGCCTTGAGTTCCTCAAGAGCGGCCAGGCTCGCCACGAAAATCGCGGGCTGGCTGATGTCCGTCGCTTCCAGCTTTTCGGCTGGCCCCTCGAAGCAGACGTGCTTCAAGTCGAAACCCAAAACCGATTCGGCGGCGTCGAAAAGCTCTCGCACAGCAGGTAACTCGGCATAGAGCGCCTTGCCCATGCCGACGAACTGCGCGCCCTGGCCAGGAAACAGAAATGCCGTTTTTTTCGATTCGTTCGTATCGGACATCAGGTCGATGAGCCTCGGTCCAGGTTGTGGTCGTTCGATTTCGTTGCAGTGATCGAGCCGGTCATACACCGGCTCACGCGATTTCTTCCAGAGTTCGACATGGCGATGTCGAAAGATTTCCAGGCCGCGATTCGGCTCACGTCGTTTCGGCGCGTGGCGTCGAATGGGCCAGAATCTGGTGGATCTCCTCGTTCAGGCCCGATCGGCCGAAGTTCACGGCGACACGCAAGGCGTTGCGGATGGCGCGATCGTCGGAACTGCCGTGGCAGATGATACAGGCCCCTCGGATGCCGAGCAGCGGCGCCCCGCCGAATTCGCGATATTCGTATCGTCGCTTCAGCTCGCCCAGGCCCTGCGCCACCCGGGCCGCCGATTCCGGCGGCAGTTCGACCATCAACCGGGCCATCGATTCCTTGAGTGCCGCGAACAGAAACTCAACTGCCCCTTCGCCGCCCTTGAGCAAAATGTTTCCCGTGAAACCTTCGCTCACGACGACGCGGGCGTGGCCTTCGTAAATGTCCCGGCCTTCGACGTTCCCGTAGAACATGCCCGAATTCGGGCCGTTGAGGAAAAGCTCACGTGTCGCACGGACGAGGTCGTTGCCCTTGTCGTCTTCGGAGCCGACGTTGAGCAGGCCGATCTTCGGCTCGGTCACGCCCAGGATCTTGCGAGCGTAGATGGCGCCCATCAGGCCGTACTGGTAAAGGTCCTCGGGCTTGGGGGCCATGTTCGCGCCGACGTCGATCAAAACGATCGGACCGGCATTGGACGGAAAGATCGCCGCGATACCCGGCCGGCGGACGCCCGGAATGAACATCTTGGCGTTGAACAGACCTGATGCGACCATCGCGCCCGTGTTGCCCGCGGACACGACAGCCTCGACCTGACCGGCGGCCAGAAGGCCCCAGCATTTCGAAATCGAATTGTCCCGCTTCGAACGCAGCGCCTCGACAGGTTTGTCTTCCATCCCGATCACTTCGGCGGCGTGCACGACTGTCAGCCTGTCCCGATGGACAGTCACGCCCGATTCCGCCAGGTCGTCGAGTTCGCGCAGGATCCGCTCTTCCTGACCGACAAGGAAGACCACGATGTCCGGCAAGTCCGCGACGGCGTGCACGGCTCCCGCAACGATCGGTCCCGGGGCGAAATCGCCACCCATGGCATCCAAAGCGATCCTCATGATGGAGCTTCTCTCGATGTTCGGTGCGGGTCCGCGATCAGACCCACGAAATTCTTGTGCGGGAGATGTCCGAGATATGGAATCATCCTAGGGAACGATGGCGAATCGTGTCAATGATCGCGGTGGCGTCGATTTCTGTTCCCGGAACGTCCCGCAACGGTTCGACGAACGCCCCAATCGATTCGTGAGTCGAAGAATGCGACCGTTCGCTTCCATCAAGCGCGTGCCTGAAACCAGCTTTATGAGACCCTCTCGCCGACCTTGATTTTTTTCCGCATGAATTGGGCCCGCCAGGCCAGGTGTTTCGGCTGTAGATTCGGCCGGAACATCATCAGCAAAAGCAGCGGCTGGTAAAGCAGGATCAGCGTGCCCCCTTTTTCCAGATACCAGAACTGGCTGGCGATCAGCATGGCCGAGGTGGTCGAGATCAGCTCACCAAGGTGTTTTTCCACGGGCCAGATCATGGCCCCGAAGGCAAGCAGCCCATATGCGACGACGATCGGCAGCCGAAAGCTGGGATCGACACCGTTCCACAAGCTGGAACTGACCGGGGTTTCCCGGTCGAACAGCAGGCCGGTCTCCGCGAGACTGCGAGCGCCGAGCGATCTGGCCCATGTCGCGAAGTCGGGAACGTCCATTCCGATGAGGGCGGAAACCAGGACGAGCGTCAAAGCGGTGAGGACGAATCGCCAGCGCTTTCGGCCTTTGTAGAAGCCCAGCCACACGGGAATGATCCCCAGGCACGCGGGCATCCATCCGGCAGCCAGACCGATGAGTAGCCCCGTGATCCAGGGGTGCCGGTACAAAGCGACTGCCGCTGTGATGAGGGCCGCGGGAAACGCCTGGCCGCTATCGACCAGCGCGATCCGGGTATAGGGAAGTATGACATAGGCGACAGCCGCGGAAATGCCGGTGACCGGCCTGAGAAAATGCCGCCACCCGATCACGATGAGGCAGATGACGATCGTGATGTGACTGAGTGTCGCCATGATCCGCGACAGAATGATGTGGGGCGAATAGTTCCTGAGCTGAGTCGGCAGAGGGGTCGCGTCGATGACGGCCTTGCTGACGTCGTCCAGGGGTTTCACGGCCGTGTTTCTGGAAGCCTCTTCCGTTTGTTTGTCGGAGGGCTTCATTCCGGTTTCGGCGGGATTTCGGTCGACACCGGCCCCGACGGGCAGGCTGACCGTCTCGACTGTCAATAGCAACAGCACACCGATGCCGAGGAAGGAGAGCCCGGCCGGATTCAGATTCGGTTCCAGCAAGGGCCGGCGAGCCAGACCGATGTCGGCCAGGCACCGGAAGAGCCACAGCAGCGAGCCGCCCAGCAGAAGGCAATATGCCACGAACGTATCCGATGCCTTTTCCGAATCCGCGACCAGGATCATGATCCCGGGCGCGAGTGCGAACAGAAGGAACAGGTCCAGATTGCGCAGGCTGAAGATGCGGCTGAACTTGAAAAAAAGGGTCATCAGCATGAGCAACGAGACGATCAGCCACGTTTCGCCGCTGAGTCCGAGATCGCCGACCAGGGAACCTGTCACGAACCCGACCTTTCCGTATCGTACCGAAAGCCTGCCAGTGATGCCGGACGATTCCGCGGAGACCTTCGGGGGCAACGGGTGTCAGGACATGGCCGTTTCCAGAGAGATGGCCTCGAGAGCGTTCTTGGCGGCCTGTTGTTCGGCATCCTTCTTGTTCGCACCCCACGCCGGGTCGTATTGTCGCGCCCCGATGCGTGCGGCGACAAGAAAGTACTTGAGATGATCCGGGCCCTTTTCCTCGACGAGCACGTAAGAAGGCGTGCGGCCGAACTGTTTCTGCGAAAGCTGCTGCAGCATGCTCTTGTAGTTGGCGCCGACATGGCCGGAGACGGTCGCTTCGACCTCTTTTTCCATGTGGCGCACGACGACATCCCGGGCAGCGTCGAAACCGGCGTCGAGATAGACCGCGGCGACCAGGCTTTCGAACATGTCCGCCAGGACCGATTCCGGCGCACTGTCCGCCGGCCCCATGCCCTTGCCGAGAACCAGGAACCGGTCCAGACCGAGTTCACGCGAGATGCGGGCACACGTACGGCGCGAAACGACGGCCGATTTGACACGTGTCAGATCGCCTTCGAGATAGTCCGGATAGCGATCGTACAAAAGCGAACAGATCACCGCGCCCAGAATCGCATCTCCCAGAAATTCCAGCCGCTCATTCGAAGCCAGGCGATGGTCGGCCCCCGATGCGTGGACAAGAGCCGCCTTGAGCAGCGGCACGCTTCGGAACTGATGCCCGAAAGACCGCTGGCATTGATCCAGCAGAGGATCCGTGACCTCTTCGGAATTCGGGCTCGATGATTCCTCCTCGGGAACGACCATGACCGGCGGTGTCTCGAAAATCGCTTGACATTCGGATCGGGTTATCTCTTAGACTGAGCCATGATACGTTATCCGTGCGGCATGAATCAAGCTGGTTCGCCGGAATCGGTTCGGTTCGGAACTCCAGTCTTTCGCCCGGGTTCCGAACCACCCCGCGAAGCGCCGTCCTGAGTGAGAAGAACCAAGTGGTACCTGCAAAAGATTTCGTCAAGCGGATGGTCGTCGAGATCGACGGTCACCCCCACATCATCGAACACATCACCGTTCAGACACCGTCCGCTCGTGGAGCCGCGACACTCTACAAAATCGCTGCCCGCAACCTCAAAACGAAATCTCGTGTCGAAAAATCGTTCCGGGGCACCGACTCACTGCCCGAAAGCCGGTTCGAACGACGCCCGATTCAGTTTCTCTATCGCGACAGCGACCAGATCGTCTTCATGGACGAAACCACCTACGATCAATTCACCCTGCCAGCCGCCGATCTGGCCGAACAGCTGCCGTTCATGTCCGAAAACATGGCCGGGCTGGAAGCCATGATCGTCGACGATCAGCCGATCGCCATCGAGATTCCCGACACCGTCGATCTTCTGATCGTGGAAACCGCTCCCGGCGTGCGGGGCAACTCGGCGACTGGCCGCACCAAGCCCGCCACGCTGACGACCGGTCATACCATCCAGGTTCCCGAACACCTCGAAAACGAAACGCTCGTCAAGGTCGATACGCGAACGGGTCAATATCTCGGCCGTGTCACCGCCTGATCCGGGTTTTCGAATCCGAATGAAGCAGGGTCGAAGCGAACGTTCGATCGACCGTTCGCTCAGCGCGGAGTCATCTTCGGCCTGAGATATCCCGGGTTCGGCAGGGGCCCGCTCCAACGGTTCAAAAGCCAGTAGCCGCACGGGACCAGGACGGGCCGGACCAGAATGGCGTCGATCGTGATGCCGATGACGAGGGCTAGGCCGAGTTGGCGAAGCGACGACAACGGGCTCGAAAGGAATGAAGAGAAGCTGCAAACGGTGATCGCCGCGGCGGAAGAAATCAGGCCGCCGGTCGATCCGACAGCGCGTGCGATGCCGTTACGCAGGCCGTGAATCCGCGTTTCTTCCTTCACGCGGCTCATCAGGAAAATGTTGTAGTCGACCCCCACGGCCACCACGAGCACGAAGAGGAAGTAAGGTACCTTCCAGTCAAGCCCCTCCGAACCGAGAAAATTCACGAACACGATGTGCGTAATGGCCAGGGCGAATGTGTATGTCAGGATCATCGATAGCACGAGCGCCACACACGTAAGAGGCTGTCGCAAGGCCACGATCAGCACGACCAGTACGCCAAGGGGCACGACAATCCAGGTCTGTGCCTGATCTTTCTGCGTCACGGCCCAGATGTCGGCGTTCGCCGCCGCCGAGCCCGTGAATTGGGCTTTCGCCTGAATCCAGTCCAGTTCGTTCAGAAATTCGCCGACACGCTTTCTCAATCCCGCCACACGCGTCATCGCCGTGACCGAGAACATCGGGTCTTCCGGCTCGATATCCAGACGCGTCAGCCGTCCGTCAGATGAGATATAAACGTTCAGTGCCTCGCGCAGCCGCGGTTCGTCGCGGATGTTTTCAGGCGTGATCAGCAGTCGATCGAGGGCCCGCCGCCCGACGGGGCTGTCGATGATCGTTTTCAGCTCGCGACCGGCCAGTGCCGAGCCCTGGTTGATGCGAGAGGCTCCGTCCGCGGCTTTTGTGATGTCTTTGAGCATCGAGTCCGTCAGGTCGGGCTTCGGCGGTTCCGCTTTTTTCGCGACATCGTCCTTCGCCCTGGGGTTCGAACGCGATTTCCCGATCCCGAGGTTCATGAGGTTCAGCCCGGTTTGCGATTCGACGAATTTTGCCGCCCGGATTTTCGCCCCGCCATCGATCAATCCCTTTTCGAGCTCCGCGGCACCGTCGTTGAGTTTGACGAGTCCTTCATGAATCGTGGTCAGCCGGCTCGACAGCCGCGCCTGATTCAGCGGACCGGTACTGCCCAGCGGTTGAGTTGCCGAACGAACGGCCCCGATCTTGCGCTGGTGCGTGACGAACCGGCTGAGGTCGTCGATCAGTTCCAGACCGTCGGGGTCGCGCAGGTCCTTGTCGGACTGGATGACCATCGTGATGGGCGCGACGACGCCTTCCCCATAGGCTTTGGCGATGGCCCGCAGGTTGCGTCCAGGCAGGTTGCTCGCGGGCATTTCGGACAGGATGTCCATGACGAAATCCATGCGCAGGCCGACGAGAATCGGCATCGCCATGAAGAAAAGCGTCGCCGCCAAGGTCGTTCTCGGCCGAGCCAGTACCTTGCGGGCCACGACCAGCCAGAAGGTGCCCGATTCCTGGGAAATGCCTTCGAAGCAGCCAGGCTTCCAGCGCGCCAGCATGACGAGAAGCGCTGGCGTCAGTGTCATCGCAGCGACAAGCGTGATGCCCAGCCCCAGGCCGACGCTCGGCCCGGTGCTCGAAAAGAGCTTGAACTCCGTGGTTCCCATCAGCATCAGGCCGATGATGACGGTGCCGGCACTTGTGACGAGAGGCTCGATCGACCGCCGAAGGGCGAGCCGCATCGAGCGTTCGGGCGATTCAGGATTGAAATGCTCACCATATCGCCAGGATAGGAGCAGGCAGAAATCCGTACCCGCGCCGAACAGGATCACGACCAGGAACAGCTCCACCAGGGGCGAAATTTCCCAACCGGAGACCGTCATCCAGGCCAGCACGCTTCGTGAAACGAGCAGGCCGACCGTGATCGAAACCAGCGGAATCATCGCCAGCAGGAAGGAGCGATAGACCGCCATCAGAACGCCCAGCAGCAGGAAGACCGTCAGAATCGCCGCGCGGTCGAGCGATCGCTGCACGTCGTTCATGTATTCCCGGCCGATCAGGGCGTCGCCGGTCCAGAGCGTCTGCAAATCCTCCGGCGGTTTGCCGACCGCGCCACTGACGGTCGACTGGATCCAGGTGATCAGCTCCGTCGTCCGCGGCGAGACGAACGACGTGTCCAGCGGAACGACGACGAGCTGCATCGTGCCGTCGGCCGAAAGCAATCGCGACGAAATCTCGGGCCGCGATTGCGGGCCCATCACCCGCAAGATTTCCTTCGGGCGTTCCGGATGGTTCTGGATCGCCTCGGCGACTCGACCGGCGAAGGCCTTGTCCTCTTCGGTCAGCCCCTCATCCCGCTTCAGCCCCAGCACCATGGTGCACTGATAAGACTGGTCAGGCCATGTCTCGCGCACCAGGGCC
>Ga0172376_10006275_pt1 | contig 12980 bp, 9 predicted proteins | sample Lak35m_FD_121114 | JGI IMG/M metagenome (GOLD analysis project Ga0172376, IMG submission 121114) | Freshwater microbial communities from Kabuno Bay, South-Kivu, Congo - kab_092012_35m | ecosystem: Environmental > Aquatic > Freshwater > Lake | place: Democratic Republic of the Congo: South-Kivu...
CGCACGCCAGCCTTTGAGCTTTCGATCACATGATCGAACAGGCTGAACACGGCTGCAACCTCTTGCGCCTTTGCGCTGGAGGCGGACATGCCCGCGCCCTTCCCGGTGGGCGCATTGTTGGTGATGCAGCCGACCTTGAAACGCGCCTTGCAGGCCTTGAACGCAGCGACCACGCGGGGCCGCAGGTCGCCTGAGAGCAGCGCAAGAACGTCAGCGCCGCGGATATCGTGACCAAGCGCTCGCGCTTCCTCCGAAAACAGTCGGTCGAAGCTTGCCGCGTCGATCTCGGAGCGCTCGATCTTCGCCCAGGCGTTGGTGTCGGGATTGATCGAATTGATCCGACGGATGATGTCCGCCGGCAGGCCTCGCTCGCGTTCGTACCGGTTGAAAGCGTCGAACGGCGAGGTCGTGAAGACGCCCCCGAAATCCCAGATCACCGCTTCGATTGTCATGGCCGCTCCGCCGCGGAACTTTAGTTGGGGATAGCAGCCCGAATCCCAAAGGCAACAGCGCCCTCCCTATCGAGGGAGGGCGCTGCTCTGATTTCCATTCTGCCTATTGGCCGCGCGGCGGCTCGACGTCGGCGAGGCCGCGAGTCTAGAGGTCCGGATTGGCCTCATGACCTGTGATCGTGACGCCCTTTGCAAGCTTCGAGTTCCACATGCCGTACACAAAGTAGAACAGCACGCCGACCACCAGATAGGGGATGAAGAAGTTGCGCGTCTGCTCCGAGGACATCAGCGACATAACCAATATGGCGCACATCGACGCGCCGAGTACGGCGATAGTCACGATCAGCCAGGTCGGCATCTTGAACGGTCGGTTGAGGTCAGGCCGCGTGAAGCGCAGGTAGACCACCGTGACGCAGATGAACATGAACGCGACGAGCGTGCCCACGTTCGTCGTGTCGCCCAGAAAATCGAGGCCGGTGAAGCCCGCGAAACCAGCGGCGATGATGCCGACGACGATCGTGTTGAGAACCGGCGTTTGTGTCTTCGGGTTCACCTTGGCGAAGATAGGTGGCAACAGGCCGTCGCGCGCCATGGTGTAGAAGATGCGGGTCTGGCCATAGAGCAGCACGAGCATCACCGAGGAGAGGCCCGCAAACGCGCCGACCTTTACCAGGATGGCGAACCAGGGCAGGCCCATCTGGTTGACGGCCTTGGCGATCGGCGCAGGGTCGTTGAGTTCGGTGTAGGGCACGATGCCGACCAGCACGGCGCAAGTCAGGATGTAGAGGATCGTGCAAATGATCAGCGAACCAAGAATCCCGATCGGCATGTCGCGCGCCGGATTCTTCGCCTCGGCGCCGGCCGTAGAGACGGCCTCGAATCCAATATAGGCAAAGAAGATGACGGATGCTGCGGAGATCAGGCCACCGATGCCATATGCCGACTCGCGGCTTTGCCCCGTGACCACATTCCCGAGAGCAGCCCAGATCTGTCCGCCAAGCGAGGTGTCTGACCCTGGAGGAGGCGCAGGGACCTGCTCGGGAATGAGCGGCTGCCACAGCTCCGGCTTCACGTAAAAGAACCCGATCACGATGAAAGCGATGACCACGGTCACCTTGATGGCGACAACGATGTTGTTGACATTGGCTGATTCCGAAACGCCGAGCGTCAGGAGCGAGGTTACCGCCACGATGCCGAGCAATGCTGGAAGGTTGACCAAGCCTGAAACCTCTAGGCCGGTGGCCGGGTCGACAACCATCACTCCCGGCGCAGCCATTAGTGCGGGAGGCAGGTTGATGCCCATGTCATGCAGCAGGCTGGTCGTATAGCCTGACCATCCCACTGCGACTGTTGAGGCTGCAACGCCATACTCGAGCAGCAGCAGCACGCCCATGATCCAGGCCACGAACTCGCCGAGTGAGGCATAGCTGTAGGAGTAGGCCGAGCCCGAGACCGGAATGGCTGCGGCGAGCTCGGAATAGCAGAGCGCCACGAGCGCGCACAGCACTCCAGTTATCACAAAGGAAATCATGATGCCGGGGCCGGCGAATTCGGCCGCCGCCCGACCCGTAAGCACGAAGATTCCTGTCCCGATGATGCAGCCGATGCCGAGCAGGACCAGATTGATGGCGCCCAGCGACTTCTTGAGTTCACCGCCCTGGTGCTCGGCGTGCATCTGCTCGACCGACTTCCGGGCAAACAATTGCCCGATGCCACGACCTGCCATTCGGTAATCCCTCCGTCGCGGTTCCCCGAGAACCCGCTTGTTGTCAGCCCGAACGTTAGCCGCAGGCTCCAGCACCTGCAACGGTGCGCTTTTCGCCCGGCAGCCGACAGGATTTTCCACCACCTGGGCAGGAAAACACCTGTTCTTGCTCAGATATCGAGCGTTCCCGGGTCATGGGAGCGGCGCCAGGGTCCTGTAAAGCGGGGGTCGACCCGGCGGCGGCGGTCTGGCCCGAAATAGGTCGGGATGTCGATGAACGAACGTCGGCGCTCGATCACCGCATTGACCCTGTTGGCGACATCGACCGGCCGGACGGGCTTCACCAGGAACTCGTCGACGCCAGCATTGACCGCCTCGATCACCCGGCTTCGCTCGGAATAGGCTGTGACGACGATCAGCGGGAGAAAGCGGGCCTGCCCGCCAGATATCCGCCGAACGTGCCGACAGAAGGCAATGCCGTTGGGGCCTTCAAGCTTGATATCGACAAAGGCCAGATCGACCTCGCCTGCTGCGAGAACTGTTGCGGCGTCCTCGAACTGCTCGGCTTCCTCAATTTGGCGCATGCCAAAATTCGTCAGGATCGCCCTGAGCAGTCCGCGCATATGCGCGTTGTCGTCCAGGATCAGCGCGGACACGCTTTCCAGAGCCATGCGGCTGAAATTCCTCGCCCGGCGGTTCCCCGCGGCTGCCTGCTCCGTCCCCGCGGCAGGCCTTGCCTTGGCAGTGCGGTGAAACCGCACCATTTTCGGCGGACGGTCTAGACGGTCCTCCGTTTAAAACAAGATGGGTCTCTGTAATGAAAGGATCCCTGCCTGCCCTTGCGGAGACCTGCTGCGACTGCGAGGTAGCCCCGAACGACCCGGCCTGACGGAAGTCCGGTCGTTGGCTAGAAGGACGAAAAGCGCGTGGCAATGAAGGACCAGATTTGACGGCGACCCAGGACGATATCCGGCAGCTGTCCCGCGGCGTTGTTCTCGTCGTCGGCGACGTTATGGTCGATCATTACGTGTCCGGAAGGGTCTCGCGCGTCTCCGACGAAGCGCCCGTGCCAATCGTCCAGGTTACAGACGAACGTTGGGCGCCAGGAGGCGCAGCCAACGTCGCCGCCAATATCGCGGCGCTGGGGGGGCGGGCGATGCTGGCCGGCGTGACCGGCGCGGATGCTGCCGCCTCGACGCTCGCAGGCCTCGTCGGCGCCATGGGCGGGGCCGTGGAGGCGCATCTGGTCGCCGATGCCTCGCGGCCCACGACGCTCAAGACGCGCTATATGGGTGGGCAGCACCAGATGGTGCGGGTCGACCGCGAGATGACGGCGGCGATCTCACGCGCGGCGGAGGATCGGCTGGTCGATCTCGTTGCCGATCTTGCCGAAGAATGCGCCGTCATCATGGTCTCCGACTACGCCAAAGGCGTGCTGAGCGATCGCGTTCTGGCGGCGGTAATGGCGCACGGCGCGCGGGCGGGCGTTCCGGTGGTGGTTGATCCAAAGCGCGCGGACTGGAGCGCCTATCGGGGCGCAACCCTGATCACGCCCAACCGCAAGGAACTGACCCTCGCCGCCCGCGCGCCATGCGGAACCGACACGGAATGCCTCGCCGCAGCGGAGGCAGCCATCGCTGCAACCGGCGCCGCCATCCTGCTGACCCGCTCAGAACAGGGAATGTCGCTGTTCCGCCCCGGCCAAATGCCCGTTCACCTGTCGGCCAAGGCGCGCGAAGTGTTCGACGTCTCAGGCGCCGGAGACACGGTCGCCGCAACGCTCGCGCTCGGCCTTGCCAGCGGCCATCGGCCGGAACTGGCGATGCAGATCGCCAATGTCGCCGCCGGCATCGTCGTCGGCAAGCGCGGCACGGCGACCGTAGCGCCAGCGGAGATCCTCGCCGAACTCGATCCTGGCAATCGCCTCGGCGCCTCGGCGCGCGCCGCGATCAGTCTTGGCGACGCGAAGGCGTTGCGCGAGCAATGGGGGCGGGAGGGCCTCAGCGTCGGCTTCACCAACGGGTGTTTCGACATCCTGCACGCCGGCCACATCGCCCTGCTGCAGCAGGCCGCCGCCGCCTGCGACCGCCTTATCGTCGCGCTCAACACAGATGCCTCGGTCCGCGCGCTGAAGGGCCCAACCCGTCCGGTGCAGGCGGAGGCCGTGCGTGCAGCTGTCATGGCCGCGCTCAAAGGTGTCGACGCCGTCATTCTTTTTGGCGAGGAGACACCTCTGGAAGCGATCCGCCAGCTCCAGCCAGACGTGCTGGTCAAGGGGGCAGACTATGCCGAACACCAGATTGTCGGGGCCGACATCGTGAAAGCGCGGGGCGGACGGATCGTGCGCGCCAGCCTTGTGGACGGCCAATCGACCACCCGGATCATCGAGGCCTCCCGGAAGTCCTGACGCCGGCCCGTCAAAGCTTCCCTAATCTGGTCGTGGCAGGCTCGCCCGATCATGAACGGACCGTTTCATTCCGACAGCACGCTCTCATCCTGGGGTCGCATTGTCCGCGATCGGCACCTCGTTGCGCGTCCTCGCTTTGGCGATGAACTCCCGGGCCTCTTAAGGCGCCTGTCGCCGGATGCGCCCGGGCTGCCGATCGGCCTGCGACGCTCATACGGCGACAGCATTCTCAACCCCGAAGGCCGGGTCATCGACATGACCGCGCTCGACCGGATCATCGCATTCGACCGAAAGACCGGCCTGATGCGGGCTGAGGCTGGCCTGTCGCTGAGCCAGGCGCTGCAGGTTCTGGTTCCGGCCGGCTGGTTCGTGCCGACGACGCCGGGAACACGCTTCGCGACGCTGGGCGGCGCGATTGCCAACGATGTTCACGGCAAGAACCATCACACAGCGGGAACCTTCGGCGCATCCGTGACGCGGCTGAGCCTACTGCGCACGGACGGAAGCACGCATGAGCTGGCGCCGGGCGATCAGCTTTTTCACGCCACGGTCGGCGGCCTTGGCCTCACCGGCGTCATCGCCTGGGTGGAGTTTCGCGCGAGCCGCATCCCGTCAGCCCATCTCGACGCGGAGGATACGGCCTTCATGCGTGTCGAGGATTACTTCGACATCGCTGCGGACAGGAAAACCCGCTTCGAGCACACCATGGCCTGGGTCGACTGTTCGACCGGCGGGGCCCAGCTCGGGCGTGGGATCTTCTCTGCGGCCAACTGGTCGCCACATGGCGATCTGGCGACTCACACCGAACAACCGCGCCGGAAAGTACCGCTGGATGCGCCTGGGTTTACGCTCAATGCGCTGACTGTGCGCGCCTTCAATAGCGTGCGGCATGAGCTGAAGCGGATGCGCTATGGCCCCTACCGCACACATTACGAGCCGTTTCTCTATCCGCTCGACGGGATCGCGGACTGGAACCGGCTTTATGGCGCAAGCGGCTTCTACCAGTACCAGTGTGTCCTGCCGCCAGCGAGCGCACGTGACGGGGTCGTCGAACTCCTGAAGGCCATCTCAGCGTCCGGCCAGGGCTCTCCCCTCGCCGTCCTCAAGGATTTCGGTTCCAATCCGGCTGCGGGCCTCCTCTCCTTCCCGATGGAGGGAACGACACTGGCTTTGGACTTCCGCAACCAGGGTGAACGGACGTTGAGGCTGATGGCCGATCTCGACCGCATCGTCGCGGACGCGGGCGGGCGACTCTATCCGGCGAAGGACGGGCGCATGCCGGCAGCCATGTTCAGGGCTGGATTTCCTAAATGGCAGGACTTCTGTGCCTATCTGGACCCGGGCCTTTCATCGGCCTTCTGGAGACGGGTGTCAGCCTGATGGACGGATCGCTGGGATACACGCAACCAAGCGTGGAGGTCAGGGCGACGACAGCCTCGAACCGGGTCGTCATCCTCGGCGCGTTATCGGCCATCGCGACCGCGACGGCGCGGATCTACGCCCGCGAGGGCGCCTCGCTGGTACTGGTTGCGCGGAATGCGCAACGCCTCGATGCGCTTGCCGCTGACCTCCGCGCGCGGGGCGCACGCGAGGTCTTTGTCTCGGCAATGGATCTCGAAGCGGAGGCCGGTAAGGCGGCCGTGTGGCTGGACACATGGGTTGCCCAGCTAGGCGGTCTCGATCATGTCCACCTGATCTACGGCTATCTCGGCTCCCAGCCGGAAGCCTCGGCCAGCCCAGCCGAACTGTCCCGCATCATTACCTCGAATTTCTCCTCGGCCGTGCAGTGGTGCGAGGCGGCGGCCAACATCCTGCGCCGGCAGAAACACGGTGCGCTTGTCGCCGTGTCGTCGGTAGCCGGCGATCGCGGACGGCAATCGAATTACGCCTATGGCGCAGCGAAGGGCGGCCTTGCCCTGTTTGTTCAAGGCCTCGCACATTCTCTGGCGGGAACGGGTGCGCGCGCGGTGGTTGTCAAGCCGGGCTTTGTCGACACGCCGATGACGGACGGTCTCAAGAAGGGCGGCGCGATGTGGGCGAGCGCCGACCAGATCGGCCACGCGCTCCGCAGCGCCGCCGACAAGGGCGGACCGATCCAGTATGCGCCAGGCAAGTGGCGGATAATCATGAGCATCATTCGCGCCGTTCCCGCCTTCATCTTTCACAAGACGAAGCTCTAGCCGCCAACGAGCAGGGTGTGACCGGCGGACCGCATGAGGCGGTTCAGCACGGGACCCCAGACGGCGCCTTGACTTTGCGCCCCATGCAGCGACTAAGCCTGAGATCGGTCCCGATTTCGGGGACGGCCGGGACGGAACAATCCCCGACTTGTGGAGTGCGCCATGCGCGTGACGATGATCGGAGCGGGCTATGTAGGCCTGGTGTCGGGCGCGTGCTTTGCCGATTTCGGCCACACCGTCACGTGCGTGGACAAGGACCCGGGCAAGATCGAGCGGCTGGGCAAGGGCGTGATGCCGATCTTCGAGCCGGGCCTGGCTGAGCTGGTCGCCACCAACGTCAAGGAAGGCCGGCTGTTCTTCACCCTCGATGCGGCGGACGCCATCCGTAACGCCGATGCGATCTTCATCGCGGTCGGCACGCCATCGCGCCGCGGCGATGGCCATGCCGACCTGTCCTATGTCTACGCCGCAGCCGAAGAGATCGCCCGGCACATGGACGGTTTCACCGTGGTGGTCACCAAGTCGACGGTTCCGGTTGGCACGGGCGATGAGGTCGAGGACATCATCCGCAAGGTTCGTCCGGATGCGAACTTCGCCGTTGTTTCCAATCCGGAGTTCCTGCGCGAGGGCGCCGCCATCGGCGATTTCAAGCGGCCGGATCGGGTTGTCGTGGGCACGGACAGGGAAGAGGCGCGCGAAGTGATGCGCGAACTCTACCGTCCGCTTTTCCTCAACGAGACGCCGATGCTGTTCACCTCGCGGCGCACCTCGGAACTGATCAAGTATGCGGCCAATGCTTTTCTCGCCGTCAAGATCACCTTCATCAACGAGATGGCGGACCTCTGCGAGAAGGTCGGCGCGAACGTGCAGGACGTCTCCAAGGGCATCGGCCTCGACAACCGGATCGGCAAGAAATTCCTGCATGCCGGTCCCGGCTATGGCGGCTCATGCTTCCCCAAAGATACGCTGGCTCTCACCAAGACGGCCAACGACCATGGCAGTCCGGTGCGCATCGTCGACACGGTGGTGGAGGTCAACGACGCCCGCAAGAAGGCCATGGCCCAGCGCGTGATCAGCGCCATGGGCGGGTCAGTGACGGGCAAGACGATCGGCGTTCTCGGCCTCGCCTTCAAGCCCAACACAGACGACATGCGCGATGCGCCCTCGCTGGACATTATCCCGGCCCTGCAGGCAGCAGGCGCGCGGGTGAAGGCGTATGATCCGGAGAGCGTGCACGAGGCGGGCAAGGTGCTGAGCGAGGTCGATTTCTGCGACGGCCCCTATCATGCGGTGGATGGCGCCGACGCCATGGTTCTGATCACCGAATGGGACCAGTTCCGCGCCCTCGATCTCGACCGGCTGAAGGCGCTGCTCAAGACGCCAACCGTGGTCGATCTGCGCAATGTCTACCAGCCTGCCGACATGAAGCGACGCGGGTTCAACTATGTCAGCGTGGGACGGCCGTAACGCTGAACGGATAGGTTTACACCAAACCGGGGGATTGAATTGACAAGATCCAGTGCGCTTCTGGAAAACCGAGCTCTCATTACAGGCGGCTCGGGTTTTCTCGGCTCGCACCTGTGCGACCGGCTTTTAGGCCGCGGCCAGGAGGTGCTCTGCGTCGACAACCTGTTCACCGGCCAGAAGCGCAATGTCGCGCACCTGCATGGCAACCCGAAATTCGAGTTCCTGCGCCATGACGTGACCTTCCCGCTCTTTGTCGAGGTCGACCAGATCTGGAACCTCGCTTGCCCGGCCTCGCCCATCCACTACCAGCACGATCCGGTGCAGACGACGAAGACGAGCGTGCACGGCGCCATCAACATGCTCGGCCTTGCCAAGCGGCTGGGCGCGAAGATCCTCCAGGCTTCCACCTCGGAGGTGTACGGCGATCCCAGCGTGCACCCGCAGACGGAAGACTATTGGGGCAATGTCAATCCGATCGGGTCGCGCTCCTGCTATGACGAAGGCAAGCGCTGCGCGGAGACGCTGTTCTTCGACTATCACCGCCAGCACAGGCTCAGGATCAAGGTGCTGCGCATCTTCAATACCTACGGCCCGCGCATGCATCCCAATGACGGGCGGGTGGTGTCCAACTTCATTGTGCAGGCGCTGAAGGGTGAGGACATCACGATCTATGGCGATGGCTCGCAGACGCGTTCCTTCTGCTATGTCGACGATCTCATCGAAGGGATGATCCGGTTGATGGACTCGAGCGATGATGTCACCGGCCCGATCAATGTGGGCAATCCCGGCGAGTTCACCATGATCGAGCTGGCCGAGACGGTGCTGCGCCTCACCGGTTCGAAATCCAAGCTGGTCCGCATGCCGCTTCCCGCCGACGATCCGAAACAACGCCGCCCTGACATTACCCGCGCCCGCACAACACTGGGCTGGGAGCCCAAGGTGCAGCTGGAAGACGGCCTGAAGGAGACCATTGGGTATTTCAGGAAACTGCTGAGCGAGTAGTCAGTCCGCCAGCAGGCGCCTCACTTCCTCAGTAATCGCAAGCGATGAGGTGAGCCCCGGGCTCTCGATCCCGAACAGGTTCACAAGTCCGGCCACGCCATGACGCCGCGGCCCGTCGATACGGAAGTCTGCAGGGCGCTCGCCTGGACCGGACAGCTTTGGCCGGCACCCAGCATAGTCCGGCATCAACGCGCCATCCGGCAGCGCAGGCCAGTAGCGGCGGACGGCGGGGTAGAAGGCGCCGGCGCGCGCTGGATCGACGGTGTAGTCGACAGCGTCCGGATCATCAGAACCAAGCCATTCGACATCGGGCCCCAACCTGATCCGCCCTGCCAGATCGAGCGTCACATGGACGCCAAGGCCGCCATCGACGGGCGCAGGATAGATGAGCCGGGAGAAAGCCGGCCGGCCGATGCACGCAAGATAGTTGCCCTTCGCGAGCCACAGCTTCGGGATGTGTCGCGCGTCCAGTCCCTCAATCCCAGCAGCGACGCGCTGGGCGTACAGTCCAGCGCAATTCGCCAATGCGCGACATGTGAGCGTCGCAGCCCCTGCCCCGCCGACCTCGACGCGAAATCCGCCACCAGAAAGCTGCAGCACACGCTGGACAGGCGCGTTGAGGGCGATAGCGCCGCCATGATCCTCGATCTCGCCGCGCAGGGCGAGCATGTAGCCGTGGCTGTCGAAGACTCCTGTCTCCGGCGACCACAGGGCCGCGGCGCAGGACAGAAGCGGCTCCCACGACATGGCGGTGGCCGACGACACCAATTCAAGGCCCTCCACGCCATTGCGTAGGCCGTTCGCATGGATTGCCTCGATCTTGGCGATCTCCGGCTCGGACGTTGCCACAATCAGCTTGCCGCACTTCCGGTAGACCAGACCGCGCGCGTCCAGATAGGCGTAGAGTCTGCGCCTGCCCTCCACGCACAGGCGATGGCGCAGACTATCGGTCGGATAGTACATTCCGCCGTGGATCACTTCCGAGTTTCGGGCAGAGACGCCCGCGCCAATCCCAGGCCCCGCTTCGAGGACAACGACCTCGTCCCCGGCGCGCGCGCAGACCGCAGCGGCAGCCAGCCCGACCACGCCCGCACCCACGACGACCAGGTCAACATCCATTAACGAACTCCTGCCGTGTGGCTCGCCTCTCCGGTGTGGCCGGCGATATTCCGGCACGAACCTGTGATTTCGTTGTCCGATAATTACCTTTGCGTGTGTAGCCTTCCGGTTGAGAGCCGAAAGGCCGGGTGATAGGCGCAGGCGGCATGGCCGAATTCGATAATCTCTATGCCCACGGTTTTGTGCGGATCGCCGCAGCCAGCCCGCGCGTGCACCTTGCCGATCCTGCATCCAATGCGCGCGAGACGATCGATCTGATGCGCAAGGCCGACAAGGCGGGCGCGGCGCTCGTCGTGTTCCCCGAACTCTGCCTTTCCGGCTACACGCTAGACGATCTTCACATGCAGTCCATCCTGCTCGCGGCCGTGCGCGAGGCGATCGTGAAAGTGAAGACCGCCAGCAAGTCGCTGGCGCCCGTCGTAATCGTCGGCGCGCCGATCCAGGTCGGCTCAGCCGTGCATGGCTGCGCGGTCGTGATGCACCGCGGGACCATCCTCGGTGTCGTGCCGAAGACCTATCTGCCCAACTATCGCGAGTTCTACGAGAAGCGTCAGTTCGCCATGTCAACCGATGCGATCGTCAGCGAGATCGACCTCGCAGGAGCACGCGTTCCCTTCGGTATCGACCTTAGCTTCGAAGCCTCCGACGTCCCGGACTTCACGCTCGCCGTCGAGATCTGCGAAGACATGTGGGCGCCGATCCCGCCCTCGAGCTACGCGGCGATGGCGGGCGCCAACATTATCGCTAATCTCTCAGCCTCGAACATAACCATCGGCAAGGCGGCCGAGCGCGACATGCTCTGCATCTCGCAGTCGGCGCGGGCTGCTTGCGGCTACATCTACGCGGCCGCCGGCTATGGCGAAAGCACGACCGACACGGCCTGGGATGGGCAGCTCGCCGTCTACGAGCTCGGCTCCAAACTGGCGGAGTCGGAACGCTTTGCGGATGGGTCGGCGCTGCTCTTTGCGGACTTGGATCTCCACCGCATCGTGCAGGATCGCATCCGCAACGGCACCTTCCGCGACGCCGCACGCAACCATGCCGAACGCCTGCGCCGCCGGCGCATCGCCTTCAGGGCCGCGCCGGAGCTCAGCGCCAAGCTCCCGCTGAGGCGCCAAATCGATCGCTTCCCCTTCGTGCCAGACGAAGAGGCCTTACTCGATCAGGATTGCTTTGAGGCCTACAACATCCAGGTCCAGGGCCTACGCCGGCGGCTTGAAGCATCCGGCGTAAAGAAGGCCGTGATCGGCGTCTCGGGCGGGCTCGACTCGACGCAGGCGCTTCTGGTCGCCGTACGTGCCTTCGACCTGATGGGCGCAAAGCGCACCGACATCATCGGCGTCACCATGCCGGGCTTCGCCACAACGGAAGGCACGAAGTCCAAGGCTCACGCGCTCATGAAGGAGCTGGGCATCGATGCGCGCGAGGTCGACATCAAGCCGATGGCCAGCCAGATGCTCGCAGACCTCGGCCATCCCTTCGCGAAGGGAAAGAATGTCTACGACGTGACCTTCGAGAACGTGCAGGCGGGCCTGCGAACCGACTATCTCTTCCGGCTCGCCAACCAGGAAGGCGGGCTGGTCGTCGGCACGGGCGACCTCTCCGAACTCGCGCTCGGCTGGTGCACCTACGGCGTCGGTGACCATATGAGCCACTACAACGTCAACGGCGCGGTGGCGAAGACGCTGATACAGCATTTGATCCGTTGGAGCGCGGCAAGCGGTCACTACTCAGCTGGCGCGGCGGAGGTGATGCGCAAAATCCTCGACCAGGAAATCTCGCCGGAGCTTGTGCCGCCCGGCGCCGACGGGAAGCTTCAGTCGACAGAAGACGCGATCGGCCCCTACAATCTCCACGATTTCTTCCTCAACCAGACCATTCGGTGGGGCGCATCGCCCTCGCGCATCGCCTTCCTGGCCCAGGCCGCCTGGGGCGACGTCAAGGCTGGCGATTGGCCCGTCCACACAGCAGAGAAGGACCGCCTGGCCTACGACCTGCCGACCATCGTCAGATGGCTGGAGGTCTTCGCGCGGCGCTTCTTCGAAACGAGCCAGTTCAAGCGCTCGGCAGTTCCCAACGGACCGAAAGTCACGTCCGGCGGCGCGCTCTCGCCACGCGGAGACTGGCGCATGCCTAGCGATTCGAGCTCCGCCCCGTGGCTGGAGGATATTGCGCGCCTGAAAGCACAGCTGGGGCTCAAGACCTGACGGCACCGAAACTTGCCTTTTTGGCCCGCCTGATCCATGGAGGGCCGGTACGCACCCGTAGCTCAGCTGGATAGAGTGTTGCCCTCCGAAGGCAAAGGTCGCACGTTCGAATCGTGCCGGGTGCGCCAGCCCCCATGCTGCGAATATTGACCGAAAGTCGCGTCGGGCGGCGTTCGCGGTTCGTGATGCCAGCCAATGCGGGGCCACGCGACTAAAAGAGAGCAGCCCTCCTCTCGCCCACCTACCGGTGTTGACCTGCTCCAGGATTTTCGGACCAAGAGTTGCTTGAGAGACGGCCTTCTGGGAAGAGGGTCACAGGCGCAAGGCGCGGTTTACGGATGAACAGATGGTGGCGATCCTGCGGGAAGCGGATCGCGAGGCGCCGGCGGTTGTCGCGAAGCGGCACAAGGTCAGCGAGCAGACAGTCTACAACTGGCGCAA